>OHTC01000344.1_pt1 | contig 25992 bp, 20 predicted proteins | sample 1578801 | NCBI WGS metagenome assembly OHTC01 (sample SAMEA3879556, study PRJEB24766) | human gut metagenome | biome: human-associated habitat; feature: feces | place: USA | collected 1985/1987 | reverse complement strand
GATACCGACGCAGTGATGTCTCTTATGCGGTTCGAGCTACCCGAGATACTTTCCACGAATTCGAGGCAGATAAATGGAGATATCGCACTGAAACTCGCTGACATGTTTGAAAAGGTATTTCCGTCACGAGTTCATATTCTCGAAGAAGCCTGCAAAGACTGTATTACCAAACCGGAACTGGTCTGGCAGGGTCTGTTATGCATGTGCACGTCGGTGTATGACATTTATTCCCAAGGACAGGGCAGCGGCAGTCCTGAAGTACGTCTGAAGCAGGACCAGCGAGTTCCTTCGCGGTTCGAGCTGGCACTTTCCGAGGGAAGCAACACCAACCGCAACGCGAAACTCACTAGGTTGCGTGAGGTACCGTTCGACGGACGAATCCTGGATATCACGCCGCATCTCAAGGCCGGACATGGGAAGGATAGTGAGGACACGCTACGAATCTACTATTGCTGGGATTCTGTAACAGGGAAACTGATCATCGGCCATATCGGCACGCATCTGCTCAACGACACGGGCCTGACCACCAAATTCTGATAGGTATGAGATGAAGCAATATCGGCATGATGTGAAACTCAAAAAAAGTTAATTACTAATAGAAAAAGGTTTTCGAGTGTCAAAGGAACCAATCTTTTTGGCTTTAGGTATGTGTTTCCTTTATTGTAGGTACTTGCTTTCAGAGGTGTGAGTCTTTCCAATGATTCTAAGGTGATGAAAATCGATTGCAGCAAATAATATCCGTCCCAGTCTCCGATGCATCAGGAATAACTCAAACCGCCATGGATCCTATCCGGAACAGCATACCGGAATCATTTGTCGACAGTATGAAGGGTATTTCTGCAAGTTGGCATCCACGGTGCGAGGTGGTGTTGGGGACTTATTCCCGTTGAATTCCGCCGTCTATTCGTGTTCTCTGCTGCATGAATGCATGGAATCGGGGATAGCGAAAACGCCTGCACTAAATGCATCTTCAATGATCTGAACCTTGCCGATGGAGCCAGCTACGAGCAGGCTACAACCTGCTAGACACTGCTCGACGAGGTCGAAGTACTACAGTAGTAAAAAGGAAAATAACTTTATTGACCGTAGTGGCGGATAACGCCCGAATTCTTGCGCACTTTCGGATTCCGGCCCTGACGTAAGAGGGCATGGCCCGCGTCCTGTGTACGATTTTCATTCGCCAAAACAAAAAACCGCGATTGGAAGCCAGGAGACGGAACCATGCCCGAGAACATCATACAGATCGACCAGAACCTGCTCGAGACCAGGCTCGACCGGCTGATCACCGAGAAGATGACGCAGATCCTCAACGCGATGCTCGACGCCGAGGCCGACGAGATCACCGGGGCCGCCAGATACGAGCGCAGCGGGGGACGGAAGGCGTACAGGGCCGGCCACTACGAACGCAAGCTCACCGCCAAGGCCGGCAGGCTCGAGCTGAAGGTGCCGAAACTCAAGGGCGCCCTGTTCGAGTCCGCGGTGATCGAACGCTACCGGCGGCGCGAGCAGAGCGTCGAGGAATCCCTGATCGACATGTACCTGGCGGGCGTGAGCACCCGCCAGGTCGACGACATCAGCCAATTGCTGTGGGGAGACCGCATGCCCTCGCAGACATTGAGCGACAAGCTCAAAAGGATCTACGGGGAGATCGACCAGTGGCGCACGAGGCCGTTGGAATCCGAATACCCGTACGTGTTCGTGGACGGCGTGTGGCACAAGCGCTCATGGGGCGGGCACGTGGAGAACGTGAGCGTCCTGGTCGCCATCGGAATCAACGCGGAGGGGCATCGCGAGGTCATCGGCGTCACGGAGGGCATGAGGGAGGACTCGGCCAGCTGGGAGCAGTTCTTCAGAGGCATGATCGAACGCGGCCTGAAGGGCGTCAGGCTCGTGGTCGGCGACCGGTGCGCCGGACTGGTGGCCACGGTCGGCTCGATGCTGCCCAAGGCGAAGTACCAACGCTGCATGGTGCATTTCATGCGCAACGTGCTCTCCAAGGTCCCGCCGATCCACAGGGAATGGGCGTCCGCCGCCCTGAAGGCGGTATTCGCCATGGAAAGCCGGGAATCCGCGCTGGACAAAGCCGAACAAGTCGCCGCGGAGATGAGGTCTAGGAGGCTGAGGGCCGCCGCCAACTGCCTGCGGGAGGGCGTCGGCGAGACGACGACCTACCTGCTGGACGAGTTCCCGGACGGGCACCGCAGGCGCATCCGCACGAACAACATGATCGAGCGGTTGAACAGGGAGATCCGCCGGCGCACGCGCGTCGTGGGCGGCTTCCCCGACGGGAACAGCGCGCTCATGCTCGTCTGCGCGCGCATCCGGTACGTCACCGCGAACGAATGGTCGACCCGCCGCTACCTCGACATGTCCCGGTTCGATGACAACCTCGTGGAAGCGAACTGATCATCGCTCCATGGACGGCCATGATCCAAAGTGCGCAACTTTTCGGGCACTACCTAGTGGCGAGTTGAATGACGCGTTTTGTCGCGGTCGATTGTACTCCGAAGGATGGAAGGTTGGACGGACTGTCTGTAGTGCAGATAGTTGTCCCATGGGTCCTCAGTATTGCCGGCATATGCGTGACAATCTATGTTTCGTACATTGCAAGACAAACACAGAGGATGCTCTCGTCGAATGAGAAAGCAGTCCAGCAGATTGATTTGCGTCTTAAACATTTACGTGAGGATCTTGTGCGATTCTATTCCGCGTTTACCACTAATCCGAAAGAAAGCCTGGCGAACATCATCGTCGCATATGAGATTCTATTGGCGAATCCTCTTGTCCCAGATGATTTGCGCGCAGCTGCTTATAAGGTGCGAGAATTTACCACGATAGAAGTTATGGGAAGATGCGGAACTCCCGTCAAACCGGATTCTGAAATCAAGCTAGGCGATACCTATCAAGCGTCGATGGATGAATTGGGCAAATCTTATCGCCGGATAGTGGAAGAACAGAATCGGAAAAGAGAGGAATATCTTCTGCCCGGCAAGAACAAAAGAAGACCGTTCAAAAAGCCAGAAAGTCTTTTGAGGTAGACGTTATATATATATATGGCAAGTCGATCCGAGCCTTATTCAGTCATAGTCATATGGTTTGGAAAGGCTGGAAACATCCTTCCGCTCATTGCGTTTTATTTCAACGCCGCAGAGGACCTACAGCCCATATTCGTTATAACGTCAAGTCAATAGTCGTTACAAATCCTGCCTGTGAATATAGGTTATCGCTGCGGTACTTCGGTTGCAGACGCTGCACTAATCGAAGAGGAAGCACATGCAATCTGCTGTCTGTACGTGCTTCCTCGCAAATACGTGGCTTCCGTTCCCATCGCGGGATAATAAGGGAAGACGAATGATATGAGGTCGAGGGGAGTGGTCGTATGGATGCCGGCAAGAAGGTCCTGTTGGACCTGTTCACTGGATCGTTGCGTTTCACGGTGCCGGTCTACCAGCGGCGTTACTCGTGGAGCGAGGCGCAATGCCGCCAGTTGTGGACTGACATCGTCACGGCGGGCAGGCATCCGGACCGCACGCATTTCACAGGTTCGGTCGTGTGGATTGTGTTTCTGCAAGTTGGCGTCCACAGTATGGGCACTATTTTTCGGCAGCATAGGCGGCTGGTTTCCAAAGGCCGTCCTGGAAAGGAAGGGTGTCACCGCGTCCAGGAGACGCATCGGTGGCATCATGCGCGAAGGGCGTGACGGGCGCGTACGCGCGCGGACGGTCCGAACCGCACAGGATGCGGGTCGACGAGGCCAGGCTCGCGAACCTGCTGGACCGCGGGTTCGACGGCTACGCCCCGCACACGCATCCGGCGGGCGACCTGACGTATGTGAGGGTAGGGAGCGGATGGGCGTACGTGTGTCCGCTGGACGGCCTGGCGGACAGGGGCATCGTCGGCCATTCCGCCGGACGGACCCGGGACGCAAGCCTGGTATTGGGCGCGTTCGCCACCCTCGACTTCCCGCCGGCGGACGTCCAGAAAACAGGGGTTTGCCGGCCGGAAGGGTCCGCAGGCCCCTCTTCCCGTATTCTGACGTTAGGAGACAACAGCATGCAGGCGGATCGTGTGAGAGAGACGGAACGAATCAACGACGCGTTCCTCGAGGAGGTCGTGCCATTCGCGGTGCACGGCGCCACAATCGTCGACGCGCGTGGAATGACGAAAAACGGTTGGCTCGTTTCCGACGGACGGTCGATAGTCGAAACGGGATGCGCCGAAACGGACTTCGAAACGGACTTCGAAACGGCCTGCCGGCTGGTCCACGTCGAGCAAGATCATATTGTTAACGCTAACGGAATGGTGATGACGCCCGGATACGTCGACATCCACTCGCACGGCGCATGGGGAAGCTCGTTCGATGACGGCGAGAAGGGGATCACGACCGCCCGAGCCGGACACATGGCGCACGGAACGACGAGACAGGTCCTGAGCCTCATCACCAATCCCATCGACGTCATCTGCGGTAACTTGAAGACGGTCCACGACATGATGCCGGACCGCCCGGATATTCTGGGCGCGCACCTCGAAGGACCGTTCCTCGCCATGTCCCGGAAAGGCGCCCATGATCCCAATTGCCTAGTCGATCCCACTCCGGATCTCGTATCCAGAATGCTGGACGCCGCCGATGGGTGTCTCAGACAGATCACCATCGCGCCGGAACTTCCGCATGGAATCGACGCAATCCGCCGTTTCTTCCTGGCCGGAGTGGTTCCGGCGGTCGGCCACTGCGATGCCGACTACCAGACTGCCAGAAAAGGATTCGACGCCGGAGCCGGAATCATGACCCATATGTTCAATGCCATGAACGGGCTGCACCACCGCGACCCCGGCCCGATTCCGGCGGCAGTGGAGGATCCGAGGGTCACCATCGAGCTTATCAACGACGGATTCCACGTGCAGGATCCCATGGTCAAGCTCGGATTCGGGCTTGCGCCCCATAGAATCGCCTTCGTCACCGACGCCATGGCCGCGACCGACTGTCCGGACGGGCATTACCTCCTCGGGGCTCTGGATGTAGATGTGCGGGACGGTCATGCCAGACTCGCCTCCAATGGAGCCATCGCCGGTTCTACACTGCTATTGGAAAAGGCCGTGTCTCGCGCGGTGCTGGAGCTCGGCATCAGTCCGGTCGACGCGGTGGAAGCGGCGACGCTGACCCCTGCGCGGGCATTTGGCTTCGACCGTCGAAATGACGTGACAGGCTTCCCGATCGGTCTGCTCGCTCCGGGATTCGCGGCCGACGTGCTGCTCCTTGATCAGGAAACCTGGACGGTGCGACGCGTCTGGTGCAACGGGCATCCGGTGAGATAATTGATTTCAAGGTTCAATGACGAACGAAAGGAACAATGACAATGAACCAACGTAGAGAACATCGTTGGCCTCGGCCGTTGGAGGGCCGGCGGGCCCGTATCTGGTACGGCGGCGACTACAATCCCGACCAGTGGCCCGAGGAGGTCTGGGACGAGGACGTGCGCCTCATGGTCAAGGCGGGAGTGAACCTCGTATCCGTGGGCATCTTCTCCTGGGCGAAAATCGAACCCCGCGAAGACGTGTACGATTTCGGCTGGCTCGACCGAATCATCGACAAGCTCGGCAAGGCCGGCATCGCCGTAGATCTCGCTTCCGCGACCGCATCCCCGCCGATGTGGCTGACCCAGGCGCATCCCGAGGTGCTGTGGAAGGACTACCGCGGTGACGTGTGCCAGCCGGGCGCGCGCCAGCACTGGCGTCCCACCAGTCCTGTGTTCTGTGAGTACGCATTGAAGCTCTGCCGGGCGATGGCGGAGCATTACAAGGACAATCCCTATGTGGTCGCTTGGCACGTTGGTAACGAGTACGGATGCCACAACCGCTTCGACTATTCCGAGGACGCCGAACGCGCGTTCCAAGACTGGTGCGAGGAACGGTACGGCACGATCGAAGCGGTGAACGACGCATGGGGTACTGCGTTCTGGGCCCAGCATCTGAACGATTTCAGCGAAATCGTTCCGCCTCGATTCATCGGCGACGGCAATTTCATGAACCCCGGCAAACTGCTCGACTTCAAACGCTTCAGCTCCGACGCACTGAAGTCATTCTATGTGGCCGAACGTGACGCATTGGCCGAAATCACACCAGAAAAGCCGTTGACCACGAATTTCATGGTCTCCGCCGGCGGTTCCGTACTGGATTACGACGATTGGGGCGGCGAGGTCGATTTCGTGTCGAACGACCATTACTTCATTCCGGGCGAGGCGCATCTGGACGAGCTCGCGTTCTCGGCTTCGTTGGTGGACGGCATCTCCCGCAAGGATCCGTGGTTCCTGATGGAGCATTCCACCTCGGCCGTGAACTGGAGACCGATCAACTATCGCAAGGAACCCGGCCAGCTGGTGCGCGATTCCTTGGCGCACGTGGCCATGGGAGCCGATGCCGTGTGCTACTTCCAGTGGCGCCAATCCAGGTCCGGCGCGGAGAAGTTCCATTCCGCGATGCTGCCGCATGCGGGGGAGGATTCCCAGACGTTCCGGGACGTGTGCGAACTGGGCCGTGATCTGGGCACGCTTGCGGATGAGGGACTGCTCGGCACCAAGCTGGCGAAATCCAGCGTGGCCATCGTGTTCGATTACGAGTCCGAATGGGCGAGCGAGCACACCGCGACCCCGACGCAGAACGTCCATCATATCGACGAGCCGCTCGCATGGTTCCGCGCTCTGGCGGACGTCGGCGTGACCGCGGACGTCGTTCCAATCCGTTCGAACTGGGACGAGTACGATGTCGCGATACTGCCGAGCGTGTACATCCTCTCCGAGGAGAACACCCGTAGGGTGAGGGACTACGTCGCGAACGGCGGCAAGCTCATCGCCACGTACTATACAGGCATCAGCGACGAACGGGACCATGTGTGGCTCGGCGGTTACCCAGGTTCCATCCGGGACGTCGTCGGTGTGAGGATCGAGGAGTTCGCCCCTATGGGATCCGATTGGCCCGGAGTTCCGGACCACCTCGATCTCGACAACGGAGCCGTCGCACACGACATCGTCGACGTGATCGGCTCAATCGGGAAGGACGCGAAGGTGCTCGCCTCGTTCAAGGATGACCCATGGACCGGCATGGACGGACGCCCGGCCATCGTGTCCAATCCATATGGCGAAGGGCGTAGCGTCTACGTCGGAGCCCGGCTGGGACGTGATGGCATCGCCAGAAGCCTGCCGATGATCCTCGAGACCCTTGGTGTGGAAGTCAAAGACTCCTCGGATCCGGACTTGCTTCGCATCGAGCGCGTCGATGAGTCGACGGGGGCTCGGTTCACGTTCCTGTTCAACCGGACCAAAGAACCTGTCAGCATGCTGGTGGAGGAACGCCCGGTCGTCATGTCACTGGCCGACTGTGCTGGCGCGACGGTTACCATCAATCCCAATGGCGTACTCGTCGTCAAACAATAATGGCTCATTAATGAGGCGATATGCCATATGAACGTTCACATGGCATATCGCCTTTCTTACGACAGATGGCATCGTCGTTTTTGATGATATGTTCACAATATGTTGTGTTATATCGTATGACAACACTTAAGTTAAGTCAGGCATGTCTTTTGCCCTACCAGCTTCTCTGCGTGTGGCATTCTCCTCGCCTCTACAGACGTGGAGAATGCCACAAAAGGATAATATCCAGTAGACCGCTAACGATAAATATGGCCGAGCTGTTCTTCGTTGTCGAATAACGGTTGTGATTGTTGCTTAATGTTCGGCTGTGGGATTGGCGGTTCGTGCTCTATGGCTTTTTTCTTGCGTGGCTTTGGTTGTTTGTCATCATCATAACGATCATCACTCCCCAGCACGTTCGCTTCTCGTCAATGTATTTGTATGCGATTGCATGGAATTTAGATGGGATTCCATCGATAGTGATAGTGCGAGACCTTTTTTGGCGGTTGCCTTTGCCTTGATTTGGCCAATGTTGCCGACTGGGACGATCCACCACGTATTATGCATTTCGGATTTCGATTTGATGAGGCGTGTCATTCTTTCAAGATTTTTTAGGCGAGGATTCCCCGCCTAAAAAATCTTGAAATCGCAGGAGATCTGCATGTAGGTGCCAGGAAAACGCTCATCCTCGCGCAGATGCTATGCGAACAGCTGATTCCCACGCTCATAGGACTCGTCATGGCATATTCGGCACTGTTCATTCTCATCGGCACGATGAATCCAACCCCGTCCGACTCACTTGCCATTTTCCTCCTGGAGCTGCATGACGGTCTGCCGTTGCCGTGCGCCACGGCCATGGGAACGGCGATCGCAGTCATACTGATTCGTGAAAAAGACCTGTTCCGCTTGTTCAAGACCAGATGAATCGGACATATACCGGTGGAACGAATCGCCATTGGAGGATCAAGTTCGTGTGATGTCGTAGACCATAAGTCATCAGTTAAGCGTTGTGTGACAATTCCATACAACGCTTTCTTCATCGCCGTACACCCTTTATGGCGAAGTCGAAGGATAGCCACGGGAAGACGAGGACACGTGAACCGGTCCGCATAAGCAAAGCCCAGAGGCAAAGCATCCGCCCATCTGTCCCATCGAAACCGGCTAGTTTGATTCTGTCGTGTCCGCCGACGAATCATCGGCGCAATGCGCATCGAAACATATCCCGTCAGGACCTTCTGCTGTGAGGGACACGAAGGTCTGACGGGATATGCCGGATCCGTTAAGGTTGGATCCGACGGAGCAATCGCTGGCGTTCATTCCGGTCGCTTCATCCGGGATACGCCTGGCGTCCTCCATCTTGCGATGCACCATTCGATGCGTTTTGGCTCCAATCAGGAACGAATCGAGATCTGCCCTACAGACAATTTCCGTGGATTGACTCCACCTAATGTGACGACGCACGCGTTCGACTTCGAACCGATGGGAAACGTGCGATGCGGACATCGCGCACTTTCCCGATCTCGTCCGGAACCCGAAGGCGCACAGCTTTCTTAAGTGAAAATCGCTCCTGAAATGGAGCCAAAGGAGTTCCCCTTTAAACTGCCTTGACCATTATCTCTTTTGATTGTTTGTAAAACTCGTATTGTGGAAGTGGCGAAGGCCATGCTTCCTTGCCCGTCTCCATTGCGGGAGAAGATATAAGATCCCGATAAGGTCCTTTTATAGACAAAAACCGGTTCTTTCGTCAATCCCGAAGCGCATCCATTGGAATGCCGTTGTAGGCCAAGTCAAAACGCCGGGGTTGAAAAGAAAAAAGGTGCCGCACCATTATTCCCACGGAATCTGGTGCGGCACCTTTTCTTTTGAAAGGAAACAGAAGAAGTCTTTGCGCCTTACTTGTTGATGACCTTCTTGAACAGGTCGGAGGATGCCTTGGCGAGGGCGAACTGGCCGAAGCCCGGATCCATGGAGGCGAGGTTGGAGTTGAGGATCTGGTTGAAAGTGTCGTTCTGCATGTTCATTCCTTTTCCGCGGCGCTTTGTCTTCCGTTCGCCGCTATTCTTTTTTCTCTTGTTTCGTTATGCCTTGATTGTAGGCATGTCATCCCCGTCGCCGCATGTCATTCCGATTGATTCTTTTGTATATTCATCGGTTTGCCAGAAGATTTTTGAAATAACTTACCGCACCATTACCATCACATAAACCAAGAAGGCCCCGACATGGTCGGGGCCTTCTTGGTGAAAAAGGGAAGGAGTGGCAAGTATTGGTATTTATTCGGTCAGGGTTTTGGCCTCCTCATCGATGGCTTCGACGGTCTCGGCGGTCTGAGCTTCGTCATCGACGATTTCGCCGGAGGCAAGCTTGGCTTCGAGCTCTTTGACAATCTTAGCATGCATCTTCTCGTCGATCTTGACCTTGAACATGAACACCAGCAGGCTGAGCACGATCAGAATAAGCGGCACATAGAAGGCGCAGATTTCGAAGGTGTGGATGTTGGAGGGGGTCATATCGGCCGCGGTGGCGTTGCCGGTCATGCCAGCAGCGACGGCGATGAAGCCGGTGATGCCGTTGGACAGCGCGCCGCCAATCTTATCAAGCATCGGACGTACGGACAGGGTGACGGCCTCGTTGCGCTTGCCGTTCTTCAGCTGGCCGTATTCGATGGAGTCGGTCAGGGAGAGGATGGCGGTCATCTGGATGAGGGTGCCCGGGATGTAGAAGAGCACGAGGGCGATGAACACCACGGTCATGTTGGTGGAGAAGAGACCCAGCAGGATGTAGGCCACGATCATGGAGGTCATGCCGACGATGTACAGGACTCGGCGTGGGATGCGCTTGTTCAGGATCGGGTACAGCGGAGCCATGATGAGGCCTGCCACCAAGGCGATGACGCCGGTCATGGAGTAGGCGGCCTGGTTGTCGAGCACGAACTTGAACAGGAAGAGGAGTACGCCGGTGGTGGCCACGTTGGCGATGGCGTACAGCAGGTAGGACAGGGCGACCCACAGGAGCTGGTCGTTCTGGAACAGGGCCTTGAATGCCTCGAGCGGGTTGCCGTTCTTCTGGGCCTTGGCGCGCAGTGCGTTGGTGCTTTCCTTGGTGCCGAACGCGACGGTCCATGCGGTCAGGATGCCGAGGAGTCCGACGATGATGCCGAAGGAGGTCCAGCCGGCCTGTCCTTCGCCCTTGGCACCGGTGAGCGTCCAAGTGAAGTAGCTGACGATCGGGATGACCACGACGGTGATGCCGTTGTAGCCGATGGAGCCGGTGAAGGAGCCGAGGGCGGTGTAGGTGGAGCGCTCGTGGGAGTCGGAGGACAGCGCCGGGATCATGCCCCAGTAGGAGATGTCACGCAGGGAGTAGAACACGTCGAGCACGACGAAGGTGATGACGAACAGCACGATGAACAGCGTGGTGTTGACGTTCACCAGGCCGAACATGCCGCTGAAGATCACGGCGAGCAGGACGGCGGAGATCAGGCCGCCGAAGAACTGCCATGGGCGGAAGCGTCCCCACTTGGTGTTGGTGTTGTCGATGAGGTTGCCCAGCAGCGGGTCGATGAAGATCTCGGCGATACGGATGATCACCACGAGGCTGGTGATGACACCGATAAGCTTGGCCGCAAGCGCCTTGTCAACGCCCGAGAACAGGCAGCCGGTGACATAGACGATGAAATATGTGCTCATCGCGTTGTAGAAGGCGGACTGACCGAGGTTGCCGCAGGCGTAGGCGATACGCTGGCCGAGCTTGCCCTTCTTGCGGACGCCACCGTCCGCGGTTGTCGTTTCGTTGCTCATTCTTTCTTCTCCTTAAGATTCCGGAGTTGAAGATCACCCATTGATCTTGCATGTCGAGTATACGCTCTTTATAAGAAAAAGTAAAAACCATTAGCAAAATATAGGGTTTGGCGGCGTGTTGAATTAGGTAAACCGTGTATCAGCACTGTCATATCGGTATCAATCAGATGCCTGATACGTTACAACATATACCGTTGATACGAAGGAATTAAGACGTCAAGTAAAACCGATTTGCTTTTTTTGTAAACAACGTTTATTATCTGGTAAAGGAAGTTCATCTTCTCTCCATCATTCACAAAGATGTAATGAACGAAAGCAGGAAAACATGGCAAACGAAACCCGCATCGAACACGCATCCGAGACCTGGCTCGCCGATTCGACCGTATTCGAGGTCAACCGCGTCCCGGCGCATTCCGACCACAAATGCTACGCGCACGATTCGCAGACCAACGAATGGTCCGATCTGAGGCAGAGCCTCGACGGCGAATGGAGGGTCGAGGTCGTTCAGGCATCCGACATCGAATTCAACGAGGAGCCCTTCGTAAGGGAGAACTTCGACGATTCCGCCTTCGAACGCATCCAGGTTCCCGGACACCTGCAGATGGCGGGATTGATGAACAACAAGTACGTGAACATTCAATACCCGTGGGATGGCCACGAGAATCCGGCGGAACCGAATATTCCGGAGAACAACCATGTCGCCCTCTACCGTAAGACCTTCACGATGGCGAACCGTCTGGCCGACACCAAGAACGCCGGCGGAACCGTCTCCATCGTGTTCCACGGCATGGCCACCGCAATCTACGTGTGGGTCAACGGCATGTTCGTCGGCTATGGCGAGGACGGCTTCACCCCCAACGAATTCGACATCACCGAGATGCTGCACGACGGCGAGAACGTCGTTGCCGTCGCATGCTACGAATACTCCAGCGCCTCATGGCTCGAGGACCAGGACTTCTGGCGTCTGCACGGACTGTTCCGCTCGGTCGAGCTGGCCGCGCAGCCGCATGTGCATATCGAGAACATGCAGATCGAATCCGATTGGGATCCGGAGTCCGGCAGCGCCTCTTTGGACGCGGCGCTCACCGTGCGCAACGCAGCCGACGCGGCCACGATCTCGGCGACGTTGAAGAATTCCGATGGTAACGTCGTCTGGGAGACCGCGAACTGCGCTGACCCCGATACCTCCATCTCCACCGGATCGTTGAACGGCATCCGCCCGTGGAGCGCGGAGGATCCGGTCCTCTACGAGTTCGAGGTCACGGTCATCGACCATGCCGGCAACATCGCCGAGGTCGCCGTCCAGAAGGTCGGATTCCGCCGCTTCCGCATCGAGGACGGCATCATGACGATTAATGGCAAGCGCATCGTATTCAAGGGCGCCGACCGCCACGAGTTCGATCCCAAGCGCGGCCGCGCGATCACCGAGCAGGACATGATCGACGATGTGGTCTTCTGCAAGAGGCACAACCTCAACGCCATCAGGACCTCCCACTATCCGAACCAGGAGCGCTGGTACGAGCTGTGCGACGAGTACGGCATCTACCTGATCGACGAGACCAACCTCGAAACCCATGGCAGCTGGTGCCTGCCCGGTGACGTCCTCACCGAGGAGACCGCCGTCCCGGGAAGCAAGGCGCATTGGGAGGGCGCGTGCGTCGACCGTGTCAACAGCATGGTGCGCCGCGACTACAACCATCCGAGCGTCCTGATCTGGTCTCTCGGCAACGAATCCTACACGGGCGACGTGTTCCGCGCCATGTACAAGCGCGTGCACGACATCGACCCGAACCGTCCCGTGCACTATGAGGGCGTGACCCACAACCGCGACTACGACGACGTGACCGACATCGAGACCCGCATGTATGCGCACGCCGACGCCATCGAGGAATACCTGAAGAATGATCCGCAGAAGCCTTACATCTCCTGCGAGTACATGCACGCCATGGGCAATTCGTGCGGCAACATGGACGAATACACCGCGCTCGAACGCTATCCGAAGTACCAGGGCGGCTTCATCTGGGACTTCATCGACCAGGCGATCTACGCCACCCAGCCCGATGGAACCATGAGCCTTCGCTATGGCGGCGACTTCGGCGACAGGCCGAGCGACTACGAGTTCTCCGGCAACGGCCTGGTGTTTGCGGACCGTAAGCCCACGCCGAAGGCCCAGGAGGTCAAGCAGCTGTATTCCAACGTGCATATCGATGTCGCCGAGGATTCCGTGACCATCAAGAACGATAATCTGTTCACCTCCACTGGCGAATACACGTTCGTGTTGCGTGTCCTTGCGGATGGCGAACCGGTATGGCAGTCCGAACGCCGTTTCGACGTGCCGGCCGGTTCGACGGAGAAGCTCGATGTCGACTGGCCGTTGGATCTGTACCGCGACGGCGCGTCCGAACTGGTGCTGGAGGTATCCCAGCGTCTCGCCAAGGCGACCAATTGGGCGGTAGCCGGCTATGAGCTGGCATTCGGCCAGACCGTCGTCGCCGGCTCCAAGAAGGCCTCTGCTCCGGTGAAGCCGGTCGACGGCATCGTCACCGTTGGCCGTTGGAACGTCGGCGTGCAGGGATCCGGCCGCGAGGTACTGCTTTCCCGCACCCAAGGCGGACTGGTCTCCTACACGTTCAACAATCGAGAATTCGTGCTGCGCCGTCCGGCGGTCACCACGTTCCGCGCGCTGACCGACAACGATCGCGGCGCAGGCCACGGCTTCGAACGCGCCCAGTGGCTGGGAGCAGGCCGTTACGCCCGCTGCATCGGCAACGAGATCGAACAGATCGACGAGAACACCGTCAAGGCCTCCTACACGTACGAGCTCGCCACCCCGCAGCGCACCAAGGTGACCGTCAGCTACACCGCCGACACCACCGGACGAGTGAATCTGCACGTCGAATACCCGGGCGAGCCGGGCGACCTGCCCACCATCCCCGCGTTCGGCATCGAATGGACCCTTCCGGTCCAGTACTCGAACCTGCGTTTCTTCGGCGCTGGTCCGGAGGAGACCTACCAGGATCGCAAGCATGCCAAGCTCGGTGTGTGGAGCACCGACGCGTTCAAGGACCACGCCCCGTATCTCATGCCGCAGGAAACCGGCAACCATGAGGACGTGCGTTGGGCCGAGATCACGGACGAGAAGGGCCATGGCCTTCGCATAAGCCGCGCCGAAGGCGCCGAACCGTTCGCGATGAGCCTGCAGCCGTACTCCAGCTTCATGCTTGAGGAAGCCCAGCATCAGGACGAGCTCCCCGCCCCGAAGCACATGTTCCTGCGTGTGCTTGCCGAGCAGATGGGTGTCGGAGGAGATGACTCCTGGATGTCCCCGGTCCACCCCCAGTACCATATCCCGGCGGACCAGCCGATCAGCCTCGACGTCGATCTCGACCTGATCTGACCGGCGCGCCCCGGCGGAAACCGGGACTTGGCTTTCCTTTCGCCATACGCGGAAACGTATGGCGAAAGGACGGTGCCGTCGTCAAGGGTGGACCTTGACATCAAACCGGAGACGGCGCCTTGAAAGGGTACGGCACGTCTTCCATGTTTTCCCCGTGCCGTGCCCTCGTTTCCATATCGGGAACAGGGCTTGACAGACTTTCCTTCGAAAACACCTCACAGATGCAAAAAAGGGTTCGGTCCTCGTTGGCACGTATTACGCGTGTCAACGAGGACCGAACCCTTTCTTCTTAAACCCTACCTGGCTTTCGGGGTGAAACTGTCCCGGGCGACCAGCTTGGTTGAAATCCTCATATGCTGGTTGACGGAGCGCCCCATGGAAATGGCCTCCGACAGCATGAATACCGCGGCCTTGGCCAATTCGTCCTTGTTGATGTCATACGACGAAAGCGTCGGCGAAGTGTAATTCGCGATCTCCTGGTTGTTGATGCTCACCAGTCGCATGTCGCGTGGAACCAGAATGCCGGCCGCCGCGAACGCCTGCAAGACGCCTACTGCGATGGGGTCCGCCGCCACAATCAGAGCATCCGGGAGCCTGTCGCCACATTCGGCCACGAACCTCTCTCCCAAGGCACGGCCGTTCTCCACGGTGAAAGGCCCCTCATCGAACACCAGGCCGTCGACGTCAAGACCGAGACGGACGGTCCAGTTGCGGAACGCGAACGCACGCGGATCCTCGGGATACTCATGGTCGCCCATGATGTTGCCGTACCCTCCGATGAACCCGATTCGCTTGTTGCCGGCGTCCATCAATTCGTCCAAGGCGTCCAGAATGGTCTGCTCCAGATCCGGCTGCACCGAATCGAACAGGCTCGGCGCGGGATTGATGTCGATGAACACTCCATGCGGAAGGACCGCGTGCAGACGCTTCAACATGTTCCTTTTGAACGGCGCCGGACCTATTGAGATGAATCCGGCGTATTTGGACGCGTCCTTCATCAGGGATTTGACATCGTTGTATTCCGTCACTCTCATGCGCTCGTCCTTGGCATGGCGACGTAATGAAACTTCAAGCTCGTCAAAATAGGCGTCCTGAAGCCCCTTGTCGTGGATGGAGTTGTTCAGCAACGCGATGTCTTGCGGAATGGTGACACGTTGGTAGCGGGGGACGTTCTCGTACCCCATCTCAATGCTGGTGCTCAGAATCTTCTGACGGGTGGCCTCCTTCACCGAGAACGAGGGGTCGTCATTGAGTATTCTCGATACGGTCGCCTGGGAGAAGCCCGCCTTTTCCGCGATCTCCCTGATCGTGGCCATGGAAACCTACCTCCTTGGAAATTCAGCAACTAAACGTGTTTAGTAACGAGTTTATCATGTTTGAAAGCGTAATTGCCATCAATGTCGGAAATTTCGTTTTCAATGAAAATGGATTGGCTACAATGTATTGGACAGTCCGATGAGGCCATTCGTGGATTCAAGCTCAATATGCTGCTGTACGAATTGCTATCGCTGCTGTATTCGAGGTTCGTTTCCGGGGTACGGCGGCCGGAATTGGTCAGATCCGGAAGAAACATCACCATGCAGATCATCGGATACATGACATCGCACCGCAAACAGCATCTCGAAGCGACCGACGTCGCACGGGAATTTGGATACGGCAGGGAACATTTCTGCCGCCTATTCCGCAAGGCGACCGGCAAAACGTTCAAAGAATTTCTGACCGACCTGCGATTGGACGACGCCTGCAGAAAACTGTCAGGTTCCTCTGCGTCGATAGCCAGCATCGCAAGGGAATGCGGTTTCCCCGATACGCGCGCGCTGCAGACGGCCGTGCAACGCAAATACGGCATACGCGCGCAGGAATATCGCGAACGATACGAAAATCGAAACTAACGTTCAACGAGAAAAGGAGGAAATATGACTGGGCCTGCACCAACCATCCGTCGTATGAAAATTGAAGATTATCCGCTGGTATACGGGTTGTGGACGCGATGCACCGGTTTCACCATGAGGGACATCGACGATTCCGAGGATGCGATAAAAACGTTCCTCAAACGCAATCCCGACACCTGTTTCGTAGCCGAGGACGATGGCAGAAGGATTATTGGAGCGATTCTTGCCGGTCACGATAGCAGACGGTCGCGCATCTACCACACGGCGGTCGATCCCGACGCGCGCGGTATGGGCATTGGCTCGCTTTTGGTGGGCCGCGTGGTTGAAGCGCTTCGTGCGATCGGCCTGCCAAAAGTCGCCGTCGGTGTGCCCGCAGACAACGATGCCGGCAACGATTTCTGGGAGCATCAGGGGTTTGCTGTCCGTGACGATTTGGTCTATCGGGAACTACCTCTCTAATACGACCCGTCCGACAACGAACCGTCCAATACGCTCGCACTTTGTCTCTATAAGCCCGGTTCCGCACTTGCAGTCCGCAACAAATATGTTCTGTATATCAAACGTGTTCAAAGACCATGCAGTGGAATATCAGACGGAGGAAGACCCGTTCGGAGCGCTTAAGAGAGACGAGCTGCTGTGACGAATGGCGATACGGCGATGTGGTCATCGCTGACCTTGCCATCGTTTTCTCTGAAACATCCGGCATCCTCATCTCACACTTTTATGAGCGAGTTTTTACCCTTCCGTCACATTTCATGAGGGAGAGCCGCCCTTCCATGGCCACCTGTGCACCCTATGCACCCCTTAAAAACGGCGCCATTCCGCCATGAAATCATCCCTTCATCCGAGCATGGCATTGCGCACCCCGTCAAAACATGGCCGTCATCCCTGGTTTCCCGATTTCCGCACTTTTTGAAAACCCGTTTTACCCGATTTCCGCACTTTTCCGGATATCGAGCGGCACTGTTCCGACCGCGCGACTGCATCAAACGCCGATTCCGACGATTCTACAGATTAACGGTAAAACGTCGCGCGGCGACCCGGCCGGCTTGCGGAATGGAGGTCAGGCTTATTCCGCGGCGCCCTTCAGCAGCATCGCGCCAATGCCCTCACCTTGGTGACGCAGGTCTATGGCGAGCCTGCCGTTCCCATCCATGGTCACAATGGTCCGCACGGCCGATCCTTCGCCAAACGCCGGCGACATATGAACATATTTTTAGGAAACGACTGTTCAGCGCTTGCCATCCGCTTCATTCAGATACCGATATACAGTGGATTGCCCAACGCCCATCATCACCGCAATTTGACCGACCGTACCATTACCCGTCAAAGGCATGGAGTTTCGGAACGTTGATTACGGGACGGGTTTTGAGACACTTTCCGCCGGAGTGTCGGAGACAACTCCCCCAGTCCGGTTTACGCTCCGAAAACGTCCGTTTTCGAAATGGTCCAAGACGCATTCCGATGGTCCTAGTCGGATTCACCAAGTGTTGCATGTTGCATTCGGTACAACATTTAAGAATTCACAGGACCACACTCATCCAACAACGAACCGATTTCGCGACATGGCGACATGACAACAGATAACGCCCAGACACCGCGCGACCGGTCTCATTCCCATCACTCGGCCACGTCAAACCGTCGTCGTTCCACGAAGACAGCCGGACCCGCAACCCTTCGTCGGACTCCACGTCCACCTGGCAAGGAGCCAGCCGGTTCCATAATCCTCATCATCAAGACGCTAGACTGTCTTACAAACCGGAAAATCATACCGTCCGGCGGCAATCGGGAATGGAAAGGCGATGGCAATGACGCGCATCGAAGACGGAATCCAGGATACGGAACCGATCCGGTTCCTCGAACTATTGGGACTCGACGAAGAGGACCTAGCCGGCTATAGCATTCGTCTGAATGGCAGCAACCCGGAATGGGGCAAATGGAGTGATCTTCCCGACGCCTACTATTCCTCCTATGATGACCTGATGAAGTGGATTTTCACGAAGAAATGGCCAGATAAGGATAAGGCAACAGCGCAGATTCACACACGTAAAGTCCTCCAGTTCATTCAGCTCAAGCCAGAGAATCCCCACCCCACACAATGGCTGTTCGTCGGAGCCTACGACGTCCTCGACGAGTACACGGAGAACGACGGCAAGATTCTATACCGTTACAATGAGATCCCGGAATACGCCTCGCTAAAGGCCAGGGCGGTAGTGTACTACAAAAGAGATCCGGGTTACACGGGAGTCGTCTTTAACCTGTCCAACAATGAAGAACGACGCCGGGATTTTCTCAAGACGATGACCCTTGAGAAAATCGCTCAATCCCCCGTATCCGCGTTACCGTTCCCCGGATACGAGAACGTTCGGTTGACGCACCGGCAGCTCGTGGCGGCCGTGAACAACGAGGAATGGCGGGCGGCCCTCGGCAGCGTCCAGGCGGTCTATCTGCAGACCGATAGACGAACGGGATGGCATTACGTGGGGTCCGCCTACTCACGGAAAGGAGCCTCGCACGGTCTGCTGTCGCGTTGGAAGGAATACGCGTCCGGAGACCACTCCGGGGGAAACAAGCAGCTCAGAAACCTCGGCGCCGGATACATCGAGAAGAACTTCCAGTACTCGATCCTGGAGATCTTCGACATGAACAAGTCACCCAAAGAGATCATCGACCGCGAACACTGGTGGATGGACACCCTCGGATCCGTCCGTAGAAACAACGACGAAGTACCCCACGGATACAATTCCGTCGCCGAACGAGAGAACTCCGACCAACACGAATGATCCTGTGGGTAGCTCCTACCGGCTGAGGCTCGCGGTGCCGGCCGTGACCTCGCCGAGGGTGGGAAGCGGCACGCTCGCCGAAATAGGCGACCGTGTTCTTCGAATCGTCATGTTCGAGGTCCTTCCCGCACCACGGCCCGTATTTATCGCCCGCGGCGCATCCAAGGGGTTCCTGTCTAAATTCCGACATATCCGAAATGATTACGGACTGTCAATCTGAAAAAGCAAAGCCCATCCCCTGGTCGAGAAACCTTCGAACGAATACGGATATCCGTTTCCAAGACGCGCAAGGACACGTTCCGCCGGACATCATTTCGGTTCGCTAAGCGTTTTATGTAACGCTGGTGCAAACACTTAAGAATTCGGCCGCCATCCGCGTGGAGATGCATTCCATCCTCCGTCCGGCTTGGAATACGCATCAAGTCATTCCATTGTGGCTAGACATCCAGCGAATCGGGTCAGACCGAGTTCGCGCAGGCGTCCAGCACGCCCCTCCCCGCCGGCCCGCCATAACCCGGCTATTTTCTCGAGTTGAAACGCACTTGGCCGACAGGGCCACTCGGGAAAGGCAAGGAATGACGAAACCGGCGTCGATACAGCAACGTATCAGGAGACGCTTGACACGTTAAGGGAGATGCGACCTTACGGGAACAGCAGTGCTGCGTTTTCGGCGTATGCCAGCCGCGAGCATCGGCCGCCGGACGGACATGTTCTTCCAGATCGAGGGCTATACCCGTTTTCTATTGAATCCGCCAAATCAAACGAAAGGGCGCACGTTTCAAAACGTGCGCCCTTTCATGTAATGGATGGAGAGGAAACGGCTTCTATCTGGCCATGACCCCCTTTCTCGCGATTGATCCTAGCCAATCCAAGGATGGCTTCGGATGGCGTTCGAAGGTGTCCCTGTCCCAGGAGGCCAGGCCGAACGTCGGAGCGAACGAGCCCCACTCGTAGTTGTCGAGCAGGGACCAGTGGAGGTATCCCCTCACGTCGATACCGTCGTCCATCGCGTCGTGCATGCCGGCTATGGCGTCGAAGGTGTAATCGATTCTCCGGCGGTCATCGGCAGTGGCGATGCCATTTTCGGTGACGATTATCGGCGTGCATTTGGCGACGTTCCAAGTATGGCGGATGGCGATGCCCAGCGCCGGCGGGAAGTACTCCCAGCCGGTGAGGGTGCGTTCCGCGTCCTCGGGGACCGGCACGGGGCCATCCTTGCCGATGAAGGTCCTCAGATAGGCCTGCACCCCAATGAAGTCATCCCCGGCCGCGGCCTCGGTGAAGTAGTCCTCGCGCGGGTACTGGTATTCCTCCATCTCCCGTTCGCATCCGGGCATGGCGTGGAACGCCTGGCAGGCGATGGTCCACCCGGACTTGATACGCGGGTTCTCGGACAGTATTTCCCTGGCTTTCCTGTGCGCTTTGACGAGCGTGGCGGAGATGTCCGGATCGGGCGCGGGCAGCGAGGCGGCCACGAAGTCGCTGCCTTCGGTTCCGCCACGGGTCAGCGCGACCATGTTCGGCTCGTTAATGGTGCAGACCCAGGTGACGTCGTGGAGGATCGGCATCACGTACCGCACGTACCGGGCGAAGTAGTCGACGGCATCGGCGTTGAGCCATCCGCCTTTGGTGGCGAGCCACAGCGGCAGTGTCATGTGGTTCAGCGTGACCATGGGCTCGACGCCGTTCTCGTGGCACGCGTCGATCATTTGGCGGTAGTGCAGCAGCTGCGCTTTGGAGAAGCAGCCCTCCGCGGGCTCGATGCGGGCCCATTCGATGGAGAAGCGGTACATGCCCAATCCGGCGTCGGCGAGCATTCTGATGTCCTCGCCGTAGCGGTGGTAGCTGTCGGCCGCGTCTCCCGACGGTTCGCTGAGGTCCGTGCGTTCGGCATGCTCCCTGGCCCACCAGTCGCTCGCGACGTTGTTCCCTTCGATCTGGTGCGCGGCCGTGGACGCGCCCCAGATGAATTCCGGCGGGAACTCGTATTGTTCTTTCATGACATGTCTTTCTATTTGATGCCCGTTCCGGCGACGCCCTGGATGAAGTAGCGCTGCAGGAATACGAACAGGAGGAGGATCGGGGTGACCACCAGTACCGCTCCGGCGAGCAGGACGCTGTAGTTCGTGGCGTTCTGGCCGGTGGAGTAGAGGGACAGTGCCACGGGCAGCGTGTACTTCTCCTCGGTCTGGGCCGCGACCAACGGCCACAGGAAGTTGTTCCAGGAGGACAGGAACGTGAGGATGGACAGCGTCGCCAGCGGCGGCCCGCACTGGGGCAGGACGATCTGGAAGAATATGCGCAGCTCACCGGCGCCGTCGACCCTCGCGGCCTCCATCAGCGCGTCGGGGATTCCGGAGATGAACTGTCTCATCAGGAAGACTCCGATGGGCTGGCACAGGAACGGCAGGATGAGCGCCGCGTAGGAGTTCGCGAGTCCCATGTTCGAGATGATCACGAACAGGGGGACGAACGTGGCCACGCTCGGAACCATGAGCGTCACCATGACGGCGCCGAACAAGATGTTCTTGCCGGCGAAGTCCATCTTCGCCAGGGCGTATCCGACCATGGAGCAGAACACCATGTTCCCGAGGACGGTGATCACGGCGACGACCATGCTGTTGGTGAAGTAGGTGCCGAAGTTCAGCTCCCCGAACCATTTCGCGAAGTTTGCGAGCGAGGCGTGCTCGGGCAGGAGCTTCGGCGGTTTGGCGAGGATCTCCCTCTGGGTCTTCAACGAGCCCAGCGCCATCCACAGGAACGGGAAGATCCAGAAGACTCCGATCACCGCGAGGACGCAGTAGGAGAGTCCACGCCCCTTGACGAATCGGCGCCAGAGCGACTGCTTGTTGCTTTGCGGCCTCGAGGCCGCGACTGTCGTGGCTGTCATCTCAATCCTCCTTGAGAATGCGGAACTGGAGCACGCTGACCAGCGCGATGATGATGAACAGCACCCAGCTGGCTGCGGAAGCGATTCCGTACTGTCCGAAACCGAACTTCTGGTACACGTAGTACGCGGCGGAGAGTGTCGAGTCGAGCGGCCCTCCCTGGGTCATCACGAAGGATTCCTCGAAGAACTGCAGGTAGGCGACGGAAAGGAGCACGGCTCCCAGCAGCAGCGTGGGCTTGAGCAGCGGAAGCGTGATGCTGCGGAAGGTGCGCCATTTGCCCGCGCCGTCGATGGCCGCGGCCTCCTTCAGCTCCTCAGGGATGGCCTGCAGGCCGGCGAGGAAGATGATCATCAGCGTTCCCATGTTGCGCCAGATGGTCATGACCATCAGCGCGGGCAGTGCGTAGCGGGTGTCGTGCAGCCAGTCCGGTCCGGCAATGCCGAAGACGGCCAAGAGCGAGTTGAGCAGGCCGTCCTTCTGGAGGATGTACCTCCACACGACGGAGACTGCGACCACACTGGCGACGACCGGCGCGTAGAACACGGCCCTGAAGAACGCGTTGAGGTGCTTGGATCCCTTGTTGAGGGCCACCGCGAATGCGAGGGCGATCGCCATGGTGATCGGCAGGCCGACAAGCACGAAGATTCCGGTGACGCCCAACGCGTGCAGGAAACGGTGGTCGTGGAACAGGGTGATGTACTGGTCCAGTCCGACGAAGTTGACGTTGAACGGGGTGCGAAGGTCCTTGGAGGTGATGTCGGTGAAGGACATCGCCATCGAGGACAGGAGGGGAATCAGCATGAATACGCAGAACACGACTGCGAAAGGCAAGGCAAATCCCCATGCGAGAATCGTACGGCGGCGGCGGAGGACGTTGCCCGAGCCCTCCGTCTTCGTCTTTCTTGTCCCGAGGCTCATGGGATCAGTTTCCCGTTCCGATGGAGTCGGCTTCGGACTGCAGGTTCTTCAAGCCCTCGTCAACGGAGACCTGTCCCTTGTTTATCTGCTCGAGGATGCGGTCAGCAGCGGAGGACACCTGGGCCCAGGTGGACAGCGCCGGCGGAGCCATGGTGTTCTTCAGCTGGTCGCCGAATGCCGAAAGCTTGTCGTTGCCGGAGAGCGCGTCCTCATCCCATGCCTTCTGAGAGGCGGGCAGGTCGGAGGACTTCTTGTACCATTCGACCTGCACCTCGGGCTTGCTTGCCCACTGGATGAACTTCCATGCGGACTGCTTGTTCTTGGAGTCCTTGAACGTCACGAGGTTGCTGCCGCCGACGAAGGACGTGGCAGGACCCGAGGATTCGTTCATCGACGGCAGAATCACGGTGGCGTACTTGGATTCGAAGCCATCGCCGCCCAATTCGTTGATCTGGCTGACGGCGGTCGGCCCCTGCAGCATCATCGGAGTGTCACCGGACACGAAGTTCGCTATGTCGGCACCGGAGCTTACGTCGGCGTTGACGTTCGCGACGCCGTCCTTGTAGAGACTGGTGGTAAAGTTCAGTCCCTTCTTTATGCCAGTATCTTCGAAAGTCCATTTCGTCTGTTCCTTGTTAGTCAAGGACGCCCCGGCCGAGTAGGAGAACGGCAAAGTTCCGAGGAACGCGTCAGTGCCAGATGGGTTGAGGTTCATGCCGTATTTGACCCCATCGACCTTCTGCATGTCCTTAGCCATCTGCTTAAGCTCATTCCAAGTCTTCGGAGCTTTGTTCCAACCAGCCATCTCGGCGATGTCGGTACGGTAGTACAGCACTCTGGTGTCGATGTACCAAGGCACGCCGAGCTGTTTCCCGTCGACCTGGCCAGTAGCCCTAGACCCGTCGGAGAAGTCGGACATGTCGAGGTTGTCAGGCACGGTGGAGAACGAGTTGGAGAAATCGGCCATCCAGGTGGTGCCCATCTGCGCAAGGTCGGGACCGTTGCCCGCGGCGATGGCGGTCTGGAGTTTGTCGTGCGCTGAGGACCATGGGATCGCGGTGACCTTGACCTTGACGTCGGGGTTCTCCTTTTCGAATCCCTTGACGAAATCACCCAGCAGGTCGCCCTCGTTGCCCATGGCCCAGATGGTCAGGTCGCCGGTGGCCTTGCTTGAATCGATGGTCTTGACCGCATCGGAATCGGAATCCGCGTTGTTCGCGGACCGTCCGCACGCGGACATACCGGCAATCATCGCCACACTGGCCATGCCGGCCACGACCGCTTTGAAAAATGGCTTCCTCATTGAAATCTCCTTTGATTCATATCAATCTAACCGCTTAGATTGATATCACAATTTAAGCGCTTAGATTTAAGGAAGTCAAGGCGACACGCCCATATGATTTATGCGCTTAGATTTTTTGATTGCATCCGCAGCTGCCGCGCACAATGAGGCGGACCGGGAGTACTCGTCTTTCAGCCTTCTCCCAAGGCTCCCCGTTCCTGGAAAGCAGCATGCGAGCCGCCTCGCGCCCCATGTCCTCCATGGGCTGGCGGACGGTCGTCAGCTGCGGTTCCATCAGCCGTCCGGCGAGGATTCCGTCGAATCCGGTGACGATGACGTCGTCGGGAACCCGGACACCGGCCTCCTCGAGGAGTCTGATCACGCCGAAGGCGGTCTGGTCCGTGCCGCAGACCAAGGCCTGCGGCAGTCTGCCGGATCCTATCGCCTCGCACAGACCCACCATGTATTCATCGGACGTGGCGAAGGAGTCATCCAGCAGCGCGTCGCTGGAATCGAGACCACGTTCCTCGAGGCATTTCCGGAAGGCGACGTAGCGGGCGACGACGTCGTCCGAATCGAAGCCGCCGACGAACGCCATCTCGTCGACATGATGGACGTCTACAAGATGGTCGACGATCTGTCTCATTCCCGAGGTGTTGTCGCATTGCAGGTACGCGGCAGGCAGGTTCTCGTCGGACACACCCACCATCACAAGCGGGACGGTCTTCGCCAGCATGGCGAGGGGAAGTCTGTTGTTATATCCGCTCGGCATCAGAGCCAGCCCATCGACCCGCCCGGCGATGTCGGTCACCGACTTATGGTCGTCCCTCGCCAACGCAGCCCCCATGAGCATGCCCTTGCCGCTTTTCCAGCATTCAAGCTCGAAACCACGGAGCACCTCGTCAACGTATAGAGGATAAGTGAGAACGTCTGGCTCGTCGTCATCGGACATACTGGCCGGCATGGAGGATACATCGGACCTATCTTCTTCGAGACCACTCCCCTGCGGCTTCTCCAGCAGCATATCGAACGCGTACATGCCCAACGTGCCCGTCCTGCCTTTGGCAAGGCTACGTGCGTTGCCGCTGGGAACGTAGCCAAGCTCATCGGCGACCCTGAGGACCTTGGCCTTGGTATCATCCTTCACTTTGTCGGGATGCCTGAAGGCGAAGGAGACCGTCGCGGTAGACACACCCGCCTTCTCTGCAACGTCATACACCGTAACTCTTGCCATAAGACCAGTCTAAGCGCTTTGATGCATGGGACACACACGAGGTCCCAAAACCATAGTTTTTCCGGTCTTCTAACAGGAATCCGCGGCGCCGAAGAGAAAAAACCAGGAGTGGAAAGGACTTCCATGCCCCTGCGGGAGACCTGGGAATCAGATGGAAATCAAGGATGGAAAGACGGGGTCCCCGGGAGGAAGAAGGAAATACGGGAAATAAAAAAGCCCTTCCGGGAACCCGCATGGGGTCAGCCGGAAGAACCGGGAGGAGGAACAAAAGATTCGGGGATAAAAAATGGGGTTTCCGGAGCGTAAGCTCGACGGGAACCCCGGAAACGAAAAGGGGCCTCCCGGGAGCCAAAGGCTCGACCGGGAGGCCCGATACGTTTGAAGCGGCGGCG
>OHTC01000343.1_pt1 | contig 26036 bp, 7 predicted proteins | sample 1578801 | NCBI WGS metagenome assembly OHTC01 (sample SAMEA3879556, study PRJEB24766) | human gut metagenome | biome: human-associated habitat; feature: feces | place: USA | collected 1985/1987 | reverse complement strand
CTGCTGGTGCTGAACGCCACGTCCGTCCAACTGATACCAGCGACGGTGATTGCCCTCCGCGCGGCAGGCGGCAGTTCAAACGCCGCCTCGATATTGTTGCCCACGCTGATATCGACAACGGTCGCCACGCTTTGCGGCGCTCTGTTGTGCAAGGTTTTTGCCCTTAAGGACAGAACTTCCCGGCACAAAACAAAGGACGGCGCTAAACCGTGAGCGTATACATTCTGCCCGTTATTCTCGTTGCCCTGCTCGTATACTCGCTGATAAAGCGCGTAAAGATATACGACTGTTTTCTGGACGGCGGCAAGGAAAGCCTCGCGCTTGTCAAGACCATATTCCCGTATATCGCGGCGGTGTTCGTGGCGATAGAACTGTTCCGCGCGAGCGGCCTGTCCGAGATAGTGTCGGGCTGGCTTGCGGTGCCCCTTTCCTACATAGGAATACCCGCGGAATTGTCGGAACTGGTCCTGCTGGTTCCCCTGTCCGGCAACGGAGCAATCGCGCTGCTCGAAAAGATAATTTCGGAATACGGAGCGGACAGTTACGTCGCGCGCTGCGCCGCTACGGTCACGGGCGCTTCGGAAACGATTTTTTACATATCGGCGGTTTATTTCTCAAAATGTAAGGTTAAAAACCTCCGTTATGCAATTCCCGTGGCGCTCTTCTCGTCCCTTTTCGGAATGGTCGTTGCGTGCGCGCTGTGTCGCGTGATGTAGTTTCACCTGCTCGGCAACCACCCGATTGCGCCGTCGCACGCGCTCGCCCGTGGCGCAGGACCGAATACGGACAACGTGCCGCGTCGGCGTAAAAACCAAAGAAAAACCCCCGACCTGCGGGGGTGATTCGTGGATACGGAAGCGTGGTAGACTCCCGCCGCCGAATGCGTCAACGGCTCACTCGTTAATGACGGTGAGGAAACGGGCGGGCTTGCCTCCCATAGCAAGTTGCGCGTGCGGGAAAGACGGGTCGAAATAGATGCTGTCGCCCGCGCGCAGGAAGTACTCTCTGTTGTCCACAATGACTCTGAGTTCGCCCTCGAGCACGTAGTTGAACTCCTGCCCGCCGTGTACGACCAGTTCGGGTTCGTCCGTGGGGTCTATAGTAACGAGCATAGGGCTCATTGTCTTATTCTTGAAATCGCCCGCAAGCGACGAGAACGTATAACCCTCGTAACGTTTGACGGACAGCCCTTTCCCGTCGTAGACCACGTTCACGACGTCCTTGGACGGCAGAAATCCCTGCAACACGTAAGTGGGTTCGGTGTCCATAATGGAAGCGAACCTGTAAATGAGGTTGATGGGGATTTCTTTCTCTCCGTTTTCGTAGGAGACGTACTCTCCTTCGTCGATTGCGAGTTTCTCCGCCACCTGCGCGGTGGTGTAATCGGAGAAAGTCCTCAATTCTTTGAGACGGGCCGAAATCGCCTTAATGTCCTTGGTCTGCATATACCCTCACAGCACGGCGTTGAGTTTCTCGATGAGGTCGTCGACGTCTATGCCGTGCACCGCCGCCGCCTCTTCTATGGTCTCGCCGTGGGCAAGCATACAATGCAGGCAATGCATTCCGCTGGCTTGCAGCACGTCGGCTATCTTCTGAGGGTCACCCTCTTTGAGCGCGTCTATAATGAGCATATCTTTGGTTATCATAAAAACCTCCTTGGGTTCGTTATTGTATTTTTCCTCTCGGGAGTGGTTCTACGCAAGTCCGCTGTACATAAACAGCCATACGAAAAACCCTATCAGCCCCAATGCGACCAGCACCGTAAACAGCACTTTCACCACGGAAACGGGAGATTTGCCCGTCGAACGCCCCGTCCTGCCGTTGACTATAAAGCGATAGAGTTTTTCGCGATACTTGTACCCGCACAGCCATACAGGCAGCAACGTATAGTTGAAACGCGTGTCGTCGTAGTCGGTGTTGACGTTCAAATACCCGACCACGTCGTAACGGTATTGCGACAATATGCATTGCCTGATATCGGGCGCAATCAGTTCCTTTGCCGTCTCGAAACTGTCGTCCAGCGAAGCGGAATATCTTTCCGCGGCGAACCCCGCGAGATATTCCTTTTTGTATTGCTCCTTGTTGTCGAGGTCAAACGGCAGAATCTTGTTCATCTGCTGCTGGTCGAGCGCGGAACTCGCCTCCACCACAACGTCGCGGTACGCTTTGCTGAAAGTTCCGCTGACAAAGAACCACCTCGTCCGCACCTCCGTCCTCACGCCCTTTGACGTCCTTATGGTGACGGTATAATTCTCCCCGAGTTTTGCCTCGTAATACGACTGCGTGGACGTGCCGAAGACAAACGACGGCGTATACACGCCCTTGAAGTGCTCGGCGGTGAAATTCTTTTTGAGTTTACGCGGCGCGTACAGCCGTTTCTTTATCCATTTTTTACCGCAGGCGAACGCCTCGTCGCGCGACACCGCGAAAGGCAATATGGTATCAGGCTTCAATCCTCTCAGGCTTTCCGTCCTGACGATATTGGTGGCTCCGCAGAAAGGACATTCCACCGTGGAATCGAAGTTGTCGATTTCCGCCTCGCCGCCGCAGTTGGGACAACGGTAGAGAGACGCTCCGCCCTCCACTTCGCCCTCTTCCCTCTCGGTGAAGAAATCACGGGAAAAGCCCCCGACCGTTTTTTCGGGTTTTATCGACGTATCGCAGTACTCGCAATGCAATGCGCCGAGAGACGGCTCGTACGTCATATCGGCGCCGCAGTTGGGGCACTTGACTATCGAGACGTTACTTTTCTGTTTGCTCTCCTCTGCCATACAAAAGCCCTTAATAGGTCCGCGACTTGAAAGCGGTTATTTGATTTTTGCTCCGCACTCGGGGCAGAACTTGGCGCTTGCCTTCACAGCCGCACCGCACTTGGGACAGGAGTTTTTGAGGGACGCGCCGCACTCGGGACAGAATTTTGCTCCCGCGGAGACAGCGGCTTTGCACTTGGGGCAAGTGGTCTTTCCTTCGCCGACGTTGGGAGTGCCGCATTCGGGGCAGAACTTGGCGTCTGAACGAACTGCCGCACCGCACTTGGAGCATTTGACCGTGGAAGCCGTATTCTTGCCCGCAGCGTCGAGATTGTCCGCGAACTGCCCTGCCATTCTCGCACCGAGGCCGATTCCCATTCCCGCCGCCGCGAACATTCCGCCCGCACCGGGGTTGCGTGCCGAATCGCGCATTGCCTGCACGGACTCGTACTGAGCGTATTCCGCCATCTTGCCGTCGAAAACGCCGAGAGTAGTACGCTTGTCCATCGCTTTCTCGACGGCTTCGGGCAACTTGAAGTTCCTGATGACAATCTGGTCGACGGCAAGTCCGAGTTTGCCGAAACGCGCGCAAGCGTGGTCACGCGCCGTATCTCCCAGTTCGAGATAGTTGGCCGCGAGGTCGAGCGCGGGAATCTGACATTCTCCGAGAAGGTCGGTTATCTCGGCAAGCACGAGACTTCTGAGATAGTCCGCTATGTCGTCGGTTTTTACGGAATGTATGGTACCGAAACACTCACGCATAAACAGCGCGGGGTCACACACGTGGAAACTGTATTCGCCGTGCCCCATAACCCTTATCATTCCGAAATCCTTGTCACGCATCATTATGGGATTCGCCGTGCCCCATTTCATACCTATGAATTGCTTGAGGCTGACATAGTATACGTCGGACTTCACGGGCATATCGAAACCGTACTTCCACGCGCCGAGTTTGGACAGCACGGGCGTGTTGTCGGGGGTAAGTTCCCAGGTGCCCGCGGTGAATACGTCGGCAATCTGCCCTTCGGTGAGGAAAATGGCCGCCTGCGATTCCCTTACGACGAGTTGCGAGCCTTTCATAATCTCGTAACGGTCGGGCACGGGGAATTTGTAAACGATGGTGTCGGCGTCCGACTCCGTCCAGGATATGACTTTAAGTAAGTTCTTTTTTATGAAACCCATAAGAGCCTCCGTTTGGTCTCGATTTCGATATCATTATATCACATCGGAGTGGAATATCAACAATGTTTTACGCGCGTGGGCGCATCGACGTTACTTCAGAACAACAGCAAAAGCACCGGAATGGTGACAATCGAAAGCAATGTGGACAGCAATATATTGTTCGCGGCGGTTTTCTGGTCGGCACCATATATCTCGGCAAGGTTGAGATTGATTGAAGCGGACGGCATACCCGAAAGAATGACCAACGCGATTTTCATCATTCTGTCCATCGAATCGAAAGGCAGCAAAACAAGGTACACAAGCAGCGGGAATGCAAGCACCTTTATGAATACGGAAAGATACACTTTCCAGTCCGTAAACAATTCCTTTATCGGAGCGACCGCAAAGCGCATACCGAGTATTATCATACACAAAGGTGCGGTCATATCGGCAAGATAACTTATGACCTTGGTCACCGCGTCGGGCAGGTCTGCAGTCGTCACGCCCGAGAAAAACAAAGGCAATGCCACCACAAGCGCAATCATCTGGGGGTTTAACACCGCTTTTTTGAGGCTGATGTACTTCTTTTCGCCGGTAAGGAGGTAAGACCCCACAGTCCAGCACATCAGATTCATAGACACGATGAACACTGCGGAATAGGCTATCGCTTCGGGATTGGAAGGAAACAACATCTGCAATACGGGCACCCCGAAAAAGCCCACGTTGCCGAATGTGGCGGCAAGCACGAACACGCGGCAGGCCCTGCCTCTGGCGCATTTGGATATCAATGCCGAAAGGTCGGCGTCGGGCGCGGCGGCGTGCGGAGAAAGAAATCCTTCGTCCAGAAGTCTGCGGCTGGCTGCGGGGTCGTCGAACTGTTTTGCGAAAATCGCCCACAACACCCCGAATATAAGGCCCTGCGCCAAAAGCGAAAACAGAAATACTATGCCGAGATTGACTGCAAGCGACGGGGTGTGTTGCACCTGCAAAAACGAGCGTATCGAAAGGAACGGCTGAGAGACATAAAGCAAAACGGCGGAGAAATACGAAATGGCGTGCGGTTTGATAACCTTCGCCTTGACGAGAATAAACCCCGGAATCGCCATTGCCACCAACAGCAACACGTTGACGGCAGTCGTGCCGAACGCCATATAACCCCTCCTGAACGGCTACATTATATCACGCCGCGCCGAAATGGCAAGCATTCCGACCTTCCACTCCGTCGCCGCAAAAGCAAAGCGCACCGAAGTGCGCTTTGCGTGCGGTTTGTTCATTGTCCGCGATTGAGTCGTCAGACGGTGAAGCCGTAGCCTTCGTACGCCACGAGTTTTGCGGGTTTGCCGCTCTCGTCGTAGATAAGCACGTTGCCGTTGGCGTCGATGACCGCACCCACATAAGCGGTGAGGTTGTAAGTCACCTTACGCTGACCCTTGCGCTGGATAACGTACTCGCTGCCTGCCGAGGCAAACGTCACATCGTACGTATTGCCGCTGCCCATAACGCTTGCCGTGCCGACCCACACGACCGAGTACACGCTGTTGCCCACCTTGACGCTGGTCTGCAACGAATACAGCGAGCCCTTGGTGGTTGCGGTGGGCTTGGTTGAGGGAGCCGCAGTGCCTCTTGCGGTAACCGTAACGTTAATCTTGAGTCTCTGACCGTTTTCGATCTGCATTGTCGCATAACCGATCGTCTTGCCGCCGGTCACCATATCCCAGGTCCAGTCTATCTTGGGCATAGAGACTGCGATGTAGTCCTTGGAGAGCGACGCGTACGAAGTGGACGTCCAACCGCCGGTTACCACTCCGTCGGCGTAATCGGGGTTGCTCGCCGTGAAGTTGACAGTCCAGCCCTTAGGCAGGCTCTGAGACTTCGGAACGAACGGGTCAATGTTGTGGTTCGATGTCGCCACGCCGAGGTTTGCGCTGGTGACGTCGGTGTTGATGCTGAAGTTGACGGAAGCGCCAAGGTCAACGGTGCCGCCCTTTGTCGCAACAATCTGGTTGACAAGTACGCGCGTCACGAGGAACGTGAAGGGGTAAGTCTGGGTGGAGCCGTCCGGGCCGGTGAGCAACGCCGTCAGATATACCGCTCCGCCGAGGTACGTCACGCTGAATCTCGAGTAATCCCAGGATAGGTTGTATTCCTTGCTGTCCGCGGAGAACACGTATTCGCTGCCGCCGAGGGTGAACTTGAGGCTGCCGATATCGCCGACCGCTCTCCTGAACACCGCGATGTCGAAGTTGTACGGGTCGATATATGTGTCGTTGCCCGCAAAGCCCGTAAGAGCGGCGAGCGCGCCGTAATCCGCCTCGGTCGTGTTGACTGCGCTGACTTCTCTTTCCTTTACGACAACATTGTTGTCGTTGGGCGTAAAGCGCTGTTCGGGTATTACGTTGGTGCCGCCGTTCATCGAAGTCTCTTTGAGGTTGACGATTGCCTTGAAGGAACCGCCCTCGAAGTTGAACACGAAGTCGGACAGCGTCCAGCCGACGTAGAGGTTGGTGTTGGTGAGACCGCCCTTGGTGGTAACGGAAACGGACAGCGGGAACCACTTGTACACGGTCATTTCGCCAACGACGGGGAAGGTCAGGGTGACCTGCTCAAAGGGATCGATGCCGCTCAGCGGGTCGAAGTGGAACTCGCCGGTCACGAGATTCACATAGTTGGAGCCGCCGTCCTTGCGGAAATAGACCATACCGTCCGTGGCATTTCCGTCTGCGACCATATCGCCTTCGAGGACGGGCGTTTCTGCCGTTCTGCCGGTCTCGGTTCCGTCTTCACCGAATTGCACGGTCCACACGACCTTGTAGTTCGCCGTGTATTTCTGGGTGTAGTAGACGAAGTAGATTGCGGTAGCGGGATTGCCGAACACAACCTGTTTCTCGTTGGTGACGGTGCCGTACGAGATATTGCTACCCCCCTCGGCCAAGTCTGCACCCGTGGGATCGACGGGAATCTCGCTGCCGTCTTCGCCTATACGCACGTGACGATAGGTGGCTGCGATGATTTGGGTCTCATACCTCACCACGTTATCCGCACCGAAGAAGTCGTAACCCGTGGGAACGAGATCGACCGTAGCGAGTTCGGAACTGTAGATATTGACGGGCACGGTAACCGTTGCGCTGATGTTGCCGACGGTGGTTCCGTTGGCGCTGACAACGGCGTACGTGTCTCTGATGCCGCCCGCGAAGGAGTAACTGAGTTGAGTGTGATCCCACACTGCGTCCATAGTGACGGCCGCGCTGTAGACGAACACATACTTGCCGTTATCCTCGAGAGTGTACATACCGCGGTTGTAGTTGTAGGAATACTCGCCCTGTTCGCCCGCAAGCACTTTGTAGCCCATCGCCACGTAAGTGTCTTTTGCGGAGGACTTGACGAACATACCGTCCACATACCACACGAACTCTTCCGTACCCTTGAGCAGGTCGTACACGCTGGGCACCACTTTACCGCCAAGGGATTCGTATCCGTAGACGGAAGCGTTGTACTTGAGACCGTTGTACGCCAGCGCGTCGGACGCGAGGTCGGTGTTGTACATCGTGAGTTTGACGGGGTCAACCGTGAACTCGACAGTGATGTTGAAAGGCACCGCCACGTCGCCGTTCCTGAAGGAAAGCGTGAGAGATTCGTTGGTGTAACCCGTCGAGAGCGAGAATCCGTCGAACGCTTTTGCGAGGTCACCCGTCGCGAAGGGATTGTCGACGGAAAGCAGCAACTGCTCGCCCGTGTCGCCGAGCGTCACGAGGAGACCGTTGCCCGCCGCGAAAATGGTCTCCCAATCGAATGCGAACGGGTTGAGAACGTTGATTGCTGTGGGCAGTCCTGCCGCGTTGGTAACTATTCTGACGACCGCACCCGTGGTATTGTTCACGTAGGTGGTGGTGCGGATTGCACCCATTTCGCCTCGGGTTACGGTTGCTTCGAAGCCGTTGAGCACGAATTCGTAACTGCTGACCTCGCGGTTGACGACCACAACGTCCACATATCCGTAGTACTTCACTCCGTTGGCGTCGGTGAAGTCCACTCTCTTACCGCTGTAGTTGCCGCCCGCGAGAGGCAGTGCGGAGTTGTTGTCGCCGTTCTCGGCATAACCGATGTTGGAGAAGGACAACGAATCGAACGTACCGTTAACGATTGCATTGCCGTTCTTTGTCGTAAACGTCTTGCCTGCATACGCGCTCTTGAACGCCGCAACGTATGCATTGAAGGACGCGTACGCGAGCGGGTCGACGACTATCTGATTCAGGCGCACGTCGTCGATGGTCACAAGCACCGGGTTGACCACGGGCTCCACGGGCTTGGTGGACACGACGTATATCGACACGTTGCCGGTGAACTTGTACTCCAGCCCGTTTTCCGCAGTAGCGGTGAAACTGTAGGTCACTGTGCCGTTGTAGCCGCCGGCACTTGCGATATCGCGCAGATTCCTGTTCTTGTTGCCTTCGAAACTTCCGAAGTTGACGGAAGCGAGTTCAACGGTGACGTTGCCGACCTGCGAACCGAACACAAGGCTTGTGCCTATCTCCTGCGTGATGTATTCGACAAGAGACATATCGGGGATATTGTTCTTGTCCGTAAAGCGGAAGACGTTGCCCGTGAAGGCCCCGGAGGTAACGGGCAATGTGCTTCCCGCTTCAATCTCAACGTCGCGATCCGCGAAGTACAACTGCACCTTGATGGTCTGATACTCTCCGCTGCCCGTCGCCGCACCGTTGACAGAGAACGGCAGAATTGCGTAGTAGTAACTGTCGACCTGCAGGCTGCCGAGGGCAACTTCGTTGACGAAGCCCGAATCGGTGTAGAATTTCGCGTTGTTCCAGAGCAAGTTGACACTCACGGTTTCGGTTGTTCCGAGACTGGTGGAGAAGTTCCACTCGAAGTTCTGCTTGCCGTGAGCCAACTTATAAGCGGTTCCGTCGGTACTGAACATAAAGTTGCCGAGTTTGTCAACCGCATAACTGGTGTCGAAGTCTATTTCGTATCCCGCAGTACTGGTGATGACAAATCCGTGCTCCTTGTAAACGGGGCTGAGCGACTCCACCGTCACGGGCAGGTACACCTGCTGCACGCCGACTATATCCGTTCCTATGGTGCCCACGAGGTAGATGTCGCCGTACTTGCCGGTATATCCCTTGAAACTGATTTCTTTCATCAGGTCGGCCAGTGCGACGTTCGACTCGGGCTTGGTGCCGGTGCCGTCCCACACAACGTATTCTTTGTCACCGCTTATTACGCAGAGATAAGAAATCCTGATGTTGCGGCCGCCGCTCTGGCTGTCGGAAACCGTGAACACACGGTTGCTGCCGTCCGCGAACCTGATTTCCACTTCTCTACCCGCAAAGTCGGAGGTTTCCATACTTGCGGCATATTCGGCGTAGGGGTTGAACACCAGACCGCCGACGACGTTGTCAACCACGTTGCTGTCCACGGTCACCGTAACGGTAAACGCCTGTGCGATGTACCCCTCATCGGCGTAATTCACGGTGTTCTCGGCATTGTATACGAAGCCGGAGCCGTTGAATGCACCGCCGTTGTTGTAGAAGACTTTTCCGCCCGAAACAGGTTTGCCGCCCAACCACAGGGTTACGTTGGCACGCAGACCCTGATAGAAGTTGTAACTCTTGACCGCTTCGCCGTCCTTGACAGCAAGCGCGTCGATTGCACTTTCAAGCGCGGTGAGGTCCCAGCCGGCGTAAAGTATCGCCGAGGTTTCGCCACCGAGCGTAACGGTGAGGTTCTCGAGCGCCTTGAGCGTATTGATTATGGTGGACTTGTAATCCTCCACTGCGACGTCCTTAAGCAGTTCGTCGAGATTCAGCGTAATGCCGTTGCCCGACTCATTGAGCGTAAGTTTGCCGTTCACGCTTTCGGGAAGTTCGATTGCGGTGACGTTATTCGCCACGACCTTCACAGAGGCTGCGTAAGAGGTCTCCGTCGCATATCCCCAACTGTAGGAGAAGTTGACAGTCGTTTCGCCGCCTTCCCAACCGAAGGACACATCCTCGTCATTCCACGAGAATTCGCCGACGGGGAAGCCCGAGGTTATGCCGTTCCTTATCACGAGATAAGTCACGCCTTCGTAAGTGACCGTCTTGTAGTAGGTGTCGCCCACTTTGATGGCAGTACCGTCGGTTGCGGTGCTCTTCACAAGGTATGTCGCGTACGCGGGATAAGTCGTGGGAGTAATCGTCGTCACGCCTTCCGCGTCGGTCGTAGACACGGCTTCGTAGCTCACACCGTTGACGGTGAGTGCTCCGCCGTTCTTCTCGCGCAACGCCTGGTAGGTCTCGCCGTCCGCATTCTTGAGCGCGGTGCCGAAGTAATAACCGATGTCGTTCTCGAAGGTGACATACACTATGTCGGGCAACGCCGAACCGTTGGGGCTGGACACGTCGAGTTTGATGTCGGCCTTTTCACGCGTACCGTCACCGTTGTAATCGACATACGCCTGCACGTCGGTGACCTGGTAGTCGCTGGTGAGATACACCGGGATTGCAGCCACCACAGAATTGAGCGCATATCCGTAGACATAACCCGCAAGACGCAGACCGTTGCTGTTCTCCGTCGCTTCGGTTGCCGCGACGAGGTCAACGGACGAGGCGTCCCAAACGATGTCGACTCTCTGCCTGACGTCGGTTACCGTGGTGGAACTTTCGACGCCGTTAGCACCGATATTGGGAGCATAAACACCGTTGTCGTTGACGATTCTGACTATTGTTCCGCTCGGGAATCCGTTTGCCTCGGAGAGCAGCGTACTGTTGAGATAGCCGCTTGCGCCGCTGTCGCCTGTGCCGTCCGCATTGGACTTGAGAACCGCCTCACGTGTGCCGGGGTTGGTAACAACTATGCTCTGGGATGTCGTTGTCACCTCGGACACTACCACCGATTCGGACAGGTTGAGCAGCCCCTGTCCTTCGAGAGACGTCTCGCTTGCCCCATTCATCAGGTTGCGCGGGTTGATAGACAGGACATAGGCCTCTTTGAGACTGCCCACACCGGAAGATGTGGCTGCGCTGCCGCTGTCGTTGATACCTTTCAACTGTTTGCCATAGCCGTCTTTCTCGCAGTTGACCATAAGTTCGATGGCCTGAATTCCGGGGGCAACAACCTTGTTGACACCGTAGGTAGAACTTATGGGACTGAGGTCGATATAGATGTTTGCCGAAGGCGCCGGAGTATTGGCGTTGGTCATATCAGCAAACGGAGGCAACAGGTCGCCGATAACATACCCGAGGTTGTTGAACAACGAATCCAATGCTCCGAGCGCGAACGAGAAGCCGCTCAGCGTACTCCACAACATATTGTAAAGCAACCACTGCACCATTGCGAAGGGCAACGAGGTGATATAAGGTTCGAGCACGTTAATCTGGTCCTGCACGCGCTGCTGACGAGTGTAACTGCCTGTCAGTTCTCTCGCCTGAATCTCCTCCAACTCTCTGAAGAGGTTGGAGATGATGTACATCCTGTTGTTGTGATTGCCGTCGGCACTTGTGTGGCGTCCGAGATAATCGTCCGGGATACTGGTACCTTTGACGAAATACCAGGCGTCTTTGTCACTGGGACCGCCCCAGTCGACACCGGACCCGCTGTCGACAAGACCGTTGCCGTCTGCGTCTTTGCCCTGCAACAAGCCGAGTATCATCGTGTACAGGAATATCAGCAGTTCGTTGAAGGCAACTTTGTCGAAGGTTATCTTGATGGAAATATACCTTGTCCCGTTGCCGTCGTAGCCGCTTCCGTCAGCGAGGCTTGCGCCGGACATATAGGGCATATACCCGGTGCTGGTGAACAGGTTGAGGTCAACCTTGTCGATAAGACCGTTGAGCACATCGGTAATGGCAGGACCGCTGTAAGCGTGATAACTGCCCTTATTTCCGCCGTACTTTTCGCCCGTGGTATCCGCGGTAACGGAAGAAGTCGTGGCGTCACCGACCGTCTCCGCAGAGGCGGTGCCGGCGTCTGCCGCAGAGAGTGCTGCTGTTGCCCCCTCGGGAGGCGCCCAGGTGCCGACATCGGCGTTGTTGCCCGCAAGCGGAGGAATAAGGCTGTTGCCCAACAGTCCGGCCAGGTCAATGATACCGAGGTTTTCTGCAACCCAGGTAAGCAGCGGTCCCAACGCGCCGTCGTCAAGCAGCGAACTCAGGCCGGTGATGTAGATATTGTTCTGTTTCCACTGGTCGTTGTTGCCGAACCAAACGTCGATGGAGCGGCTGCCGTCGTGGCTGCTTGCTACGTTGAGGTTGAGCATCAGACGACGCTGACGGTTCCACTTGACGTCACCGAGCCAGCCGCTGGCGTCCATCGTAGCGTAAGTCGCACGGCTGTACAACGTGATGTTGCCGGCAGCGTTTCTCCAACCGACGGAGTTGTAGCCGTTGGTTGCGTAATAGCCGCCTCTCTTATCGATATTGAGGTTGAGGTTGACGCTTGCGGTATCGATGATGTTCTGCAGCATCGTCATAATGCCCGCGGTGTTGGACATCGCAAGTCCGCCGTAACCTTCCTGCACCTCGTTTATCAGATTGGTAAGTTCTGTGTCGGAGATAAGTCCGCCGAGCGCGAGGTTGACGTTGCCTATGCTGAGTTGCAGACCCGTGCCGGCGCCGTCAAGTTCGCTGTCGAGGCTTATGGACTGAATGCCCGTGTCGCCGAAGGCGAGTTCGAGGTTGAGCGACTTGATATCGGGAATGTAATTCGCGATGTCGCCTTCAATCATACCGAACACGAAGTCGATGATACTCTCTTCGAGTTTGATGCCGACGTTGTCGTTGGCGAGGTTGATCGTCAGCGACAGCCCGCTGATATCGAGACCGTCGTTGGTGGTGGCGGTTTCGTCGCCTTCGGCAGCGGTCAGCGCGGAAGAAGCAGTCGTCGCCTCGTCGTAGATACCGCCCGTGGTTCCGCCGATGAGACCGGTGAGTCCGGACAGTTTGATGAGTCCGAATCCGAGTCCGCTGGCGTCAACGTATATCGCGTCGGAGAAAATCGTTCCGTTTGCCGAGAGTTTGTAGTAGTTGCCCGTCTTGGTGAGTCTGGAAGACCCGAGGTAGTAGACCTTGAGCAAACTCCTGGTGAAGTCGACAAGTTGTATGTCGAGTTTGATATCGCTGAACAGAATACCCGTAAGGCCGTACTTCATTATCGCGGCGATATTGATGTCCGCGGTGAGGTTGATGGCAAGGTTGAGGTCGTCAGCGGCAAACTGGACGTTTATCATATCGGACGTCACCGTACCGAGCGTACTTTCGAGCGACGGCCCGAGCAGACCGACGATGAGGTCGACCGCCCAGCCCGCGAGCGAGGTGTCGTACTTATTGGAGTACAGCACATTGCCGTCTGCATAGTGACTGTCGATGCGTGCGTCTCTGTCCTCGGCGTTCCAGAACTCCCATTCGGTGTAGGAAGAACCGCTCTTGGTATAGAGTTTGTTGGAATAAACCTTGGCTTCCGCCGCAGACGCGAGCGCGGAATAATTGTTCACGTCGTCGCGGGAAAGTCCCGTGGACGTCATACTGACCGCAACCTGTGCCGACGCGCCTATGGTGAGTTTGGGACCGAGTTCGCCGGTGCCGATGTCGAACACATTGAGGTAAGCGCCCGTAGTATTGAGGTCACTCGGTACAGTACCGTCATAGGAGGACAGTTCTTCGGTGCCGAGGTACAGATACTTGATGGCAAGTTGTCCGGCAAAGCCCTCCGAGAACTTGACGCCGATGGAAAGCATATCGCCGTCTGCTCTGTCGCCGTAGGCTTCGATGATGATGTCGCCTATGTCGATGAGAGAGGTAGGAATATTCTTGTCGGGCATATTCTCGGCAACCTTACCGAGTATTGCCTCCACGGCCGCCATAGTCAACTGGACGGAGAAGTAACCGGGATTGACAAGCGCGCCGAGGTAGGCGTAATCGTGGCTGGTGATATCGAGAACGTCTTTGATGCCGGCGGTGAGTCCTTCTGCGGAATCCGTAGCGGGTTCCTCGGTCGTGCCGCCGAGCGCGCCCATAATCTGGTCTATGATATTGAGACCCGAAATGCTGACTTTCGCGGTTTCTCCGAGCAATGCCGACAGGTCGACGTAGAGCGTGTCGTCGACGAGATACACGCCGATGAGCACGTCACCGAGTTCGTATCCGCCACCCTCGACGGGCATATACTTCCTGACGGAGAGCGCCAACTGAAGCATTTTGGAAGTGTCGGCCACGGTGCCGTCTTCCGCAAACAGCATACCGAGCAGTTTGGCTATATCCGCATAGATGTCGAGTTTGACGTTGAAGTATGCGTTGTCATCGTAGCCGAGTTCGCTCGTGATATTGAGACGCAGGTCGTTGTTGCTGACACCCTGCACGCCGATAAGTCCGACGATGAAGTCGACAAGGCTGCTGAGGTCAACCTGTTCGCCCTCCGCGCCGTAGTAACTGACGTCCACGGAAGTGCTGATGCGCACGCCGCCCTCTTTCGCGAAATCGGTGTAACCGCCGTCGACGGGAGCGGGATTGCTGGGCGCACCCTGATTGAGTTTAATTCCGAGGTTGCCGAGCGAGAGCGATATCTTGAGGTCTCCGAGTTCGAGATACTCACCCTTGATGAGAGTTGCGTCGAGTTTATATCTCTTGGTCGTGGAGATTTCGCCTTCGGTCTTGCCCGTCACACGGAGATACGTCTTGAGAGCAACGTAATCGCCGTTCTTGTAAGTGACGTACTTGCCTGCGGACTCGTAACGGTCCTTGAACGCGTCGAGCGCCAGGTCGGTGTCGTCGAGTTTGACGTAGGCGCCGTCGTCAGCCTGCGTGAACAAGTCTTTCGCGGAGTACGGGTCGGTGACTTCGACGAATTCGTTGTTTTCGTTGAGCGTGTAGCGCTTGCCGAGCCACACATATTCGGAGCAGGCGTATGCGGCAACCGCATAATCGTCGCCGGACACGAGATAATGCGTCGCGGTTTCGCCTTCGCCCGCGAACCTGTAGCCGCCGTTTCCGTCCTCAACGAGCCTGGGCGCGCCGACAATTGCGTCGAAGTTGTCGTTCGCGCTTCCGTCGGCGACGATACCGTAATTCTGAACGGCCTGAGTGTCGGTCTTCAACAGTTCGACTATTTCGGCCTTGGTGGCGTAATATTCACCGCCGCTCTGCAGGCCCAGGTTGATATCGATGGACGGCGTATCGCCGAAGATGATGGCGACGCCGCTGGATTCGACATCATACGAAACCGTGAGTTTGGGCAGGAACTCGACGCCCGTGAACTTGGCGGCGAGCAACTCGACTGCATTCGCGGCGAGAGTCTCGGCAAGTCCGATACCGATGGTGTTGTCGGTAATCATCACATAACCGAGTGCCATTCCGATGTACGACCAGATGTTGGAGGGAATAAGACCCGTGTCGGTGGCTTCGCCGTCGTTGACGGTGCCTCCGACTGCGGTCATACCTTCGGCGCTGCCGCCGGCGGTATCGCCCGCAAACAGAGAGAAGATGTCTATATCCGCTATCTTGATGTTGGAGAAGAAGTTTCCGACATAGGAGCCGGGGTCTCCGTCGGTGTGGACAAGCCCGATGAATTCCGCGAACTCCGCGCCGTCGATGTAGACGCTTGCCGCGCCCATATTCGGATTCTCGACCAGTTCACCGGTATCTTCGTCGGTGACGTAGAGGTCACCGAAGGTTACCCACACAGTCAGCGGCTCGGCGAGAGGTTCGCCGTTGTAGTTGGAATCGTAGTACACCTCGATGCAGACTTCCGCTCCTGCGAGCATAGTCTTAATCATCGTCATAGTGTCCATCTCATCCATTCCGGAAAGCGCCGCTTTAATGCTGTCGCCCTTGACGTAAGCGGTAAGCACGAGGGTGCCGCCGATGTACGACAGGAATTCGGTCTGCTGAAGCGTGGCGGACTGGAGGAGGAACTTGAAGAAGTCTTTCTCCTCTCCGTCGACCGCAAGCAGTTCGGTCAACTGACGCGTCCAGTTGACTATCTCGCTGAACTGCATATTGAGGTCAATGCTGAGAGTGAGTTCCATATCCTCGACATTCAGCATATCCGCGATATCGCCGATTCCGAATCCTGCGCCCTCTCCGCCGTTCATAATGGCGTTGAGGTCGAGCGCAAGCAGGTCGTTGAAGCCGCCGAAGACGGATTCGCTCTTGTGCGCACCGAACGTATCTTTCACCGCTTTGGTGTAGTTGTTCTTGTCGGCAATACACGCCGCAAGTTCCTCGAGATTGCCGTTGTAGGAATACAGCCTTGCGCCGATAACACCGCTGTCCAGAGTGAGTGTGTAGGTGGACGCGGCAGCGTTGGCTTTGCCGGTATTCGCGTTGACCTTGGCGATGTACGCGTCGTAAGCCGCCTTGGTGTAAGGCACCATTTCGGGCGTTCCGGTCGCGTAATCATAGGTGTAGAAGTAGTATTTACCCGCTATTGTCTCGTAATTTCCGCCTGCAACGGGCACGTACAACTCTTTTTCGGAAACGGCGGAGATGTCACCCGTGTACACAACGTAGTTGTCGCCGTCCTTAATGAAGAGACTGCCGCTGACCGTCGAGAACGAATTGGGTACGAGCGCGTAACGGCTGTTGTAGTCGCCGCGCAGATAGGAGTAGTAGACCTCTTCGACGAGATTATAGGAAACCTTGTCGTTGCGGACGTACTCGATTGCTCCGGAGTTCTCGAAGTCACCGTACTCAGATTTTGCCACATACTGCTTGGTCGCGTCGGGCGAACTCACATACGTGGTGGAACCTGCAGGCGCGGTCTCGCCGTTGAGCAGCGCGGTGTACATCGCCTGATAGAAGATGAATTCGGGAGAATTCGCCGCAAGAAGCGCAGCGTCGGTCGCGAGGAAGTCCTCGGTGGGACCGAGGTCGAGACGCGTTCCGTTGTTGCGGTCGCTTGCGTCGAAGAGATTGAGAGTAAGACCTATGCCGAGTATGCCGTAATCGCCCGACTCGTCATACAGTCCGAGACCGATGTTGAGGTTGTACGGCGCCATACCGATTTCCACTTCCGCCACAACGTTGGGCAGAACTTGGGAAATGGTTTCAACTGCGTCGGGAGCAATGAGTCCCACGACAAGGCGCACGAGACCCGCGCTCGCCTGCAGTACGATACGCCTGGTGTAAATTCCGAGAATAACGGAAGCGACGTCGGTGTCGGTGAGCACGACTTCGTCCGCACCGGTGGCTTCGCCGCCTGCTGCGGTCATCGCCTCGGCGGAGGTGCCGCCCTGTCCGAATATACCGAGGATACCGCCACTACCCTGAATGAGGTCTTCGAGGCTGTATGCGGACATATCGACTTTGAACTTCGCGCCCGAACCGAGCAACCAGGTGAGGTCGAGATAAAGCGCGGTGGAACCCGTCTCGGGGTCGGTGTCGTAATAGATGCCGATAAAGTGCCTGAGGTACTCGTCGCCGTTGTCATACTGCAACCTGAGCCACGTGTCTATCGCGAGGTCAATCTCGGATATCCACATAGTATCGGGGCTGGCGTCCTCGTTTCCGGGCACGCCGTAGTCGCCGTATTCGAGGGAGACCTGGGCCTTGAGTTCGAAGAGAATTTCGGCCTCGTAGCCGTCGCCGACTATGAGCAGCGAGGACAAATCGCCGACGATTCCGCCGAGAATGTCGCCGAGCGCCATAACGTTGCCGCTGACCTTGACGAACTCGCCGTTGTCGGCCTGGACATACTCGCCGCTTTCGTTCTTGTTGTAACGGTTGGCCGCTTCGGGCTCCTTACCGCCGGACACCTTGGCGTAATCCTCGAGCGAGATGTAATTCTCAAGTCCGGACAGCGACAGGCTGCCGCGGAGAGTAAGGCTCACGGTGTACAGTTCGGAGGAATCGACGTACTTGATGGGCTCCGCGATGTAGAAATTGAACACACCGCTGGGAGTGCCGCCGACAAGCGACTTGTACTCCGAATAGGACACGAACTCGCCCTGAGCGTCGTACCACAGGTGCAGAATTTCCTCGCCTCTGTAGATATTGTTGGCGTGATCGGCAACGGAGGCGGTCACTCTGTTCCAGGCGTCGGAGGATTCGTCGTACTGATAGAACGAGGTGGGATTGATACCGGTAACGCCGGAAATGGCGCTGTTGGTCAACTGCACTCCGCCTTCGCCGACTTTGTACGCCACCGAGAAGTCCACAAACATATCGGGGTTGTGGATATTGGTGGTGTCGCGCTGTTCGCGCACGAAGTACCTGCCGCCTTCCGCGGTTTCGTCAACCTCGGTGTAAACGGTGTCGTACTGAACCCTCTCATAGTATCTGTCTTCGGTCAGCGCCACGTAGTAGACAACGTTGTTGTCCGTGCAAGCCACGTAATAACTGCCGTCGATGGTGTAGTTGTTCTGGTCGTCCGCAAGTTCGTACTGTCCGGCTCCCTTCACGTAAAGGTTGCCGACGACCGGGTGATAAGCGCCCCTGAAGTAGATGTACGCCGCGTCGCTTGCCACAACGTTGCCCGCAGTCTCGTAAACGTAAACCGCGTTTTCTTCATAGAGACCGATACCCTCTTTCACCTGTTCCGCGGTGGCGGAGACATAACTGTAATCGAGCGCGGCGGTCTCGGGCAGATTGATGGACAGGGTCGCCTTGTAATCCCACAGGTAAAGTCCCACTTCGATGAAGGGGTTCTTTTCCTCGAGCGCATACACGAAGAACACTTCGGAGCCGTTGAACTGGAGAGCGTCGACGGTGTAGTTCAGTTCGCTGAACACATAGCCGCCGAAGCCGTCGGACTCGCGGGTGTAGAACTTGTAGGTGCCGACCATAGCCTCGGTGACGCCGTTCTTGCCGATATCGGAAGAAGTGTAACGTACGGCCTTGCGCTTATCCGCCGCGGTAGCCGCGGAGAACAGCACGTATTCGCCCTCGACGTCGATGTAAGTGACGATGGGGGTGATGGAGTAATAGTGCGCCGTGCCGGCGTCGACCTTTTTCTGGTACTCTTCCGCCTCCGCCGCAGACATCGTGGAGCGCAGCGCAAGTCTGGCGTTGGGATCGTTCTCGTCGCCGGCGAGATAGTACAGACCGTTCTCGTTGTCGATGTTGATGTTGAAGCGCGTGTCGGCAAACTTGATCCTGTCGGCGGTGGCGTTCACATCACCCGCATAGGTGTAGTTGTAGTTGTTGACGTCGGTATAAATGGTGAGATAGGACTGGTTGTCCATATCGGCGAGCAAGTCGTTTTCACCCGTGAGCATACCGAGCAGATTGTTCAGATAATCCATCTCCACAAGCACCTGAATGAAGGAACTCGTCATTCTGATACCGTAGAGGAACGCTTTTATGTAACTGGCTATTTCGCTCGAAAGCAGCGGCAGTTTGTCGGCAAAGGAACCGATACTGACCGACGGCGGAGCGACTTCGTCACCGTTGGAAGCAACCGCACCCGAATTATCGTCGGCAGTCAACGCTTCGGAAGCGGCGTTGGAATCGCTCATAAGTCCGCCGATGAAGTTCTGCAGTTCGGACAGAGCCATATATACGCTGGGCTGACCGAGATAACTGAGGTCGACGTACAGACCGGCGTCCTTGCGGACGTATCCGCCGAGGTCGTTGGGATACATATACGAAGCGTCGTAGCCGTATCTGTCACCGCCGTAGACGTTGCCGTCCTTCTCGATTTCGGAGATGAGTTTGAATTCGCCGTTCACATAACCGTAAGCACCCGTTTCGGAGCGGAAGAAGTTGGAGTATTTCTGTTCCGTGCTGTTGGCGGGAGCCTCGACGAATTCGCCGCCGACGAAATACACTCCGAGAATGTCGTGCATCGTGCCGTCGTCGTTGCCGTCCGCATCCTTGCCGTTGGTTACTATTCTGACGGAAGCGTTGATGAACTCGAGCAGGTCTTCGAGACCGACGAGGTCGTCGACGTTGTTGTCTTCGTAGTACAGCGAACCGTCCGCGTTGGGCTCGGCTTTCGCACCGATAACCGCGGTGATTGCGTTGATGAAGGTGATGAGGTCGACGTTTTCACCGAGGCTGAGCAACTGGTCGTGCGCGCTGCCGTATCTGAGGTCGTACTGAGCGTTGAGCGAACGCAGATAGTTGAGGAAGGCTCCGAGTCTGAACTCGAGCGCAACGACTATGCTGATTTCGCGGTTGAGGTCGCCGCCGCTGTCGCCTACCGCGGTGATAAACGCTTCGAGCGCTTCGGAATTGCCCTCGAAGAGGTAGTTGAGCAAGTCGACGAGACTGATGTCCGCCGCGTCTTTGTCGAAGAGCAAATCAAGCGAAATGGTCTCGCTGACAGTCACGGTCTCGGCGGTGTTGAAGTCCATATAGGACTCGAGTTCATCGCCCGTGAGCAGCGGCTCGCGCTCGGTGATGAACGACAGTTCGAAGTTCTTGATTCCGAGGTCGAGCGCAAGGTGCATATCGTATGCGCCGAGGTTGAGTTCGTCGCCTTTCACACGCTGATAAACCGTGTCGCCGACGGAAACGGAAGCAGCGGTCAGTTTGTCGCTCCTGAACCTGTCTGCGGGCTCGACGTATGCGAATTCCGTGTCACCCCTGTTGTTCTCGTTGGTTTCGGACGTGCCGAGCAGACGGTAAATGCCCTCTTCGGCGTCCGCGAGAGTGTAAATGTAATCGCCGAGGTTATCCTTGTCGGCTTCGGTGTAACGGACAAACTCGCCGTAATATTCGGTGCCGCCTTCGGCGTCGGCTATCGCCGCGTTGATTGCGTCGACATTGTCCGCAGTCACTTCGACGGGCACGAAACGGTCGCCCTCGAGGTCGAGATAAGCGCCGATTTCGAGGTTGAGCAGTTCGTCGTAATTGACGGTGAGGTCAAGACCGCCTTCGAGATTCTCATAGACGAGGTCCTCGAGAGTCTTGCCGCCGATATCGAAGAGGCTGAGGACATAGCGCAGCATATAGTTGCCTATGGAGAGAACAGCCTTCCTCTCGCTGATGAGCAGGCTGACCGCCTTTTCCTGAAGAGTGAGAGACGCGTCTTCGATTCCGTCGCTGCCGCCTTCGGCGGTGAGACCTTCGGCGGAAGTGCTTCCGTTGATGACGACGGTATTGTAGATGTCGCTGTCGAGCAGGAAGCCGAGGTACTCGTCAATGTAATCGCTGATGAGCGTGAGCGGGACGGCAATCTTGGGAAGTCCCAGGAAGTCGAGGTCGAGATACAGGGTCATACCGCTGTAGTAGACGCCGAGCCACTTCACTTCCGCACCCGCTTCGTTGGAGAGGTTGTACAGTTCGATGTAAATCTCGGACTGAGCGGGGTTGAACATATCCAGCATAACCGCAAGGTCGAGGCGGATATTCGCCGAAGAGTAGCCCTTCGCCGTTGCGGGCATATCGATGACCACTCCGCTGATGTCGCCGAGTATGTCTTTGAGGAATCCGCCGAAATCGAGTTTGCCTTCGGTGATACCGAGTTCGAGTTCGACCGAAGTGGACAGACGAATCACGGAATCGTAGAAAGGAACGAGAGGAACGTTCTCTTTGCCGTCCGCCGATTTCTGAGCGTTGATGTAAGCGGGCACGACGTTTCTGTCGGCGTCTTCGCCGAACTGAAGCACAATGCCGCCGAGTTCGAGACCGATGGTCTGAGTGGAATCACCCTTGCCGAGGTCGATACCGAGATTGATGAAGATTTCGTCCGCTTCGGCCGCGTCGAGTCCGAGACTGACGTCCAGTTTGTCGAAGACGTCGGTTATATCGCCGAGGTCGGGCATAAGAGTGACGAGCAGGACGCTGAGAACCGCTTTGGTGATGACCACTTTGAGCGTCTTGCTGGAAGCCAGCACCTGCACGAGGGCGTCTCTCTGAGCCGCGGAGTCTGCGGAAGCGTAAGCGTCCACGCTTGCGGACAGTGCACTGCCCGCCGCGCTGTCGTCGCCCGCGGGAACCTCTATGAGGTCTGCCACGAACTTGGTGAAGTTGGGCACGAACGAATAGTTTTCGGCGACGCCGAAGATACTCGTTCCGTCAAGATACAGACTGCCGTTCTCGATATAGATACCGCCCTTGACGACGTAGTCGCCTTCCTCGACGTATCCGGCAGCCGCGTCGGTTCTGTCGTACCTGGCGAAATCGAGATTTTCGTCGAGTTCGAGCAGTTCGAGAGCAATCCTGAGACTGGGCACTTCGGTGAGGAATGCCTTGAGGAACTTGGTGAAGTCAAGCGCGCCGTTGGTCTTGCACGCCTCGAAATCTATTGCGGCGAGTTCCGCAACGTCCAACCCCGCGGTAAGGCGGAAGCCGAGACCCGCGGACGCGCTCTCGTCGATGGAGAGATTAAGCACGAGGTTCTCGATGTAGACGGAGAGCAGCGAGCCGATGAGAGAGTTCGCGGTGTCGCCGAGGTCGTAAACCGCGTCGCCGTTGACATCGAAGTACACTCTGCCCATCACGCTGAACATAACGTTCTGGGAACCTTCAGGGTCGGTGGCGGTGCCGTTGACGATTGCGAGAATGTTCTTGACAATGCTCGTCACGTCGGAGTAATTGCCTCTCTCGGTTTCGCTTATGAGAGTATCGGTGGGAGTGGCGAACTCAACGCTGAGTCCGGCGCCGAGACCGAGGTCAACCGTAACGCCGCTGGCGGTGGGAGCGTGCAGACCGAGTTCGAGCAGTTTATTGCCGTTGTCCTGCGGCTGCAGTTTGAGCGTGAGGTTTGCGTCCTCGCCGAAGAGGAGGTCTTCGACGGTGACTTCTTCGCCGATGAGTTGACTGAACACGAGCGAAAGCACTTCGCTGCCCAACAGGGCCTTGATGCTGAGGCCGCCCTTGAGCAAGTTGCCGTCCGCGCCCGCAATCGCGGTCTGGAGAGACACGCGCTTGATTATTGCGTTGATAAGTCCGAGCAGAACATCGGTGGTGCTGCTGGCTGCGGGAGCGGCAGCCGCACCGTCTGCGGTCAGCGCCTCACCCGCGGAACTGCCGGCGGAAGTCGACAACGCGTCGATGAGCCACATCACGTCGATTGCAATCTTGGAGCCGCCGAAAGCGGTAAGGTCGACGTACAGCATACCCTCGGCGAAATAGATATCGACGGTGGTATCGTTGAGCGACAGCCTGACGTGGGCCTCGACTGCGGCAAGCAGTTTATCGAGATTTATGGACAATCCGCGAGAGAAGAGTTGACCTTCGTATGCGTTGACCGCCTCTTCGAAAGTCTGCCCTTCCGCAGCGGCAAGCGCGACGTATTTGCCGTCCTTCAGGACATACGCGGAACCCGCGGCAACGGCGTCGGCTTTGCTGACGGCAGAATAAGTGAATATACTCTCGAAGTCGCCCGAGAAGATGGACGCGACCAGTTCGCCGAAGGTATAGAGGGTGCCGCCTTCCGCATACACGGAATCGACCGCTTCCTCATTGCCTTCGAACGCAACGTAGGAGCCGTCCGTCATTTTTTCAAACACTTTTCCGTCGGCAAGCAGTCTCTTGGCCTCTTCCGCGGTCACCGCCTTGTAATCGCCGAGCGCGGTGAGGTCGAGCAACGCGTCGATGTGTATGCCGATGTCGGTCGTGATTTTCTCGGTCAGAATGAGTTCGAGGCCGAGAGAGTTGAGCAGCGCGGTGAGAATGTCCCTGCCGGTGCCCGCGGCTATTCCGCCTTCCTGATAGAGGCTCTTGCCGCTTTCGTTGTAATAAGTCCTGATTGCGGAGTCGTTGCCGATGAATTCGGTCGCTTTCCCGTCGACGAACTTATAGAGTTTCTTGCCTTCGTTCTTCGCGGCGATTGCGTCGTTGGCGGTAATAAGTTCGGAATATCCGTTGATGCCCGCCTGCACGGAATCGAGTCCGAGCGCAACGTCGATGAGGTCGGACAGGGAAACTTCGCCTTCGGTGAGGTCCAGTCCGAGAGTGATGTCCACGGACGCAGACACCTTGGTGCTGGTCTCGGGATAACTGTTGAATTCGTCCGCAGGCAGACCGTTTATGACGGACTCGACGTCGGCGTTCTTCTCGAGAGATACCGAAGGCTCCACGATGCTGACGCCGAGGTCGATGAGGTTGGAACTCAGCCCGATGTCGATGGTGAACGTGGAGAAGTCGACGACAACGTCAACGTTGGCGCCGAGGTTGAGTTTCTCGATGATACCCGCAATGTCGGTGGCGGTCTGAGCGCCCTCACCCGCTACTGCGGAGATAAGAGCGACTATGAACGTCTCGGTGAGCGAAAGCGCTATGCGTTCGTTCGCGAGTTCGAAGAATATTTCGTATGCTTCGTTCGCCGCTGCGACGGGTTCCGCCGCGGTGAGCGCGTCTCCGCTGCCCTCGGCGGTATCAAGATTGCTGACGCCCGACAGCAGGCCCGTGACGGTGTCGGCTATGAGTTGAGCATAGCCGGTATTTTCGATTCTGACGTTGCCGATGGGCAACACACCGCCCCTTATCCAGAGCGTGGGGCCGTCAAGGTAAACGCCGAAGACGACGTTTCCTGCGTCGTTCTTGTCACGCAGTTCGAGGACAATCTGGGTGTCGTCGGCGTTCACGAGGGACAGATTCGCCCCGACGTAGAGTTCCGCACCCAACTTGAGGTCTTCGGGAATCTCGAGACAACGCTTCGCCGATGAGCGCGTCGAGCATAGAACCGATGTCGAGCGTGCCGCCCTCGTTGTCAAGGGTATCCTTGAGCGTAAGGTCGAGACCGACCGTCAGTTCGACGGACAGAGCGTCGATTTCGTAGAAGTTCTTGTAATCCCTGAAGTATTCCTCTTCGGTCTGGCTGCCGTCTCCGAACACCGAGTCGCCGGAGAAATCTATGTTGAGACCGCCGAGGCCGAGGCTGAAGTAGACGGGGTCCACACCGAGACCGACTTCGAGGGCGAATTTGCCGCCGAGGCCGCCGGCGTTATCTCCGACGAACAGCGAGAGATAACTCTTGGCGGGATTGAGTTGCACGAAAGAGTCCGCGAACTCGTCGAACGCGGGGTCGGAGGGAGCGGGAACGCCCGTTCCGGGTATGAGCGACAACACGTACGCCACCAGAGAAGAGCCGAGACTCAGGGTCGCGCCGCTGTTGTTTATAACGATACTATATATACAATTCGCAAGAAGTCCTTCTAATACGGACAGAATGTCGGTGCCGGAGGAGCCGTCGCCGTCGGCACTGGAAACCGCGTCGGCGCTGGACAGAGCCTGTCCCTGTGCCGTATCCGAATTCCCGGAGGTGCCAATGCTCGACACGAGAGCGGCAAGGTCGAGGTCGGGGACCATAACCTTGAGCCCGTTGATGGGAGAATTCTCCTTGGTGCTGAGGTAGAGGTTGCTTCTGCCGGTGGCTTCGTTTGCGATGACGTAGAGCGCGAGCAACTCTTCGGTGACGCCGGAATTATCGGTACCGGTTATAACCAGCGCGAGGTCGGAGTGAGAGAGCACATAGGGAATATCGTCGATTTTCTCGGGATTGAAGCGCAGGTTGGCGGCAAGGTCGATTCCTATCTTGACGGTGGCTTCGTCGACCAGTTGGAACTGAACGAGCAACTGCGAGACGAAACTCTTGAGATCCTCGTCGATATCGGTGCCGTTGAGGAAACTGCTTATCCACTGCCCGATGCTCCACTCGGTCACGCCGCTGTCAAGGCTGGTGCCCATTTCTATCTCGGCTTTGAGTTCGAAATGTACCGCAGGCAAAGTGAGATTGAATCCGATTGCGCAGGAGTACAGTTTGCCGCCCTTGCCGTAATACAGACCGATACCTTCGGCAAGCGTGAATTCCTCGCTTCCGTTGGCGTCCTTGAACGCTTTCTCCGCAGCCTGAGCCTGTTCGAGAGTGGCCTGCTCGTAAATCACGGTGCCGTCTTCTCCCGTCTTGGCGACATAGAGAGTATTGCCCGCTTCGTAATAGAGCGCGACGGCCTGAGACATCGTGAACGGGAGATACGCGCCCGTCTCATAATAGAAGAGGTCGCCCGCGTACGCCTGCGCGTCGCCGACTGCCTCGATAGCCGTGTAGTTGGAAGCGATGACGGAACCTATCGACGCCATAGCGGCGAGGGTTTCGTCGTCGGGAATGACTTTGGTCTGCACTTCGTTCTCGCCGTTGCCGAGACGTTTGGCAAGCGCAAGCGCGATTTGCTCGAAGTACAGTTCGATGGTTGCGAGGGATTTACCCGTTTCGTCGGTAAGACCGAGGTTGAGGTCGACTATCTTG
>OHTC01000327.1_pt1 | contig 27101 bp, 29 predicted proteins | sample 1578801 | NCBI WGS metagenome assembly OHTC01 (sample SAMEA3879556, study PRJEB24766) | human gut metagenome | biome: human-associated habitat; feature: feces | place: USA | collected 1985/1987 | reverse complement strand
AATGGCTATCACCGCAAACACTACCGCATACGCCGCGATTATGAGTTTCGCCTTGAGTCCGAGACGCACTTTCTTGCGTGTTCTGACGTTCTCTTTGCGATAAGTCTCGGCATAATTTTCGCTGTAACTCTGCCTTGCCACCCTTTCCTGCTCCGCCGTTGCGGTGGAAGTCATAGAAAGACGGTCGTAGAGTTCCTGCCCGGGTGCCCTGTCGGTATCCGTCGCCGCGAACTGATAGAATCCGCCGCGGTTAACGTCCGATTCGGCATAATCTCTCCTGTAATCGCGTTCGACGGGTCTCTCGCGGACTGCGTCGTAGCGCTCGTAACGCGCTTCGTATTCGCGCGCCCTGTCGGAAGGTCTGTACTCTTCGGTGCGGGGAGCCTCGTAAGGACGGGACGCCTCGTATCTTCTGGTCTCTTCGACGGAACGCGGGGGCGTGTAGGGACGCCTCTCTATATCGAACTTGGGTCTTTCGGGTGCAGTATACATATTTCCCTCCGCGCGGCGCGCCGTGTACTCCTCCATAGGAGGAAATGCGTCAAAATTCCGCTCTTCCGTTCTGTTTCTTCCGAGCAACTCATCGAGTGTGATTGCCATAACGGTACCTCTCAAATCCTTTCGATTATTCTGAGTTTCGCGCTTTCCGCACGAGGGTTTCTCGCAAGTTCTTCCGCGCTTGCGGTAATCGGTTTCGCGTTCACTATTTCAACCTCTTTGACTTTCCCGCACACGCACACCGGAAAATCGGGTGGACACACGCAGGAGAGGCTGAGTTGCCTGAACGCGGTTTTCACTGCTCTGTCTTCGAGGGAGTGGAAGGTGATGACCGCCATTCTTCCTCCCTTTCGCAGTCTTCTCGCGAGCGCCGTAACGCTGTCGAAAAGTCCGTCCAGTTCTCCGTTGACCTCCACTCTCACCGCCTGAAACACGCGTTTTGCGGGATTTCCGAACTTCCAGCGTGTTCTTTCGGGATAGCACTCCGCAACGAGCGAGGCAAGTTGCAACGTGGTCTCCAGAGGTTTTTTCTTTCTTTCGGAGACTATTCTCTCCGCAATCCTGTGTGCGAGTTTCTCTTCTCCGTACTCGCGGAAGATTCTTTCCAATTCTTCCGCACCGTAACCGTTCACGACTTCGCGGGCGTCGAGGTGTTGCTCCCTGTTCATTCTCATATCGAGAGGGGCGTCCTTTATGTAACTGAATCCCCTTTCGGCATTATCCAGTTGATAGGACGACACTCCGAGGTCGAGAAGCACACCGTCCAGCCTTTCCACGCCGAGCGCGTCGAGATGTCTCTCCGCGTTCGCGAAATCGTCACGGACGAAAGTCACTTTGTCAATATACCCGGCAAGTCTCTTGCCTGCCGCCTCCAGCGCGTCGCCGTCCTTGTCGAAAGCAATCAGCCTTCCGCCTTCGGCGAGCCTTTCGGCAATTCTGAGGGAGTGCCCCGCACCGCCCACCGTGCCGTCGAGATAAATCCCGTCGGGCTTTATCGCAAGCGCCTCTATGCACTCCGCAAGCATTACAGGTTCGTGAACGAATTCCATTACACTCCGAAATGCTTGAGACGCTCGATGATACGGTTGAGATTGGCGGGATTGAGCACGCTGTAATTGCTGTCCCATTTCTCCGCCGCCCACACTTCGAGGAACTTGCCTTTGCCGACGAAAACGATGTCCTTTTTGATGTCGGCGACTTTGAGCAACTCGGGGGCTATGCGCACCCTGCCCTGCGCGTCCTCGTCAAGACTGCTGCCCGCCGCCATAAGCATAGTGGCGAGTTCGTTCTTTTCGTCGTTGGCGTAGATGTTCGCGGGAGAGAGGGAATCGATGAGAGTATCGAACTCGTTTTCGGGGAAAACGAACAGGCAACCGTCTCTGCCGGGAAGAATGTACGAAACGGCGCCAAGTCCTTCCTTGAACTTGGCGGGAATACGCACACGGCCTTTGTCGTCAAGTTGATGACGAGCGTTCCCAAGCATATATTTTGCCACGGCGACTCTCTCCTTGTGGTTGTATTCTACAACACAATCCGTGCGCTGTCAACCACTTTTAACCACTTTTAACCACCTGATTTCAGTAAACTTTTTCAAAAATTTTCGAGTTTTTTCAAAATTTTAATTCAATATTGAACTGTTTTCGTCTTCTGCTCTTCTGCTTGCCCCAAGATGAGCGCAACGGTCCTACCGTTGACGTGCCCGTTCCCTCGCGATTTTATCCGCGAAAAAACGTCGTCGGCCTCACCCTTCCCTGCGTTTTTGCCGAAAAGCCGTTCGGACAAAACGATGTTCCCTCCGTGCTTCGGGAATGTCGCCCGTCGGTTTTTCACGTGCCGTCCGGGGCTTTCCCGCCGAGCTCGTATCCGCTCCGCACACAAAATTTCTTTTCGGCATATATTGCAGCAAATCCAAAAGGAGGTGAAAAGATGTCTTTTTGCAACTGTAATAACGCCGACAGATGCCCCGGGAACATCAGCGGAAATCCTATGAACGGTCTTTGCGAAAAGGTGTGCGTTCAGGTCAAAAAAGTGTTTGACGCCTGCATCACGCAGTCAACGCTCGAAACGCTTTCCGTCACTCTGACCAATCTCACGCCCGCTTCGCCGAGCGAACCTCTGACTTTCGTCAGCGGCAGGTCCACTTCTTCTCAGGGCACCATCACCGCACTCACCGTCACCCCTCTCGCCGACAGGCCGGGGCTTTCGCGAGTGCTCGCCAACGTCTCCATCCCCGTGCAAATCAACTACACGGACAGCAACGGCGTGGAAGGCAGCGGCACCGGCACCATAACCGTGACCGAGGACATAGTGATGTGCGTCCCGACGGGAAGCGTATTCCCCGTCGAACTCGCCGCCACGGTCAATATGGCAAGCCCCAACGGAGTGTATGTCAGCGGCTCCACGTTCTCCATAACCGCCTGCGTTACGGTGGTTATGAAAGTGCTCGCCGACGTCGACCTGCTGGTGCCGTCTTACGGTTATTGCCGCATTCCGCCCTGCACGGAATTCTCGCAGGAAGTGTGCCAGGGAGTTTTCGACCTGCCGCTCTTCCCGTCGTAATCGCGCGCCAGCCCGCATTATGCGCCCTCGCGAGGGGCGCGCGGGCAGACAATGGCGTACGCTATGTGCTCAAGCGCGAGTGCGCACGTGGGAGCGTGCTCGCGCGCGCAGCACAGGAGTGAGGGGCGCGGAATCGAGCGAGCGGGCGTACGTCGCCCGCACACCGACGCGGACAACGCGGGCGCAACGCCCGCGTTTTCGCGCGCATCGGACCTCATTCCCCTCCCGCTTCTCGCCTGCGACGTTCTTTATTTACCCCTGCCGTCGAATCAGTCGTTTTTGACGACAATCGCAACCGCTTCCGACGCGGAGCGTCCTCGTCGTAAGGTCAACACCGCGGAATTCTTTGCAAAATCACGAAGACCGTGATATAGTCGTCGTATGAAAGTCTTTGCCATAAGCGACCTGCACCTGTCCTTTGCCGTCGACAAACCGATGGATATTTTCGGTGACGGCTGGCAGAATCACTTTGAAAAAGTGAAAGAGGATTGGAACGCCCGCGTGAAAGACGACGACCTGGTGCTCATCGGCGGGGACGTTTCGTGGGGTCTGACTATGGAACAGGCGGCCCCCGATTACTCCGCCCTCGCCGCGCTGAAAGGGCGCAAAATAGTGCTCCGCGGCAATCACGATTATTATTGGACTTCCCTTTCCAAGATGCGGACCGCCTTCCCCGAATTCGAATTCCTGCAAAACAACTGCATACGTGCGGGCAAAGTGCTTATTGCGGGGTCGAGAGGCTGGAACATACCCACGGAAAACAGCGCGGAAGAGGACGTGAAAATCTACAAACGCGAACTCGAAAGACTTTGTCTTTCCCTGACGGATATGCAAAAAATGCGCGAAGAGGGCGACATAGCAATCGCCCTGCTCCACTATCCCCCTTTCGAAGTGCGCCTGGAAGACACCGACGTCACGCGAATGCTCGAAAAGTTCGGCGTGGACGTTGCCCTCTACGGACATCTGCACGGAAAAAACGTGCGAGTTATTCCCGAAGCGCGCAAAAACGGCATACGCTATCTGCTCACTTCCTGCGACCTTGTGAAAAACACTCTGGTAGAAGTTTTGTGACATCAGTGCTAATCTGCCGCGCGCTCTCCCGCTCTTTTCGCCCCGCCGTTCGGGGCTTTTTTTCTGCTCCGAACCGCTTTCCCGAGCGAACCGCAATAACGTCTTGAAAAGTTCGGCAATCGACCTCAAAACCCGAAAAGTATTCTAAATTTTTGGCTAAAGTATAATACTTTTCGGCAAAATCGAGAATACTTTACACTTCTCCCCGCACGACAAACAAAAAAATATTGAAATTTGCGCTTTGCAGAACCGCCCTCAACCTAACGGTTATATTGACTTGTATCTTGCAATATGTTAAAATAACCTTAAAGAATGTCGCTTATCGCGGCGTTCCGGGCGCCCCCGCCCAAACCGCATTCGGGGACACCGACGGGATATTTCGGAGAAAAGATTATGGTAACAATGCTCATCAAAAACAAGTTCTTTTCCCTTCGCGGACACTCCACCGTGACCGATGTCAACGGCAATCCGCTTTTCGAAGTGAAAGGTACCCTCACGCTCTGGAAGAGGAAAAAAATCAAAGACCTCGACGGCAACGTGCTCTACACCGTGCGCAACAAGATGATAAAGTTCTTTATGAACAGCGCATTCGTCTTTGACGCACAAGGCAAAAAAGTCGCGCGCCTCAAGCAGAAATTCCGCCTTACCCGCAGCGAATATTATCTCATCGGATACAAAGACGAACTCAGCATCGAAGGCAATTTCTTCCAGCGCGAAATCAACGTTATCCGCAACGGCGAAGTCATCGCTTCGGGCAGCAGGAAACTCCTCACGCTTGTGGACTCCTTCACGGTAACCGTCAACAACGACGAGGACGCCCCCTTTGTGCTCGCGCTCTTCATCGCGATGGACAACATCAACGACAAGAGTATCAGCGACTGACGCTCACGGCCGCGAACTTCAACGCAAAAACCTCCGAATCTTCGGAGGTTTTTTGTTCTCATACTCATCGGAACCGAACGTCTTACGAGCGCGTAAATTCTGCCCTGCGGCCTATTTTGTCTCGGAAAAGCCGTCTGCGGAAAGAATCTCGTCAAGCCTCGAGAGGATTTCCTGCTTTCCCGTTTTTTTCAGCGAGGACACCGTGTATACATTCATTACCCCCACACCGATTGCGTCGGCGATTTCCTTGCGCCGCGCGGCAGTCTGCGCGCGCGACAGTTTGTCGCATTTTGTCGCTATGACGGTGAACGGGATATTCTTCGCGTAAAGATAATTGAGCAGCATTTTATCGTCGGATGTGGGATTGTGACGCACGTCCAGGAGCACGAACACGTTTTTCAGGTGCACACTACCCGAGAGGTAGCCCTCTGCAAGCGCCCCCCACTTCATCTGTTCCGATTTCGCCGCTTTTGCGAAACCGTAGCCGGGTAAATCCACAAAAGTGAGTTCACCGCCGTTGACGGCGAAATAATTGAGCAGACGGGTTCGCCCGGGCTCCGACGAGGTGCGCGCCAGTTTACCGTTATCCGTGAGAAAGTTTATGAAGGACGACTTGCCCGCATTGGATTTACCCGCAAAGGCGATTTCGGGCGCGCCGAAATCGGGCAACTTGCGGCTGTCCGCTACCGAAACAAGAAATTTTGCGTTCTTGATTTGCATATCTCGTCCTCCGCCGTCCGCAACGTCGCAACCGTCGACGCGCCGTTCGGTTCGGCTCTCTCGGGTTCACTATAACATTTTTCCGCTCCCGCCGCAAGCAAAGGAAAAAGCCCCGAAGGGCTTTTCCGAATTTTCAGCGGTTTGGCGACAAAGCACACCCGGCGCCCGTCGCTCGGACCGTTCCTTTAATAATTGTTGCGCGGCATATATCTGGTGTGCAGAAGTTTGTGCGCAAGGTGGCTGTTGGGCTCGCCGAGATATTCCTTGTAGAGGGCCTGAACGGCGGGGTTCTCGTGCGATTTCCTGAGTGCCATTGCCTTGTCGGCCTTGTATATCGCCTTGGCGCGGTCGGCACGGATATCGGTGTTGTTGCGGACATAAGCGCTCTTGATGGGCTGTCCGCCGCCGTTCACGCAACCGCCCGGGCACGACATAATCTCTATGAACTGATAGTCCGCCGAACCGTCACGCACTTTTTCCATAAGTTTGCGCGCGTTCGCAAGCCCGCTGGCTACAGCGACTTTCACCTTGGTGCCCGCGATATCGTAGGCGGCCTCTTTGATACCTTCGACTCCGCGCACTTCCTTGAAATCGACGGACGGCGCTTCTTTGCCGGCGACGATTTCGTACACGGTGCGGAGTGCGGCTTCCATAACGCCGCCCGTGGCGCCGAAGATAAGTCCCGCGCCCGTGGAAATACCGAGAGGCTCGTCGAATTTTTCGTCGGGAAGTTCGTTGAATATAAGCCCGCAACGCTTGATAAGTCTCGCAAGTTCACGCGTGGTGACGGCTATATCTATATCGGGCACGCCGGCGGCATTCTCGGCGGGTCTGCCTTTCTCGAATTTCTTTGCCGTGCAAGGCATAACGGAAACGACGACGATGTCCTTGGGGTCGATACCGAGTTTTTCGGCGTAATAGGTCTTGCATACCGCGCCGAACATCTGTTGAGGCGACTTGCAGGTGGAGAGATTGCCGAGAAGGTCGGGGAAATTGTGTTCGCAGAACTTAATCCAGGCGGGCGAGCAACTCGTGATGAGCGGCAGCGTTCCGCCGTTCTTGAGACGGGTCAGGAATTCCGTGCCTTCTTCCATAATGGTGAGGTCGGCGGCAAAGTCCACGTCGAACACGTCGTCGAAACCCATTCTACGGAGCGCGGCAACCATTTTGCCTTCCACGTTGGAGCCGACGGGATAACCGAATTCCTCGCCGAGACCGACACGCACGGAGGGCGCGACGCCTACTATAACGCGTTTGGTCGGGTCGTTGAGTGCGGCGAGAACGTCGTCGATTTCCTCTCTCTCGGTGAGCGCGCCGGTGGGACATACCGCAACGCACTGTCCGCAGCCCACGCAAGGCACTTCGGAAAGGGGTTTCTCGAAAGCGCAGGCAATGTGAGTGTCGAAACCGCGGCCGTTTGCGCCGATGACGGCGACGGACTGGTACTGCGCGCACGCGGCGACGCAACGGCGGCACAACACGCACTTGTTGTTGTCACGAACTATGCAAGCGGCGGAAGTGTCTTTGTTGTACTTGCTCTTTATGCCGCTGTACTTGTGGCCGTCGCAACCGAGTTCGAGAGACAGGCGCTGCAATTCGCAGTTATTGTTGCGGGCGCAGGACAAGCAGTCCTGGTCGTGGTCGGAAAGTATGAGTTCCACCGTGGTCTTGCGGGAATCCATAACCTGCTTGGTGTTGGTGAAAACTTCCATACCCTCGTTGACGGGATAAACGCAGGCGGCGACAAGGCTTCTTGCGCCCTTGACTTCGCACACGCACACGCGGCAAGCGCCGATTGCGTTGATGTCTTTGAGATAGCACAGGGTGGGAATTTTGACTCCCGCGACTTTGGCCGCTTCCAGAATGGTGGAACCCTGTTCCACGGACACGGGTATATTATTGATTTTAAGATTGACTTTTGCCATACCTTACTCCTTGACGATTGCGTTGAAACGGCAGGTTTCGACGCAGAGTCCGCACTTGATACACTTCATCGGGTCTATCGTGAACTTGGACTTGATTTCGCCCGAAATCGCACCGACCGGGCACTTGCGCGCGCACGCCGAGCAGCCTTTGCAAGCGTCGGTAATCGTGTAACGGACAAGCCCTTTGCAAACGTGGCAGGGGCACTTCTTGTCCACGACGTGCGCGACGTACTCGTCGCGGAAATAGCGGAGCGTGGAAAGCACGGGGTTGGGCGCCGTCTGACCGAGTCCGCACAGCGAATTTGCCTTGATGTAATGGCAAAGGGCTTCCATATCCTCGAGGTCCTGCATAGTGGCTTTGCCCGTGGTGATTTTGTCGAGGTACTCGAGCAATCTGCGGTTTCCGATACGGCAGGGCGTGCACTTGCCGCAACTCTCGTCGACGGTGAACTCGAGGAAGAACTTGGCGATGTCGACCATACAGTTGTCCTCGTCCATAACAATCATACCGCCGGAACCCATCATAGAGCCGATGGAAATGAGGTTGTCGTAATCGATGGGAATGTCGAAGTACTCTGCGGGAATGCAGCCGCCGGAAGGACCGCCCGTCTGCGCGGCTTTGAAATGCTTGCCGTTGGGGATACCGCCGCCGATGTCCTCGATGACTTCGCGGAGAGTGGTTCCCATGGGGATTTCGACAAGACCCGTGTTGGTGATTTTGCCGCCGAGTGCGAAAACTTTGGTGCCCTTGGACTTTTCGGTGCCCATGGAAGCAAACCAGTCGGCGCCTTTCAGTATAATCTGGCAAACGTTTGCGTAGGTTTCGACGTTGTTGAGAATGGTGGGTTTGCCGAACAGACCTTTGACGGCAGGGAACGGAGGACGAGGACGAGGTTCGCCGCGGTGACCTTCGATGGAGGTCATAAGCGCGGTTTCTTCGCCGCATACAAACGCGCCCGCACCGAGACGTATGTCAAGGTCGAAGTCAAATCCCGTGTCGAGAATGTTCTTGCCGAGCAAACCGTATTCTTTGGCTTGTTTGAGTGCTATTTTCAGACGCTGAACGGCAATGGGATACTCCGCTCTGACGTAAATATAACCCTGATGTGCGCCGATTGCGTAGCCCGCGATAGCCATTGCTTCGAGAACTGCGTGGGGGTCGCCTTCCAGAATGGAACGGTCCATAAACGCACCGGGGTCGCCTTCGTCCGCGTTGCAGCACACGTACTTGATTTCGCCGGGGCTGTTCGCCGCAAACTGCCATTTGAGACCGGTGGGGAATCCGCCGCCGCCGCGTCCGCGCAGTCCCGACGCTTTGATGATGTCGATAACCTGCTGAGGCGTGAGTTCGGTAAGGCACTTGATGAGAGCCTGATATCCGTCAAACGCTATGTATTCGTCGATTTCCTCGGGGTTGATTACGCCGCAGTTACGGAGAGCGACTCGGGTTTGCTTTTTATAGAAATTGGTTTCGGAGAGAGCTTTGACTGAATGCTGGTCGGACTTTTCTTTGTACAGAAGACGCTGAACGAGTCTGCCCTTGACGATGTGTTCGTCGATGATTTCGCCGACGTCCTCGACGCGCATACCGCTGTAAAACGCGCCTTCGGGATACACGATGACGATGGGACCGACGGCACAAAGACCGAAGCAACCCGTGCCGATTACGGCAACTTCGTTTTCGAGCCCTTTTTCTTTGATGAGGGTCTCGAATTCCTTTTTGATGGCGCCGCTGTTGTTGGAATGACAACCGGTACCGCCGCAAACCAAAATATGACTTCTTACCATAATTTCTCCTTACGCTTTGTCAATCAGGTATTCCGTGCAGATATTGCCGTTGACGATGTGATTGGCGACGATTTTGCGTGCCTTGTCGGGGTCAACGTGCACGTAGGTGACGGTTTCTTCGCCGGGAATGCAGACCTCGACGATAGGTTCGAGCGCGCACATACCGAGGCAACCCGTACGGGTAACTTTGACGTTCCTCAGCTGGCGAGCGGCGACGTCGTCGACGAACGCGTTGAAAACGGGACGGGCTCCCGCGGAAATTCCGCAGGTTGCCATACCGACGACGATACGGATTTCCTGTTCGGCATCCATGTTGTCGCGGAGAACGATTTGCGGTTTCATTTTGTCGCGGATAGCCTTGATGTCGGCTATTGTTTTCATAATTTCTCTCCTCCGATGTTGATTATGTTTTCGTTTATCATTTCTCTGACAAACACGAGCACCTGCGGTTCGTTGACGGGAATGCCGTCAAGCTCGCGGCGCAGTTCGCGCGTGTCAAACAGAAATCTTTTTCCGTCGACGGTGACGTCGAACACGAAATCCGTGCCCTTGTCCTCGTCGAGAAGCGTAACCACGGTGTCGGCGATGTCGCCGAGCGGTGCGCGGTCGATGTGATTGCGACCGAATTCGGCACGTACGACGGTACCCTTGCCCTTTTCGGACTGAATTGAGAACTTTCCGCCTGCCATTTCGGCTGCCATCTTGAAAAGCGGAATACCCATACCGACTTTTCTCGTGGTTCGCGTCGTAGTGAACGGGTCGGTCACCCGTGCGAGAAACTCCTTGTCCATTCCGCAACCGTCGTCGGCTATCTCAACGCAAAGCGTGTCCTTTTCGGCGGTTATCGTAACGGTGACGAGCTTTGCCCGTGCCTTGACGGAGTTTTCCGCTATATCGAGTATGTTGAGCGCAATCTCTCTCATAATCAATATTCACATAGTCAATATTTATTGCTCGGACGGACTCTCACGCACTCCGCAACGCGCGTATCAGCGCGGAAACGGTGCACTCGCCGAGTTCGATTTCGCCCATTTCGGAAACGGTATCCAGAACGTGCGAGTCGCTTGACGTAAGAACGGTTTTTCTCTGCGTCCAGTACTCTCTTTCGTCGTCGGTTGCCCTTGTGGACAACTCGACCACGCGATACGCTTCGGGAACGTCGCCCAGAATGCGCAACATACTGTTCGCGTCGCGGTCGATGTGAGCGGGAATCGCCACGCCGCCGCAACTTTCGGCAAGTTCGCGAACGTCGTCGCAGGACACCGCCGCCGAATCGAGGAGCATTCTGTCCTCTTTGCCGATTATGTTGTCGTCCTCGTCGAAGTACAGCTGTTCGCCGAAGAGTTCTTCCCTGTTCTTTCTCTCGGAAAAAGGTATCTCCGAGAAAAACTTTTCGAGGTCGTCGTACCTTTCGAACAGACAAAGAAGATGTATATCTTCCCTCGTCTGAATTTCCACGGCGGGCACTACGTTGATTTCAAACTCTTCACCCGCACGCAACGCAAGTGGTACGTGTCCTATTGCGTTGTGGTCTGCAATCGCGACGAAGTCAAGCCCCATTATTTTGGCTTGTCCCACTATTGTGACGGGAGTCATTTCGTTTTCCGCACAAGGTGACAAGGCGGAGTGAATGTGCAAATCGTAGCGATATTTCATACATAGTTCTTCCGCAACAACGGGTTTTATCACGCATATCCGACCGATAAACCGCGTTTTGAGGACAAATCTCAGAACCTGCCGTTTGTCTTCAACGCCGCATTATAGACGTCGAAATCGGTGGTCAGAAGATTTACGTCCTGTTGTTTTACTTTCTCGACGAGCGCCTCGTCGGGATTTACTCCTTCGCAGAGAACAACCACCGCGCAGTCCGTAAGCGACGCCACGGCGCAGACGTTCAGATTGCTCATAACCGTAAACCACGCGCAATCGGCGGGAGCTTTTCCCATTACGAAACTGAGAAAATCACCGCAGTAGCCCGTGCTTATTTCGCGGTCGCCGTCGGCAAGGTGTACGGCTTTGGCGTTCAACAAATCCATAAGTCCGCTGACTGTCATTTTGCACCGCCACTGTCTTCCGTTCTCGGACACTTTGTGCCCGCGGGAATAACTCCGTTGACAAGGTCTTCCGCAAAAGCCTGACAACTGGGGGCTCCGCACAGTCCGCAGTCTACCATCGGTAAAGTACTGAGCGTGCTTTCTATTTCCATAAGTTTATGCATCGCGGTAATTCGGTTGTCGTCGAGTTTGAAAACGTCTTTGACCATCGGGCTCTGTTCCCAAAGGAAATATTCCTTATCTTTTTCTATATCCGCGATTTTGTTGCGTTCTTTCTTCTGTTTGCGGAGAAGATAGTGCAACCTTGCGCGTGCGACAAACGGATTTTCAACGTTCATAACGCCGCCGACGCAACCGCCGATACAAGCGTTGAGTTCGATGAATTCGATATCCTGCAAACCGCCGTCTTCGAGCGCTTCCAGAATTTTGACGCACTGCTCCACACCGTCCGCCGCTATCGTTTTGAGCCCTTTTGTGGAGTTGGCCTCGCCGCGGCTTATGCCCCAATGTATTCCCGTCGAACTGATTTTGGAAATGGTTTTCATTTCCGTAAGCTTGTCCATAGCGGGAACAAGTCGCATATATGCGTCCGCAACCGAGAGAACGCGGTCTACATAAGGTCTGTTCACGCCGAGTCCCATTTTGAGCGCAAACACTTTCGCGGGACAGGGAGATATGAAGTAAACGCCTATGTCTTCCGCGGGTATTCCTTTGGCAATGGCACGTTCGCGAGCAAGTTTGGCCGCCGCGTCGACGGGCGCAAGCGTGCTGAGCAACTGCCCCGACAAATTGTGATATTTCATCATTATGAGTTCCACAATGGCGGGACACGCCGTCGATATGATAGGAGTTTTGATTGCTTTTTCTTTCATAAGCTCGCGGGTGACGTCGGTTATGTATTCGGCGGCTTCACCGACTTCGAATACGTCGTCAAAACCTATCGCGAGCAGTCCGTTGAGGACTATGTCTATATTTTCGAGATTGTTGAACTGTCCGTAAAGGGAGGGAGGAGGCAATGCGATTTTGTACTTGAAATCGTTTAACGTATCCCAACTGTCGTGCGAAGGCAGTTTTGCCTGATAACGGCAAAGACGTATACATTCGCCGCAACCGATACAACGCTCGTAAGCTACGCTTGCTTTGCCGTTGCGCACGCGTATGGCTTCCGTGGGACAACGTTTCATGCACGTTACGCACCCCTTGCATTTGTCGGGGTCGAGCATAACCGTATGCAACGCTTTCTCGTCCAATACGCATTTGATTTTAGAATTTCTTGCCATATTTCACCCTTATCACGGCGCATTCCGTCGAATGCGTCAGTTGAACCTTATCGTCATACGAACCGTCGTTCCGACGCCGACTTCGCTTTCGATTGAAAACTCGTCGGTATATTTCTTCATATTGGGCAACCCCATTCCCGCGCCGAACCCGAGAGCACGTATATCTTCGGGAGCGGTCGACCAACCGGGGGTCATTGCAAGTTCGACGTCGGCAATACCTTTGCCTTTGTCCGCGAGAACGATTTCCACGCGGTCTATGTAGATGTCGACAGTTGCCACTCCGCCGCCTGCGTGAATGACCATGTTGATTTCGCCTTCGTACATCGCTATTGCGACGCGGCGTATATCGGCGGAGGAAATGCCCAGTTTTTTCAGCGTACTCTTGACTTCTTCGGACGCGGAACCCGCCGACGCGAAGTTGTTGCCGCTGACATTATATTCGAGATGTATACAACTTTCCGAACTCACGCTTTCAGCCCCGCTCCGTACAAAACGCCTGCCGCTTCGTACGTACTCATATCGGTGGCGATGAAAACTATGTTGTAATTTTCCGCAAGTTTCATCATATCGACGTCGGGAGTTTTGCCGCACACGAAAACGATGCAGCTGATGTCAACCATAACCGCCGTACGGACGACCTGCGGATTGATAAGTCCGGTGATAAGCACGCTCTGGTCACGAACGTACGCGAGAACGTCGCTCATCATATCGAAAGCGCAAGCGGACGAAACTTCGTTGTCCGCGCATTCTGCCGAACACAAAATCGTACCTTTGACTATGGATGCGATTTCTCTGATTTTCATATAGAACTCCTCGAAAAAGAATTCTCTGCCCCGAACTAGTCGCGATACTTGGCGAGTATGGAAGGAATGTCGGACGGAACGACTTTGCCGTACACGTCGTCACCTATCGTCATAACGGGAGCAAGTCCGCAGCAACCTATGCAACGGGTCGAGCAAAGGGAGAACTTTCCGTCGGGAGTCGTAGCCCCGTCGCTGAGTCCGAGTTCGGCCGCGAGTTTGTTGAAAACGTCGCCCGAACCTTTGACGTAGCAAGCCGTACCGAGGCAGACGGCAACTGCGTGCTCACCCTTGGGGTTGAGAGAAAATTGGCTGTAAAAAGTCGCCACACCGAACACCTCTTCGAGAGAATGGTTCAGTTCCTCGGCGACTATCTTCTGAACTTCGATGGGGAGATACCCGTAAATTTCCTGCGCGGTCTGCAAAGCAGGCATAAGGTTGCCGGGCAAATCTTTGATGGCGCGCAACTCGTCGCGCAATTTCTTTTCCTGTGCGGTGGTACCCTTGAAAGCCACCGTTGTCAATTTGATTTTTGCCATATTTCCTCCAAAATCAGATTCGTACGAAATGAACGCGCGAAAGCGAATACGTCGCGCGCGACGAATACTGATTGTATTGTATCATAGTCAAAACCTTATTGCAATAACAAAAATCAAATGCGTTTTCGGGAAAAATCGGGAAAAACGCGCCGTAAAACACGCAGTAACAGCTTCGGAATTGTTAAGAAAGAAAGTTGTTGCGACGCGTTTTTTGAACTTAACAGGTGCGAACGAATCAGCATACAGAATTTCAAATCGATATGTTTAAGACATTAAAAACGCACGGTAAACATTTGTTTCCGTGCGTTTTTCGCATCTTCTGCAATTTTTTGAATTTGCAACTCTCAAAAGGCGATTACGACTAAAAACCCGTTATTCTCCGTATCTCAAAGCGGGTCTTCTCTTGTGTGCGGTACGAGCTTCCATGGCTGCGATTTTGTCGCGTGTCGCGCCGTCTAGCTCTCCCCCGCGAATATAAGCCGTGATTTCTCCGTAGGTCACGCCGAGTTCGGTTTCGTCCGTCTGTCCCGCATAAAGTCCCGCAGACGGCGCCTTCTTTATTATCGAAGCGGGAGCGCCGAGATATTCGAGCATTTCGTAGACTTCGGGAACGGTGAGGTCGGCGATGGGGTCGAAATCGTATGCGCCGTCACCCCATTTGGTGAAATAGCCCACCGTGTATTCACAGAGGTTGCCCGTTCCGGCAACGAGGTAGCCTTTGGCTTGTCCGAGTGCGTAAAGCGCCGTCATTCTGAGTCGGGGATTTACGTTGATAAGCGCGCTTTTCACAGCGCCGTCGGATACCGCGTTTTCGGTGAGTTCTCCGCCCAACGCCGATTGCATAGCTTCTTTGACTGCGGTGAGGTCGACTTCTGTCTGTTTTATTCCGAAACACTCTCCCGCAAGTCGCGCGTCGTCGCGGTCGGTCGTATAGTTCGCAGACGACTGACAAGGCATTATAACTCCGAGCACGTTGTCCGTAGCCATTTTGCACAGCGCGCCCACAAGCGTGCAGTCCTTGCCGCCGCTGTTTCCGTATATCACGCCTTTTGCGCCGCTTTCAGCCAGTATTCCTTTAATCCATTCAACTCTCTTTGCAACTTCCGATGCAACGTCCATATGTCCTCCGCATTTCGGTATCTGTTCCGAAGATTATTTCGGTATCTTTTGTTCGACCGTATTGTTCGAAAAGATTATAGTATTATTTTTCACGTTTTTTCAAGCGAAAATAGACAAACTGAACAAAATGGGTATTGAATTCGCTCAAATTGTAAGCTATAATGTTTTCATACTTGAAATTCAATTTCAAAAAGGAGATTTTTATGAGAAAAGCATTTATCTGCCCCTCCAAATATGTCCAGGGCGAAAACGAACTTCTGAACCTCGGTTACTTCGTCAGACTGTACGGCAAATCCGCACTCCTCATCGCCAACCCCGACGATGTCAAGCGCGTACGTCCTCAGCTCGATGCCACACAGGAAAAATTCGGCGTCAAACTCGTCACCTGTGATTTCGGCGGCGAATGTTCCAGAGAAGAAGTTGCCAAACTTCAGAAACTCGCAAAAGAAGAAAAATGCAGCTGCATCATCGGTCTGGGCGGCGGCAAAGCCATCGACACCGCAAAATGCGTGAACGCGGCGAAATCCCGTTTAATTATCGTCCCCACCATCGCGGCAACCGACGCACCCACTTCTCACTCCGCAGTGCTCTACACTCCCGACGGAGCGTTTGACGACTACGCATACTTCACCAGCCCCGACGTCATCCTCATCGACACGGCTGTCATCGCGAAAGCTCCCGTCCGTTTCCTCGTTTCCGGTATGGGCGACGCGCTCTCCACTTACTTCGAAGCACGCGCAAACCATCAGTCCTTCGCAACCGTCAACGCCGGTCTGCCCTGCGGCGCAAGAGAAAAGAAATGCGCACCCGCAAGACCCACCATGGCTGCATATCAGCTCGCACAGCTCTGCTATCAAACTCTGCTCTCCGACGGTTACAAGGCAAAACTCGCATGTGAAGAAAACGTCGTAACCCCCGCTCTCGAAAGAATCATCGAAACCAACATTCTTCTTTCCGGTCTCGGATTCGAATCCGGCGGTCTTGCAGCGGCACACGCAATTCATGACGGTCTTACCGTTCTCGAAGAAACCCACCACATGACCCACGGCGAAAAAGTTGCGTTCGGTACTCTTTGCCAACTCGTTCTCGAAAACGCCGACCAGGAAGAAATTGACGAAGTCATCGACTTCTGCCTCACCGTCGGTCTGCCTATCTGCCTTGAAGACCTCGGCGTCAAAGACATCGGCGACAGACTTGCTGCCGTTGCCGAAAAGGCTTGCATCCCCGAGGAGAGCGTACACTCCATGCCCTTCCCCGTAACTCCCGATATGGTTGCCGCCGCAATTATCGCCGCGGACAAACTCGGTCGTGAAGCAAAAGGTTGCTGCTGCGACTGCGATTGCGAATAATTCAACGTTTTCGGACGCCCTCGTGTGACCCACGGGGGCGTCGTTATGAAAAAAAGGAGATTGATAAATGAAAAAAATAATGAACACTCCCGAAACATTCGTGTACGATATGTGCCACGGCCTCGCCAAAGCGCACCCCAAACTTGAATTCGTGGAGAAGTTTAAAATCGTCAAAAAGAAAGAAATCAACCCTGACAAAGTTTCTCTGATTTCGGGCGGCGGCTCCGGTCACGAACCCGCACACGCAGGTTTCGTCGGCAAAGGTATGCTCGACTGCGCAGTCTGCGGCGACGTTTTCGCGTCCCCTTCCCAGATTCAGGTTTACAACGCAATCAAAGAATGCGCGACCGATAAGGGCGTCCTTCTCATCATAAAGAACTACTCCGGCGACTGCATGAACTTCAACAATGCGGCAGAACTCGCCAAGGAAGAAGACGGCATCAAAGTCGACGCCGTTTACGTCAACGACGATATCGCCGTCAAAGACTCCCTCTACACCGTCGGACGTCGTGGCGTTGCGGGCACCGTTTTCGTGCACAAAATCGCGGGCGCGGCGGCTGAACAGGGCAAATCCCTCGAAGAAGTCAAAGCCGTTGCCAACAGAACAATCGAAAACGTCCGTTCTTTCGGTTTTGCTCTTTCTTCCTGCACTCCTCCCGCCAAAGGAACCCCCATTTTCGAAATCGGTGAAGACGAAATCGAATTCGGCGTCGGCATTCACGGCGAACCCGGCAGAAAGACCGAGAAACTTCAGACCGCAGACCAGCTTGCAAAACGCATCGTCAAAGACCTGCTCGACGACCTCGGAGCAAAGAAAGGCGACGAAGTTGCCCTGCTCATTAACGGTTTCGGCGCAACTCCTCTTATGGAACTCTACCTTTTCAACAACTCGGTAAGCAACGAGCTCGAAAAGGCTGGCATTTCCATTCACAAGACTTTGGTCGGCAACTATATGACGTCCATTGACATGGCAGGCGCGTCCGTCACAATCCTCAAAGTCGACAGCGAACTCAAATCTCTCATCGACTACCCCGTTTCCGCACCCGCACTCAGCTGGGGCGGCGCAATGAGCGAACAGGCGGAAGCCGCAGTCGAAGCCATGAAAGCAATCGCCAAGGCTCTCGGCGTAACTCCCGCAGAACACACCGATGCGAAAGCCGCCGACAAAGCCGAAAAGAAAGCGGCAAAAGCGGCGAAGAAAGCAACCGTGTACGAAGTCAAAGGCAAACCCGTAGTCGACGAAACCATCAACACCGCGGCGTTTGTGCAGATTGTCGAAAAGATGGCGGACGTCATCATCGAAAACGAAGTCCCCTTCTGCGACGCAGACAAAATGGGCGACGGCGACTTCGGCATGAGCATTGCAAAAGGTTTCAAACAACTCAAAAAAGAATGGGCAACCCGTGACAAAGCGGACATCGGCGCATTCCTGAAGAGCTGCAGCGAAATCATTATGGAATACTGCGGCGGCGCAAGCGGTCCCATCTGGGGAAGCGCGTTCCGTTATGCGGGTAAAGCTGCGGACGGCAAAGAAAAAATCAACCTTGCCGAACTCGCCGAAATCTTCCAAGCTGCGAATACGGGCGTTTACGAAACGGGCAAAAAGTCCTTCGGCAAAGGCGCGGTCGTCGGTGACAAGACTCTGGTCGACGCTTTGAAACCCTGTGCAGACGCTCTCGAACAAGCGGCAAAAGACGGCAAGTCTCTGCGTGACGGTATAGCACTCGGCGCAAAAGCCGCAGTCGCAGGCGCGGAAAGCACCAAAACCGTCGTTGCAAAACTCGGCAGAGCCGGCACAGTCGGCGAAAAGTCCATCGGCTATCCCGATGCAGGCGCATACGGTCTCGGCGTTATCTTCACTGCTCTTTCCGATTATATCGCAAAGATGTAAAGACCCGATACTCAATAAACAACACAAAAGCCTTCCGAAACCCGGAAGGCTTTTTCTGTCCTCAATATAAAATATTATTTCCCAACACTCACGAACATTTAGCCGTCGCAAAATGTTCAAGCAGTATTATTAAAGTAATATTTTCAAGTTGCAATTTGTTCAAGTTACTGTAATTTTGGGTTAGGCAAATTCCCGTTTCTCACTTCTTTTCTTTCGGAACGTACGAATACGTTCTCATATTGAAAGACACGAGGTTAAGAAAGTGCAAAATGAGCGCAATTTCCTCGTCGGTTTTGTCTTTTATCAGCGTTTCGGCAACCACAGCCGCAAGGCCGTTTATGCATTTTGGCGACAGGCTCATATACATATATATTCTCGTAAGAAAAATGTTGACTTTTTGCCCCCAAAACCGTTGACAAAATTTCTTAGGCGCAATATAATATCATCACTGTGCGGCCATGGCGGAACTGGCAGACGCGTACGTTTGAGGGGCGTATGGGACGACCGTCCGAGTTCAAGTCTCGGTGGCCGCACCAAAAGCGGTATCGTTGATACCGCTTTTTCTTTTGTCTAAAACTAATTAATAGCTGCCTCAATCATGTTGTCAAGCAACAAATCAATATTAATTTCTAGACCATTTGCCGATCTCATATCTATACAATGCGATGACGCTTGAATATCTATATCCATACCCATTTCATCGAAATCTCCTATAAAACGGCCTGTTTGCAGTGCTTTAAAAAGCATAATTAATGCACCATCTCTAGTTAATTTCGTTGCACCTAACTCTTTAAATACTCCCATAAATATAGATAACCAATGAGTACTATACACTTGGTTCAGATACAAATTAATTTTGTTTAGTGCTTTTGTCGACTTTTTTACCGAGTTAATTCTAGCTCTTAAACAATTTTCAATAATATTTTCAATTTTTGGTTTATTTACACAAAATGAATATTTTACTCTATTTAAGATTTCGTTTTGATCAACATATAATTCCATCTTTGCATTATACAATTGATCATTATTTGTGTTGATTAAACTAGAAAAATTTGTTATGTTACAATCAACGCTACCATGAAATTGGACACTTGACAATTTGAAAAAGTCACCGATTATATTTGAACCACAAAGCGTTTTTCTTATAAATTTAATAGTCTTTTTATCAACATTTGCCCATATATTAACTGAATTAATATACTCTAAAAAAAAATTTTAGAAAATATGTCCGTGTTCAGTAATTCTTGTAATTCATCTATACGATCAAAATTTTCCATTATTAATCCTCTATAAGTTTGCGTTTGCGGTCGTTGATTACGCCCAAGCCCTCTTTGATTGACTTCTCCGCGGTATCGAGAATGTTGAAGGCAAGCGAACGCGCTTCGTAGTCCATTTTGCGGTAGTTCTCTTCGGCTTCCGCGCGCATTGCCTGCGCTTCGATTGTTGCCTTTTTAAGCACTTCCGTTTCGGACATCAACGCTCTTGCGTTCTGTTCTGCGGCATCCATGGTCTTGTTGGCGTAGGCTTCGGCTTTTGCAAGAATATCGTCGCGCTCTTTCTTAATCTGTTCCGCCTCTTTCAAAACAATGGGATAGCTTGCGCGGAAACGAGTTATCAAATCCAGCATAACCTGTCTGTTTATCACAATGTCGGTTGCGCTGAACGTGGCGCGCTTTGCTTTGAGCACTTCGCTTTCGATTTCGTTGATGAGCATATCGATTGTTTCCATAATTCAACGCGCTTTCGCGCTCCCCTTTTATTTTTTGTTCCTCATAATATCCTGCGCTTCGATTATAGCATAAGCGGGCAAGGAATGGAAGTCTCCGTTTTTGAGCTGTTCGCGTACGGCAGTCGACGACAGTTCCTTGAAATCGGCAAGGTCGTAAATTACGGTTTCAACCCCTCTTTCGCGGTTGTAGTCCGCCATTTCTTTTTCGTACGCTTCGTCCCGCTCGTTGCGAACGCCTCTTACGAGCGCGGTTGCACCTATGCGCTTTGCAACGTCTGCCGCCGTATCTTCCGAATACAGCGCCGAAACTCTCGGATTGCCCGAAAAAGCCGCTTCAATGAGTTTTACGCGTTCTTCGGGGGTGAACATATACTTCTTGTCGGGATTGACAAGACACGCCGCCACGACCTCGTCAAAGTCACAAAGCGCGCGTTCTATCAAGGCTTCGTGACCTTTGGTCACGGGGTCGAAACTTCCCGTTGCCATTCCGACGGTTTTCTTCTTTATAAACTCAACCGTCACCGACCCCATTTTCTTGGTGCGCACCGCCAAAGTGGCATCTACGCTGACGTACGGAAGTTCCGTCGAATGTTCGTAAACCACCGTGCCGCCGTCCGAAAGTCTGTCGCATTCGAAAACGGCTTGCACCGCAAATTCACCCAGTCCGCTTTTGTAAGGCGGGTCAATGAAAATGATATCGAACTTGCTTGTTTCCGCACGGAGAACGTTGAGAAAATCGTTGTTCACGACGCGATAATTCCCGTCTATTCCTTTGAGATTTTCTTTGGTGAGTTCAACGCTGTCACGGCTTTTGTCCACGAAAATAACTTCGTCCGCGCCGCGCGATATGCATTCTATGCCGAGTGCGCCGCTGCCGCAGAACAAATCCAAAACTTTGGCGCCGCTTACTTTCCATTGAATGATGTTGAAAACGGTTTCTTTAATTCTGTCGGTGGTGGGACGAACGCTGTCGTCTGCGGGAGCAAACAGCCTTTTCCCGCGGTATTTTCCGCTGATTATTCGCATTCTTCACCTCCGAACTGATTTTTGACGGCAACTTTCGGCGCGGGTATGATGTCCTTTTCGGTGACAACCGCGTCCATCATAACGTCATGCGCTTCGCACTCCAACCCCTCAACACGCTGACAGTCGAAAGCAATGCCTATCTTTTTGCAGTCGGGGTGTTCTGCGAAAAACTTGTCGTAATAACCTTTGCCGTGTCCTGCTCTTTTCAATCCGTCAAACGCAACCATAGGCACTATGGCAAGGTCGCAGTCGATTGCAAGTCTGCCGCCCGCAGGTTCGAGTATTCCCCACTTGTTGGTTCGAAAATCGGAGTACGGCGTAATCGCAACGGCGTCCATTTCACCGCCGCGGACGCGCGGAACGGAAACGTTCTTTTCAAGCGCAAGCAAAAGTCCCACAATTTCGTGAGTGTCGGGTTCTTCGTGTGATGACAGGAAAACAAAAGGCGATTTACATTTTCTGAACGCGTCAAGCGAAGTAAGCGCGTCGGTAATTGCACCGCTCGCCCACTCCTTTTCCGCTTCACTCATCTTCGCAATACGCGATTTCGCAAGTCTTCTGGCTTCCGCTTTCGTCATAAACGTAAATCCTTTCGGTTCTGCCGTGCCAACCCGTCATAACCGTATAATCGATTGTATTTCTTTGGTCGGCGACTTCGCGCGCCGTAAGTTCCGCGCCCTGCAAAACGGCTTCCTCGCCGTCCTCTGCAAGAAAATCGCCCGTATCGACGGCGAACATATCCATGCACACCGTTCCGACGGTAGCACATCTTCTGCCGCGTATAATCACAGACGACGGGCTTTCGCGTCTTACTCCGTCAAAATATCCGCCAAACACCACTGCGATGTTGCAGTCCTTGTCAACGCGGTTGTTGCCGTATCCCACGCATTCGCCGCGCTTTACGCGCCTTGACGCAATCACACGGCTTGTGACGCGCATTGCACCGTCGTAAGCCGCATGTCCTATGCGAACCATATCGAACAGGTTGCGTTCGTCCGAAACGGACGAAGACGACGCAAGGTGCATAACCGCTTCTGGAAACGCCGCCGAGAAAATCTCTGCCGCTTCGCCGAATACCGCCGCCTGTCCGCTGTCCGCCGACCTCATATGCGAATAACACCCTGACGGGCGCAATCCTTCCGCTTTCAGTCTTGCGACGATTTCCTTTGCTCGGGAGCAGTCGAAACCAAGTCTGTGCATTCCCGTATCGAGTTTGACGTGAAAATCAGGCGGCGTGTGCGTTTTTGCGTACTCCGCAAGAGCGTCAAGCAGTCCGTCGTCGGCAACGGCAACCGTAAGCCCGCATTCTGCGGCTCGCGGGAGTTCGGTCGGCGTGCATATGGCGGTGAGAATACCTTTTTCAATCCCCGCCGCACGAAGTTCCGCACCTTCCTCAACGGTCGCGACACCGAACATCGCAACAATGTCGGAAGTAGCCTCGGCAACCTCGGTCATTCCGTGTCCGTAGCCGTCCGCTTTTACCATAAGCAGAATTTCTCTGCCCGTGCTTTCGCGAATACAGTACAGATTGTTGCGAATTACGTTCAAATCGACAGTGACAGACAGTTTCAACGTTCCCTCCCGCGGAACCCGCTTCAAGGGATATTGTATGCCGTCTGTCAGCCGATAGTGCGCAGTTAAAGCAAGGGTTTGCGTAGTCCGCACACCTTTTGACTGCGCAAATTATTCTGTCCGAATTTTACTTCAACAGGTTTTTATAACAGCTTTTACTTCAAAAGCTTTTCCGCGCGTTCGACGTCGTCGGTCTTGAAAAGTATGAGCGCTTTTCCGCCTTTGCGCGAATAGGAGTAAACGTATTCGAGGTTTACGCCTTCACGGCTCAGCATTCCGAGAGTGTCGGTAAGCGAACCGGGAACGTCGGGAACCTCGATACCGATAAGGTCGGTAGATGCGGTTGTAAATCCCGCGTTGTTCAAAGCTTCGACTGCTTTTTTGTTGTCGTCGGTCACCATTCTTACAATGCCGAAATCCTTGGTGTCGGCAATGTTCAGGCTTTCGACGTTGATACCCGCTTCGGAAAGCGCGCTGAGCATCGAATGCAGTCTGCCCTGTCTGTTTTCGAGAAACACGGCGATTTGGTTTACGAGCATAATTTCCTCCTTATTTCTTGCGGTTGTCGATAATACGAACCGTCTTGCCGGTAGAAAGAGGCAAGCTGTCAGGTGAAACAAGCGTGATTTTCGCGCCTACGCCGAGGTTGCCCATCATATCGTGTTCGATGTGACGGCGGATTTCTTCTATTTTCTTGACCTCGTCGGAGAACACTTCGGGCGCAAGTTCGACCTGAATTTCCATAGTGTCGAGGTTGCCCACTCTGTCGACGATAATCTGGTAGTGAGAACCTACGATTTCCTTGATGTTCATAAGTACGGACTCAATCTGCGACGGGAACACGTTGACGCCGCGGATAATCAGCATATCGTCCGTTCTGCCGCTTACGCGTTTCATTCTGACGAGAGTTCTTCCGCAATGCGAACACACTTCGTGATTGAGTGCGCTGATATCGCGCGTACGGTAACGGATAAGCGGAATGCCCTGCTTGTTGAGCGTGGTGAACACGAGTTCGCCGTCCGTCTTGTCGGGAACGGGTTGCAGGGTTTCGGGGTCGACGATTTCGGGATAGAAGAAGTCTTCCATAACGTGTAATCCCCAGTCGCCGCCGCAGCTCATCGAAACGCCGGGACCGCTGATTTCGGACAGTCCATAAATGTCGAACGCCTCTATACCCAGTTTGCGTTCAATCTCGCGTTTCATATCGTCCGACCAAGGTTCTGCACCGAAAATACCGCGTTTAAGTTTGAAATCGGACAAATCAAGTCCCGCTTTTGCGATTTCCTCGCCGATAACCATTGCGTAAGAAGGCGTACATGCAAGCGTTGTCGCACCGAAATCTTTGAGCAACGCAATCTGTCGCATGGTGTTGCCTGCGGACGCAGGAACGGTCATTGCGCCGAGAAGTTCAGAGCCGTAATGCAGTCCGAGACCACCCGTGAAAAGTCCGTAACCGTATGACACGTGCACAACGTCGTTTTGGTCGCAACCCGCCATGACAAGTGCACGTGCGGCACAAGTCGCCCAATCTTCAAGGTCGCGTTTGGTGTAACCTACTACGGTAAGTTTGCCGGTCGTTCCGCTGGACGCATGAACACGCACTATTTCGCTTTTGGGAGCCGCAAAACACCCGAAAGGATAGTTTGCACGAAGGTCCGCTTTTGTGGTAAAAGGCAGTTTGGTTATGTCGTCGATACTTTTGATGTCTTCGGGTTTTACGCCTGCCGCGTCCATTTTGGCGCGGTAATAAGGCGCGTTTGCGTACATTCTCGCCACAAGGTCTACAAGTCTTGCGGATTGCAACTCCCGCATCTCCTCACGGGACATTGTTTCGATTTTCTCGTCAAAATATTTCATATTCCACCTTACAAAAGGCTCTTACAGGTTGTAACCTCTTTCGAGAGCCACACGGTTCATATCGTACAGTTTGGGTTTGACTGCGGCTTTGAGCGCGGCGTCGATTTGTTCGAACGGAATGCCGAGGCTCTTTGCAAGCGCGCCTATCATAATGACGTTGACGGTCTTGACGTTGCCGAGTTCTTCCGCGATAGCGATTGCGTCGACGGCAATGACTTTGCCCGCGCGTTTTTCGAGTTCGGAAACGATGTTCTCGGGGTATTTTCTGACACCCGTGATTACGGGCATAGGAAGAATTTCCTGTTCGTTTACGACGATTGTTCCGCCCTCTTTGAGATAGTTGGTGTATCTCAACGCTTCGAGTTTTTCAAAAGCAAGGATAATGTCCGCGTCGCGCAGTCCGATAATCGGGCTTGTGACTTTGGGCGCGATTTTGACGTTGGTCACAACGCTGCCGCCTCTTTGGGACATTCCGTGGATTTCGCTGAGTTTGCAGTCGCTTCCGTCAAGTGCGGCAAGCGCGCCGAGTATTCTGGACGCGAGCAGAGTTCCCTGCCCGCCTACGCCTACGATGAGAATGTTAGCTTTCATTTTCTGCCCTCCTTGATTGCGCCGAACTTGCAGACCTTTTCGCAAAGTCCGCAACCTACGCACAGCGACGCGTTGATACGCGCGGAACCGTCTTCCTGTTTCTCGATTGCGGGGCAACCGAGTTTGAAACACATACCGCACTTTCTGCAATCGGAAATCGTGCAGGGAGCGGGATAATTCTTGTCGAGCAACGCGCAGGGGCGTTTTGCGACGATGACGGACACGCCGTCGCTTGCGACTTCTTCCTTGACGGCTTTTTCAACCGCGGCAAGGTCGTAGCTGTCTACTACACGCACGCTGTCGCAACCCACCGTCTTGCAAAGCGCAACGATGTCGAGGATTTTGGCGGGTTCCTGTTTGAGCGTAAGACCCGTTGCGGGGTGCTGCTGATGTCCCGTCATACCCGTGGTGGAGTTGTCGAGAATTATGAGAGTGATATTGCTCTTGTTGTAAACGGCGTTAATAAGCCCCGTTATGCCGCTGTGAATGAAAGTGCTGTCGCCTATGACCGCAACGGTCTTGTTGGACTGCTCTCTTCCGCGCGCTTTCTCGAAACCGTGAGCGATACCCACGCTTGCGCCCATACACACGACGGTGTCCACGGCTGCAAGCGGCGGTTGCGCGCCGAGCGTGTAGCAACCGATGTCGGCGGAAACGGTGAGTTTGAGTTTGTTGAGAATATAGAACACGCCGCGGTGCGGGCACCCCGCGCACATAACGGGCGGGCGCACGGGCAAATCCTTCTTTTCGGTCTCTGTCTTTATACCCAGCAGTTTTTCCTTGATTATCGCGGTGGAAAGTTCGCCTTGCAGGGAGAATATGTTCTTACCCTCGCAGGCTATACCCGCCGCCTTGAGCGTATCCTCTATGAACGGCTCCAGTTCTTCGACGACGACAAGGCGTTTGACCTTGCTCGCAAATTCCTTGACCTTACCGAGCGCGACGGGATAAACGACGCCGAGTTTGAGCACCGACGCTTCGGGCAAAGCCTCGCGTACGTACTGGTAAACCACGCCCGAGCACACCACGCCGAGCGCGTATTCTCTCATTTCCTCGCGCACGATACCGAACCCGTTGACGTCCTCGGCAAGCCTTTTTTCACGCGCCTCGACGACAACGTGTCTGCCTATGGCCGACGAGGGCATCATCGTGTATTTCGTCACGTCCTTGACGTAATCGCGGAGCGGCACTTCCGCCCTGTCCCCGGTTTCGACGAAACTCTGGGAATGGGCAAGACGCGTCGTCGTCCTGACTATGACGGGAGTGTCGTATTTCTCGGACAGTTCGAAGGCGAGTTTGGTGAAATCCTTCGCTTCCTGACTGTCTGCGGGCTCAAGCAGAGGGAGATGTGCGCTGCGCGCATAGAATCTCGTATCCTGCTCGTTCTGGGAACTGTGCATACCGGGGTCGTCGGCGGCAAGTATGACCAGACCGCCGTTCACGCCCGTGTAAGCCGCGGTGAACATCGGGTCGGCAGCGACATTTACACCCACGTGCTTCATACACGCCATACTGCGCGCTCCCGCAATGGAGGCACCGACAGCCACCTCGAGAGCCACCTTTTCGTTGGGGGCCCACTCGGCGTAAACTTCGTCGTATCCCGCGATACATTCGCTGACTTCGGTGGACGGCGTGCCGGGATAGGAGGAGACCACTCTCACTCCCGCTTCGTATGCGCCGCGCGCCACCGCTTCGTTGCCAAGCATAAGTTTTCTCATATTTCTTCCTTTCCGTAAACCGCGAAATACGCGGTTTATCCGTCTGTTTAATTGCGATTAAGTGTTGCTTGCGTCGTCAGCGCGTGACCTGCGCTTCGACCAGAGGCTCCGCGCCGCAGTACTTTTCGCGGAG
>OHTC01000306.1_pt1 | contig 27912 bp, 21 predicted proteins | sample 1578801 | NCBI WGS metagenome assembly OHTC01 (sample SAMEA3879556, study PRJEB24766) | human gut metagenome | biome: human-associated habitat; feature: feces | place: USA | collected 1985/1987 | reverse complement strand
TTTCGGCAGAGCCGACACGGCACGGAGAGATTGAAGTCGCTACACCGGGAATGTCGGATTCAGGCTGTCAACGGAAAAGTAAAAACATTGCGTTAAAGGCTGACGGACAAATGCAAAAAAGCCCGTAATGCCACAGGCAGAACGGACTTGAAAAGTTGCACGAAGTTTGTGTTTTGAGCGATGATTTTACGGCGTTGACAGCCGCCTCTCCGTGCCACACTCGGCGGGCGAAACGGCTAGCAAATGCGGATATACGGAAGAAACGCATCCTTTTCAATTACATAAATGTTTACGAGCCATTCACTGGTGCGTAAAATAAAAATCGGCTGACACGGCAATTGTCACGCCAAGAAAACCCCGCAGAAACCTGTGGACTATATCCTCATTATTGTAAAAATGGAGTGCCATTTTCGCCTTATTATGCGTCTAGTATCAAAGCGTATGTGTAGCGTTTTATACACAATGTAGCAAGGTGCCTTCGTCTCGGCACATTATCTTTCCGAAGACCATAAGAGTCCATTAGTATTGCAACATTGACAAAACGTTATATCCGCTATACTATATAAACGGAGGGAAATATTCATGTCTAAAGATGTTGTTTCGCGCATATACGAACTCAGAGACGAATTAATTATCATAGGACTGACGGGCAGAACTGGCTCAGGCTGCTCAACCACGGCCGAAATTCTATCCCGTCAATCATTTGATAAATTAGACTTACCCGATATCAAGACTTATGATTTTCGCAACAAAGACGAAAGAAAATATGAAGTAATTTACAAATACATGCAAAATTGTCGTTGGCACCCTTTCAACGTAATTGAAGTAAGCAGCATTATTTTGGCACTGATTTTGCAGTCGGGAATAGATAAATTCCTTGATTTTTTGAATAATTTACAATTTAGATACGACGAAACTACTGCTAAGGTGGTAATTAGTGATTTTGACAAAATTAATAGCGCCGTTCACTCTTTAAAGGATATGTTTGAGAAAGCAAAAGCTTATACGATAGACTACAACAAATCCGTTCCAGATGACGAAGCACAAATAACGGATCAAAAAACATTTTACCTTAAAACGATCAAAGAATACAAGAAGCGTTTTAAAAAAACTCTGTCAACATTTTTTTGTCAAATTAACACCAGAAGCATATTCGACAACAATAATACATCTAAAATCGACTTCTACTCCTACTTGTTCCAAACCATCGGAAACAACATAAGGTGCTCCGGGAATTGCTATTCAACAAACTTCAACAAAAACACGTCGACCTTGCCAAACATAATAGATTATCTCATCAGACTGATAATAAAATCCGACAAGCTTGAACACAAAAAAAGTGGCGGTTCAAAAGCTATAAGAACTCGTATTTGCATAGATGCTTTACGTAATCAATATGAAATAGAGTATTTGCGCGATAGATACAAAGCTTTTTATTGTTTTGCTATCAACGTGGAAGATGAGACTCGCAAAAGTAGGCTTTCACAACATTTAAGCGAGTGTGAACTTTGTAATTTAGATAAAATTGAATATCCCGGCAAATTCAGTGACACAAACCAATTTATCTATCATCAAAACATACAAACCTGTATAGAATCTGCTGATATTTACATCCATAACAGCACTGTCACAAACGGAAAATTTTATGCTCTAACAGCACAGTTGTTAAAGTACATAGCGCTAATTTTGCATCCAGGCATTGTAACTCCAACGAAAGTTGAGTATTGCATGCAACTTGCGTATAATGCAAGCTTAAATTCGGGATGTCTTTCTCGCAGAGTAGGCTCAGTAATTACTGATGATAATTTTTCAATAAAAGCGGTGGGTTGGAATGACGTACCCGAAGGCAAAATTCCTTGTAACTTGAGAAACGTAAAAGATTACTTAAGCAACAAGGATGTCGAATCTTTCAGCAAATTCGAACTCGAGAATAAAGATTTTATTAAAACAATAAAAATACTCGACCAAAACACTCGTCAAAAATTAGACAATTCAGGAATATTATGTGCCTATTGCTTTAAAGATGTGTTCAACAGTATTGAACATAACAAAAATCAGGTGCATACTAGATCTTTACATGCTGAAGAAAACGCATTTCTTCAGTTATCTAAATATGGAGGACAAGGCATCAGAAATGGCAAGCTGTTTGTAACTGCCAGCCCTTGCGAATTATGTTCAAAAAAATCAGCGCAGTTGGGAATCAAAGAAATCTACTATATTGACCCTTACCCTGGCATAGCAGCTCCTCATATATTGAGTTTTGGTTCATGCAACAATCCTTCTTTGATACTTTTTCAAGGTGCTATACGAAATGCTTTTATTTCATTGTATGCTCCTAAAATTCCTTTTAAGGACGAGATTTCTTTATTGTTAGAATGTAATTCTTTCAGTAAGTTATGCTTGCTTGATAACAAAAGTCTCGCTTTTGGAGATATTACATGCCCAGAAGTAAATATTGAAATGGAGCTCTTATCTGAAGCGAGAATGAAAATCATGTATAGAGAGAAAATAATAAACAAAACCCCCAATGATATCTCAGTGATTCGGAAAAAGTTTATATGGAGCGGCTCGGGTTGCGAAATACACGCGAAGGGTGAAGATGTTAATATTGAAATACTGGAAAACGGGGAGTATGACATAAATTTTGCTCCTCCAATTAAACCCAATAAAACTAGAGACTTTACCGTCGAACTGGAACTCACAGATGCACACGGCACTCTCAAGCCAATACTGTCTTATTTCGTTAGGCATTTGACAAACGAGTTAAGTATGAAACTTATTTTTGATGGTAGCGTGCAGGAAAATGGCCATTATAATGTTTATAAGACAGTTTATGCAGATAGAGAAAGAACTATGCAAATAAAGAAAGAATCCATACCCTCAACTGGCTGTTTATATGAATTATACGAAAAAAAGCCAAATGTCAACTATACTTACGCACTAGAATGGACGAAAAAAGTTGACTGACAAAGATCAAATATTGTAATATTTGTGTAGTAAGTTCACATTATAGTAGTAATATAAAAGCAAGGAGCAATATGGATATTGGTTAGTGTTTAAACTTAATCGACAAACATTGTATGTGTTTGATAATTTTCCCAACTTGCCATTACCAAATTCTTTGATGGTAGGGTTTGTTGTGTTGCATTCTAATGGTTACTGTTGTTCGCTCATTTGCGAGTAGCGCAATGGTCGATAAATTACTATGGGCTACGATATGTATTAATGTTGCGCTGTTTGGCACATAAATTGGCACATAAATATGTTTAATGCGTAGATGGCTTCCCTCAAAAATTCATACTTCATTTTGAGGTTCTTGGATTTGTTAAGCAAACAGAACGTCCGTCCATTTGTTTTTGAAAATTAAGAATGTTTTCTTAATTCTGTTACTTATCGTCATCAAAAACGGAGTCAAATTCGAGTAGCTCAACAGACAACTAACACCCTGATGAACAAAGGATGTAAACTACCCCCTTACCTACTTATACTCAGAAATACAACATCTCAGCAAAATCAATTTTTTATTTTTCGATTCTGACTTTAAACTGTCTCTGCAATGTCGTGCGAATCCGTCACGTAACTGAAAAACCAGTTTGCCCGCTCTGCCACTCGTAACATCTATTATAAGTCTTTTAATAGGGGGGGCACACATTCCAGTTTCAATCAGAGCACATCTAAAAGCCTGTATTTCCAAAACAAATTAGATTCGATCAGTTTTACCAAACTTTGGTTCTAGCGATAATTTGCGGCGTTGACAGCCGCCTCTCCGTGCCACACTCGGCAGGCGAAACGGCTGATAAATTCGGAGAAAGGCATCAACTAATTTGTTTTACGTTCCCTCGTTATTCTTCAATTGACTTTACGCCCTCTCCGCCAGTCAAAATCCGGATTGAACCGTTGTTCAATCCGGATTTTTTGTTGGAACTATCAAGTTTATGTTTCCGTAGAAATGTATCGAAAAACAATCCACATCGAGTGGCACACTCACCCAACCGCCCCAAATGGCACCGTTGGAAATTACACCATACTCAAACCGCTCTACACTCGGCGTGGGAACGTGGTATGTTTGACTACCGTTTAGGATTACACCATACTCAAACGGAGGTCTTTCAGGGAAGGACTATGAAAATGTTTGACTACCGTTTAGGATTACACCATACTCAAACTCGCCGTAGAACGTCAGGAACTCTCGCCCGGTTTGACTACCGTTTAGGATTACACCATACTCAAACTGCTTGCCCTGCGCTATCCGTTCGGCAAGGGTTTGACTACCGTTTAGGATTACACCATACTCAAACGTTCAATCCGCGATACCAGGCGCTTGGACTGTTTGACTACCGTTTAGGATTACACCATACTCAAACCACAAGCACGGCGTTGGAAAAGTCACGCTGGTTTGACTACCGTTTAGGATTACACCATACTCAAACTTGCCGCTAGCATTGCCGCCGCCGCTTCCGGTTTGACTACCGTTTAGGATTACATCATACTCAAACTTTTACGGGTGCGTATGTGGCGCAGGGTAGGCTTGACTACCGTTTAGGATTACACCATACTCAAACAAGTAATTTTTGCGCCTTTTCTTTTGCCTCGCTTGACTACCGTTTAGGATTACACCATACTCAAACTGTATGGTGCTGAGACTTTTGGATTTTTCAGCTTGACTACCGTTTAGGATTACACCATACTCAAACGATTGACCCGCATAAGTTTTGCGTTTTCGTGCTTGACTACCGTTTAGGATTACACCATACTCAAACAATATCATTTTGGTGCTCAAGGAATACGCTGCTTGACTACCGTTTAGGATTACACCATACTCAAACTAACAGTTGAGATAGTTCATCTTGCTGTTGGCTTGACTACCGTTTAGGATTACACCATACTCAAACGATAGCGCGGATTTACGCGCGCAATACTTCGCTTGACTACCGTTTAGGATTACACCATACTCAAACACCGCGAGAAGTATGTTTACTTTGACGGCAGCTTGACTACCGTTTAGGATTACACCATACTCAAACCAAAGAGATTTTTGCAAAGCAAAAGTATCTGCTTGACTACCGTTTAGGATTACACCATACTCAAACACAAGGATTACGAAAACGTTATCGATTTCGGCTTGACTACCGTTTAGGATTACACCATACTCAAACCTCAAATTTGAGAATTTTTGCCCACCATTAGCAGCAATCCGTCAACGGTATTTACGATGTATCCAAAATAATTATAGCGCATTTTTTGTGTTATACAACAAATTCACACAAATCCCTATCAAGCACTACTACATATTCTCCATTCAATTTCTCTTTGAGTGTATTTTCCAATAGAAATGCGCTGACTTCTTCCAATTGCAATTCGTGATATAGTTCGGACAACTGTTTAGAACTCAAAATCGTCTTCAGATTGATAAAAAACACGCATTTTACATTAAAAAATGTTACCTGGGTTTTTATTCTTGCAAGCAAGAATTCAAGCAAATCACTATTCTCCGTCAATTTGACATCAAAACATTTTAACAATTTGCCTATCAACTCGTCATCGTTATACTCGATTGGACAATCCGCGATGACATCCAATTTATCAAATACAATTTGAAAAGATTGTTTCAGCGCAAAACAATCATCGGGAAAATTCGTTTCAATTTCTTCTTGGAGCGTCTGATGCAATTTCCCGACGGTCTTTTTGTCGTTAAGATGCCCATCAAAATAGTTATCTATAACGTATGCGCATTTTGCAAAGGACAATGATTTTTCGTCTTCAAATAGACAAAATCCGCCTTCTCCCAAACTGATTTGGGATTTCAATTCGGAGCAATAACTGTAAAACTTCTCCTCGTCTTCAATCACCAACACATTGACTTTGTCCGATGAAAGCGTAAATTCTGTTTCAAAATCATAGTGTGAAAGTTTCATAATACTACCAATTTTTCATCAGAATCGATAACGGTCTTTTGACTTTCGCCCACGATTATTTCTATCTTTTCAAATTGTTTTTCCGTAACGGTCAACATCTGTATGAGGCCCCCTGAAGTCTTATGTTTACGGACGCTTTCCATAACCGAAGATGCAGTAGTGGCGTTCAAAACTATTTTGCTGTAAACGGATTCCTGCATCATAACGAAACCACTTTTTATTAAAAACCGTCTGAAATCCCGATATTCTCTCATCTGTGCCGTCGTTTCAACCGGCAAGTCGAAGAACACAATTACTCTCATATATCTATAACTCATAGCACCTTATTTGTGAAACATCTCCCGTCTGCAAGGCGGACAACACGCTCCTGCAGTATGCCGATATTGCATTTGACACACTGCAATTTTCTCCGTTGCATTTGACCGTCAAGTTGAGAATGTTGCACAATTCGTGCTTATAGTCGGGCGTCATTTCCTCCCCGCACGCAAACACATATCTGTCGACAATGACTCTGAAAGGTTCTATAAAATCACAAGACAAATTAAAATGGTTGAACTCGTTCCTGTGATTTAATCCAAGCTGCGTATTGTATCCGCACGCAGTGAGTTCTCTGTTGAATGCCGACAGCATAACTGCATAACCGTAATTCAATGCACTGTTTACAAACGTTTTGTCGCACCGTTTGAAAGACATTCCGAAAAGGGCGTTAAAATATACTTTTGCCGAATGTCCTTCACGATTGGTAGTATCTCCTGCACTTATTTCTTCCGTGTACTGTTTCAGCAAATCAGCCTGCGGGAGCCCTAAATCTTGTAAAAACTTGTATTGATGCAATATTTTGAGTCGTACTATTTCCGTCCAGACATCTCGTTTTGTTTCTTCTCGCCAAGCAAGTTGAGTTTGCAGCACTCCGCTTGCGTCGTGTCTCCCGTATAATGCGATTAGCTGTGATTGCGGATTATGTTTCTCGTCGCAGAAAACTACATTGATTTTTCGTTTGACAAGTTCGCATAGCAACGATGCAGTCAAAGATACCGCCGTTGACTCAATAATCAACGACGATATCTCGGATATGTGCACCTTTTTCGTCTCTTCACCTCTGCATACCAGATATCCCAATTTGTATTCCAGCTTGCATCGGCGCGAGACCACTACAACACGCCAGCTCATCGGAACTGCTCAAAATCGATTATTTTGCGATAATAGCCTGTCGGCGATTGCAAAATTATCTTGATTTTTTTATCTTTAACAAATTTATTTGTTAAGTTTTTTCCTGCGTTTGATACGCCCTCTAACAGAGAAAAGTCTGACGGTATGCTGTTGCATTGCATAAGATGCAATACTTCAAACAACACCCTGCACTGCTGTTCGACAGAAAGCGCCGCAAATGCCTCTCTCTTTTCAGTCAAGAACGGATGTTGTTTCTGGAGAGCAAGCCCCGAATAAATGGGTGAATTCAGTTTTTCAAGCAATGCATCATATAAAATCAGATTGCTTTCGGCAGAAACATCCCTTCCCGCAAGCAAGTCGGGTTTATTCAGTTTCTTGCGTTCTGCCATATATTTGGAAACGGTTTTCAACCTGCGGATGTTCACGTCATCCAGATAAAGCTGATTCGCATTGCAAAGAACGATTTGGTTGCCCGTTTTGCCGCGCAGATAGGCATAGGAGCCGTCGATACATATAAGTGTATTGAGTTTTATTTCTTCAATCAGGATTTCCGGCTCGACAAGCCCTGCGCTTTCATTACAGAACTGTATCTTTGCTTCGAGACTATTCGGAAAACGCTTTTCCCACATCAGCGGATATGCTTCCAACGATAACTGCGGCTGTCCCTTTTTGTCTTTGCTATTGACAAGCATAAAATATGCCGTGGCGGCAGAATCGTAACCGCCGTATTTTGCCGTGTCGGAAATTGCCCCGCTTGCCTTCAAAGGAATAAGTTTGTCGTTTGTGCCTGCGGTTTTTATAGTGGCATCGAACAATTTCCCTTTGCCGCGCTCGGTCATACGGACAATTCTGCAAGTGTTTTTCGACACCGTTTGCAAAATTCTGGGTTTGTCGGACACTTTCCACGCGCCTTTTATATCGTAGGCAAACAAATTTCTAAGGTTGTACGAATCGAGTCCGTTTTGTTTGAAATACACTGCGGCATTGTGATTGAACTTCGTGTTATATACATTGCCGACGACTATATTGATATAGGCGTCCTTTGCGTGGTGCAGGTCGTTGAGTTCGCGGACTTTGACAATGTCGTTCTTTTCCTTGAAATCGTTTGCATTGCCCGCTTTTGCATATACTATTTCCGTGTCGGGCAACATCTTTTTCAAAAGTTCTATTACCGCTTTTGTGCTTTGACGAGTCGATACGAGCTGTCGATTGATAAAGTCCGTAAGTTCTTCTTGCGTCAATGGTGTGTTGCGCACGAGTCTTGCATATTTTTTGTCGCCGATAAGACCTTGCGCTTTTAACTCCGTCCAAAAAGGCGTCATCTTCGTACGAATTTCCGCACTTATTGGATAATTGTCGCTCTTTTCAGTATTTTCGGTCCTCAACACCAACACTCTGTTGTCCAGGCTGTCGTCCTTGATTTTGGAGCGCGGATAGATGTGCTCTATGTCACATACATTGGTGTTGAACACATCTCTCAACGAAATCGGCTTGCCCGAATACATACTTCTGCCCAACTGCTGATAATACATCACCAGTTTGTCGCTGTTGAACTTCGTATCGGGTGTGGATTCTATTTCGCCAATCCAATTCCGCTCTTCGTCTTTTATGTTCTTGTACAAATCAAGCAACTGCTGTTTGCGCGAAACCGTTCTTTTGCCTTTTCGGGAATCGTCGTTTTTCTCTCGCGTGGTTTCCACGAAAATTTTGTGCGGTGCGCATTTGTATATGCTCATAATCTCGCGCACAAGTTCGATGCTGCGCCAGATTGCGCGCTTTACGGACGGTGAACAGTACAGTTCTTTCACCGTGGAATACGTAACTTTCCCGCCGGGGGTATTCTCTGCGTTATAGTCGTCCACTGCCTTTTGGAAACCGTATTTGCCGGACATCAACTGCATAAAGTTCTCGCCCGTCGCGCGCATAGCGTCAATGACCGTCAACAGTTCGCCGTTCTCGTCCGCACATTTGGGGCTGGTAATACCGTTGAGCAGTTTTTCCGAAAGCCGCCCCCATTGAGTGTAATTGAGATTTTTCAACCGTTTGATTTCCGTTTCGTCAAGTATTTTTCCGTACTTGCCGCGTATACGTTTTTCCAGCCTGTTTTTGTCGGAAATGAGCGTTATCCAAAGGATAATTTCTTCGCACATTTCACGATGAGTATATAGTCTGTCGCCCAAAAATTGCAAATCCACCCACGGCGCAAGCGATGTTTTGAAATCGCCGTCCGTGCCGCTTAACACTTCTTCCGCCTTGCTCCCGACGGGTAATTTGCCGTGCCTTACAAGCAAGGAAACTATGTTCTTCAGCGTTATTCTTTTGTGCGTTTTGGCGTACTCGTAAATCAGCGCCTTTGCTTCGGCATCCTTTTCGCCGTTTATTCTCAAATTGTTGAGTTCGTTGAGAAATGTAAATTCGCTGTACAACAGAGAACACGCGGGCAGTACATCTTCGCCGACAAGATATGTGCATTTGTTGGTCATTCTGCGTATGAATTCCTGTTCCGACGCGTCTTTGTCGATTACTTCGTCAAAATTCCACGGAGTAACGCTTACCCGCTCCGCACCTTCTTTGCGCACTGCCCAAGCAATATGACTGCCGTCATTGTTGAGCGGTCCGACATAATAAAGTATGCGGAATGTCATTAACATTCTTATTTTGTCCGCAACGCTTGTTCCGTTTTCTTCTTTCACAAGGAACGGGAAACTCTTTTTTGCATTTTCAAGTATGGCATCGAGTTCCTGCAGATTGAGTTGATAAGGTATAACTCCGTTTGCGTTGGAAACCTGTTTGGGCAAAAAATCCCCGTTGTCTACGTCTCGGAGAATATCTTCATCAAATATTTTGATTTCTTTTTTCAGGAATGCGTAAAACTCTTCCTTACTGCATTTGGAATAGCCCTTTTGCTTGTCCATTCCGATATAGGCTGCATAATTGTTGACCTTATCGATGTGTCGGAAGACCAGCCTGTACTTATCTTTCCCGCAGTTTTCGCGAACATATTTTTTCAACCGAGCCAGGTCCGACTTGTGTTTTTCGTATATATCGACCTTTGCCAGAGAAATGTACTCGCGGTTATTCATTATTCCGCACAAAACAGACCAGTCATACGCCGCTTTCAGATAATGTACCAATACGGCATCGTCTTCTCCGAGTGCCGTTTCTATCGCAGGCAAATCGCTTTCTTCGAATGTTGCCTTATCAAAAGAAAACGCCTTTATATCGTCAAGTCCTTCTTCTCTGTCGTACAGTTCTTTCAATTTTACGCTTGCACCTGCAAACGCCTTTACCATTGCCTGTTGCTGTTTGTTCTTCCCTACAACAAAAATTTCGTTAAGTTTTTTGCATTTGTCGCGTTTGTTGAGCGTTTTATCGCGCATAACCCCCAGAGCGTCGTCCAGCGCGAAAAGCTCCAGCTCCGCCATACCCCTTTCGGCCAAAAACGCATTGATACGATAAAAAATTTCGCGTACCGTTTCTTCGTCGTTGATATTGAAAGTCTGCGCCTCGAACAGGAAATGTCCTCTGTTCTTGATTATGTGATGAATGGCAATGTACAGTTTGCGCAAATCGTCCGGCGCATTTTTCACAAGTTCTCCGCGCAAGTGGTAGACGGTCGGATATTGAGCAAAATAATGTTTGTCTTTGTATGTTTTATCGTCAAACAATACATTTGCAGAGCGCAATTTTGCATCCTTGTCTTCCATAAACAAGGGACTGTTGTTCAATCGCAAAAAGAAGTGCTCGTCGACTTTGCTCATTTCCTCGGCAAAAAGACTTTGTAATAACACTATTCGATGTCTCGCTCTTGCTTGCCTGCGGCGAGCCGTTCTGTATTGCCTGCGCGCTTCGGCGGAATCGGCCTCATCAAACAGGTAACTGCCCCACATATCGTGTCCGCGCGCTTTCAAAAGATTATAGTCACCGTCTGTTACAGCCCAACCGACAGAGTCCGTTCCGATGTCTAATCCGATGTAGTACTTTTGCATATCTTGACATTCCCCTTTGCGTGTTTTATAATAAACGTACTCAAACGTTGGCTACCGTTTGGGATTACACCATTAGTTCAAATAAGCTTTTTTCAAACCACCGATTTTTCGGCATCACACGCTGTGTGTTACAAACCTGCGCAAGCGGGTTTGTTTAATTATAACAGACTTTTCACAATGTTTCAATATTGGCAATCGGCCGAAACCGCCGATGCAAATGGCAATGATTGCACAAGTCACCGACACGCAGTATGGAAAATCCCCGTTATTCGTCTTGGAGAGCCGAACGGACAAAATGAACCGCTCTCCCTTGTTTTTACACCCGACACGGGTTATAATGAAAAAAACGGACTGTAAACCCGAGAAATCGGATATATCCGCACCTCGGAGTTATCGGAAAGGAGACCGCAATATGACGCTTAAGGAGGCAATGCTCGTCAGGCACTGCGTGAGAGAATACCTCGACAAACCCATTCCCGAAGACGTCGTCAACACCCTCCGACAAGCGGTTGATGAGTGTAACCGCCAGGGCGAACTGCATATTCAGTTGGTCACTGACGAGCCCAGGGCTTTCGACGGTTTTATGGCGCACTACGGCAAATTCTCGGGAGTGTCGAACTATATCGCACTCATAGGAAAGAAATCCCCCGACCTCAGCGAGCGGTGCGGTTACTACGGCGAAAAACTGGTGCTTCTCGCACAGACTCTCGGGCTGAATTCCTGTTGGGTAGGGCTCACCTACTCCAGGATTCAGGGAGCATACACCGTCGACAAGGGCGAGAAACTCGTGCTGGTGATTGCCGTAGGCTACGGCAAGACTCAAGGTCTGCCCCGCAGGACGAAGACGGTCGGTCAGGTCAGCGCGGCAGAAGGCGAAGCGGCGGACTGGTTCGTGAAAGGAGTGGACGCGGCACTCAACGCCCCCACCGCTCTCAACCAGCAAAAATTCTTTTTCATACAACGCGGCGATACCGTGGAAGCCAAAGCGGGCACCGGGTTCTTCACCAAAGTGGACCTGGGAATCGCAAAATATCATTTCGAACTGGGCGCGGGCAAAGAGAACTTCAGGTGGATATAATGTAAAAGCGCGTACGCGCACCGACACGGAGATTATGGAAAAGATAGCAAGTTTCACCATAAACCACACAGAATTGCTGAGCGGATTGTATCTGTCCCGCGTCGACGAACGCGACGGAGTTGCCGTCACCACTTTCGACCTCCGCTTCACGGCGCCCAACCGCGAGCCCGTTATGGATATGGCGGCTCTGCACACGATAGAACACCTCGGGGCAACGTATCTGCGCAACTGCCCCCGCAAGGACGAAATCGTATATTTCGGGCCGATGGGATGCCGCACAGGCTGTTATCTTCTGATGTTCGGCAGGCTCACTCCCGCGGAAGTCGCGCCTCTAATCAAGGATATGTGTTCTTTTATTCTGTCCTTCGAGGGCGAAATTCCGGGGGCCAAAGCGGCCGAATGCGGGAATTATCTGGAGCAGAATCTCGCTATGGCGAAATTCTACACGGCGCGCTACCTGGAATCACTGACCAGTACTCCCCGATTCGAGTATCCCCGCACGGAAAACTGACCGCCTAACGTTTGTTTTCCCTTTCACGAGTGCCGTACGACGGCACTTTTTCTTTTCGTCGCAGGTTGCGCGTTTGACGATGTGAGCGAAAACCTGTAAAATATTCAAAAAAAACGGACTTTTCATTGGTAAAATCCGTTTTTCGATTGTTATATATACGGAGAGCGGAATGACGAAAGATGCGCTGGAGAGAGCCGTCGCGCGCCTGAAGGGGGGCGAACGGGGACAATTTGATGTCATATACGACGGCACATACAAGGTCGTATATTTCGTCGTCCACGCAATCGTCGGACAAAAAGAGGCGACGGAGGACATAGTGCAGGATACCTACGTGACCGCACTCTCCCGCATAGATTCCTACGAAAGCAACAACTTCCTCGCGTGGCTGACGACAATAGCCAAGAGGCTTGCGCTCAACAGCGTGAAGAAAAAATCCCGCGAAGTGGCGACCGACTTCGCCGAGAACGAAAAGTTGTTCGGCGCGACAGACCCGACCGACGACGAATCTACGGGACTGATAGCGGCGGCGGAAAAACTGCTCCCGCCCGACGACTTCGAGATAGTGATTATGTGTGCGGTTGCGGGCTTCAAGCGCCGCGAAGTGGCAAAAATAAAGGAAATGCCCGTGTCCACCGTGACGCACCGATACAAAACGTCGCTCGAGAAACTGGAACAATATCTGAAAGGAGGTTAGGCTGATGAAACGGATTGAAAAGATTCTGAAGAAACAGGCGAACGCCGTGTTGCCCGACGACAACTTCAAGCAGTCCGTGCGTTCTCGCGTATTCGACGACGAACGCGTGTTCGACGAAGTCCGCGAACCCGTCCTTTCTCCCGCCGCCGAATGTGCGTCCCGCGCCCACACGTCGGCAAGTTCCCGTTCCGCCGGCACTCGCCGCGTGGCTACGGTGCTGCTCGTCGTATTCGCGGCAATCGTAATCGGGCTTTCGTTCTATTTCGTGTTCGCGACGACAGCCGTAACCGCCTCCGAATTCACTTACGTCAGCCTGGACATAAATCCGTCGTTCGCACTCAGCGTCGCCGCCGACAACACGGTCGCGGAAGTGTCCGCACTTAACGCCGACGCCGCAATAGTGCTGTACGGAATGAACCTCGTCGGTATGCCCGTGGAAGACGCCGCGCGGGCCATAGTAGCCGAAAGCGAAGCCCTGGGATTCATCGACAAAACGGAGACGCGCACTCTCAACCTGCTCGCCGTAAACGACAGTGCGGCGCGGGAAGCCGAAGTGAGTTCCTCTATTGTGGGCGGACTGCTTTCTATGTTCTCCGCCAACGGCTGGAACACTGGCGTGTACTGCGGCAACTCTCTCTCATCTTCCGCGACCGACGGCACGCGCTATACCTATCGTGTAAAAGACTACTGCTCTCCCGGCAAAAGCGTTCTCGTCGCCGAGGTCAGCGAAGTCACGGGAAAATCGCTTGCGGCGCTCTCCTCATACACTGCGGACCAACTCAATAAAATTCTCAAACAGTACGATGAAAGTGTCATTCTGAACGTTGAAAACGCGCTTTCTGCAAAATACGAGGATTCTTCAGTCAAAGCCGACGCCGACAAACTCGCCGCCGAACGCCAATCGTTCGACTCGTTTGTCGACAGCCTGAGAGACGTTCTCGACGCGCTTGACGATATGGACGAAGACGAATTCGGTCTTCCCGAATTGCACGTCCTGCTGGAAACCATACGCAACGATTACATCGACCTTACCTCGACCGTTTTGTCCCTTTATCACGAAATAGTGGATTCTTTCATAAACGGCGACTGGTTCGGGGAATTCTTCGAAGGTCTCGAGGACCTCTTCGACGACATAATAGAACTCTACGAAGAGGATATGCACAACTTCGCCGAATCCGTGGCCCGCGAAATGAGCGAATGGAAGGCGGAGATTATGGAGGAACTCCGCGGATAACGTCCGCGCAACAAACCGCAACACGACTGCAAACAAGGAGGTATGACCGTGAAAAAAGTTCTCATCGTTCTTATGCTTGTCGCCGTGCTCACCGCAGGTGCGGTAGTCCTCGCCGCCTGCGGCAACGACCCGCCCTCGGGTGAAAACTACTTCCCCGACGGCAACGGCGGAAACGGCGACGGGACCGCCGACACCGTGGTGACGGCGTCCAACAGTTCCCTTATAGGCTACTCTGCCGCGACTTCTGTTTCCGCGTTGGCGGTGCTGGGCGGAGGCGCTTCGTCGTCTGCCGTACAACCCGCAACCGAAACCCTCTATGCGGACAATTTCAAAGCGGAATTCGAGAAGCAACTCGCCGTGATAGGCTCATTCATAGACCGCACGGGAATAACCGTTACCGAAGGCGCGTCCACCGAAGAAGGCTATGCGCATTTCCTGTCGGTGACGACAAAAGGTCTTGACGGCGAAGAAAACACTTTCGTGCTCCACTACAACATTTCCGCTCTTCCCGACTATGACCGCGACTTTGACGACGACCGCGATGACTGGGATATCGACAACGAAGAAAAGTTCCGTCTCGACGGCGTGATGACCTACGGCGGAGTGACCTACACCGTCACGGGCGAAGTGGAAAACGAGGTCTCCGCGGACGAAACCGAACACGAAATCGAACTCATCGCCAAAAACGGCACTTCGTGCATAGTCCTCGAATACGGCACCGAGACCGAAACGGGCGAACAGGAAGAAGAATTCGAATACGAATATTTCTCCGACGCAGTCTATGACGCAGCGGGCAAGCCCGTAGGCAAAGCCGACGAGGAGTTCTCCGTCGAGTTCGAAAAAGAAAACGGCAAAGACGAACTGGAAGTGGAGTTTATCTCCCGCGGCGGCACCGACAACTGGACGGGAATCGCCGTCGAATACGAGGCGGAAACCGTGAGCACGGGCACCCGTATCGTAATCGAAGTCACCGACACCGCCGCCTATCCCCGCACCTCCGCCACCGTTATGGTTTCGGTAGGCCAATCGGCAGACGGCGAGACCGAATATACCTTTGCCTTCGTCAATCCCGCCAACTGGGATACGCTCGGCGCAAAAATTTTCGGCTCGGACAACACTGGTACGACGACAACAATCCGCGCATAACGGTGTCGATATAATTCTCTCCCCCCAAAAGGAAAGGGCGGCGCAACGCGCCGCCCTTTCCCTTCGATATGCAACGTTTGCGAAGAGGTGACGGCTTCGCCGAGTTCCGACCGACGCTCCGTCTGCCGCCGGCGCGCTTTTCCCGCAACCTTTCGGACTCACTTCACGCACCCTACCCTGTCGGGCGCGCGCGTGCGCGTCATTCTGTTATTGCGTGCACACGCCAACGTTCAATAAAAATATTTCAGGCTTTTCCCCGACTGTATGCTTGCGATTGCACGGACAGAAAAAATTATTTTCGGAAAATGTTGGCAAAATCGCGTCGTCGATTGTTTTATATACGAAAACCAGAACGGAGGATTTTCAAAATGAAGAAGAAAATATTGCTTTCTCTCGTTGCGGTGCTTGCGATAAGCGCGATGGTTGTCGCCCTCGTCGCCTGCGACCCCGATAACAAAAACGACGACACGGCGAAGGTCGGCAGCAATGCTTATACCATCGGCTATTCCGCGGCTTCCGCGGCGGCTATGATGAATGCTCAGCAGAGCGCAACGGCTTCCGCCGCCGCACAGAACGGCAACAGTTTCGGTTTTACCCACCGCGGTGAAATAACAGCCGAATCCAGCGAAATGCTGCAGGAAATAGCCCAGCAAATCAAGGCAATCGAAGAGTTCATCGACCGCTCTTCCGTGCAAATCAAAGAGGAAGTCTCCGACAGGACCGATTTCACCCACAAGATGGTCATCACCGCCAACAGCGCGCTGACCGGTGAAAAAGACACCTACACCCTCTACTACAACACCAAACTCGTCGCTTCCGAGACCGAAACCGACGACGACACTCTCGACATCGAGACCGAAGAGGAGTACACCCTGCAAGGTATCCTCGTCAACGGCGAAGAAGAATTTACCGTCAGCGGCGAAATGGAAATCGAATCCGAGGGCGACGAAAACGGTCAGGAATTCTCTATGGTCGCCTCCGACAGTTTCGGCAACCAAATCAGATTCTCCCAGGAATTCAGCACCGAGGGCAACGAAATCGAGGAAGAACTCAACTACGAATTCTGGGTGCTCGGAGTGAAAGTCTATGCTTTCTCCGTTGAGTTTGAAACCGACGAGGACGGCGAAGAACTGGTCGTCAAGAGCAACACCACCGGCATCGAAAACATCGACTCCCTGTTCGGCACCGAGGTCCGTTACAAGAGAACCGTCGACGAGCAAGGCAGAAAATGCGTCAACGTCAAAGTCAGCAAGAATATCGCCGGCATCAAACTCCAGGCGCAGGTCAAAGTCTACTACATCGCCAGCGAAGAGAGCGATATCACCCTCGGATACGAGGTCGCGGGCAACACCGACTGGAACGAACTCTACACCCTCATCTTCGGTGAACAGAACGCAAACGAAAACGCTTAATTACCCATAACCCCTTATTCCGCGGACGAAGTTTTACGCTCTCCCTTTCTTCGTTCGCAAGGACGGCACCCCGACGGGGGTGTCGTTTCCTTTATAAGGTCAAGAACCGTTTCCCCCGCGCCCTCCCCTCCGTCTTCCGTTCAGCACTCCGAGGTCCCGACCGAAAAAGCACTGCGTTCGGCAGTTAATGTCCTTTCCGACGCAACGCGCCCATACCGTGGTTATGAGGCAACCTTTGACTTACGCAGAGGCAGGAACAATTATATCCTCACGGAAAGACATTCACCGGTAACGCGGAGAAATAAACTTGCCGAGCCCGACGGGAAACCCACAGAACAAAACGCGGAGATTGGTCTCCGCGTTTTGTTCTTATTTCACCGTGATTTATCAGTCAAGCCCGAACAGACCGTCCACATACTCAATCGCGGTGAACTTGAGTTTGATGAAGTCTACCATAAAAGTCAGCGTCTGCGCCTGAATGGGGCTGTCGAGAGGAATCCTCTGGTCCTCGATGAGGTTGAACTCGTAATCCGCCTTGTACTCGAAGGTTTTGGCTGCCATAGTCATAACGATGAAGGGCTGAGTGTCGCTGTCGTACGGAGTAAGGTACACCGCGTCGTACACCGTTCCGTTTGCGTCCTGCACCTTTTTCATCGTGTAGTTGTAGTTGAGTTCGACGCCGAAGCCCTCGGGGATGTTGAGTTCTGCGGGAAGTTTGCCCTCTTTGAGTCCGTTGACCAATGCGGCAATCCCGGGGTGATTCATATCAAAGCCGATGAGTTTGAGCCCGAGACAATCGTATGCGATGTCCAGCAGTCCCTCTATATCCTGCAGGGACGCACCGGGCGCAATGGGTGTAAGATACGTGTTCTGGAAAGAACTCAAATCCACGCTACCGCCGAGGAAGGACCCGAGCAGACCGTTGATCATCCCCGTGGCTTCGTCGCTGAGTATGAGACGGAGCGACATCGTGCCGTCGCTGCGCAGGAACACGCCGCTCTTTTCAAGGTCGAGGATGAGGTTTATCGTCGTGCCGGTTATGCCCCACACGCTGGTGTTGGCGGGGTCGATACGGAAATGCGTTTCGATGACTTCCTTGGGCGAAGAGGGCGCGGAGTGGTCGATGTCGTAATCGGGGATAATTCCTTTGGTCGCCGCAAAGAATATCTTGGTGACATCCGCGCAGGAAGTCGCCGCGTTGATGTTCGCCTTGACCTGCTCCGCATTGCTTATCTTGCCCGCGAAATTGTTGTTGATGAAATCAATTCGCATTTGCTTGTAAGCGGCAAGCGCGTTGTCCTTGTTGGCAAGCCCCAGTTCTTCGAGTTTCTGCTGAGTGAGGTCCGCAAGCACCGCGTGTCCCTCGTTTGAGGGGTGAATACCGTCGGGATAGATGAGGTTCCACGCGCGCTCAGCACCGTCCGCTTCGTAAATCGCATTGAACGCCGCAAGCGCGTCAACGGAAGTAAGCGTCCACTTGTCGGCGGCGGTCTTTGCGTCGTTGAACTTGTCAATGACTTTCTGCAGCACCGCGTTCATCTTGCCGATGAGGTTGTCGCCGAGGGCGTGCAGAGACTCGAGCGTGATTTCCATGCCGTGGCTTTGAATGGCATTGCGCGTCCACGACTTCACAAGCGGAGTATCCACGCTGAAAATGGGATTGTAGACCTTCTGGAAAATGATGACCGCGTCGGGATTGAGTTCGATGAGCCGCTCCACGATTTTCACTATGTTGCCGTAGGAGCCGCTGTTGCCGTCCTCTCCGTAGAGCGCCCTCTCGAGAGTGCCGTACTCGCCGTCCACCATGGCCTCGCAGACCACCTGATGCATGGTCATGTAATCGATGAGTTTGCCGTCGGAGTCCTTGAGAGGATATTTGTCGTTGTCGAGCAACACGTCTTTCCTGTCCTGCAGGACGTCGTTGCCGATTATGGAGATGTGCACGATGTCGGCGGTGGCAATGTTGGACACGAGCATACGCGCGCCGTCATAACCCACTTCGTTGCTGATGAGTTCCAGCATATTGTTCGTGAGATGCCCCGATACGGAATGATTGATGTAATCGTAATCGTTGCGTTTGCCTATTATGTTGGCGTATGCATATTCGTGACGCAGGGGAAGCGGAGACGGTCCCAGGACGCCCTCGGCAATGGAATCGCCGAGATAGACAATCTGAGTTTTGTCGGAAGTCGCCACTTCCTTGCCCTCTCCCCAGTAGAAACGGTCGGGAGTGCTTTCTTCGGGGTCATCGGGACTGCAGGCAACGAAAGCCGCGACGCAGCCGATTATCAAAGCAAGGCACAATATCAGTGCGAAAACTCTTTTCATAATTCCTCCTTATACTCTCTTCGGGCGCAAACGCACCCACCCGTCCCGCGCGTTTTACGCGCGCATATCGACAAGCCAATTATATCCTTCCGCAGAATCAAAAACAAGTGCCAATTTGCCCGACACGTGTCGATTTAATTCCTGCGGACTTCGGGTTGCGAGGTGACCTCTCCCCAACGGACCGTATGCATAACACCGTTCACATACACCTGCAATGCGGCGTCGGACGTAACGCCGACGGCTTTTCCCGTCAGCGCGGCTCCGTCTTCTCCCGAGAACCCGACTTCCTTTCCTATCGTGGACAGCCTCTCCGAATACTCGCCCGCAAGGTCTTCGTCGCCCGCAAGAAAACGCCGCACTATTTCGTCCGTTCCGAGCGCCAACACCCCGCCGAGTCTTCTGATGGCTTTTGCGGTATTTCCGCAAAACGAAAGGTTAATGCTGCCTTTTTCGGTCTCTAAAAGCACAGATGTTGCAATTTCCTGCAAATCCCCCAGGTCTGTTTCGTCGGTAAGGACATTTATTCCCGTGCCTATCAGCACATATCTTTCACCATTCGCCGCGACCACGCTTTCGGGCAGTATTCCGCATATCTTTTTGCCGCCTGCCAGCACGTCGTTGGGCCACTTCAGGGTGCAGTCCAGACCGAAAACCTGCCCAAGCAAATCGCATACCGCAAGCGCGGAGAAACAGCCCGCGGGACTTACGTCTGCGACGTTGCCCGCCTTGCGCACCAGGGTCATATAAATGCCTTTTCCGCGCGGAGAAACGAAAGTGCGCCCCATTCTTCCCCTGCCGGAACACTGCTCCGCCGCAAGCACCGCAAACGCGTCTTCGCCGCATTTGCCGCGGTGCAACAGCGTTTTGGCGACGTCGTTTGTGGAACTTACGCTGTCAAAGCAAAAGCAAGGCAGTCGCCTGCCTTGCTCTTTCGCGTAATAAATGCTGTAATCGCGCATTCCCGCCTCAACTGAACACGGCCATCAGGAAGCCCGCAGCGACTGCCGAACCGATAACGCCGGCGACATTGGGTCCCATTGCGTGCATAAGCAGATAGTTGCCCGGCTTGTACTTCAGACCGACGGTGTTGGACACTCGCGCCGCCATAGGCACTGCAGACACGCCCGCCGAGCCGATAAGGGGATTGATTTTGCCCTTGCTGAGCCAGCACATAAGTTTGCCGATGCCGAGACCGCCGACGGTGGCGAACACGAACGCCAGCAGACCGAGCGCAACTATCATAAGTGTCTGGGTGGTGAGGAAGGTGCTGAAGTGCGCCGTCGCACCGACAGAGACGGAAAGCAGTATGGTGACGATGTTCATCATCGCGTTCTGCGCCGTGTCGGAAAGTCTTGCCGTCACGCCCGATTCCTTGAGCAGGTTGCCGAGCATAAGGCAGCCGAGCAAGGGAGCGACGGAGGGCAGGAAGAGACAGGTGGCGATGATAACCACTATCGGGAACAGTATCTTCTCCGCCTTGGTGACTTTGCGGGTGGGCTTCATAACTATGGCGCGCTCTTTCTTGGTGGTCATCAGACGCATAAGCGGGGGCTGAATGACGGGAATGAGCGCCATATAGGAGTAAGCCGCGATTGCGATTGCGGCAAGCAGATGAGGAGCCAGCGTCTTTGCAAGCCAGATTGCCGTCGGGCCGTCCGCGCCGCCGACAATACCTATGGACGCCGCCTCGGGACCGGTGAATCCGAAGCACACCGCGAGGAAGAACGCCACGTAGATGCCGAACTGCGCCGCCGCACCGAGCAGCAACGATTTCGGGTTGGACAGCAGCGGCTCGAAGTCCGTCATCGCGCCCACGCCGAGGAAGATGAGGCAGGGATACACGCTGGTCTTGACGCCGATGTAGAGAATGTCGATGAGTCCGCCGTGCTGCAACACGTTGACGTAGTCGACTTCCTGCACCGTCCACCATTCGGGGTGGTAAAGAGGAGTGGAAGTGATATTGTCAACGGGCAGGTTGCTTATCAGCATACCGAAAGCGATGCCGACGAGGAGCAACGGCTCGAACTTCTTTTTGATACCGAGAAAGAGGAAGAAACAGGCAAGCACTATCATCACCACGTTGCCCCACGTGATGTTGGCAAAGCCCGTGGACTTCCACAAGAATTCAAAGGTTTCGCCCCAGTCCATAGTGCCCTCTCAAGCAATCTCAAACAGGGCGTCGCCCGTGTTGACCGTCGCACCCTTGGTGACGAACACGCCCTTGAGCGTGCCCGCTTTGGGAGCAACGATTTCGTTTTCCATCTTCATCGCTTCGAGAATGATGATGACGTCGCCCGCCTTGACGCTCTGCCCTGCAGAGAACTTGACTGCGTTGATATTGCCGGGCATAGGAGACTGCACGACGCCTTCTCCTGCCGCTACGGGAGCGGGTGCCGCCGCAGGAGCGGCGACGGGAGCGGCTGCGACGGGTGCCGCAGGAGCCGCGGGAGCGGGAGCAACGGGTGCCGCCGCGTCATATTCTGCGCGAATCATAGCCTCGCCTTTTTCAACTTCGACTTCGTATATTTTGCCGTTGAGCGTAACTTTGTAAATCATACTTCAATCCTCCGCTTTGTCTGTTGCGGCGTCTTCGCCGTCCACTCTCTTTATGCTCTTGAACCTGAGTTCGTTGAGCGGCGTGCCGAGGGTATCGGCGACTATTGCCATAATCATTGCCGCGTCGCGCTCTTCGGTTTTGACGAGAACGAGTTCTCCGCAAGTGCCGGGCGCGAGTTCGGCGGGAGCGGCCTCGCCGCCCTCCTCCGCCTGCTTCTTCTTTTTGAAGCGGATTTTGGGCATTTTTGCGGCGAGTGCCGGCGACTTGTCCGCAATCAACCCCATAAGCATAACCACCGCCATAAGAATGATGAGCACGGCGAAAACGATGAGCATACCTATAACCGAGATTATCAGCGCGTCGAGAATGCTGATTTCTCCTCCGCTAAGTCCCATAACTCACCTCCGTCAGTCCATCGGTGCGATGGTGTAACGCACGACTTTTTCTTCCTTGGCTTTGCGTGCCGCAAAGTACTTTTCGGTGACTTGCGGGAACATAATGTAGGACAGCACGTCCTCGTCGCTCTTGGCAACGCCCTTGAGTTCCTCTTTGGTCTTGTCGAAGACGGGTTCGAGGGTGTCGGCGTAGCGCCCCTTGATGGGTTTCTCGTCGCCGAGAACGGTCTTCAGCACTTCGGGGTCTATCTTTCCGGGAGGATTGCCGTATTCGCCGCGGCAATACGCCTTGACTTCCTTGGAAATGTTCTTGTAGCGCTCACCCGCAAGCACGTTGGCGGTCGCCTGAACGCCCACCATCTGACTCATAGGAGTGACGAGCGGCGGATAACCGAGGTCCGCGCGCACCTTGGGAGTCTCGACGAGCACTTCTTCGAACTTGTCCATAGCGTTCTGCGCCGTGAGTTGCGCCACGAGGTTGGAAAGCATACCGCCGGGAACTTTGTAGTTGAGCGCGTCGGTGTCGGTGGCAAGCATTTTGGGATTGAGTTTGCCGCTCTTGAGATATTCGTCGCGAATGGGTTTGAAGAAATCGTTGACCTCTTTGAGAACCGCGCTGTCGAGGCCGGTCTCGTAACCGAGTTGACCGAGCGCGTAATTGAGAGTCTCGGTCGCGGGCTGGGAACTGCCGCCGCTGAAGCAGGACGTGGCGGTGTCGATGACGTCGGCACCCGCTTCGACGGACTTGAGGCAGGTCATAAACGCCAGACCCGTGGTGCAATGGGTGTGAACGACGACGGGAAGTTTGACGCTCTTCTTGATTGCCGACACAAGGTCAAACGCTTCCTGCGGGCTCATAACGCCTGCCATATCCTTGATGCATATGGTGGAAACGCCCATACTCTCCATATCCTTCGCAAGTTTCGCAAAGGCTTCGAGAGTGTGCACGGGCGACTGGGTGTAACTGATTGCGCCGGACACCGTCGCACCGCGCTTCAGCGCTTCGTCGGTCGCGACTTCGATGTTGCGCAGGTCGTTGAGCGCGTCGAATATGCGAATGATATCGATACCGTTTTCCACCGACTTCGCAACGAACTTCCTGACGATTTCGTCGGGATAATGTTTGTAGCCGAGCAGGTTCTGTCCGCGGAGCAACATCTGCAACTTGGTGTTGGGCATAGCCTTGCGCAGTTTGCGGAGTCTTTCCCACGGGTCCTCGTCGAGATAGCGGAGACAGCAGTCGAACACGGCGCCGCCCCAGCACTCCACACTGTAATATCCCGCCTTGTCCATAACGGGCAGGATATCCGCAAATTTCTCGTACGGCAGACGCGTCGCTATAAGCGATTGGTTGGCGTCGCGCAGTACAGTTTCAGTAAAACCGATTTTCATTGTTTGCCTCCGATAAAATTCAACCCGCAATGCGGGGCATTTCCTTTATTGTCGTATCACTCGGCCTTTTCCGCGGCCTCTATGTCCGTAAGCGGCAGCAACGATATCTCGAACGAGCCGTCTTCGTTTATGTCCACCACCGTACCGCCGCGCTGCGTCCTGCACTTTGCGGTGGGAATCTGTCCCAGCCAACCGACGTACGCGATGTAGTCGATGCTCATACCGTACGTCATACGCATACCTCTGTAGTCGATGCTGAGAGTGTTGAGGTGGTCGTGCCCGACAAAGAACCCTTTGCAACTGCCGAGTTTCTCCATACGCTCGACAAAATTGCCTTTCTTGGTCTTTGCGTACCCGAAATAATTGTCCTTCTCGCCGACGAAACCGAGCCGATAAGTTGCGGCGGGGTCGCCGCGGTAACATTTCTCCCAGCCTTCCTTGAATTCGGCGGGCGGGATATGGAAGAACGCCAGCGACGGAACCACGTTGCCGTCTGCGGAGTTTTCAAGCACGGTCTTCTCGTACCAGTCTAACTGGTCGTCGTGTATGACGTCGAAACCGCTGAAAAATCCTTTGCCCACGTAATTGTTGCTGTCTATCATCATCAGCAGCATATTGAGCGTGCCGTCCGCCTTCTCCAGGCGGAAATAGTGATTGCCGACGCCCGTGAGATTCTTGTCGCCCTTTCTGAAGAAACAGTACTTTAACGTCTCGTAATAGTCGGCTAATCTCTCTTTTTTGTAAAAAGCAATGGGCTCCTCGTCGTGGTTGCCGAAGACGCAGGTCCACGGTACGCCGAGGCTTTCCATTTTCTCGGCGAACATCCTGGTGGCTTTGAGATTGTTGCTCGTTCCCGAAAACATAAACATCGGGTACACCATATCTCCCGTCACCACGACGAAGTCCGCCTGCGCCGCCCGTACGACTTTTTCGACGGCGTCGAGGGCAAGTCTGTCCTTTTTACGGCTCAGCCACCCTCCTCCGATGTGAATGTCGGTGAGTTGCAGAATGCGGAAAGGCCTGCCCTCCGCCATTCTTATCGCCGTACATTCTTCGCCGCGCAAAAATTCCGCTTTCATTTTTCTCCGTCCGAGCCTTCGTCGGTCTCCGTCGCCGCGCCGTCGGTCTCAACCGTTTCGGCGGTCTCCTCCGCCGTTTCGACGAACACTTCGCCGTCGGATTCCTCGACTTCCTTCTCCGCTTCCACGCCGAACGCCGCCTCGGGCACGTCGCCCTCGGCAACGGTTTCCCCGTCGCCTGCCGCGACCGTGGGAGGATAGCCGCCGGGGTCGGTCTTGCCGTAAAGTTCGTGAACGAGCGCGGTGCGCTCCGCTTCTTCCTCTTCGGAAAGCACGGTGCCGTTCTTGCGCGCCTCGATGAAGTAACGCACGCGGGCGAGTTTCTTGTTGGTAATCTTATAGTTGAACGAAGCCCACAGCGCAACGGATATGAACACCACTATCGCCAGCCCCATAAGCAGACGAATCGCGAGCAGCACTTCTTCCGTCTGCGGGATGTATTGCGCGGGGTCGCCCGTGTCGTTGGACTTGTAACCTATGGGGTCGAGTATCCAGCCGATGAGACCGACGCCGATTGCGCCCGCTGTCTTGCGGGCAAGAGTCATCATTCCGCTGTAGGTACCCGTGGGGCGTTCGCCCGTCGCCATCTGCGCGACATCGACGGTGTCGGGGAAGATTATCCACGGCATCATCTGCGCGCCGCCGAATCCGAGTCCCATAAGGAACGCCACGATAGGCACCAGAATGGGAGGCGTCCACGTGGGGTCCATAACGCACATCAGAATACCCGCCACAATATAGCAAGGAAGTCCCATTCTGAAAGCAAACTGCTTGCTCTTCTTGTCCATAACCCAGCGGGCGAGCGGGAACATACACACCGCCGCCACCATAAGAGGCGCGACTATGAAGAGCGAGGACATATCCTTGCCGAAAAGCGTATACCCGTGCCACACGTCCGTCGCATAGTAGGCGGCGAGCGCGGAAATCATATCGAGGCAGATGAACGCCGACACATACATAACGATGTGCCAGCGGTAAGAGCGGTTCTTATAAGGCTCGGCATAGTTCTTGACGAACTGTTTGCCGTCGAATTTTTCCTTGGTGGCCGTGGCTTTTATGCGTTCTTTGACAAACAGTCCGCACACAATAAGCCCGCCGCCGAAAAGAACGCCGAACACTATCGCTATCGCAAGCCAGAATTCAGTGGAAGTAAGATTGGGAAGGAAAAGATACCCGTCGGGCTTTGACCAGGCGTCGAGGAAGAGCAACGGCAGAACGTACGCAAGACCGCTTGCCGCGGCGTTGAACACCAGTTTTACCGTATTTGCGTTGTTGCGCTCCTTGAACGACGGAGATATGTCGCTCGACATCGAACAGTACGGCACCATCGTTATCGTGGAGAAAGTGTTCCAGAGCAAATACATCACTATGATGTACGCCGTAAATCCCGCTATGGACATTCCCCAGTCGCGCACGGGCATAAACAGAAGGAATATACCCAGGATAAGCAGGATACCGCCGAAGAACATATACGGTTTTCTGCGCCCCCACTTGCCGCGGGTGTTGTCCGAGATGAATCCCATAACCGGGTCGGTTATGGCGTCCCAGAATTTCGCGACGAGCATTATCGTGGACGCCGCCGCAACGGCAATGCCGTTGTTGGTCATATATTTCAGCATCACGCAGGACATCAGCGCGACGCCGCCGCCGTCCATAAACGCACCGCACCCGTAGGCCAGTTTTTCCTTGGTGGGCACGTAGTCGGGCGAATTGCGGTAAGACAGGTCTTTGACAGGCTTATCTTTTGCACTTGCTTTTGCGGCCATATTCGTCTCCCTTGCGCACACAACGCGCGTAGTCATAGTTATGATATCACACGTGCTCGCCCGCGCGCAATACAAATGAGGGGTGCGCGCGCAAATTTTTAATACTTCTTTAACGCACGCCGTTCCCGTGCTCGCACCGCAAATGCGAATTATTCATAAAAACGCTTGTACATTCCCCGCCGTCGTGCTATAATGCGGAAGCCGTGGGGGCGTGGCTCAGGTGGTAGAGCGATGCGTTCGCAACGCATAGGTCAGGGGTTCGAGTCCCCTCGTCTCCACCAAAACAACCGCAACGTGACGTTGCGGTTGTTTTCTTTTCCCGCGGGCTTGCGCACTCCCCGCCACCGCAACTAAAAGGGTTTACGGATTGCGCAATCGGGTGTAAAATTGCATACGCACAATGCAACGGGAGTTATTATGACGACGGAAGAATTCAGAAATTATATGGCGACAAGACCGTACATAGAAGGCAACTCGGAAGTGCACGAGGCTTTCCACCGCTATGCGGACGAGGCGCGGCGCATAACTTCGCTCATCAACGGGCAATACCGCACCGCGGAAGAAATCGTCGCGCTGTTTTCGGAATTGACGGAAAGCGACGTGGACCCGTCGTTCAGAATGTTTCCGCCATTTTATACCGACTGCGGCAAAAACATACGCGTAGGCAAAAACGTGTTTATCAACTCGGGCTGCTGCTTCCAGGACCAGGGCGGCATAACCGTGGGAGACAACGCGCTCATCGGTCATCAGGTGGTGCTTGCCACACTCAACCACGACCTTGCGCCCGAAAAACGCGCGAGTATGCAGGCGGCGCCCATAGTAATAGGAAAAGGCGCTTGGATAGGCTCGCACGCGACCGTTCTCGCGGGTGTGACGGTAGGCGACGGCGCGGTCGTGGCCGCGGGAGCGGTGGTAACCAAGGACGTACCGCCGCGCACGGTGGTGGGCGGCGTGCCCGCAAAAATAATAAAAACCGTCGACTGAACCGACCGCCGCGTGATACGCGGCGTTTATTTTACGTAGCGGTAGGCGGTATGATGAAAAATGTAAGTCCCCAGCCCCTCGCCTTTCAGCGCGAGGCTTTTCATATTCTCCACATTCTGCTCTCCCGCCGTGCGGTAGTTGTAGGTGCGTATCAGCCCGTCGTTGAACTGCACTCTTATAAAATTTTTGCCCAGCATAAAACCGTTCACGTCCGAATAACCGCTTTTGTTTGCGTACCTTATCATTTTTTCTCTCCGTTTTA
>OHTC01000286.1_pt1 | contig 29237 bp, 25 predicted proteins | sample 1578801 | NCBI WGS metagenome assembly OHTC01 (sample SAMEA3879556, study PRJEB24766) | human gut metagenome | biome: human-associated habitat; feature: feces | place: USA | collected 1985/1987 | reverse complement strand
AGTCATGACACAAGAAAAGCTCCCTCACAGGAAGGAGCTTTGTCTACAGTCTGAACCCCTCACTTTTGTGAGGGGTTATTTTTGTCTATCTCAATGTATTGAACTTACGTCCTCTAGCTGGCTCGAACACATCGTTCGGGCGCAGACCGCAAATTCTCTCCAATTCCCATTACTACAAACATCGTCGAAATATTCATCACCTGTTGAAAACTAAACATATTATTCACTGTATATGCCAGCACGCAGATCCCGCAGGCTCCGACCAGCATCTTGTTCTCCCCGGCATGAAGGAAATCCCTGATCGCCGTGATCATCATTCCGGCATAACTGATCAGTCCCAATACTCCTATATCCACCAGAACCGTCAGCCATTCATTGTGTGCATTCGTAAGCCGGCTCCCGCCAAAACGGTCATTCACCATCGTCTGCAGTCCCACGCTTCCCTCGTTGGATAAAAATGCATACAGGCAATCCGGTCCCACGCCGAATATTTTATGCAGAAAGTCCGCCTCCCAGAAGCATCTGGCTCCTGCTGCCCAGGTACCGCCCCGGGCACTCCCCCAGCTGACATTAAACGTCAGCCATTTTGTCACATTCGGGTCTGTGATGTTGGGAGTCAACGCGCCACCGGCTAAGGTATTGATCAGCGTCAGTAACAAAACAAGCAATATCATGACCGGTACCGCAATAGCGATCCCGTAATAGATTCTATGTAACAGTTTCTCCGGATAACTCCGCTTCAGCCGAGCTCTGTGTATCAAGCATAAAATGGTTCCTGACAGTATCGTCATAAGTATGGTTACCATCGAAAACGTCAGCAGATCCGTCATTCCTTCCATCACTAATTCCTGTGAAAACACATTCGCTTTTCGCAATATAAAGGTCAACAGACATGCCCCGGAGAACATCGTCATCTCCTGCCAGAACACTTCCATCCTCCTGCTGTCTCTCACGGACATCCCGAATAATACGAACATGACCACCGCGAAGGTTACAATGCCGCTGCTGCTTCCCTGAGTCGCCAGCGAGGCGAAACCGATCGTCACATATGCCATCAGCAACAGCTTTTTCCAGGTCATTTTCTCTTCCATCCGCCACAGCAGATAGACTCCCCCGAACAATATCGTCACCAGATACCCGCAATACCAGTTGATATTCCCTATCGTCGAGATAAAAGAGGTATTTACGAACTGCGGATCTATGGGAAACAGACAGAACTTATTCACATATCCCAGGGAGAAAACAACCGCAGACACCGGCAGTACCAGCACCGTGATCCAGCTCTTCCACTGCCACATACGGGAGATCATAAAATACACGATCACCGCTCCCAGCTGCGTCCACATTCCCATCCGCCAGGACGCTGTCCCCCACAATGCCTCTTCCCGGTAATTCGTAAACAGATACGACAATAGTACCGCGATCCCATATAACGCCGCGAATTTATCCGTACTGCTCAGGTTCCTCCACAATCTCCCCGGCAATTCCCTGATCCCCGGCAGCTCCTTTGCACGGATTGCCGTAATGAGGCGAAAAACCGCCCACAGGACAAATACCGGAAGCAATGCCTTTCCTCCGTAGGTCATGGTCTTTCTGAAAAAATTCTCCTTCTCCGTTCCGATCTGTGCATATCCTTTATTATAAAGCGGCAATACCACCAGTACCGCACACATATATACGCTGATCACAATATCACACAAAAAGCCATTGAAACTGCAAAGCGTCTCCTCCACAGATTCCGTTTTCTTTTTTCCGGTCGTATGTTTTGCCATAATCATGCCCTTCCAAAGCATTCTTCAGTAATAGGACTATCACTTTCATGATAGCTTTCCGGACTTCTTTCGTCAATCTTTTCTCAAGAGCGATCCCCTCCGTTTTTCTGCCGCTCAGACATCTTAGACAGGCTATGATACGTCTCGTAGATCAGCACAAATCCCAACGGTCCCTTGATGATCCCCCAGACGCCGAACAGCCGGATCCCGGCATACAACGACACCAATACAGCAATGGGAGACACTCCTATTTTCCTGCCGATGAGACGGGGCTCCAGTATCTCCCGCAGGAAAATACATACCACATACAGCACACCACAGATAAACGCTCTACCGAAGCTTCCCTCCAATAGCTGCCAGATTCCCAGTGGCACCAGCACCACCCCCGTGCCGATAAAAGGCAACGCATCCAGAATCCCCGCCAGAATCCCCCACAACACTCCATGCTTTATCCCCGCGATTCCTAACGTAATCGCTGCCGTCAGTGCGATCGCCGACATGATGATCCCCTGTGCTTTTACAAAGGTAGCGATATAGCGGACAATTCCGCAGATCACCTCCAGCAGCACATGGCAGGACTCCTGATCCAGCAGATGGTTCATGATCCCGTCATAGTCTTTCGCCAACAGTATCGACGCAATGAGAAATGTCACCAGGAATCCTCCCAGCTCCGCAAACCACCGCACATACTGCATGGATTGCGACAGCATCCCCGGCAGAATATTTTCCTCCAGCGAATCCAGTCCCTCCTGCAATCTGCCGCTGACCGTATTTTCCAGATAGGAAGCGTCCACACCAATGATCTCCCCCACGCTGCGGCATAGGTTCCGGACCGCCTCCAGCCACTCCTGCTCCCTCGCATCCATACTCCGGATCCACACCGGCAGACTTCCCAGCACCCAGGAGCTCAGTACCCATAACAGTACAGCCAACAGCAGTGTCGCCAGAATCAGAAGCACTATGGCGCTTAAAGGTCTTGGAAAATGCAGTTTGCGGTTCATCCGCTTCATCATCGGTCCGAATATCGTGACAAACAGCATCGCCAGCAGCACCGGTGCCAGAAGAGGTGTCAGATATTGCAGAAAAAAATAGACTGCTCCCGTCACCGCAAGCAGTACTATCATCTTTTTTCCTATAATGTTTTTACCGAATTCTCCCCAGTCCATTCCGCACACTCCCTTTTTGGGATTAGTGTGCTCTGAGAGACTTTTTTTATCCTCTTTTGGAGATTCCGGTTTCATTTTCTGTGAGTTTTTTCAATTCCTCCATCGCAAAACCCGCAAATGCCGGATTCTTCGGCACTACCCGGAATCCCATCTTTTTCCCGGAAACGGGATGGACAAGCTCCAGAGAATACGCGCATAGTGCCACGCCGCGATATTTCTGCGCAGGCATCGCCTCTTTTAGCACTGCCGTTCCATACTTCGTATCTCCAAACAGTGGAAATCCCGCATGTGCGAACTGCACCCGAATCTGATGAAACCGTCCGGTCCCGATCGTTACATCTGCAAGCGCAAGCGGAGAAGGAGCGTTGATTTCTTCCAAAATGCGATAGTGCAGCGCGGCAATCTTCGCATCTGCAAATTCCTGCTCCCTGCCGGTCACTGCCACCGCCACATTACCTTCCTTGCGAAGATAATCCACAAGATCCCCCTCCGGGCAGTCAGGATATCCACAGAGTACTGCATAATAATGTTTATTCAGCGCACCTTCTGTTAATTGCTTCGACAATACCGCTGCTGTCTTTGTGTCTTTGGCAAATACCAACAGTCCTTCCACCGGCTGATCCAGTCTGTGGACTATGCCCAGATACGGCTCTCCTTTTCCCGTTCTCCCCGCGCCGGGAAGCTTTGCAAGATAGGATTTCAACTCGCTGACCACATCCGGTTGTCCAATTCCGGCAGACTGCACCGCCAGTCCCGCCGGTTTGCGGACAACCATGATACTCTTGTCTTCGTATAATATTTCTGTTCTCATATAAAATGTCCTTATTGTCGTGATCCGTTATCCCTTCCGTAGCCCCTTGGGATAATGATTTTTCATGATTCCGCCTGCCAGCTTCCCCCAGCCAAGGCTACAGTCATCCACGCAGATCAGATACCAGCCCTTCTCGCCTTCCGCGGAAAAAGTCTGTCCCTTCAGATAAGCCGCGGCTTCCTCCACAGACAACTTCCACACATGCTTCACATCCTCCGGGCGCAGTGCCAGTGCTAACGCGTGCGCCGGTTCAAAACGGTTCTTTTTCAAGGTGCCCAGATGAAGTCCCGGTCGTAATACCTTCAGTCCTTTCACCCCGGGCATTCTCTCCGGCATGCGGTACAGATTATCACCAAATGCCAGAAATCCTTCTCCGGCAGTGCATAGTCCTGCTTTGATCGTCTGCTCCTCCAAAAAGGTCTCTTTTGCGAAGTTAAAATACTCTGCCCAGTCTTTTGTCAGATTCTTCGCCGGAATTCCCTTCTCTGATCCGGTGGCACTCACCGGCTGATAGCATTCCGGAAGCTCTCCCTTTTTCTGTAATACTGCGGCATAATGCCCCTCGCCACGTAGCTTATGGGGCCACAGACGTAAAGTCCCCGTAATGCCGGGTGCCGGATTCTCTACACAAGCGGGAATACCGTCGCAGCCTTCCGGGATCCCCAGTTCCTTTTTATCGATGGGGACGATCTCGAATTCCTCATGCTTTGCCAGGAAACGGCTGATGCTTCCCTCATTTTCCGCAGGCGCAAAGGTGCAGGTAGAATATACCAGTCTGCCTCCCGGGACTAACATCCGTGCCGCACACTCCAGGATCCCGTCCTGTCTGTCTGCACATAACTGCACATTTTCGGGGCTCCATTCCTCACAGGCCACTTCATTCTTCCGGAACATTCCCTCTCCGGAGCAGGGGGCATCCACCAGGATCCGGTCAAAATATTCCTCGAAAATATCTGCCAGATGCTCCGGCGTCTCATTCAATACACAGGCATTGCGGATGCCCATGCGTTCCACATTCTCTGACAGTATTTTCGCCCTCGCCGGATGGATCTCATTCGTGACAAGCAGTCCCTCTCCCTCCATTGCTGATGCGATCTGGGTACTTTTCCCTCCGGGAGCAGCACATAGATCGAGGATCCGCTCTCCGGGCTGTGGTGACAATAGTGTTACAGGGGCCATGGCACTGGGTTCCTGGATATAATAAAGTCCCGCTTCATGCCAGGGATGCTTTCCCGGCTGATACTCTTTGGTATAGTAATATCCGTTCTCCGCCCAGGGAACCGGCTGCAACTGAAAAGTCTGCTTTACTTTTTCTGTTATGATATGCATGTCATCCTTTTTTAACGGATTCAGACGCAATGCCTGATATTTTTCATGCTCAAAGCTTGCCAGGAACTCTTCATATTCCGATCCCAAAAGTCCCTGCATTCTCTCTGTAAATGACTGCGGAAGCATAGGTTTCCTCCATCTCTGTCCTCTATTCCGGACTCTGTTCCCATTAACTGTATCACAGCTCCTATCCGCGGGCAATCATTTCTTGCCAAGCTACACAGACACAATTATAATATTTGTTGTAAGTGCTCGTTTTAGTTTTAAAAGGTAACCCATCGTTTGTATTTTCATTCGTTGTTTTTCGAATAAGAAAAGAGGTTATTATGTCTATTTTTAAAAAAACGCTCAGCTGTGCCGTACTGGCAGCCTTAGGCACCTGGGCTCTCGCCGGCTGTGGCAGGCAGGATACGCCGAATGAAGCCGCAACATCTGCTTCCCCCGAAGCGTCTGCTGCCATCACGGAAACCGTCAGCGAAAGCACCGCTTCCTCTGAACAAACATCGTCCTCCGAAGCATCCGGGGCACAGCCCGCTGAAACCGAACCAGCAGTTTTCGAGGCGCCCTCTGTCGATGACTCCACTCCTTACGGACAGCACGGCGCTCTCCATGTGGAGAACGGGAAGCTGACCGGTGCAGACGGAAACACTGTCCAGCTCTACGGTATGTCCACCCACGGTATTGCCTGGTTCCCCCAGTATATCAATTATGATTCCTTCCGTACCCTGCGGGACGACTGGAATACCAATTGTATCCGCCTCGCCATGTATACAGCGGAGTACGGCGGTTATTGTGCCGGCGGTGATAAGGAACAGCTGAAGCAGCTGGTAAGAGACGGTGTATCCTACGCCACAGAGCTTGGAATGTACGTGATCGTAGACTGGCATATTTTAAGTGATTGTGACCCGAATCAGAACAAAGATGAGGCGATCGCCTTTTTCCGGGAAATGTCGGAAGCTTTTGCTGACAACGACAATGTGCTCTATGAGATCTGTAATGAGCCCAACAGCGGTACCTCCTGGGACAGCATCAAGTCCTATGCCGAGGAAGTCATCCCGGTGATCCGGGAACAGAAGCCGGATGCCGTCATCCTCGTAGGAACCCCTACCTGGAGCCAGGAGATCGACAAAGCCGCAGCTTCCCCGCTTACCTTTGATAATGTAATGTATACCCTGCATTTTTACGCAGGCACCCACAAAGATGACCTGCGTAACCGCTTAGAGACCTGCGCACAGAACAATCTTCCGGTCTTCGTCAGTGAATTCGGTATGTGCGACGCTTCCGGCAATGGTGCCAATGACTTCGATTCCACGACCAAGTGGCTGGATCTGCTGAACAAATATCAGATCAGCTTCTGCTGCTGGAATCTGGCGAACAAGGACGAAAGCAGCAGTGTCTTCAAGGCTGCCAGCACGACTCTCTCCGACTGGACCGATGAGGACTTCAATGAATCCGGACGGTGGATCCGTGAGTATTTCCGCAGTATGCTGTAGAGATTGCACTACATTAATTCTTCGTCATAGACTGCCCTGCCACCGCCGATGAATTTCGGTCTGGTGCGGGCGCATACCACATGGGCGTCTCCGATCTGTCCGGTCCGGAGACGCACCGGTACTGCCACATCTCTCAAATGCATTCCGATCAGCGTATCCCCAATATCCATTCCTGCTGCCGCCTGAATATGCTCCACAGCCACCGGATGCTCGAAGGCTTTGTATGCTGCCGTTGCAAAAGACCCACCTGCCTTGGGCTGGGGGACCACATTGACCATAGGATAACCGTATTTTACAGCTGCCTCTTTTTCCAGGATCAGTGCGCGGTTCAAATGTTCGCAGCATTGAGCGGCCAGATACACCCCCGCTTCCTGCGTAGCCTGATAAATTCCGCCGAAGACCATCTCCGCCAGCTCCGGGCTGGAATAAGTACCGATCGCAGCTCCTCCCACCTCACTGGTGGAGCAGCCTACCACAAACAGCTCTCCCGGCTCCAGCTTAGCTTTCTCCAGGATCTCCCTGGCTGCGGAATATGCCTCTTCTGCAATGATTGTCATATCTTCTGTCATGATGCTGCCTCCTTACATAATAAAATAAATACACACTATAACAGACCGTTTATAAATAATAATGCAAGCAAAAAGCCCACATTGGCCACTGTAAACCATCCAAAATACCGTTTCTTTTCCCCGGGGATCTGACTTGCCACCTGCTTATAAGAGATCAGGCTTGCCATAGAAGCGATCAATGTGCCCAGACCGCCCAGATTCGTTCCAACGATCAATGTTTTCACATTTTCTGTAAAACCGGACAGCAACAGTGCTGCCGGTACATTACTAATCACCTGACTGGCAGCCACTGCCGTCATGACTTCCCTTCCTTCAATAATTTTCTGTAAAAAGCTGCAAAAAGCAGGCATTCTTCCTATATTTCCTATGAAAATAAAAAATCCCACGAAGGTCAGCAGCAGCGAATAATCCACTTTTCCTATGGTCGCGCGGTCCATGATTCCAACACCAAGCACCACAATTCCAAGCGTTACCGGATAGGGAATCATATGCGCCACCGTTAACAGACACAACAAAAATAATATCAGATAAAACGCAGGCAGATATCTCCGCCATCCTGCCGTTTCCTGTCCGGCATCTTCTGCCTGCAACGCCCCTGCCACATCTCTGACCGCAATGCCACTGTGTTTCGCCGCAACCGCCGTACAAATAAGCAAAAAGAACAGTGACACCGCAGAATACGGCAGCATCAGCTTTATAAATGCAATCGGGGACATCTGTATTTTCCCATATAAATACAGATTCTGTGGATTACCAATGGGTGTCAGCATACTTCCTAAATTCGCTGCGATCGTCTGTAATACCACCACCGGAACTGCCAGTTTCCGGACAGCCTCCTCTCCGGACAGACGGAGTACCGTAAACGTAAAAGGCACAAAAGTGATCAATGCCACATCATTCGTGATCAACATGCTGAAAAAGAAGCACAGCAATACCAGAATTTCTGCCAGCGCAATCACATTGTGGGTATGCTGCAATAATATCCTGGCAACCCTGCGAAATATGCCCAGCTTCTGCAATCCCGCCATCACAGTCATCAGACAGAATAAAATCGCCAGCGTCCGAAAATCAATATACCCGATATATTCTTTGTCCGGCGGGATCATTACCGCCGACAATACTGCCAACACCATCGCCGCAGTCAGCACCGTCTCTTTTTTTACAAATTCTATGATTTTGTTCTTTATTTTCATCGTTTTGTCCCTCAGGCATCCCCCGCGCCGTATCTCACAAAAAATTTTTACAGGAATATAGTAAAATTAAGAATATTTTCTACGGAGCATGCTATGTCTGTTCTGCCCTCATTGCTCTTCGGTATCTCCGCCAGTCTGGATGCGCTTCTGGTAGGCTGCGCACTGGGACTGCAGAAGGTCCCTCTTCCTGCAAAACATAATCTGCTGATCAGCGCAGTCACTCTCATCGGTACTGTGATCTCTATAAGCCTCGGTAACCTTTTACTGCCTCTGATCCCCGGTGAGATCGCAACCCGGACCGGAAGCAGTATCCTGATCCTGTTCGGGCTCTACTATGCCGGAAAATGGCTGGTCTCCAGATGGCGCTGCAGTTCTTCAGATAACAGCAGTCTATGCCGGGAGAAGAAAAAATTTGCCGAACATCGGAATCTGACTCTCCCGCAGACGCTGGCTCTGGGCTGTGCCCTCTCCATGAATAATATCGGTATCGGATTCTCCGCCAGCATTACCGGACTTCCTTTTCTGCCTGCCTCGATATCCACCTTTTTCTGTTCCTTCGGATTCCTGACACTGGGGAGCCGCCTGGGACGTTCCGTCCTCCTGCAGCGGGTCGGAGAATATGCCGATCCCATCTCCGGGCTCTTATTGATCCTGTTAGGCCTGTGGCAATTATATCACTGATGAACTGAATAGTTACCAAAATAATGGGGAATCTATCTGAATAATACAATATACCCACCGGGCAGTCTATGCAATCATTATATCATTATTCAGAAAGGATTCCCTTTTTATGGCACAAAACATTTCGTTATCCACAGAACTTTCCCAAAATATTGATCTTCTCCACCGATTGCTTCCTCTGGGTAAAAGCTTTGACCTGATCACACGCGATCTCCGGTTGGGGGAGACTCCGGCATTCTGGCTGGGGATCAATGGTTTCTGCAATACCGAGATCCTCCAGCAGATCTTCTCCGACCTGCAGGATCCTCACTATACACTGGATTCCGAGATCCGCGATCTCCCGCTCTATGTGCAGAGCAGGCTCGGCTATGCCCAGGTGTCACTGACCTCCTCTGTGGATGATATCCTGCAAAATCTCTTAAGTGGACCTTCCATCCTCCTGGTGGATGGCTTCGATCAGGCGGTGATCATTGACGTCCGTACCTATCCCGTCCGCAGTATCTCCGAGCCCGATACCGAACGGAGCACCCGGGGTGCCCGGGACGGCTTCGTGGAGACACTTTTATTCAATACAAATCTTATCCGCCGCCGGGTGCGTTCTTCGAAACTGACCTTCTCCATCTGCACCCTGGGAACAGAGAGCCGCACCGATGTAGCGATCGCCTATCTGGCAGACCAGGTTAACGAGGAGTTATTAGAAGCTCTGAAGCAAAAACTCTCCCGGTTACAGATCACTTCGCTGACTATGGGCAGCAAAAGCTTAGAAGAACTTCTGATTCATAAAAGATGGTGGAATCCCCTGCCCAGCATCCAGCTGACAGAGCGTCCCGATGTGGCATGCAGCTACCTGTGCGAAGGGCACATTCTGCTCATTGTGGACAATTCTCCCGCCGTTTTATTGCTTCCCGGTACGATCTTCCAGTTTACCCAGAGTCCGGAGGACTATTACAACAATCCTCTGACCGGAACTTATTTCCGCATGATACGCTTCCTGTGCATTCCGGTGAGTCTTCTGCTTCTGCCGGTATTTTTACTTCTCTCCGCCTATTATCCCGAGATCACCGCCTCGCTGCAGCTCACACCCGTCAGCGATCTGTCACCCTTCCGCCTTTTTTTCTATGTACTGGCGGTGGAGTTCCTCTTAGACCTCTTCAAATACTCTGCCGCACTTAGTTCCAGCCGTGTCTCCGGTGCACTGTCTATCGTAGGGGGATTGTTGATTGGTGACATTGCTGTCAGCCTTAACTGGGCCTCCACGGAAGTCCTCTTCTATGCTGCTGTCACCATGTTGGCGAATCTGTCTCTCTCCAGTATAGAATTCGCCGATGCACTACGCATCTATCGAATTCTCCTGGTGGTCACCACCGGATTATGGGGTCTGCCCGGCTTTATCATCGGCCTGACGCTTGTGTCACTCTCCATGATTACCACACCGACCTTCGCAGGCTTCAGCTACTTCTGGCCCCTCTTTCCCTTTAACGGTCCCGCACTGAAAAGCCTCCTCTTCCGCCGCCCCACCTACAAAGCCCAGCCCAGTAAAGTCTGGTCCCGCGGACATGTGCATACAAAATAAAGCTCCTATACGGAGCGGAGACATCGAGAACATACGGTACCTTGTTACTTACTAATCATTTCAGACGGATTTGTACTATCTTAACATTGAGGATCAAGCGCGAGACGGCGCACGAGGTCCGGGGGACCTCGGCCTGCGCGGACCGGAGCGGAGCGGAGACATCGAACTTTCGAGCCCAGGATTGGGCTCGAAAAAAAGAACGATACCAATTTGGTATCGTTCTTTTTTCAAGCGCGAGACGGGGATCGAACCCGCGACCCCCTCCTTGGCAAGGAGGTGCTCCACCGCTGAGCCACTCGCGCATGTCTTACAGACAAGTTATAATATACTATAAGGTGTTCTAAATGTCAACAGAAAAAGTGTGCATCTTTTTGAACAATTGCATATACAATTCATAAAATAATTAAATGACAGAAGCAGTGCTACAAGGGAAATGCTTAGTGCAGCAGTTTCTTCCGCACCCATCCGGAGAATTTTTGTTCCACAACAATCCAGGACAGGTAAGCCAGCCCGATACTCAGCGCCACACTTAAGATCACCCCGATGACAGACATTACAGAGAGGGTGGAGAAGTCGAACACCGCCCGGTCTAAGAGCATTACCGGATAGTAATGCACCAGATACAGGGAATAACTGATATTTCCCATAAGGATGAAAAAGCGGGGCAGAGAGAGCTTCAGTCCGGCCAGAAAAGCTAAAACCAACACTACAAGTGCCGGAAGTCCCCACAGCGGAAGCCTGCGGAAACCGATCACATTGATCCTGGGGGTGAAAAATGCCAGCAGACAAAAAATCACCGGAATGCCTACCGCAGACAGCACACTTACAGCCATAGGAAACGGATGCTCCAAATGCCTGTGATATAAAAAACGCAGCAGATAATAGGCGAGGATTCCGAAAATGAATTCCAGCATGACAGGATCACCGTAAAACATAAGAACAGGAGAAAACATCCTGCCTATCGGAGACTGCCAGGAGGAAATCAATGGAGCGAATATCTGGACTGCCCCTACCAGAACTGCCAGGAATGCACTGCAGATCAGGCCGCGGTATTTCATGCTGATATGAAAGGCAATGAAAAATAACAGATAGAACAGCATTTCACAGTTGATAGTCCATCCGATCCGCACCAGAGGCTGGATAATTCCACCACCGATATCAAAAGGAATAAACAGCAGGCTCTTGACCAGGTACGAAAGATTGTGTCTGGTCTGCTGGAACATGGATGGAAACAATAACAGCGACAGATAAGTCACAAGTGTCATCAGATAATACAGCGGCAGAATTCGGATCAGACGTTTCCGGAAGAAGTATTTTGTACTTTTTTCTGTGGTGAACATGATCATAAAGCCACTGATGCAGAAAAATATGTCTACCCCGAATGCACCGAAATTTAAGAAACGGATATGCTGAAACACCACAAAAAGAGCAGCCAGACCGCGTAAAGCCTGGATGCTGTCAAAATGCAGATCTTGAAATCTCTTGTTTATTGCGATATTTTCCATAAAAATCATACCTTTTTCTTACTTATTTCCGAAACATATTCTCATTTTAACATTTTTTTATAGAATAGGGAAACATTTTATCTATTCCGTAAAATAACTTGCGCACCGGGGTATAAAATAATACAATGATAAGGAGTAAAGCATTGGGGAATTGACAGGATGGAACAAATATGAGTGTAGACAGACAGCAGATGTTAGAGACAGCAGAACGGTTAAACCAACAGATGGCAGATGGGATCCCTTATACTTGGGAGACACTGGAACAGGCATTGTCCTTTGTGACGGAGAAGAGGGATAAGGGAATCCATGGAAGGATCTGTTATTTCGCAGCATTTTATCATCTGGATACAGGGAATCAGGAACAGTGTCTGAAGTATCTGGACGAAAGCGTGAGATGCCTGCTGGGAACGGATCAGGAGATTCACGTAGCCAGGGCCTATAATATGATCGGTATCGTGGCACATATGCAGAACAATCTGTCTCTGGCCATGGAACAGTATGGCAGGGCATTGGATTATACAGCGAAATACAATGATAAGATGGTACATAGTATAGTATTAAGTAATATGGCGGATGCATATTATCTTATCGGAGTCTATGACAGAGCCGTGCAATGTTATAGGGAATGCATCCGTGAATTTGAAAAAGCAGGTGATGACAGCATTTACAGCCGGATCAATTTCCGAAAAATGCTGTCAGAGTATGGCTGTTGTCTTCTGCATCTGGATATGGAGCAGGAGGCAATGGAGGTATACCGCAGACTGGAAGAAACCGGAAAAAGCGAAGAGATCATTCGGGAAACGAGACTTGCGGCGAATGTGTTTTTCACGTATCTGGCAGAAAGTGAAGGACACCGGGAAAAAGCGGCAGACCATGTAAGACAGGCTGTGATGGCATTGGAAGATATGCGTCAGGTATCTTCCGAATATGACAGTATTCAGAATCTTCTCCAATACGTGGAAAAGACCGGTAATATAGAATTGCTGCAGGAAATATTGGATTGTCTGGAGCCTAAGGCGGCGATCGAACAGAATAGGAGCCTGCTGCTACAGCTTTTAATGTTGCGGCTGCGTTATTGCAGCGCACAGATGTCTATAGAGGAATTCCGTCAGGCTACAGAGACTTTTTTTCACATCAAGGAAAGCAGCGAAATGATCGAGAGCAATCAGGTCATGTATATGCTGGAGCTGCGTAAGCGCCTGCAGGCGGTGGAAGAGGAGCAGCGGGAGCAGACGAAGAAGAGAAACAAATTATTGTATCAGTCAGAGCATGACGAATTAACAGGACTGTACAACAAGAGAAGTCTGAACCGTTATCTAGAGGATGTCTTTGAAGCCTGCAAATTAAATGAGAAAGAACTGGGAATTCTATTTTTGGATATTGACTATTTTAAACAACTAAACGACCGGTACGGGCATGGAAAAGGGGATGAAGGAATCTGTGCAGTGGCAGATACGTTGAAAAGAATATTCCCGGAGGACTATGTGGCGCGTTACGGTGGGGATGAATTCCTCGTAGTGATGACAGGGCGTGATCTGACCTATGTAATGGAACATGCAGAATCGTTGTGTGCCGGTATCCGGGAATGCAAAATTCCCAATGAAGATTCCGAAGTGGAATCATGGCTTACGATTTCCGTAGGTGGTGTCTGTGCTATTCCGAAGGAACCAAACCGGGTGTGGGATTTCCTGTCTGCAGCGGATAATACATTGTATGAACAGAAGAAAGAACAAAAGGGGAAAGTTCGTTTTTATCAGGGAGAGGGGAAATATTTATAAGAAACATTTATAGAAATGATCAAAAAGGAATTTAATAGCAATGGAGAATAAACAATATACTACCCGCGAACTGTTTCGCAGATTTGCACCTTATTTTAAAAAATATCGTTTTACCCTGTGCATGGATCTGTTCTGTGCAGCGTTAACCACGGTCTGCGAACTGGTATTGCCACTGATCATGCGCTATATTACCAATGAGGGGCTGCGGGATCTGGCTGCTCTGTCGGTGAAGACCATATTTACGCTTGGCATTTTGTATTTCGGACTTCGTATCGTGGACTGCATCGCCGGCTACTATATGTCCGATATGGGACACGTCATGGGAGCGAAGATCGAGACGGACATGCGCAGAGATGCGTACAATCATTTGCAGAAATTGTCCAATACCTACTATAACAATACCAAGGTCGGTCAGATCATGGGGCGGATCACCAATGACTTATTTGATGTGACGGAATTCGCCCATCATTGCCCGGAGGAATTTTTCATCGCCGGGATCAAGACGGTGATCTCTTTTGTCATTCTGGCAAATATCAATCTGCCGCTGACTTTGATGATCTTTTTATGTGTACCGCTTATGTGCGGCGTGTGCATGATCCTGAATTTCCGGATGCGGAGCGCTTTCCGTAAGCAGCGCAATCAGATCGGCGAACTGAATGCCCGGATCGAGGACAGCCTCTTAGGACATAAGGTCGTTAAGGCATTTACCAACGAAGAGGTGGAAAATGATAAGTTCGAGAAGGACAACGGTACTTTCCTGGACATCAAAAAGCTGACCTACCGCTACATGGCGGCATTTAATACCACAGTCAAGCTGTTCGACGGACTGATGTATCTGGTAGTCCTGGTGGCAGGCGGTATCTTCATGGTAAGAGGTAAGATAGCCGCAGGTGATCTGGTGGCATATATGCTGTATGTGTCCACACTGATCGCAACGATCCGTCGTATCATCGAATTCGCCGAGCAGTTCCAGAGGGGTATGACCGGCATCGAGCGTTTTCTACAGATCGTGGATGCGGATATCGAGATCTTTGACGAGCCGGATGCGGTCGAACTGAAAGATCCGAAGGGAGAGATCTCTTTTGAAAAAGTAAGCTTTGAATATCCGGATGATCACAATAAGGTATTTACGAATCTGAACCTGCAGATCCATGCGGGGGAAAAGGTGGCGATCGTCGGACCCTCCGGTGGAGGAAAGACGACACTGTGCAATCTGATCCCCAGATTCTATGATGTCTCGGAAGGAAAGATCCTGCTGGATGGCCAGGATATCAAGCATTTTACGTTGAAGAGCCTGCGGGGCAATATCGGTATCGTGCAGCAGGATGTGTATCTGTTCTCCGGTACGATCTATGAAAATATCTCCTATGGACGTCCGGGAGCTTCCAAAGAAGACGTGATCGAGGCGGCAAAACGCGCCGGAGCACATGATTTTATCATGGGACTGAAGGACGGCTATGATACTTATGTGGGAGAGCGGGGTGTGAAGCTGTCCGGTGGACAGAAGCAGCGGATCAGCATCGCCAGAGTATTTCTGAAGAATCCGCCCATTATCATACTGGATGAGGCTACTTCCGCACTGGATAATGAGAGTGAATTTGCGGTGGCGAAGTCCTTAGGAGAGCTGTCGGAGGGACGCACGACCCTGACCATAGCCCACAGACTATCCAGTATCCGCAATTCGGACCGGATCCTGGTGCTGACGGATGATGGTATCGTGGAGGAAGGCGATCACGACCAGCTCATGGAGCAGAAGGGAATTTATTATCAGTTCTATGAAACAGCCAATGCTTTAAAATAACATTACAAAAACGGAGGTAGAGCTATGAAACTTGTGTTTGTGGGGGCAGACCATGAAGTAACCGGAAGCTGTCATTATCTGGAGGTTGCCGGGAAACATATTTTAGTGGACTACGGTATGGAGCAGGGTGTCAATGTATTTGAAAATGTGCCGCTGCCGGTGGCGGAATCCATGATCGATTATGTATTTCTGACTCATGCTCATGTGGATCATTCGGGTCTTCTGCCGCTTCTGTATGCCAGAGGCTTCAGAGGACAGATCTATACCACGGATGCTACGGCGGATCTGTGTAGCATTATGCTGCGTGACTGTGCACATATCCAGAGTGCCGAAGCGGAATGGAAGAATCGTAAGGCAAAACGTTCTGCGAATAATGCAGTGGTGGAGCCGCTGTATACCATGGAGGATGCAGATGGTGTGATCCGCCGGTTCGTTCCCTGCCATTACAATACGATCGTGGAAGTATGCGAGGGAGTAAAAATCCGTTTTACGGATATCGGACATCTGCTGGGCTCTGCCAGCATCGAAGTCTGGCTGACGGAGGACGGCAATACGAAAAAAATCGTATTTTCCGGCGATATCGGCAACAAGCACCAGCCGTTACTTAAGGATCCGACACCTACGAAGGAAGCGGATTATGTCGTGATGGAGTCTACCTACGGTGACAGACTGCATCCGAAGGATAAGCTGGATTATGTGGCAGAACTGACCAAGGTGCTGCAGGAGACCTTAGACCGGGGCGGTAACGTGGTGATCCCGTCTTTTGCTGTGGGCCGTACCCAGGAGATTTTGTATTTTCTGCGGAAGATCAAGGTAGGGCGCCTGGTAAAGGGTCATGAAGATTTCCCGGTGTATGTGGATAGTCCCATGGCGGTAGAGGCTACCGGTATATTCCAGGAGAACAGGTGGGAATGCTTCGATGATGAGGCGATGGAATTCGTAAAAGAGGGCATTAATCCCATTGCTTTTTCGGGATTAAAGCTGTCCATCACCAGTGAGGAATCCAAAGCCATCAACTTTGACGAGACACCTAAGGTCATTATCTCCGCATCCGGTATGTGTGATGCAGGACGTATCCGGCATCATCTGAAGCATAATCTGTGGAGACCGGAGTGTACGATCCTGTTCGTCGGTTATCAGTCGGTGGGAACACTGGGCCGGGCACTGGTAGAGGGTGCTGACGAGGTGAAGCTGTTCGGTGAGACGGTTTCTGTGCGCGCCGAGATCCGGAAAATGACGGGACTGAGCGGTCATGCGGATAAGGAAGGACTGATCGACTGGATCCGGGCCTTTGAGGAAAAGCCGAAGAAGGTGTTCGTGGTACATGGAGAAGACAGCGTATGTACCGGATTTGCCGAATGCCTGAAGATGGAGTATGGGCAGAGAGCCTATGCTCCTTACAGCGGTACAGAGTTCGATCTTGCAGGCAATAAGTTCACCTATGAGGCAGCACCTGTTGCCGTCCAGAAAAAGACGAAGCCTGCTACCGGAGTATTCGAACGACTGCTTGCCTCTGCGAGACGCTTACTGGCACTGGTTACGAAGAGCGAGGGTGTCATGACCAACAAGGATATGGCGAAGTTCGCGGACCAGATCAATTCCCTGTGCGACAAGTGGGAGATATAAAGTGCATCCATCGGCACAAACAACCCTGAGTATGTAGGACGATAGTCCGGAATACGAAGGGGGGTACGATTTATAATTAGAATCAGAATAAGGAGACAACATGAGTTTAGCGGATCATATTTTTATCGATATGTGCAATGACATTTTAACGAACGGTACCAGTACGGAGGGCGAGAAAGTGCGCCCCCACTGGCCGGACGGCACTCCTGCCTATACCATTAAGAAATTCGGAGTGGTGAACCGGTACGACCTGTCGAAGGAGTTCCCAATCCTGACCTTGCGCCGGACGGCATTAAAATCCGCCACAGATGAGATGCTGTGGATCTGGCAGCGCAAGTCCAACAACATTCATGATTTAAACAGCCACGTCTGGGATGAGTGGGCAGATGAAAACGGTTCGATCGGTAAGGCATACGGCTATCAGATGCAGGTGAAGCATCAGTATAAGGAAGGCATGATGGATCAGGTGGACCGCGTGATCTACGACCTGAAGAACAATCCCTTCAGCCGCCGGATCATGACCAATATCTATGTGCATCAGGATCTGCACGAGATGAATCTGTATCCCTGCGCCTACAGCATGACCTTTAACGTGACGCAGAAGGCGGGAGAGGACAGGCTGACCCTGAATGCCATTTTAAACCAGCGCTCCCAGGACGTACTGGCAGCCAACAACTGGAATGTGGTACAGTATGCGGTGCTGGTATATATGTTGGCGCAGGTCTGCGATATGAACGTGGGCGAGCTGGTGCATGTCATTGCGGATGCCCATATCTATGACCGCCATGTGGATGCCATTAAGGAGCTCATCAGCAGAGAGCCCTTCCCGGCACCGAAGTTCTGGCTGAACCCGGAGATCAAGGACTTCTATCAGTTCACACCGGATGATGTAAAGCTTGAAGGCTACCAGACAGGGGAGCAGATCAGGGATATTCCGATTGCAATCTGACATGAGTAAGTAAGGCGGTAGCCCGGAATACGAATATCAGTACGGTTTCGTGAGTGCGAAGCACGGAGAAACCGGTTATTATCATAGAAACAAACAGAAACGAGGTACACCATGAATTTAATTGTAGCAGTAGACAACAACTGGGCCATCGGCAGCAAGAATGAACTGCTGATCCGTATCCCCAATGATCATAAGCATTTCCGCGAAGAGACGACAGGTAAGGTAGTGGTTCTGGGACGCAAGACTTTGGAGACTTTCCCGCAGGGCATGCCTTTAAAGAACCGCATCAACATTATTTTGTCCAAAGATCCGAATTATCAGGTCAAGGATGCGATCGTGGTACACTCTATTGAAGAATTGCTGGAAGAACTGAAGAAATATGACGAAGAGAATATCTATATCATCGGCGGAGAGAGTATTTACCGCCAGATGCTGCCTTACTGTGACGTGGCCCATGTGACGAAGATCGACCATGCCTACGAGGCGGATGCCTATTTCCCGGATCTGGACAGTGATCCCGAGTGGGAGATCACCGCGGACAGCGACGAGCAGGTCTATTTTGACATTACCTATCAGTTCTTAAAGTACGAGCGCAAGAAAGCCTGAGTGCGGAAAACGATGAAAAAGAAGATATATTTGGCAGTTACGGTTTTACTGCTTACTCTGGCAGGAATATATGTGGCAGCCAGAATGATTCTGTGGGGTGGTCCCGTAAGTTTTCGCAGTTATGTGTTGTTACTGGGGGATCTGCTGTGTCTGCTGCTTCTCCTGTTTTATGTATATCTGAGAGTACCCATCAGGCTGCACCGGAAAATACGGGACAAGTGGGGAACTCCCGGGAAATGGGAGTGGCTGGAGGATATCGGCATTGCTTTGTGGGCAGTGCTGTGCCTGATCGTCACGTTTGCCGGAATTGCCTGGATTTGGTTTGAAAATGACATCCCTTCGGAGACGCGGCTCACAGAGAATCTGATCAGTGTGGAAGAGATGGAGTTCCCGGACAGGCACTGGTATTCCTACTGGCGTCCAGAGGGCGTGCTGTTTCGGAGAGAGACGGAGCTTGCCGGTGAGGATTACATTACTTATCTGACGGAATTGATGGACAAGGAAGAAAATACCCACCCGGAGGATGCAGAAACGGTAGCAAAGCAGGCGATGGAAGAACAGTGGCTTGCGGAATACTATGCGTCGGAGACGGAAACCGCGGAAGATGTACAGGATCCCTTAGAGCCTTACGCACAGGCAGTATATGATGCTGTGCTGCAACAACAGGGCTTTTCCTTCGAAGTCTGCTACAATGCCAAAGGCAATTTCTATCTGCAGCTGGGAGAACAGGAGCAGGCGGGAAAGACCTATGCATACACGCTGGTCTACAATCGTACCTCGCAGAACGGAAAATGTGAGATTTTCGTGCTGTACCGGAATCCGGAAGAGAATCTGTCCACAGAGGCAGCACAGATCGTGGAGTTTTATGCGGTCCGCAGTGAAGATCTGCAGGTCATTGCGGGGGATAAGACCGGATGGTCAGTGGTAGCGAACAGTGCATATCAGGAAGCTACCGGAGAAAAATAATTGTAGTGAATTTAATTTGAGTTTTCAGCTAAAAGGAGAAATGAGCCACATTTTCGCTGAAAAAAGCACTGGAAAGCATAAATGTGTATATTGACTTTTATTACAAATGGTATAATAATGAAAATCAATAAATTCTGTTAAGAGAAATCAACAGGCAGAGTGGTAAACCGAGGAAAGAAGGAATACAAAATGGAAAAGAAGAACATTGACTGGGGTAATATCGGTTTCGGTTATATCCCTACGGATTACAGATATGTGTCCAATTACAAGGATGGCAAATGGGATGACGGTCAGCTGACCCAGGACCCCAACATCGTATTAAATGAGTGTGCAGGTGTACTGCAGTATGCACAGACCGTATTCGAGGGTCTGAAGGCCTACACCACAGAAGACGGACATATCGTAACCTTCCGTCCTGACTTAAACGGTGAGCGTCTGGAGTCTTCTGCAGCAAGACTGGAGATGCCTATTTTCCCCAAGGAGCGTTTCGTGGAAGCTGTTACTGAGACGGTTAAGGCGAACGATGCTTTCGTGCCTCCTTACGGCAGCGGCGCAACTCTGTACATTCGTCCTTATATGTTCGGCAGCAACCCTGTCATCGGTGTAAAGCCTGCGGATGAGTATCAGTTCCGTATCCTGTGCACCCCTGTAGGACCTTATTTCAAGGGCGGCGTTAAGCCTTTGACCATCCGTGTCACCGACTTTGACCGTGCGGCACCCCACGGAACCGGTCACATCAAGGCTGGTCTGAACTACGCTATGAGCTTACATGCTATCGTATCCGCTCACAAGGAAGGTTACGATGAGAATATGTACCTGGATGCTGCTACCCGTACCAAGGTAGAGGAGACCGGCGGTGCTAACTTCCTGTTCGTTACCAAGGACAACAAGGTCGTAACTCCCAAGTCCGACAGTATCCTTCCTTCCATCACCCGTCGTTCTCTGGTATATGTTGCCAAGGAATATCTGGGACTGGAAGTAGAAGAGAGAGAAGTATACCTGGATGAAGTAAAAGACTTCGCAGAGGCTGGTCTGTGTGGTACCGCAGCAGTTATCTCCCCTGTTGGTAAGATCGTTGACCACGGCAAAGAGATCTGCCTGCCCAGCGGCATGACCGAGATGGGACCTGTCACCAAGAAACTGTATGAGACCCTGACCGGTATCCAGATGGGCAGGATCGAAGCTCCTAAGGGCTGGATCCATGTGATCGAGTAATCGCTGACAGAAGGCTTGGAATAGTTTAAAACAGGATAATCAGAAAATGCGTGTGGATCATCTCTGCACGCATTTTTTTGCTTGCGGGGAGCCGGAGTTTGATGTAAAATGTAAGTGCTTACATAAAAATGTTACTTAGCAGCCACATGAGCAGATAGCAAGAAAAGGGAACGATAAATGCAGATCAATGACCGTATGGAACAACTACATAATGCAGTCTCACAGACTTATATCGCAGTGGAGCCGGACGGTCCCGGGAACTGTGGGAAGCAGGAAAGGGGCAGAAGCAGAGAGATTGTCTGTGAACATTTTCTGGATGTCTATGTGGATGAGCAACTGACATTTCGTCTGACCTGCACAGCCACACATCTGCCGGAGCTGATACTGGGGAGACTTTTCACGGAAGGCTGGATTGAAAGCGTCCGGGATGTGGAGAGCATTACGATCTGCGAGAGCGGTAGAAGTGCGAGAGTTTTTCTGCAGGAAAATTTACGGGGAAGCGATAGACAGATAGCGACAGACAGAGAGGCTTCCTGTTGCATCGGGAATCTTACTTTTCTGGAAAAAAACGGAAAAAGACAGTTACGGGAATTACCCGGGACAGAATGGCAGAATGCGTGGATATTTGCCCTGGCGGAAGAATTCGCCGGAGACTGCGAGCTGCACAGACAGACCGGAGGAACCCACAGCTGTTATCTCGGAGTAAGAGACAAATGCGTATGCCGCATGGAAGATATCGGAAGACATAACGCATTGGATAAATGTATCGGCTATGCACTTTTGAAACAGCTGGAATTGTCCGAGTGCATTTTGTTTACTACGGGGCGGGTTCCTACGGACATGGTACAGAAGGTGATCGCTGCCGGGATTCCGGTGCTGGCGTCCAAGGCAGTACCTACAGATCAGGCAATAGAGCTTGCAAAAAAGTACCGGCTGAATCTGATCTGCAGAGCCTGGCCGGATCGGATAGAGATCTATCATGATGCAAGAAAATAATCCTGAGAACGGACAGGGAGCCTGTTTCATTCCGGTGGAACAGCACGGAATAAAACACAGTGAGAGGAGCCGCACATGAAAGAATTGGAAGAATGTCTGGAGGCATTACTGGCAGAGGTAAAGCCTATAGAAAAAACAGAATATGTGGCACTTACGGATGCCTGTGACCGGATCCTCGGTGAGGATATTGTGGCGCAGATGATGATCCCTCCCTATCCGAAGTCTGCCATGGACGGTTATGCCGTACGGGCGGAGGATACGTCGGGTGCGGACAGAGAACATCCGGTTACATTGCAGATCGTGGGAGAATTATTTGCCGGAGATTGTGCAGAGATTCCTTATGAAGAGGGATGCGCAGTACGGGTGATGACCGGTTCTTATGTGCCGGAAGGATACGATGCGGTCATCCGGCAGGAAGATACCGATTATGGCGAAAAACAGGTACAGATCTACCGGGAGATTACAGCGGGAACAAATTATTGCTGTGTGGGAGAGGACATCCGTGAGGGTGAGCAGATCCTTGCACGGGGGACACATCTGCGTGCACTCCATATGGGGCTTTTGGCAAGTCTCGGCATTTACAAGGTGCCGGTCTGTGAGAGGATAAAGTGCAGTATTCTATCCACAGGTTCAGAACTGATGGCACCGGGAACGCCACTTTTACCGGGGAAAATATATAACAGTATCGCTTATATGCTGCGGGCTTCCATGGAAAGACAGGGAATACAGGTGCCTTTCACGGAAATCTGCGGAGATGATAAAGAATTATTGAAGGAAAAAATACAGCAGTGCCTGAAAACAGCGGATATTGTGATCACTACCGGTGGTGTGTCTGTGGGGAAAAAGGATTTGCTGCCGGAAGTGTTGGAAGAACTGGGAGCGAAAAAAATATTTTCCCATGCCAACATCCAGCCGGGAACTCCGACGATCGGCAGTGTCCTGGATGGTAAAGCCATCTTAAGCCTGTCGGGAAATCCTTATGCGGCGTATGCCAATTTTGAGTATTATTTTTGGGAACTGGCAGCGTATTTGACACAGGATGCATCCTTGAAGGTGCGAAGAACGCAAGCGGTGCTTTCTGACCCTTATCCGAAGGTGAATAAGCTCAGACGCTTTGTCCGGGCATATGCGGAGGAAGGCAGAGTGACACTGCCCACAGCAGTACATGCATCTTCGGTGCTTTCCAATATGAGAGATTGTAATTGCTTTATAGATATAGAACCGGGGAGGGAGCTGCAACCCGGAGATGAAGTGAAGATCCAATACTTTAAATGATACAAAGGTCACAAGACAAATAGTTTCGACGTGCTTGCACGGAGCAATCCTTATGGTATCATGAAAGGCAACGACGGGAAAAACCGTTTCGACGTGCTTGCACGGGAGGAAAATCAACATGCAGGAAATGCAAAAATTTACCCTTGGCACAGCGGTCCTCGCCGGCGGCAAGAGCAGCCGGATGGGGCAGAACAAGGTCTTAATGGAATATCAGAACCGCAGATTCTTAGACAGAATCTGTGAGGAACTCCGGGGGTTCGATGAGAAGCCCTGTATTTCTGCTGCTATACCCGGAGAATATGAGGATCTGGGGCTTCCCGTTGTCTGCGATGAGCACAGGGAGATCGGACCTATGGAAGGAATCCGTCAGGTCCTGATCCATACATCTTGCGATTATGTATTTGTCTGTGCCGGAGATATGCCCTTTATCACGGGAGATCTGGTGCGGTATATGGCAGAATTTATTTCCTCGGACTATGACTGCTATTGCATGGTGGATGAAGATCATATTCATCCGCTGTGTGCCATTTATTCGAAAAAAATACTGCCGGTGATAGAGGAACTGATCGAACAGGGGCAGTATCGCCTGATGCAGATCCTGCGCAGGGTGCGGACCAAATACATCCGTCTGGAAAGTAGCTGTTTTGATAAAAAGCAGCTGCGCAATATCAATACCAGAGAAGAATTCGAAAGTTTAAGCCTGCCGCTTATCTTCTGCGTCAGCGGCATCAAGGACAGCGGCAAGACCGGACTGATCATTAAGCTGATCAACGAGTTCATCCGGGACGGATACCGCGTAGGTGTGATCAAACACGACGGGCATGAGTACACTATGGATCAGGAAGGAACGGACACATACCGTTTTACGGAGGCAGGGGCCAGGATCAGTGCTATTTATTCCGACACGCAGTCCTCTGTGAACCGTAAGGGAAAAGTGACCGCGGAGGATATGATAGCTGCCTGCGGGGATGTGGATGTTCTGATCCTGGAGGGATTGAAGGATTCCGCGTATCCGAAGGTTGAAGTGGTACGGAGAGCGGTGTCAGAGCATAAAGTATGTGCCACAGAGCATCTGATCGCGATTGCAACCGATGTAGTGACGCAGGATGCGGTGAACTGTCCTGTGTATGACATGAATGATATAGCAGGCATTTATGCCTGTATTTTAGGATACTTTGGTATATCAGGGAGATTACGATGAAACTGATCAGAACAGAAGACGCGGTGGGACAGGTGCTGTGCCATGATATTACCCAGATCATTCCGGGAGTGGTGAAGGATGCCGTGTTCCGTAAGGGGCATATTGTCACGAAAGAGGATATTCCCGTATTGTTATCTGTGGGTAAGGAACATCTCTATGTGTGGGAGAAAAAAGAGGGTATCCTGCATGAGGACGAGGCGGCGGTAATTTTACGGGATCTGTGTATCAATGACAATATGACTGCCAGTGAACCGAAGGAAGGCAAGATCGAGATCCGGGCAGCAGCAGACGGATTGCTCAAGATCCATTCCGAAAAATTACGTGCGGTGAACGGACTGGGAGAGATGATGATCGCCACCATTCACGGCAATTTTCCGGTGAAAGCAGGAGACAGGCTGGCAGCCACACGCATTATCCCACTGGTGATCGAAGAGGAAAAAATGAACCGGGCAAAGGAAGCAGCCGGCGGGGAACCGCTTCTTAAGATCCTGCCCATGTCCCATAAAAAGGTAGGGATCGTCACCACCGGCAGTGAAGTATTTAAAGGCAGGATACAGGATGCTTTCGGACCTGCCATCCGGGCAAAGCTTGCGGCATATGATACGGAAGTGATGGGACAGGTGATCCTGGATGACTGCCAGGAGGATATTTCGGCAGCGATTCTTAAGTTTGTCCGTCAGGGCGCAGACATGGTGCTGTGTACCGGCGGCATGAGCGTGGATCCGGATGACAGGACACCGGGAGCGATCAAAGCTACGGGAGCGGATATTGTGTCTTATGGGGCACCGGTGCTTCCCGGAGCCATGTTCCTGTTATCTTATCTGGGAGAGATCCCGGTGCTGGGACTGCCGGGCTGTGTGATGTATGCGGGACGCACGGTATTTGACCTGGTACTGCCGAGAGTACTGGCAGGAGAACGATTGACGAAAGCTGATCTGGACAGCTACGGAGAGGGTGGATTGTGCCTGAACTGTGAGGTATGTCACTTCCCCAATTGCGGTTTTGGGAAGCAGTAAACAACAGAAAGGAAACGAAAATGTCAGGCTTTACTCATTTTGATGCGCAGGGAAATGCCATCATGGTAGATGTAACAGACAAGGATATTACAGAGAGATGTGCCACAGCAAGTGGCTGTATCCGGGTGAGCCGTGAAGTATTTGACGCGGTGAAGGACGGTACGGCGAAAAAGGGAGATGTTCTGGGAACTGCGCGGATCGCAGGGATCATGGCGGCCAAACGGACCTGGGAGCTGATCCCTCTGTGTCATCCACTGATGCTGACAAAGGTCACCATAGATTTTGTTATGGAAGAGGAGACCTGCACGATCCGTTGTTTTTGTACGGCAAAATTATCCGGGCGTACCGGCGTGGAGATGGAGGCACTGACCGGGGTGAACGTGGCACTGCTTACCATCTATGATATGTGCAAGGCAATGGACCGCGGCATGGAAATGGGAGAGATCCATCTGGAGGAAAAGATGGGTGGCAAGAGCGGACATTTTCAAAGAACAGAATATTTTGAAAAAATATAATAAAAAAATGACAGCAGTAATGACAACGATCCTGGCAGCAATGCTGCTTGCAGGATGTGGATCTGAAACGAAGAATGCAGTAGATACCGGGTCGGCTGTGGAATTGACGATTTTAGCGGCAGCTTCCCTGACGGATGTATGTAACGAGATCAAGACAGAGTATGAAGCAGCGCACCCAAATATGACACTGAACTTTTCTTATGGAGCATCCGGAGCCTTACAGACACAGATCGAGGAAGGCGCTCCGGCAGACCTGTTTTTCTCCGCAGCGACCAAACAGATGACAGCTTTGAACGATGAGGGACTGATGGATCCGGATTCTATTGTGAAGCTGTTGGAAAATAAGGTAGTTCTGATCGTTCCGGAAGACAGTGATAAGGACATTACCTCTTTCGAAGATGTGGCAACAGATAAAGTCGGCATGATCGGTCTGGGAGAGCCGGGAAGTGTGCCGGTAGGTCAGTACTCCGAGGAGATTTTCACCTCTCTGGGAATTCTGGATACGGTAAAGACAAAGGCAAACTACGGCTCCGATGTCCGCACGGTACTCTCCTGGGTAGAAACCGGTGCTGTGGACTGTGGCGTGGTATATGCAACAGATGCTTATGTGGGCGAGAACATCCAGATCGTCTGCGAGGCTCCCGTAGGTTCCTGTAAACAGGTGATCTATCCGGTGGGAATCGTGAAGGCGAGTGAAAACGCAGATGCGGCGGCAGAGTTCCTTGCATATCTGCAGACCGATCATACCATGCAGAAATTCGAAGGCTACGGATTCTCTGCGGCAGAATAGGAGCAGAAATGGATTTTTCACCCTTATGGATCTCCCTGAAGGTCGCAGTATGTGCGACGGTATTTACGTTTTTTTTAGGTCTGCTTTCTGCCAGGCTGGTCCTCTCCTTAAGAGCGGGCAAGGCACTGATTGACGGCATTTTCTCTCTGCCGATGGTATTACCTCCTACGGTAGTCGGATTTTTCCTGCTGATCATCTTCGGGAAAAACAGTCTGTTAGGCGGGCTGCTCTTAAAAATGGGAATCAGTGTGCTGTTCACCTGGCAGGGGGCGGTGATTGCGGCAGTGGTGGTATCTTTTCCCATCATGTACCGGACAGCCCGCGGCGCCCTGGAGCAGGTGGATGTGAATCTGATCTATGCTGCACGGACGCTGGGAATGTCGGAGACAAAAATTTTTTTTCGGATTCAGCTGCCGGCGGCATGGCCCGGTGTGGCGGCTGCCACGATTCTGGCATTTGCCAGGGCTATGGGGGAATTCGGTGCGACGATCATGTTAGCCGGAAATATTCCAGGAAAGACACAGACCATGTCGGTGGCAATCTACACGGCAGTGCAGAGCGGTGACCGCAGTCTGGCCTATTACTGGGTAGCTATTATCATGGGAATTTCCTTTTTCACCATTTTCCTGATGAATTACTGGATGGGGTATCAGGAGCGGAGAGGCGGTGGAAAGAGATAATGGCTTTGTATGTGGATATTGAGAAAAAATGTGGTAACTTTCTACTGAAAGTAAAGTTTACCGCAGAAAAAGAGGTATTGGGGCTGTTAGGTGCTTCCGGCTGCGGCAAGAGCATGACACTCAAATGCATCGCAGGAATCGAAAAGCCGGATAAAGGTGTGATCCGGCTGGACGATAAAGTGTTTTTTGATTCGGAGAAACGGATCCATCTGCCGGTACAGAAGAGGAGAGTAGGCTATTTATTTCAGGATTATGCACTCTTCCCGAATATGACGGTGCTGCAGAATATCCTGTGCGGTGCAGGTGACAGGAAGAAAGCATCGGAGTATGTGAAACGCTTTTTCCTGGAAGGTAAGGAGCAGCTGTATCCGGCGCAGTTGTCCGGTGGACAGAAGCAGCGTACCGCCATGGCAAGAATGTTGGCAGGGGAGCCGGAGATATTGATGTTAGATGAGCCCTTTACAGCACTGGACAATTATCTGAAGATGCAGTTGGAGCGGGAACTGATGAAGGTTATGGAAGATTATGGGAAGACAGTACTGTTCGTATCCCATGACCGGAATGAGGCCTATCGTATGACGGACCGCATCGCAGTCATGGAAGACGGACAGCTCCTGGATGTGCAGCCGAAAGAGGAGCTTTTTCAGAATCCGGCCTCTCTGGCGGCAACACTTCTGACCGGATGTAAAAATGTATCGGAGCTTCGGACAGAGCCTGATGGCAGGTATGCAGCAACAGACTGGGAAGGCAGCTACAAATATGCGGCATTCCGGGCACACTATTTTCAGGTCGTTCCGGCAATGGAGGAAGCGAATGTACTGGAGTGTCATATCCTGCGGGTGATCGAGGATACCTTTTCCACAGTGGTACTGTTTTGTAACGGTAACCGGACAGGGGAACATGCGTCAGAGGTGTTGACCTATGAATTGCCGAAGGAGGAATGGCAGGCACTGAAAAATACAGAAACACTGTATCTGAAAATGCCGCCGGAACAGATCATATGGCTGGAAAAATAAAAGGAGTACATAATGCAGGACGGTCTGGGAAGAGAAATTGATTATTTGAGGATATCGGTGACGGACAAGTGTAATCTCCGGTGCAGATACTGCATGCCGCCGCAAGGGATCACGCCGTTAGCACATGCGGAGATACTGACGCTGGAAGAAATCTTCCGGCTGGTGGGGATCATGGAACAACTGGGAATCCGGAAGGTGCGTCTGACCGGTGGGGAACCCATGGTACGGAAAAATCTGCCGTGGCTGGTGGAGCAGATCCATGGATTGCCGGGAATCCGGGAGATCGCCATGACTACCAATGGGACGCTGTTCGCACCGCAGGCAGAAATCTATCGCGAGGCGGGACTTACGGCAGTGAACATCAGCCTGGACACGCTGGATCCGGAACGTTTTCGCTGCATCACAGGCTGTGACCGTGCAGATCGTGCAGCAGGTGTGGACAGTGTGCTCCGCGCAATCGATGCGGCGCTGGAGCAGCAGCTTAGGGTGAAGATCAACTGCGTTCCCTGCGTGGAGATGAATGGAGAGGATATGGAAGGAATTGCCGCACTGGCAGCGGACAGGCCCGTGGATGTCCGATTCATCGAGCTGATGCCCATCGGCTGTGGAAAAGATTATACGGGAATTTCCTCGAAGGAGATTTTAAGTCGGCTGGAGAAAAGATTTGGAGCAGCAATAGCAGTTCCGGGGAAATCGCCGCTGGCAGTGGCGGGGC
>OHTC01000229.1_pt1 | contig 34013 bp, 25 predicted proteins | sample 1578801 | NCBI WGS metagenome assembly OHTC01 (sample SAMEA3879556, study PRJEB24766) | human gut metagenome | biome: human-associated habitat; feature: feces | place: USA | collected 1985/1987 | reverse complement strand
ACAGCGCGCCGTCGTCGAACACCATTACCGCCGCATTGCGGTCGGCGCCCGCGGGCACTCCGTCGAGCAGTACGCTTCCCTCCGTCTCCACGGCCCCTACCAGCATTTTGAGAAAGGAAGTCTTGCCGCTTCCCTCTCCGCCGACCACAGCCGTTATCTCGCCGTCTGAAAAGACTGCGTCCACCGCCCCGAACAGCCTCGCCCCGTAGGGATATTTCACCGCCGCGCCGACGAGTTCCAGCATATCACAGTATGTCGAGGGGCTTCCCGTAGCCCTCTCCGAAGTTGTTGAGGAAATAGTCGAGTTCGGGATACTCTTCCCTGAGACCGTCGAGTTGCTTGCGCAGACGTTCGTATGCGCTGTCGAATTCGCGGTTACCCGACAATCTCTCGTCAATGCACTTGATGAACGCCGACAGTTTGTCTGCGACTTTCATCAGTTTGTATTCCGTCGTGCTCTCGTCGGGCTGAATGTAATCTGCGTAAACTTTTGCCATTTCGTCGGGCAAAGACTGCAGAAGTTTGCGGTTGATAACGTGCTCTATCTCCGTGTAGGCGTCCTTGATGTTGGGGCCGTAGTATTTTATGGGCGTGGGCAGGTCGCCGCTGACGACTTCCGCCGTATCGTGATAAAGTGCGAGCGCGGCTATTTTGTCGGTGTTGACGTTACCCCCGAAATACTCGTTGCGGATTATGCCGAGCGCCTGTCCCACTATTGCGACGTGAGCGGCGTGCTGCATAAGGTCCTCTTTCGTGGTGGACCGCATAAGACTCCATCTCTCGATGAGTTTCATTCTGTTGAGCAGCGCGTAGAAAGTGTACATACTACCTCTCGTTTCCCCGAGCGGAAAGGCGCGGCCTTCTCGGGGGCGATTTACGGCAAACGCCCGCAGGGGTGCGGGCAGTTTGCTTTTACGTCGTTTGCGAAGCCCTGCCGCTCTCCCTTTTCGGGCAGCGTGCGGGGCAATCCGTCAGATGATATACTTGTCCAGTTTCGCGGGAGCGGCGTCGAGTTCGGCGCGTTTTGCCTCGTAGCCCTTTCTCTCGAACAACGCATAGGTCGCGTTCTTGCCCTCTTCCACGCCGGGCTGATTGAAAGTGTCCACGTTGAGCATTTCGCCGCAGTAAGCCGTCTGGAGTTGGAAGAACATAAGCAACTGACCCACGGTCTCCGCATTGATTTCGGGGAGCGTTATGGTGTTGTTCATATGCTGCGAACGCGTGAGCGCATATTCGGTCGCGCGGCGTTCGGTGTTGATGAGTTCGCCCATAGTGTGTCCGCACAGGAAATTGACGTCGGGGAACTCTTCCGCGCCGTCGGCTATGGTGACGTCTCCGCGGAACTTCTCCACTCCGATTATGGTAATGACCTTGTCGAACGGACCTTCGGTGTAAAGTTGCACCTGGGAATGCTGGTCGGTGACGCCGAGCGACTTGACGGGAGTCTGACCCGCATTGACGGTTTTACCGTCGAGGTCGACCGCCTTGCCGAGGCTTTCCGCCCACAACTGGCAATACCAGTCCGCCATAAACTTGAGGGAATCTGCATAAGGCATCATAACGGAAATGTTCTTGCCGTCTTTCATTGCGAGGAACTGAAGCGCCGCCGCCATAAGCGCGGAGTTGCGGAACATATCGGAAGACGAGCAAGCCTTGTCGATGTCCGCCGCGCCCTTGAGCAGTCCTGCGACGTCAATACCGAGCATTGCCGCGGGGAAGAGACCCACGGGGCACAGTTCGGAGAATCTGCCGCCCACTCCGTCGGGAATGAAGAAAGTCTTGAAGCCCTCCTTCTTAGCCAACTTGATGAGATTGCCCTTACTTTCGGAAGTGGTGGCGACGATGTGTTTCTGCCAGCCCTCTCCGACGGCTTTTTTCAGAATGTCGGAGATGATGAGGTACTGACTCATAGTCTCGGACGTCGCGCCGCTCTTGGTGACCACGTTGAACAGAGTGCGTTTGACGTCGACAACGTCGAGGAGCGCCAACATTCTTTCGGGGTCGACGTTGTCTTCGACGAAGAATTTGACTCCTCTCTTCTCCTTGGGCAAGTCGTTGTAACGGAAATGGCACAGCGCGGTGAACACTGCAATGGGACCGAGCGCGCTTCCGCCGATACCGAGAACGACGAAGTTGTCGAAGTCCGCTCTGACTTTCGCCGCGGTTGCGATGATGTCGTCTACTATTTCGTCCTGATTGTAAGGCAGGTCGGCCCACGCGGTCATACCCGTTCCGCGCATTTTTCCGAACTTGTCGAACGCCTCGCGCGCTTTGGGTGCTACGGCGGCGAGTTCGGCGTCGGTGATACCCTGGTCGCCGATGAACTTGTCGGTCATATTGTTGAAATCGAATTTAATGAGCATAAGAGCCTCCGATAATGTTTTTCACATATTTGACGCCGTCGGCGACTTCTTCAAACGAAGAATAATCGCCCGCGTATTGTTCGATGATAAGGGGTCCGTCGTATCCTACGGCGGTGAGTTCGTTCACGAGTTCTCCGAAAGGAAAAACGCCTTTGCCGACCATAGCTATTTTGCCGTCCTCGGTACAGTCGGAAATGTGAACGTTGTGCAGTCTGTCGCCCATAACTGCGATGTATTCGCGCCAGTCGCGTTCGCTTTGGCGCGCTTGTTTGATGTCAAGTACCGCCCCTACGTTCGGGCAATACTCTTTGGCTTCCGCGAAAAATTCGGGAGAATTGAAAGCCGCCCAGTGTACGTTCTCGAAACAAAGCGTAACGCCGTAGTCAAGCGCGATGTCGCCGAGTTCCTTCATACGTCTGCCCACTTTTTCGGGTGACACGAAAGAGGTCTTTTTAAGACGCGTAGTTCCGTGGAAGGTGTAGTACTTTGCGCCGAGTTTGCGCGCCGTGTCCAGAACCTTGCGGTAAAAAACTTCGGCGTCGTTGCGTGTGCGCGGTGCGGCGTTGAAAAGCTGGGGTTCGAACTGCGTGTTGAGCGAGTGAACGGAATATATTTCAAGCCCGTCGCGGCGAGCCTGTAAAAGGTCGCCGAAAGCGGGCTCGTATTCGGTGTATGTGGTGAGGAACACTTCGGCGCATTCCCCGCCACATTGTTGAATGACCGAGAACGAGTCCTCGGTCAATACTTTCGAAAAGAATGTTGCTGTCGATATTCCGACTTTCATCAGACTTCTTCTTCCTCGTAGACGTTTTCTGCGCCTCTCTTGGTTTTGCCCCAGATGTCCTTCTGTTTGCGGATTTGTCCGAGCAGTCTCGGAATGACCTCGTCGATGTTGTCGAAGGGCGAGGGGGACGACGCTTCCGCACGGTAGGACTGACTGCGATAGACGACGGTCATATCCGTGGTGTAGGTGCCGCCTTCCAGCGTAACGACGAATTTCGCGACAGCGTCATCGTCGTCATTGAAATACTTGTCGAGTTTGGCGCACTTTTTTTCGGTGATTGCTTTGAGCGAATCGCTGACGTTGTAGTCTTTTCCGAAGATTTCGATTTTCATAGCTGTGCCTCCGAATTTTGGTAATAACATTATATCAAATTTCTTCGGCTTATTCAATAGCGATATGAAAAATACTTGACCGAGTAATATATTACCACACGCGCGCGGACAAGGCAAACGAATGGGGCGGCAAAATCCGCCGCCCCGAAAAATAATCATATTGTGCCGAAAAACCTATATTCGGCTGTTTGTCGTCAATGTTATAATCCGTTCTTACCGACTTACTACGCCTGCTCGCAGTAAGATTTCATTTCTTCCGAAATATCAATCTTTGTCGCGTTTACGCCTTTGATGCAGAAATACCAATCGCAAGTCGCATATATGCTTCCGTCGGCGTTATAATCCACGGTCGTATAAGTGATGACAATTTCCGTACCTTTGAGTTCGAGTTTACGATTTGTCACCTCACCGCCAAGGTACGCATCTTCGTCGTCAGTTAATGCCAGTTTTCCTTCCTTCATAACAAGCATGGAAAGAATACTAAGAATTTCTTCCGATGCAGATTCATATTCGTAGAAAGGCGTAACGGATTTTTGCGAACTATCAAACTCCATTTTCCCGTCGGGATTCATTTCGTATCTCCAACTGTTATCCTCCTCAATGACCCGGAAATTGGCAAAATCGACTCTATAAAACATATCTTCGTTGAAGAAAAAATAAGCATCGGCAACCAAAGCCGCAGGCGCATAGAGATTGGCATATTCCGAGTCGTGAACCATCAGAGTTTTGTCTGCCTTGTTGTAGCATTTAATCACATGGACATCAGTCTCCGCTTCGACGCCGTCTTTCGAGTATTTGTCGTTATATTTACGATCGACAGTAAAACTGTTTGCGTTTTCAAGTGCGTCCAAAAGCTGTTCGAGCGTTGCGTCTTCCGTGAAAATATTGTCCCCTGCTTCCACAGTAACTCCGTCGGGCAAACCGCCACCAGAAGAATTTTCGTTATCGGGGTTGCACGCCGTAAAAACAGAAACGCTCATTACAAATATGAGCACAAGTAAAAATATCGGTAAAGTTCTCTTTTTCATTTGCTTAATCTCCCTTGATTTATTGTCCTATAAAGACACTCATCTATGATGCTACAAGAATATTTTAGTCTTGTCAAGACAATAATAAAATATATTTGCCTACACTTGCCCTAAAAGACAATTTGAAGGATTATTTGTTTATGCTAACGGAAAATAATCGTTTCAGTAAAACAAGAAAAGCAAAAGGATACACCCAAAGTCAAATAGCGGAAATGTTGGGAATAAAGAATTCGGCAGTTTCGAAATGGGAATGCGGACGCACACTTCCCGACTCTGAAATACTTGCTTTTCTTGCCGATTTATACGGGGTTTCTGTTGATTATTTGTTAGGAAGAACGAATGAACAAAACCTTTTCGATGATGCCAGAGTGCCCAAAACCGAAGTACAGACGTTGTACGACAAGCTAACCCCTGTTGATAAAGGACGCATACTCGGCTATATGCAATCAATCATCGATTCTTACAGTCACGACAAAACGAACTGAAAAAGAAAACGCCGACAAACAGTCGACGTTTTTTTGTTTTGATTTACCGTCGCCGCGGATTGCGGCGGCGGTTTATGTTTTATTTTTTGAAGGTGAGCGCGCCGCCGTCGACGTCTATCGTTACTTTGTCGCCGCCGCCGATTTCACCGGACAACAGCATTTCGCTGAGTTTGTCTTCGACAAGTCGCTGTATCGTACGGCGAAGCGGTCTTGCTCCGTACTCTTCGTTGTAGCCTTGTCCCACGATGAAGTCTTTTGCCGCGTCCGTGATGGTAATCGTGATGTCGCGCTCGTAGAGTCGTTTCGACAACGCCGAGAACATAATCGCCGAGATTTTCTCGATGTCCTCTTTTGTAAGGCGGTGGAAGAAGATGATTTCGTCGATACGGTTGATGAGTTCAGGTTTCATCGCCTCTTTCAACGCCTGCATCTGACGTTCGCGCATATTCTCGTACTCTGCCGCCGCTTTGTCCGAACCCGTGCCGAAACCGAGTGGCGCTTTGGTTTTCGCGATTTCTGCCGCGCCGATGTTGGACGTCATAATGACGATTGTATTCTTGAAACTTACCACTCTGCCGTGGCTGTCAGTAAGTCTGCCGTCTTCGAGTATCTGCAACAGAATGTTGAACACTTCGGGGTGCGCCTTTTCGATTTCGTCGAACAGAACGACGGAATAGGGTTTTCTGCGCACCTTTTCGGTGAGCTGACCGCCCTCGTCGTAACCCACGTAACCAGGCGCGGAGCCGATGAGTTTTGAGACGTTGTGTTTCTCCATATACTCCGACATATCCACGCGGATAAGCAGATTTTCGTCGCCGAACATTGCTTCGGCAAGCGCTTTTGCGAGTTCGGTTTTGCCGACGCCAGTAGGTCCGAGGAATATGAACGAACCGATAGGACGTTTGGGGTCTTTGAGTCCCGCTCTCGCACGTTTGATTGCCTTTGCGACGGCGACCACCGCTTCGTCCTGTCCGATGACTCTCTTGTGCAGGATTTCTTCGAGATGTTGCAGTTTTTCGCTTTCGCCTTCCGTAATCTTGCGTACGGGAATTCCCGTCCAGTCGGCGACTATGTCCGCGATTTCCTCTTCTCCGATACTTAGTTTGACGTCTTTGCTCTTATTCTTCCATTCCGCTTCGAGTTTCTCTTTCTGCTCGACCAGATTGTCGCGTTCCTGTTTGAGTTTGTCGGCGCGCTCGTACTGCTCGTGACGTGCGGCTTCGGATTTTTCGAGTTCGACTTCCTTTATGCGTTCCTCGACCTTTCTGATTTCTGGGGGCGTGGTGAAATTGAGTATCTTCTTTCTGCTTGCCGCCTCGTCGATAAGGTCGATTGCCTTGTCGGGAAGGAACCTGTCGGTGATGTATCTGTCGGAAAGTATCGCGGCGGACGAAATCGCCTCGTCCGTGATTTCAACCTTATGGTGCTGTTCGTACTTTTCTTTGAGTCCTTGCAGAATTTCGATTGTATCGGACACCGACGGCTGTTCCACCATAATGGGCTGGAACCTGCGTTCGAGTGCGGCGTCTTTCTCGAAATACTTTCTGTACTCTTCGATTGTGGTTGCGCCGATTGTCTGCAATTCGCCGCGTGCAAGCATAGGCTTCAACACGTTGGCGACGTCAAGACCGCCTTCGCCCGTCGAACCAGTACCGAGAATGGTGTGGATTTCGTCGATGAAAAGAATTATGTTGCCTGCGCGTTTGATTCCGTCGATTGCCTTTTTGAGTCTTTCTTCGAAGTCGCCGCGGTAACGAGTACCAGCAACCATGGACGTTATGTCAAGCGAAAACACGATTTTGTCGCGGAGCAGGTCGGGAACCCGTCCCTGAACTATCGCCTGCGCAAGTCCGTCGACTATCGCCGACTTACCGACGCCCGGTTCGCCTATCAGCACGGGGTTGTTTTTGGTGCGGCGGCACAGTATCTGAATTATTCTTTCGATTTCTTTGCCGCGCCCGATTACGGGGTCGAGTTTGCCCGCCCTTGCCTTTGCGGTAAGGTCGGTGCCGAACTGTGCGAGTTCTTCGGAAAGTCCGCCCCTTCCCGCATTTTGCGAAGAAGGCGCCTGCTCTCTCGCGTCCGCGCCGCCGTTATCAAAGGGATAGTAATCCGTGTTGCGCACGGGTTCTTCCCTTCTCGCGGTCTGTCTCGGAGACGGAGAGAAAAATTCGCCGAATATGCCGTCTATAAGGTCGTTGAGGTCGTAGACTTTTCTTTCGGCAGTCTGACCGCCGCCCGTCATTGCGTCGGCAAGTTTGTTTTGCAGAACGTCGAGGTCTACGCCCCATCTGCGCATAAGCACACCCGCCGCAACGGACGTTCTGTCCTCTGCAAGCGCGTAAAGCAGATGTTCGGTGTTAATCTGCGACGACGAAACTTTCGCCGCAACGGCTTTCGACAAGTCGATTGCGCGCTGAGCGCGCGTCGAAACGGAGACGCTGTTTACCGCCTCTCCTATGTTGAAAAGTGCAAGCGTGGCTCTCTCGTCCACGCCGTATTGTGCAAGAATACGTGCCGCAAGACAACCTGTCTGTGCGACAAGTCCGTAAAGCAGGTGCTCGGTGCAAACGAGCCCGCCTGTTCGCGCCGCAAGCCCCACGGCTTTGTCGAGTGCGGCTTTGTAGTTTTCGGAAAATACCATATTATTTTACCTCCTTTAATATGCCCTTCACGAGCCGCGCACGGGTTATGTCCCTTTCTGTCGGTGAACACTCGCCCGTAGTAAGTGTCAGATTTGCCGCCGAACACAAAACAAGCAGTTTATCAAGCGGTTTTGTGTCTTTAAGTGGCAGTATGTTCAATATCACGCCCAACTTGACGTCGGAAATGAGGTTCATGAGTTCCGCGGAAGAAAGCATGTACGCATTGAGAAGAATGCCGTAACTGCGACATATTTTGTCGTAGAGTTCCGCGCCTTTTTTGTGCGCCAGCTTTTCCCTCGCGCGGCTTTCGTGCAGACACATTTCCGCAGTTGCACGTTCTATTATCTCTATTATACTCTCTTCGTCAACCCCCAGAGTTCTGGTGTTGGAAAGCTGGTACATATCGCCCAGCGCTCCGCTGCCTTCGCCGTAAACTCCGCGCACCGTAAGCCCGTAGTCCATTACGAATTTTTTGAGCGCGGTTTCGATTGCTCCCGCAAGTTTGAGCGCAGGAAGAAACAGCATTGTAGACGCTCTCATTCCCGTGCCGAGATTGGTCGGACACGCGGTGAGAAATCCAAGTCTGTCGTCGTATGCTATCGGCAATTCGCGTATAAGCCTGTCGTCGTAACGGCTTATGCGTTTGTACGCCGTGCGCAGGTTAAGCCCGTCCTCGACGCACTGTTCGCGTACGTGGTCCTCCTCGTTGAGCATAATGGAAATGCCCTCTTTCTTTTCGAGTATGACCGCGCCCGTGGCGTCGTTTTTCTGCAAGGCGGGCGATATCAGGTGACGCTCGACCATTGCGAGTTTTTCAATCGGGCTCAAATCCTTCATGAAATAGAAGTTGTATTCGAACAGCCCTTTCGCCGCGGCGTCTGCGCCTTTCATAAACGCAAGGCACTCTTCCCTGTCCTCGCGCGTCTGTCTGTGAGGAAAAGGAAGTCCTTCGACGTTGCGGGCAAGACGGATACGCGAAGAAATGACGTTAAAGCGTGTGAGTTCGTATGTTTCTTTAACGTCCATTTCTTACTCCTTTCGGTCGTTTGCCGACGTGCGTGGACGAGTTCTGCGTGGCTTCCGCCGCCGCAACCGCGACTTCGCGCATATTGCGGTAACATTCGGGACAGCCGAACATAAACCCCGTGCGGAAATCTTCTGCGGTCGTGCCGCAAGCGGGACACTCCTTGCCCTTTCGGGCGTGAACTTCCTGCATTACGTCGAACGCGGTTCTGCCCGCCTGCATTATTGCCTTATAACAGTCCGCGCAAAAGTGATACTCCGCTATGCCGTTGTTGACAAGCGTTCTGTCGCAAAGCGTTGCCGTTCTTTTGTGGCAAAGGTCGCAAAGCATATTATTTCTTGAACCCGTCGGGGTGGGTGCTGTGCCACTTCCACGCGGAAGCGACTATTTCTTCGAGGCTGTCGTAACGGGGTTTCCAGCCGAGTTCGCGTTTGATTTTGTCGCTGGACGCAACAAGCGTAGCGGGGTCGCCGGGACGGCGCGCCTCAACCGTGCTCTTTATGTCAAGTCCCGTAACCTTGCGCGCGGTTTCGATGACTTCCTTGACGGAAAAACCGTTGCCATTGCCGAGGTTGTAGTAAGTGGACTTGCCGCCGTTTTTGAGGTATTCGAGCGCACGGATATGCGCGTCCGCAAGGTCGGTTATGTGAATATAGTCCCTGATGCACGTACCGTCGCGGGTGGGATAATCGTCGCCGAAAATGCCGATGTGGTCGCGTTTGCCCGACGCCGCTTGCAGAATGATGGGGATAAGGTGACTTTCGGGATTGTGAGCCTCGCCGATGTCGCCGTCACGGTGCGCGCCTGCCGCGTTGAAATAACGCAGTGCAACGTACTTCATTCCGTACGCTTTGTCGTAGTCGCTCATGAACTGTTCCATCATAAGTTTGGTCTGACCGTATACGCTGGTCGGGTTCTGGGGGCTGTCTTCCGTGATGAGCCCGTCGCCCGTGTCGCCGTAAGTCGCGGCAGAGGACGAAAATACCAGATATTTGACGTTTTCGGCAAGCATTGCGTCGAGAAGAGAAAGCGTGCCTGCAACGTTGTTGCGGTAGTATTTCGCGGGGTTTGTCATGCTCTCGCCGACGAGAGAATACGCCGCAAAGTGAATTACGGAGTCAACGTTGTATTTGCGGAAAGTTTCGCGCAGCAACTCCGTATCGAAAATGTCGCCCTTGACGAAAGGCGCGTCGCCTACCGCCTCGATGTGACCCGTAACGAGATTGTCGTAAACCACGACGTCCATATTTCTTTCGCGCAGTTCTCTCACGGTATGCGAACCGATGTAACCTGCTCCGCCTGTGACAAGAATCATATTTTCTCCTTTGCGCCTGCGCGTGAAACGCGCGCAGACACGCACGATATTTTTTTTATTGATTATACTTCTTTGCAAGTTGTTTTGCAACATTATTTGTGTATAATATGCTTATGGACAGAACCATACTCCATTGCGACCTCAACAATTTCTACGCATCAGTGGAACAAAAAATGCACCCCGAATTCGACGGGTTGCCGCTTGCCGTATGCGGGAATCCCGAGGTCAGGCACGGGATAGTTCTGGCAAAGAATATGCTTGCCAAAGAAGCCGGCGTCGCAACGGGCGAAGCCATATGGATTTCGCGGCAAAAATGCCCGAATATCGTATTCGTACCGCCGCACTACGACGAGTACGTCAAATACAGCAAACAGGTTTTCGGAATATACACGGAATTCACGGACAGAGTGGAAAGTTTCGGACTGGACGAATGCTGGCTCGATGTTACGGAGTCGGTGAGGTTGCTCGGCAACGGCAAACAGATTGCCGACAATATCCGCGAAACCGTGAAAAAACGCACGGGACTTACCATATCCGTCGGCGTGTCCTTCACGAAAGTTCTTGCAAAACTGGGCAGCGACCTCAAAAAACCCGACGCGACAGTCGTTCTCGACCGCGAAAACTATATGCGGCTTATCGGCGACCGCTCCCCTTCCGAGCTCATTATGATTGGAAGAAAAACGGCGCAGAAACTTGAAAATCTCAACATTCGCACAATAAAACAGCTTGCTTGCGCGGACGTAGCGATGTTGCGCGACCATTTCGGCATTATCGCCGACAAAATGTCCGCCGCCGCACGCGGTATCGAAACCGAACCCGTAAAACTCTACTATGACACGCACGTACCCAAAAGCGTAAGCCACGGCACCACGACGCCGCGCGATATGACGACGTTCGAGGACGCCAAAATCGTAATTTACGCGCTTGCGGAAATGGTGGCAATGCGCCTCAGACGTTTCAACCTCTGCGCGGACGGAGTCGGACTTTCCGTGCGCGAAGCGTCACTCAGTCACAAGTCCTGTCAGGGCGTACTTCCCCGCTCCACTTCCAACGCCGCGGACATCGCCGAAGCCGCTCTCAAACTGCTCGTCAAACTTCACACTTTCCCTGCGCCGTTGCGCGCGATTTCCGTTGCGGCAATCCGTCTGTCGGACAAAAACGTCGTCCAGACTTCCCTTTTCGACTGCGAAGGCGAAAAAGAAGAAAAACTCGAACAAAGCATAGACAAAATCCGCGGCAAATACGGTTACAAGTCCGTAAAACGCGGACTTATGCTCAAAAACGACCTTGCAACCAATCTGCACGAGGACGACGGTTTTTTGCCCTTCAAACGCTGAAATCCGACAACCGTTTTAGGTTTTTCGGCATTTCCTTTTTACAATTTTTTGACAACTTTCCGCAAAACCTTTCAAATTGTTTACAACTCTGTGACAAATCTTTATAATAATCCGTAGCGCACTTAACGAATTCAGCCTCACGGAGGCACTACTCGGGGTCGCGCGAAAAGCGTTAGCCCCTCATTGACTTATGGCTGCAATAATCATCTCCGCTATACTTTCTCTGCTCGCCGGCATCGGCGTTTTCCTCATTGCCACCAAAGTTCTGAGCTCCAATTTGGAATCGGTCAGCGGCAACAAACTCAAAACCCTCTTTTCCAAAACGTCCAAAAGCAAACTCCTCGGAGTCGGAATAGGCACCGTCGCAACGGCTGCAATTCAGAGTTCGGGCGCCGTCAGCGTTATGGTAATCGGTTTTGTCAACGCGTCGCTTATGTCCCTCACCCAGGCCGCAACAATAATATTCGGCGCGAACATCGGCACCACAATCACAGGTCAGATTGTCGCACTCGGCACGCTCGGCGAATCCGTTTCGACCACTGTAATATTTGCGGCGTTTACGTTCATCGGCGCGTGTATGATTATGTTCTCCAAAAAGGACATAGTCAAAAAGGTAGGCGGCATACTCCTCGGTTTCGGACTCATTTTCGTGGCGCTCGACATAATGAGCTCTTCGATGTCTATATTCACCGAAGAAGAAAGTCTCGGCGTTCAGGCTTTCCTCGCCACAATCAAAAATCCCATACTTCTCGTAATAATAGGTGCGGTTCTCACCGCCGTAATTCAAAGTTCGTCCGTTATGACGGGTATTGCCATCACAATGGTTTTCTCGGGGCTTATCTCTCTCGACCAGGGCATCTACCTCACAATGGGCAGCAATATCGGCTCTTGCGTGGTCGCGGTAATCGCGGGTATAGGAAGTTCCACCAACGCAAAACGCACCGCGCTCATTCACCTGATTTTCAACATTTCCGGCGTTATCCTCTTTATGCTCGTCGGGCTCATTATGCGCGAAGCGTCGCACGGCGCAGTGACTTTCGGCGTACTGTTCGAAAAGATGTTCCCGCAGGTTCCGTCCACGCAACTGGCTATGTTCCATACGTTCTTCAACGTCATAACGGTTGCGATAATTCTTCCTTTCACCAACCTGCTCGTCAAACTCGTATCGAAGATATTGCCCGAAAGAAAACGCAAACCCGACCCCAACGCTCCGCATCTCGTTTATCTCGAAGAACACTTCCTGTCCACTCCCCCTATCGCGGTGGCACAGCTTCGCAAAGAAGTGCTCAACATGGCGGAAATCGCGCTTTACAACTTCGACAGCGCGGTTAATATGCTCTGCACGCTCGATTTCGCAGACAAGGATACCTTCGTCAAAAACGAAGAACAGCTCAACTTCCTCAACCGCGAAATCGTCCGTTTCAACGTCAAACTCTCCAAAACCGACATCAGCGCCGTCGACAACGTGTTCCTGTCCACGGTGTACCATTCGGTGAGCGACCTCGAAAGAATAGGCGACTACTCCGAAAACATAGTCGAATACGCCCAGAAACTGCAAATGTCGGGGCAAACTTTCTCCGAAGAAGCAGTCGACGAAATCCGCGAAATGAAATCGCGCATAGATTCCCTTGCGGAAAACGTAATGGCGGAATATAATGACAACGACCTGTCCCTGCTCGGGGCTATATACAAACAGGAAGACGGAATAGACGACTACTCCGAAGTTATGACGTCCAACCATGTCAACCGACTGGACGAAGGACTTTGCACTCCCGACAGCGGACTGCTCTTCTCGTCGTTCGTATCCGACAGCGAAAGAATAGCCGACCACTTCGTCAATGTTGCCAAATCCGTACGCAGCTTCTCGAAGAAGTCAAAAGAAAACGAAAAAAGCCTTTTGGAGGCATAAATGAAAATCGCCATTGCGACCAACAACAAGAACAAAGTCAAAGAAATCCGCGCGGTACTCGGCGGCCACTTCGATGCGATGTATTCCCTCGAAGACCTCGGAATAAACGTAGAAATAGAAGAAACGGGCGATACGCTCACGGAAAACGCGCTGATAAAAGCGCGTACCATACGCGACCTCAGCGGACTGCCCGCACTTGCGGACGACAGCGGACTTATGGTTGACGCGCTCGACGGCGCACCGGGCGTCTATTCGGCACGCTACGCAGGTGAAGAACACGACGACAAAAAGAACAACGCACTCCTGCTCAAAAACCTTGAAGGCAAACCCAGAACGGCGCACTTCTGCTCCGTAATCGCGCTCGTATATCCCGACGGAAAAGAACTTACCGCGGAAGGACGCGTCGAAGGACACATTCTGGACCATGAACGCGGCAACAACGGTTTCGGTTACGATCCCCTGTTTTTCAGCGACGAACTCGGCAAGACTTTCGCGGAAGCGTCACAGGAGGAAAAGAACTCCGTAAGCCACAGAGGACGCGCCTTGCGCAATATGCTGCAAATTCTCGAAAACGACAAAACCGACGCTTAATGCGTCGGTTTTTAACACTTAAACCCGCTATGAAAACAATTTTCGCATTTTCCGACATACACGAACGCACCCTGCCGCCCAACCTCGAAGAAGTCGCAAACGAGAGCGATTACGTATTCTTTCTGGGCGACGGTGCGGCGCGGCTCGCTTGTCTTTCGGGGCACAAAAACTTTTATGCCGTGCGCGGAAACTGCGACTTTATGCCCCTTCCCGCCGAACAGGTCGTTGAGGTCGAGGGAGTGCGAATTCTGCTTACCCACGGCGACGCTTACCGCGTAAAAAGCGACTTGCTTTCCCTTTCTTTACGCGCCGCCGAACTCGGCTGTTCCCTTGCCGTTTACGGTCACACGCATTTTGCCGAAAGAACGGAATACAACGGCGTAACGCTTATAAACCCCGGCGCACTCTCACACCCGATGTCCCAGACTCCGACCTATGCCTATATCGTCATCGAAAAAGGCAAAATTCTCTCGTCATTCGTTCCCGTGTTTTTCTGAAACCGCCGAAATTCGCCGCAATACCCGCCACTGCAATTTTCGAAAATTGCTTTACGAAAATTCAAAAATACAGTTGTTTTCTCTCACCTTTTAATTGAAACGCCGATACGCTACAATAAATGAAAAGGAGAAGTACGTTGCGGATTGTACGGTAATGCGCTGTAAAACTGACTTTTGGATTTGCGTAGTCTTTCAAATAAAAAAAAGCGCATTCAACCCGACCGTTCTTCTCCAAATTTGATTTTCAATCATTTGAAATATATGCGGTACGCATTGTACACGTCTGACGGCCACCCTGCCCCGAATACTTAACCGCGACCGACGCAAATTCCCGACAAACGCGATTTCATAATATTCTCACATTTGTGAGATGTCAAGCATAAATCATACATTTGTGAGAAAAATATAGTATCAATATGCCAAGGAATGTGTGCGTCTTATGAAAAATGCGGAAGCGTTGCCGATATTCTCGCAAAGGTTGAAAGAGTTGCGCATGGAAAGGTCTCTGGGTCAGGTTGCGCTTGCCGAAAGCATAGGCGTCAGCAAAGCCGTCGTCAGCATGTGGGAAACGGGCAAACGCGAACCGTCCATGACGTCGCTTATCGCTCTTGCAAACTTTTACGGCGTCAGCATCGACTACATCGTTGGTCTGACCGACTGAGACAAAATAAAATGACATAAACCATATAATAAAATCCAAAAAGCTTTTGCTACAATTCCGAAATAAATTATAAAGTAAAACAGACAAAATTTGCTACGCAAATAATCTCCGTGGCATAAGAAAAGAGACGCTCTCGCGTCTCTTTTCTGGTGACCCACCGGAGATTCGTAGGAAGTCCAACGGACTTCCGTAATAGCCGTTTGCAATCATCTGTTGGCGCAACTCGCTTTGCGCCGATTGCAAACCGCGTCAGTCCGGACTTGTCCGGAGTTCGTTTGCCAAAGGCAAAATTTGCTACGCAAATAATCTCCGCGGTATAAGAAAAGAGACGCTCTCGCGTCTCTTTTCTGGTGACCCACCGGAGATTCGAACTCCGGACCATCGCATTAAAAGTGCGGTGCTCTACCTGCTGAGCTAGTGGGTCATTTCTGGCAGGGGTAGCTGGATTCGAACCAACGAATGCCAGAATCAAAATCTGGTGCCTTACCGCTTGGCGATACCCCTACGACTCGGTAGGTACCGAGATTGAGTCAAAGTGGGGTGAGTAGTGGGATTCGAACCCACGGCCTTCAGGGCCACAACCTGACGCGCTAACCAACTGCGCTATACCCACCGTAATGGCGAGCCTGAAGAGATTCGAACTCCCGACACACGGCTTAGAAGGCCGTTGCTCTATCCTGCTGAGCTACAGGCTCAAAAGTTGGAGCGGGTGATGGGAATCGGACCCACGCGACCAGCTTGGAAGGCTGGTATTCTACCATTGAACTACACCCGCACGAGGTCTTGGTCACCACACGGCACCTCTTTTGATGCTCAAAAATCTTACCATAAACGAAAACGCTTGTCAACGATTTTGCGACATATATCGCAAAAGAAAAACAAATGTCGCATCGCCCACCATCGCGCGCGCAAACCGATATATAAATCTACGCAATTTCACCGCTTGCATTCCATCTTCAATCCATTTCCAATCAAGCAGAAATGCCCGTCATTTTGTACACTTATCGTGTATAAAATTACGTTATATTGAATTTATTACAACACGATACGTGCATTAATTAATTGCGGATGCAACATTTATGACACTATTGACAGCAGATTTTGTATAAATTGTAAATTTTGATACACGATTTGTATTTTTGTATTTACATCGAAAAACATGCACATTTCTCTTCTATCTCGAAACGTTACTAAAATAAGGAAGTTAAATTTCACCAATTAACTCATTATCAAAGACTAATTCAATAGCATTGATTCATGGGTGGCAATGCCTACTACACACTCTTCATAATTAATCCTTGCAGGCAAATAAACAACAAGCAAAATAAAAACACCGCTTTTGCGGTGTTTTGGTGCGCCCTCAGGGATTCGTAGGAAGCGCCCAGCGGCTTCCGTAATAGCGTATTTGCAATCATCTGTTGGCGCAACTCGCTTTGCGCCGAACCTTTATATCATCGGTGTATCGGAAAAAGACCGTCAGGAGTATATGGGACACGTTTCCGGTAGCCCAATGACGAATGACGTTTATACGACGTTTACGCCCGACGTGAAGGCGAAAAATATCTATGATATTTACGGTGATTTTTTACCGAAATTTTGACATCAAATTTTTATGATTTTGATGTCAGGTAAACAAAGTATACTATTTGTGGGCAATGAAAAAACCCACTGTTTAGTGGGTTTAGTGGTGCGCCCTCAGGGATTCGAACCCGGGACCCACTGATTAAGAGTCAGTTGCTCTACCAGCTGAGCTAAGGGCGCATTTTTCGCGACGAGTACGCAAGTCTGCGGTCATCGTCGCTAACTTTGGAATGGAGCGGGAGACGGGATTCGGACCCGCGACTTTCACCTTGGCAAGGTGACACTCTACCACTGAGTCACTCCCGCGAACGAGATATAATATATCAAACTATCAGAAAAAAAGCAAGGATTTTTCACTTATTTATGCATTTTTTTGCGCAAACGGCTTTTTGCTTTACTTATTGCGCCGATATGATATAATAGATAAGCAAAATTTATAGGCAGCCGTGGCGAAATTGGCAGACGCGCCGGATTTAGGTTCCGGTGGGAAACCGTATGGGTTCAAGTCCCTTCGGCTGCACCAGACCAGAATAATACGAACCAAGAAGACGATTCGAGGTTCGTATTATTTTTTGCAAGAGATTATTTCGGCATCATTGTCCGTTTGCAATAACACCTCTGGATTTGCCTCTTTTGGCAGGCTCAGGTCCGCATAGCTCCTCGCGGACGTCAACGGTCGCAAAATCGCCACTGAAAACACCTATATAAAGACTTTGAGAGCCGAGTATGGATTGTTTCTCCTTGCTCGGCTCTTTTGCTGTTTAGAAGCTATTTTACGCGCTTATAACGCAACGATTTTGGCTTTGTTCCGTTGACTTCCGCCGGCTCGCTATTTAGTGCACTGATATTTACCGTCCTATGCACCCTCGCCTCTTGCCGAAAAAGGCAAATAAATTCGGAGGTGTAGCTCAAAATGGAAATGTTGGTAACAAAGTTCTCAAAAGGAAAGTACCGTAACGAAGGCGAATTATTCGCCGAACCTATCTCTGCCGAAAACGTTAAACTTATGGGCGAGATGATCGCTTTACAGGCGCTCCGCACCGTAAAGAAGTTTGATATGAAAGTTGCAGACAGATTGTATATCGGTCTCATCAAAGACCTGCACCATATGAGCGAGATAGATTATACCGTTTCGGACGGCTATGACGTGGCACAGACAGCTATCTGCTTTCTGTATCAGTACGCCGGCAGAAAGGCGTCCGAGATTTGCGGTAAAGACAAACGCGGAAAGGAAATAACCATCAAACTCGCTTGCTATCGTGAGGTGGACAGATTCATCGATAGCATGCGCAACCGCTCTGACAGACGCGGAGCGATCGAATATATAGACTTCACGGATTATAAGGCTCTGCCAATGGATCCTGTAAATTGCTTTGAACAAGAGCAAACCGATCACACAAAATACGATGAACTTGTAGAAGCCTTGCGGCTCTCCGCTTTGGAACTTGCCATTCTAAACTGCTATATGAACGGCATGGTGCAATCGGAAGTCTGCGCCGAACTAGGCATCGGCAGAGGAACTATCAATCACCAAAAAGCAAGTATTCGCCAGAGGTATTATAGTCTTTACACCTCTCTTTAATATTGCAACTTCATGTAAAATAATAACACCACTAGCATAGCCAGTGGTGTTATTATTTTTTATGTCATTTCTCAACTCACATTCAATCAATGCTTGTGTATTTTTTCTTCCTTGTTAAAAAAGCCTCTTTACCGCCTTCAAGTATATTGCAAATATGTTGCTGAATTCCTCTTGAACCCAAAAAAGTGTCGGGGTCAGTGGCGTCAATGTTTTCTATCGCACCAGAACGATATTCAAATTTAAACGCTTTATTTCTTGTTTGCTGATTATTTTCTATTTGCTGATTTGCGACAATCACTTCTTCGGCATCACATCCCAGCACCAAATTGGCATTGTGCGTTACTAATATTATTTGTCTATCATTTTTTCTGTCCTTAATAAATGAAACCAGGTCGGATACTATAGACATATTATCTAAATCATCCTCAGGCTGATCTAATAATATTGGACATTTGGATTCATCATGACTGATGAGCAATTTTAATAATACCAAGGCCTTTTTGCCTGGGGACATATTTTCAATTTTATCGCCATCCATTTCAACAGTATAAATAATATTGTCAAAATCACTCAACAGCTCACGTAGTGCATCATTTTTGTCATATTTATTTATTAGTACTTTTTTACTATCATTGTTTAAAATTGCATTTATATAGTCTCTTTTGCAATTATCGTCAAACTCAGATTCCAAAATAAATTGTTCATTATCCATATCTTTTAGTGCGCCATCATGAATACTTCTTATGGCATTTTGCGCAAATATTTTGAAGATAGTTTCCCTAAACAAAACTCTACGCCGACGTTTTACGGCAACAATCTTAAAGTTTTCACTAGTATCCTTGAACTGAATATTCATGAATTCATTCTCAAATAAATCATATTCTGCTTCACGTGAAGTGGTCAACGAAATAAGAGAGTTTATTAAACAAGTGATTGTTTCTTTTATACCATCTAAAATTTTATGTTCGCTCTCAATCTTTCTTAGTTGCTCTTCTTCAGCTCGTAAATTTCCCTCAACCTTCTTTATCTCAGCATTATTATCAATCATCGGCTTAAGTTCATCAATAATTGCGCTCCTCTTGTCATAGGCCTCTTGTTTTTCGCGCAGACGAGCTGAGATGGCATCAACAATCTCAATTTTTTCTTTCTGCCATAATTGATTCGTCTTCTCAGAAATGTTTTTTATAATTCTACTTGCACACTGAGCCACTTCAGATTCTCTTAGATTTTTGAGCTCAATTTCTATGGTCACTCTGCTATTTTCTATAAGTTCCTTATCTGCGGTAAGTATTTTAATTTCATTTCCCAATAAAATTTTATCTTCAACGGCTTTATCAAATCTAGTTATATCATCAGCAGAGATTTTCAGAGTCGCTGCTAATGTTTCCTTTTTCTTGCGAAGTGCTGTTATATTATTTTTTACTGATTCTATTCCACCCAAATCTTTTATTGCTGAAATTTGGGTATCGAGTTTTTGTTTTTCATAAACCAGTTCTATTATTTTTGAATCAATCTGTTTTTGTATGTTAATAATCTTCGTCGCCATCTGCTTACGCAAATCACAAAAGGCGGGGTTCTGACTAATTATATTTTCTATTATGCTATCTATTTCTGTCTTTTCTGCGCAATCATCCATTAATTTATTAAGGTAAGATTGCGCAATATATACGATTTTTTTATCGTCGTTCGAGCCATTATATGAAACAGTCCCATCTTTCCAATGAACTTTAACAGGAAATTCTAACGGCATTTTTCTACCATTATATACTACATCGAGACGCGAATAAACTTCTGCTGGATCAATAGCTCTAGCTATATTTTGAAGTAGTATGGATTTCCCTGTGGACTTTGATCCAATTATACAAGTCAAATTTTGGTTGATAGAAATCATTTTATTTGAGAAACGATGGGGCACAACATCATCTTCTATAACAACACCATCTATTATTCTATAATTATCCACCCGATCTGCAGGGCAAAATTCTTGAATACGAACACGCTCAATTGGCTCGAATAGAATTTGGCGTAACCCTTCCCAAGTAGGATCAGCCTTTATCCAACAATACCTTTTTGTCGATCTTCCTTGATTATCAAGCGGTTCAAATATTGCAGCATTAGTATGAGCATCACATCCCCAAACACATGGCATAATTTTTATAGGCTTTGTGTTTTTCTCTCCCCTAAAAAACTTGATATCTGATGGATTAGCAGACAATATCAAATCAGAAACCTTATAAAGATCTGTCCTATATTCTAATAAATCTACTAAATCCTGCGAAGGACTACTTGGATTACCTACAGCCGAAGCTCCATCAGTACTTTTATTGGGCATCAATACTAATACATTATCCTTGCATTCCGGATAATTATTAAAAATTTTGATTATATTATCAAAATTTATATAAAAACTTTCAACTCCTTTTTTATATGCTTGCTCATCATCTAATCCTTCGACAATTTCCTTCCCATAACGAATTAAGTCTTCTTTACGCGCACAATATGTACTTTTTACAGACTTGTATATCAAATTACTCAAAATAATTGTATCTACCTTATCCACAAAAGACGGATTAATCAAGAGATGTACGTTCATATTAACACCATCTCTTAATGGCAAACACCTTAATTCAATATTGGGGAAAATAAAATCAATATACTGTTGAAGAATACCATCCTCCTTTACTTTTTTGTAATTTTCGATGGAAAAATAATCGGTAATACCTACCGCAGCAATTTTTCTCTGTGGGTCGTGTCCATCCCCAATGTAGTTCTTTATATCTTGATAAAATCTCTCCCATTTTTCATCATTGTTACCAGAGAACTGATCGTTTTTCTTCGTATATGGTGTATGAAGATGAAAGTCCCATCTCCGCCATTCAGAACCTCTTTCAAAACTCATAGGATTATCCTCCTAAATTTTACTGATATTATACACAAAATTAAATGTCAGAGCAAGATTAATATATGCAATTAGGTGATAATCAGCCTGCTTTTGCGTATATCCACCAGCAAAACCGAATAAGATACATCATTTTCATCTTCAGCGCAAGCAATGTCTTTTTATAAATAAATCGCCTCGTCGCAGTAGTCGGCAAGTTAAGTTCACTATAGCCCATTCTCCATTAAACTTGCTTAACCGGGCGAAGAATTTCCCTCGCCCGGTCATTCCGCAATTAGCCATATCAATCGTGTTTGCGCTTGTACCTCACTATCGCATATGTAAGTAAGGCAGCGAGCAACACTCCGCCAACGGAAACTGTCACAGCTATCACGACCGTATTGTCATCATCGGGAGCAGCGGGAGGAATTTCGGTGCTTTTCATAGCAAGAGTAACATCCAGATCAGATGTCTGCACACTTTTTTTCGGGAAGGTAAAGAAATATTTCCCGTCTTGTTCGCTCAGTACCCCGTCGCCTCCTGGCATCAGGCATTTCATTTCATAGCCGTCTTCCATTGCAAACTCTATTTCAATCACATCGCCTAGCCTGTATTTCACACTGCCGCAACCGTCGGCAAGTACAATTTCTTTGCCGTTGATCTTAAATTCTTTAACACCATTGAACCCCGACAGTTTTATCTCACCGAGCGGAGCCGCTTTGACGACAACGGTATGGCAAGTGCCCATATCGAATTGCATTTCTGATATGTCATCTGCCGACAGCATGTCTTTACCGTCCACCATAAAACACACCCATTGATAGCTGTCGTCAAGAATATCCACCTTAAGCTCTGTACTCTCCCCTGTCGAGTAATAGCGCGCTCCGACACTCAACTGATAAGCGTTTTTATGCACCTCATCGGTCAGATCTATCACACTCACATGATTCCTTTTGGTAGTAGGATATCCGTTCGCATCGTTTATCTCAAATTCTTCATCAAAGTCCAATGCTTTGAACGCATTTGGCTCCTCAAGACTCTCCTCATCTTTGATGTGCGTCAGTTGTTCGGGCGAAAGAGCGACTTCATGCGTAGGACCGCCTATTATTATCACACCGGCACCTTGCTCGCACTTCTGCCCAACAATATCCCAAACGCTATCCGTGACACTTTCGTCGATATATACATAGTTGTCGGAAAATGTGAAGAACGGTATTTCGTCCACATTCATGAGCCCTACCAGCGATCCAACAGTATAAAAGTCTTCGCGATATATTCCCATGTCCAGTACTTCTATCCCGTCTATGATAGCGATGTTGGAGTCGTACACGACCTCGATCTTACTATCCATACTGTCCGTGCTGAGATTATGACGTCCGGATATCGCGCCTATCCCGGCCCCCTTTAATTTCCCTTTGAATACACAGCCTGATATAATGTTTGAATCAGCCGCATCACTTGTAATACCGCCCACTTCAATACCATCAAGGGAACCCGTAAAACTGCAGTTACGGAACTCACAAGCGACAGCCCATCCTATTATGCCGCCGGCGGTACTTGCCGCGACGACATCTCCTTCTATATGAACATTTGACACGATCGCATTGTGCGCTTCTGCCGCAAGTCCGCCATAATCACCGAAATAATCTTTCCAAACATCTTCTCCGGGTGCCGCTGTTTTGTTCTTATCGTAGATGATATTAAGATTGCTAACATTGCCTGTTAAAAATCCGAACAGCCCGGCACATCTTTCACGTCCATATTCGTCGAATTTGTCTGCTTGATTTAGCGGCAAGGACCAAAAATTATAAATGGTATGCCCTGCGCCGTCCAGCGACGCAAACATATCACGCGCAGGCCATCCGTATTTCTCCCAATCAGGCGCATATTTGTGCCATGACGTATCCGCCGCCATATTTATGTCCTGCGTCAATACGAGCGTGTAATTGTTATATGTTTTATTTAACCAATCATCCGTATCTTTTTCGAAGGTGAAAGTATAGTTCAACAATTCACCCAAAGTGGATATGTAGACAACGCGCCTCTCTTCGTCCTGACTATCGCCTTCATCGGCGAATGCAACATACTTTACATTAAATATCATGCCGAGGACTAATATCGCGCACGCTATAAGACATAGGGCTTTAGTAGTGAAAAACAGTTTCTTTACCATCATATACCTCCTATCATTATATTATTGCATATAGTACATAAGAGCGTAATCATATATTTATGCACCGTTCCTGCCTACTCTGCCGTCATAATTTGCATAAAAGTACTTCAGTTGGTCATAGCCTACGATAGTGCTGTATGTAAATCCGCCATGCCCGCCTTTTAGACCCGTATTATCAAAATAAGCACTATCGTTATGCCCTATGATACCTCCAATATGTGGATGAAGATCTTTGTCTTTTGGTATGCATCTGTAATCGTTTTCGGCGCTGCCGCGTCCTGTATCTCTATTGCCGAAATAAAACATCCCGTAGTTATTGCAACCCGCAACCGCACCGCCTTTATTATATCCGACAATACCTCCGACAGACCTGTTGTGATTGCCTTCAATATAGTGGTAGTAATCGGAATACATGTTACAATTTATTATTCCTTTGCCGTTGGTCAAAGTCCCCGCATAGTTTTGTCCTGCAATACCCCCCATATCACCGCTACAAAACATCCACATATAGCTCTTGCAGTTCTTTATCGTACCATTAGGAGCATAATTTTTCCCGACTATCCCACCAGAGAAAGAGCTAATGCGGTTCACTTCAAGCGTGCCGTACACATCTACATTTTCTATAAGTCCATAATTGCTGCCAGCAACTGCACCTACATTACATTGAACAGTACTATGGTCTGCTCCGAAATAAATCTTTACGTTTTTCAGTTGCATATTTTTTATCACTGCGGTATCGGTAAGATCTCCGAATAGACCATATGCCGCAGAGGATGAGATACTGCTTTTGTTGATGGTAAGATTATTTATTGTATGATAGCGTCCGTCCAGCGTTCCACTGAATTTAGATATCGGCGGCCAGTTGCCCATCATTGTATCTATATCGCAAATCATATAATATGCATGATCTGACGGTTTATTGGCAAGCAACAGCAGATGTAAAAACGAAGAAACAAACCGCCTATTTAGCGATACCGTTTGTTTCCATGCTGCATCCACATTTTCATTATTGTATTTTACTGCGTTGGTAACCGTTATGGTATAGGTGTCTGCCAGACTACCGACAGCATAATCAATGAGATCCAAGTATGTATTATTACCACTTACCACTACAGATAGATATTTCGAGTCAGATGCATTCACCGAAAACTCAAAATCGGTTGAATTGCGTGCGGTAAAATTATTGCCCTGCGGCTTGAAAGTAATCTTATTTCTCGCTGCGGTTATATCAAGTCCGGTGCTATCTCCGCCATAGGCAAGCTCAATCGTCCCACCCGTTGAACCGCCGAGAGCTCTGTAAACCTCAACTTTCTTCTCTGTTGTGCCGTAGCTCTTCGTTCCGTCGCTTATCGACACCGTATAATTGTACACGGTCCTGCTGTTGCTTGTATGGGCGGGAGCATCGTACACAATGTTTATTGTTTTGTGTTGAATTATTCTCAGTTGATTAGGGGATTTGCTTATGATGCTAATATCTACACCTTTTGCCTGTAATTCGCTGGATGTATATCGCGTTCCAGTCGTGCCACCGACCAAGTAAATGTCTGCCTTGTATCCGGCACGCAATTGCGTTTTATTGCCGATTTCTATAAGTTGAATTCCGCTGCCGTAATCCGCATCGCCGTTATAGTCCTGCGAATATTCAAGAGTATATTTACTTTCCAGCAATTTTGAGGCCAATGAGATTTCTGCAACTGCCCGCTCATTATCTGACGAAGTGATTTTAACAGTTATTCCCGAGCCGTACGGAGCGCGGTCGTCTATCTTGACAGTAAAGATACCGTTTTCGGTATCCGCTGTGACAGAATAATAGTTGCTCGCATCATCTCCAGATAATCCCGTATATGTGACTGCGGTTTCATATCTTTTATTTGAAGCAACATTGTTATCATTGTATTTCACAGCAAAGCTATAAGTATTTCCTCTATCTTTTTCTCCACCGGCACCTTCTATGCTTATTGATCCCACAGGTATTTTAACAGGCTGTTGAACTTCCTTCACAATCCGACGATACTCTTCAGGGGCTCTCGGCTGGATAACAACCACATTAAAGACAATGACGGGGTTATCCACACTAAAAACATTATTGACAATTATGGCTGTGTTGTACTCCCATGCAGAGGCATAATCTGTAGTTATGATAACTATGGCAAAATCGGAATAGGAAACGGAATTTTCAAGTCTGTATTCCTGTTCGTCAACAACAAAACTCTTTATGCCGACATCAAGTATATCACCAGGATTCACAACTAACTCGGCATCGCTCGCATCATCGCCGCGGACTTTCACAGCCACCTCTCCTATATCTGTGGCATATACCGGCATAATTGTTACTATCATCATAGTGTTCTCCTGGCTATCAACACGTGTTGCCGACACTACAAACGAACTGTAAGGCATAGCTTCTGGAAGAACAGTGACATTGGTGACAATCTCACCGGCACTACTTTGCACCTGATCAACTACAATATCCGGATTGCCTGAGATATTAACCATTATAAAGCCTTCTCCGGTCACCGTGTAGGTGTAGGTTTCGTCAGCATACACGAAATCTTCGCCCAAAATAGTAAGTGAGCCTCCCGCCTGTGCGTCGGGAAATGTAACCGTACTTGCCTGCCCAGCCCCACCAGCGGCATGTGCTACATTTTCGTTTGAAATATTGCACAGCAAAATCGTGGCTATTGTCAAAAGCAAAATGACAAGTACTACCGACATGTATTTTCTTAAGTTTGTGTACATTTTTTTACCTCGCTCAATTATTTATTATGTCGTCAGGAAACCCTGTTTGGACCAGTTGGCTGTCGCCACTAGAGTTGTGTGTAAATGCCTCACTCGTTGAGCCGTCTTCGGACGGGGTTATCTCCTCATTCGGATCGTCAATCACGATAAGTTTTAGCACGTTGCTCTTTACCCCGTCCACAGTAACCTGAATCTGCACTTCCGTGCCGGCTACTGCCAAGGCCGAAGCATATATAAGATTGCCGGATATATACACTCCTGAAGCATCGTTGATTATCTCATATTGCCTGTTCAATATTTCCACATCATCCGGATAGATGAGTGCAGAGATATTTATCATTGTGTTACGGATTATATAACTCTGCTCGCTTATCAACAAAACCTCTTCGGCCTGACGCTGTTCAACTTTAATTATGTATGCTCGGCTAGTTTTATCGCCGGACCGAATGTAGACCGAAATTTCCATGTCCCAACGCGCATTGTCCGAAATCACAAGCATTCCGTTATCGCCCACAGACACGTAAGCACCGAAATTCGGAGTTTCGGAAAAGATTACATACTCCAGATCTTTCACTGCAGCGTCTTTCGGAAAAGTTTCTGCCTGCATTTGTAGCGTATCGCCGCGGTGAAGATGAATGACATCTGCCAGCTCCTCCCCGGTCTCTGCACTGTTTATCTGCATTTCCTCTATTGGGACGGACGTGAGATAAAAATACACATGCTTGGAAACGTTTTCCACCGTTACATCAATTTCTATTTGCTTATTCAGATTGTCGGCTATGTCGAAAGCTTTTAGCATATAGCGTTTGTCCGCAATCTTTTCAAGCATCCCCAAACTGTCGTCGTTAAATTCGATGTTGACGGGCACGTCGTTCAAGACGTTAACCGTTGCGTTTTCGGGGAAAATCTTCAGCGTCAACTCCATCTCATCGCCAAGATTGATGTAATTGCGCCAATTTGCTTCGGAAAACTCAATGCGCTCGACGGGAATTCGCTCAATTTGAATGGCCAATTTGTTGCTGATCACACCATTATGCTCGGCAACTGCATAAAGATACACCGTGGAGCCAATTTCAATCTTGTCGGTTGTATAAAAAATATCGTTAGAAACGTACGCATACTCCTCTTGGTTTTCATACAATTCCCCGTTCGGGCGTACTATCTTTTCTATCACGTAATTGTAATTGCTGTAAGTGGCGTCAGCGGGCGCTATACCCACCAAAACATCCGCGCTTTCTGTCAGTCCCAATGTGGTGACGTTGTCGCGCAGACGTATGGAGACGGATTTAACCTCAATCGGCTCTTTCACAATTCTAATGGGTAAATACAACAGTTTTTCTTCTTCATCGTTCGTATTGATGCGTATGTTCAATCTGTTATCAATTTCGGCAGCATAGTATTCTTTGGCGTAACAGGTTAATCCTTCAAAATAGACATCATCTTGATTTACTATAACCAACTGACTAGGCTCGACTTCGCTATATGAAACTTCCCCCGTCCTCAAATTACAAGAACGCATATATACTGCGGGTATATTTACCGCACCTGTTTCATTATCAATTACAAACACTCTGGTCGGATCATATTGCACACCCTTTTCAATATTCTCACGCATGTCGGAAAGTACTTCCGACAGTGACGTTGCCTCACGGTCGTTAGCAAAAACAAGGTCTTTATATACTTCGTCTTCCTCTATTGAATTATTGAAAAAAGATTCCCTGGTTCCTACAATTTCAAACGACTTTGATATGTCCAATATCCAAAGATCAAAACTGACAGTAAAATCCAGCAAATAATATGCTCCGATATCAAAATCAATGCTGCCTGCCATCGCAAAATTGCCTTTATGATATGATGCACTCAATAAAGAGTTTTCATCTTCGCTCAAATTCAAATCGTTTATATCCCCGACAAAAACTGCTCCTATTGCCGAAAATTCCGCATAAACGCCTGCCTCCAATGACAAATCCAAATTGAAAATGCCGGCTATGGTCACCCCTATACCCAATTGGGCTCCAATCTTTAACTCAATTGATCCAATAGTGCTCACGCAGGATGAAATCTTGTAATATGAATTTGCATTGTCGCTTTGACTATCCGCCGTTGTTACAGTCGTCACCTCATTTACTGATTCAATATTTAATTTTGCCTCGAGTGCTCCTACTATCGAAAAATCAAGCACTGCCCCGACATCTACAGTAAAGGCTACACCGGGTGCTACCGGAAAAAAAAGTTGCACAAAATCAATTGTCGAGTCGCTTTTTGACATCTCTTGCTTATAGTAATCTGACAGAGTCTCCAGCTCTAATATTGCCGCATACTTGTCGTTCAATGCCAAGTACTTTTTATCTAAGTTCGCATAATCGAGTTGCTGCTGTGCCAGCTGCCTTTTTGCCACCAACTCCGCTTTTTCACTGCTTGAAAGATTTGGATTTTGTAACTGTCTCTCTATATAGCTCAAAGCAGCATCTGCTTCATATGCATCATGCAAAACGTTGGCGTACTTGTTTCTGACCGTGATGCTCTCAAACAATCCGTTATCTGGCAACGAAAGTATATCACCATGAAAACCAGCGACTATTGTCCATATCCCATGGTGGCTTGTTGTTTGCCTATTCATGGCTTCATCGCCATAAAAATCAACAATGGTGTTGCTTTCATATGTAAAAGTCAAATAGAACTTAAGTTTGTCAGTTAAATTCCACACGATATTGCAATCGACATCCAGCGGATCAATGGATTTGAACTTTACGTCAATCCTCGATGGCGCAAGCGCTTTGTTTGAAAGTTCCACCCCATCGCTTACCATATCATTTAACGCTTTGGCAACAGAACTAACACTCACGGAGTTGAGAATTTGATTTTTAATCAACTCTTCACTATAAACTTTTGCTCCTTTTGCGACGTAAGAATTGTTAATTTCAAATTCTTTGTATATTTCATTCAAGTTTGGAGACGAAAACTCTATATTATTTCCGTCTATACTCTCAATTTTGTATGCGACATCTACATATTCGTGCATGTTGGGTATAAGTGTTGGAATAATAAGAACATCTCCCACAGAAAAACTATCGGGATTATCTATTTGGAACGCTTTATTTTGTTCGTCCACCTCTGATATGCTGTCTGCCGAAACAAACTTTAACGTATCATTGTACTCAACCGTTTCGGTCACGGGTTTTTCCACAGAAAAAAACAAGGGATTATGCCATTCTTTATCAAGAAATTCAGCGTTTTTTAAATATATGCCATATGTATTACCCTCTTTGTAATTTACAAACGGTTCAACCAAATATCCATCATCAATCGGTTTTACATTTAGTTGAACTATTGTACCAGCCATATCAGTTATAGATACAAAATCCGCGACATTCGAATTATTTATCCATTTTTTACTAACGATTCCAAAAGAAAAATCCACAGAAACATCTCGCAACATCTCTGTACTTCTATGTTCATAATACTCTTCTGCAGCACCTGCAATCTGGCTACTATTATTAGTCGGAAGAACAACGAAAATAACACAAATAATTGCTATCAACAGCAAAATCATAAATAGGCAACTTATAAATAGAATTCCTATTTTTCTTTTCAACATAGCTCCCACCCCTTCAAATTTTATTTCTCTATAAATTAAAACAATCTAACGATTACATTTGTCCAAAAAAATACCGACGCTTCACACGCCGGTATTCTATTCAATAAGATGTTCGTGGGACTAAAAGACCATATCCAATATTTCCTGTATGCTCGCCCCGGAATAAGCTTCCATTCTTAAATAATAAGTTTTACTGCCATATGTGAAAGTACAATAGTAATTATTGAATCCAACAGGATCGGCTGTAATGCCATACCGTATTTCAATACTTCCCCACACTCCGTTTTCATCACACATAAAATCTATATTATCAACATGCGAAAACGTATACTCATCATCCACAACATAAATACAAATATTGTCGAAAATATCGTCCCAAACGTAATAGCTGAAGCGAACACCGAATTGCAACGTGTGGTCTTTAGTATAAAGTAGATCATACGCCACAGAATTTTCATCCAATGTATCATCGTAAGAAGAAAAAATAATTTCGTTGCCATATATATCTCGGACTTCCTGCGCTGTCACTCCGATAAACTCAAAATCAGTTATATCTTGACTATAAAATGTATTATCGTCTGTATCTGTTGGCAGGGTCAACGGCAATGCTATCCCTATGGAGAGACAAATGATAAATACCGCTGCAATCGAAGTTGCAATAACTACATTCCTGTGACGAACTGTCTGTCTGCTCTTCTCTTCACTCTTAACTTTTGCCAAATCAAAGTCCTTGTCACGGGCAGTTGACGCGACATATGCGTTCATCAATTTGTCAAACTTTTCATCATTTTCTTTCCGTTTCATACAATGATTACAGCCTCCGCATTTTCGATTATCCCATTGTTATCATACACATAAATACCAGGCATACTGCCCCACCCCGAAGATACATTGTAGTAAATTTTAGTGTTTATGATATTCATCGATTTATCGTAATACACTTCTTTTTTTACACCATAAACAACCATAATATGACGTCCTATGTACTCTTGCTTGTTTAGTAGCGTTTTATTTTGGCTTTCATTCAAGAAAGATATATTATAGCCGTTTAAATACAATATTATCGGTTTTCCTTCTTGGAGTCTTTCATATACAAGATTGTGATCTATAGCTTTATCGCTCATAACGGAATCATATGAAATATTGTATCCATTGCCCGTTACGTACAATTGCATTCCACTCCGGAATTGCTCGCGCGAAGTCCCCTCGGCATTAGAATTGCTACCCATTTTGACATATAAGGTGTCAATCAAGTTTTGTTTGATCGACTCGTTTCTTATCATTGGCTCATATGTATATATTGAGTTGCGCATTCTCCCCGGTTCAAAATTCGGTATAAGACTAGAACAAAAACGATCATAATATCCAATAATATTAGCTCCGGCAACACAAGCGCAAACATTCTCAAGCACATTGTTGCAATTATAATATAATGGAAATGAAGGATTTGCATACTCCTCATATGCCGTTACTTTTTTATCATAAATTATCTCCTCGACTTTCGTTTCGTAGATTATCCCTCCAAAGTACAAATCATCAGAATAGTATGCTTCTTGCGCTTCAGCCAAATTCAAGGGTGTTGCGGACAAACCTATTGATGCACATATTGAACATAAAAGCAGATTCGACAAGACAATTGCGAGCAGATTATTAATCATTAGTTTATTTTTCATTGATATTTTCCTCCTATTAGAATATAACAATCTGCTATGATAATTTGTCCAACTCATTGTCGGATAAGCTCTCTTTTAGTTTTTTTATTGCGCTTAATTTCAAATTCCCTACTGTGGACTTGGAAACGCCCATTTCCGCAGCAATTGCACGCAACGTTTTATCTTCAAAATATATTTCTTGAATGACATGCTTTTCTTCATCGCTCAATTTGCTCATTGCATTATCGATCATTATTCGAAGTTCAATCAATTCATCAGACTGCTCTACCGCAAAATTTTCTATCGCACCATAATCGACATAAACAACGTTTCCTTTTTCTCTCGTGCTTTTCTTTAATGCGTTCAATGCCCGCCGCATCATAATCTTGCACAAAAAATTAAAACCGTTTTGTATGAACACGTAACTTGTCGCGATCTTGAAAATATCGCCCCAAAATTCCTGTACCAGATCATCTGCTGAATTTTCATCACGCATATATTTCAACGCAATATGGCGAAGCGTCGGAGCAATAAGGCTATGTAGTGTTGTTACGCTTTCTTTATCGCCGTTTTTAATGTCAATTAAACATTGATCGATTTGTCTTTTGTGCTTTCTATCCATATCTAGCTTTACTATATGTGGTGATCTTTCTTCATCAGCATCACATATTCTGAATAAAATATTACCATGAGTAATAATTGAATGCAAGAATAGTTATCTATTCGCCCATAATAAATGATATGGCAGTTAGGCGTGCGCTTGGCTTATATACAAGTCGGCTCGCTGCGCTCGCCGAAGCCAAGCGCACGCCCGAACAGGCAAAGCGGCAAACGGAAATCAAAGGCGGCGACGGCGCGGGCGTTCGCCGCTGACCCGCTTGGCGAATCGCCCGCTTATTCCGTCGCGCCATGCCTTGATTTTTACCGTTATGTGTTTCGCTATGTTACTTTCGGGAGTTGTGCGATCACTTCGGGGCTTACCGTGCCGATATACTCTCCGTCATCCCAGCAGCTGAATTTGTCCGAAAGAATAAACTTCTTTTCGTTCTCACCGTAAGGGCAGATGATGTCCTCGTCCATGACGTCCGTCACGAAATAGCGATACAGTCCTCTGGAATAGACGAGTTTTCCGCCCGTCTTTTCAAGATACTTCGTCAGATATCGTATCGCCTGCGGCACTTCGGCGGCGTGGTCTATGGGCTTGAAATCGTTCCTCCCGAACTTCCTGCCGAAAAAGTCGTTCTGATAGGTCGTATGCATCTTCCGTGCTCGCGTATCGAAGTCCCGCACTTCCTCGTTCCTGCCGGGCAGCGTGCCTTCGGGGATGTAGAATATCCCGTGAAAGTGCAGCCGTTTCGTTTCGGGAGCGCGTTCCCATACGCCTATGTACCGCCAGCCCTTGCGCGAACTGAAATGCTGCAAGCACCTGCTCAACGTCTTCCGGAAACTTTCTTCGTCGTGCAGCTTGTCATCGAATGTGAAAGTCACGAAAAAATTGAATTGCTGCTGGTTGATCTTCCGCCACAACCGTACTTTGCGGCAGACCATGTTGCGGTGTTTCCGTTCGAGATTTTGTGCTACAAACTCCGCACACTGCCCTTCGCTCCCGAAGTAGGGCGCCATCTCTTTACAGATATACTCTTTGCGTTCGCGCCGTTTCATGCCCGCGCTTTTTTGATACAATTCCTCGAACAGCTCCTTGCGCGTCATACGCCGTTCTTCGGGTATCGCATCGGTTTTTCCCCGCTCCGCAGGGGCGGTGTCATTTCCGTCCGCATTTTCTGTGGGTGCGGTTGCTGATCCCTCGGCTTGTCCCTTGACGGCGATCACTTCTTCGGGAGCCTTACGGCGTTTCTTCGCATAAGGGTTAGGTTCGTAAGGGATCCCGATATAATGTCCTCCGTCCGAATAGACTTTTACTTTGCCATACGGCATACTTGTATCCTCCTTTGAATAAAAATGAATTTCTGCTCTTCATTTCTTCCGAGGCGGATGAGAGTTATAACTTCATTTTCACATACGGAATTACGGCAGCCGCTTTGCCACGCGCTATGTTCCGTCCGCATGTCTCACTTGCTTTCATTCATCTTTTCCAAATATTCGTTCATCCGCATTTCCAGAGAAGAAACGAAGAGGCCGTACTCGTCCTCGGTCATATGCTCAATGTCGGGCTTGCCCACGACAAAGACTTTGATGCCGAGAGGGTTTCTTTTGACCTCTATCTCTTCCAATTACATCACCTCCTTTCAGATAAAATTTGTTTTGTCCGTCCTTGTCCGTTACGGTGCTTTCAGGCGCGCAAAGCATTTGTTTGTCATGCCGCTTCCCTCCTTTTTGATATATTCTCTCGGAGATACTCCAAAAGTTTCTTGTTTTTCATGCGGACATATTCGCTGGAGTAATTGAGTTCTTCCGCCGCGGCCTCCTGCGTCAGCCCCATGACGTACAGTTCAAAGTAGATCCTGTATAAATCAAGAGGGGCGTCGCGGATGACCTCAGCGTAAGATCTCACGAGATCCGACGTCTTGTGCGGAAGGACTTGAAAGGCAGCGTCCATCTTCGCCTTGTCCGCATAGTACAGGCGAATGGTTTTCAATTCTTTTCGGATCTCTTCCGTCGTCATGGCGTTCCTCCCGCTATCTTTTCTTTTACTCTATCAGGGTATGTCGCAAGCTTTTTGCGACTTTCAAGAAATTTTTATCAGCCAAATAGGAAGACTATTTTCCTATTTGAAAAAATTTTTGCTTATTTTTCTACAATGCCGAACGATCGCATGAATGCGCCTTCTGCCTTTCGTCTTCGGGATGTTGGGAGAGCGGCTTTGTCCGTCAAAGGCGCG
>OHTC01000184.1_pt1 | contig 37993 bp, 33 predicted proteins | sample 1578801 | NCBI WGS metagenome assembly OHTC01 (sample SAMEA3879556, study PRJEB24766) | human gut metagenome | biome: human-associated habitat; feature: feces | place: USA | collected 1985/1987 | reverse complement strand
CTACAACATTTTGTGGGGGTATTACCTCTTGTTCCCTTGACAGGTCCCTGGAACTCTGATAAGCTGGAAAAGGCTTATATTTTCCGGAAGACCGGATCACACGAAGGAGGACCCCTGCAATGATCCAGGACATCATGGACTTTCTCTCCCAGGCCGACCCCGAGGTGGGGGCATCTATTCAGAAGGAATTCGACCGGGAGCAGCACAACATTGAGCTGATCGCCTCTGAAAATTTTGTTTCCCCTGCTGTGATGGCCGCGATGGGCAGTGTGCTGACCAACAAATATGCAGAGGGATATCCGGGCAAGCGCTATTATGGTGGTTGCCAATATGTTGATATTGTTGAAAATATTGCGATTCAGCGCGCAAAAGAGCTGTTTGGTGCAGATTGCGTCAACGTCCAGCCCCACTCCGGCGCTTCCGCCAACCTGGCCGCGTTCAAGGCTATGCTCCAGCCCGGCGACACCTTCATGGGCATGAACCTCGCCCACGGCGGCCACCTGTCCCACGGCAGCCCGGTCAACATCTCCGGCCAGTACTTCCATCAGGTCCCCTACTCCCTCAACGATGAGACCGAAATGATCGACTACGACGAGGTCTACCGCATCGCGCAGGAGTGCAAGCCCAAGATGATCCTTGCCGGCGCTTCCGCCTATCCCCGCAAGATCGACTTCGCCAAGTTCCGTGAGATCGCTGATTCCGTCGGCGCTTTCTTCATGGTCGATATGGCCCACATCGCCGGTCTCGTCGCCGCCGGCGTTCACGAGAGCCCCGTGCCCTATGCCGACGTTGTCACCACCACCACCCACAAGACCCTGCGCGGCCCCCGCGGCGGCATGATCCTGTGCAAGAACGAGATCACCAAGAAGAACATCGAAACCGGCGAGATGGAGACCATCAACCTGGCCAAGAAGATCGACTCCGCCGTGTTCCCCGGCACCCAGGGCGGCCCGCTCGAGCACATCATCGCTGCCAAGGCCATCTGCTTCGGCGAGGCGCTCAAGCCCGAGTTCAAGGCCTACGGTGAGCAGGTCGTCAAGAACGCTGCCGTTCTTGCCGAGGGTCTGAAGGCTGAAGGCTTCCGTCTGGTCTCCGGCGGCACCGACAACCACCTCATGCTCGTCGACGTCCGCAACTTCAACATCACCGGTAAGGAGATCGAGCGTCGCTTGGACGAGTGCTTCATCACCGTCAACAAGAACGCCATCCCCAACGACCCCGAGAAGCCGTTCGTTACTTCCGGTATCCGCGTCGGCACCCCCGCTGCCACCACCCGCGGTCTGAAGGAAGAGGACATGAAGGAGATCGCCCGCATCATGGGTATGGTCGCCCGTGACTTCGAAGGCAACAAGACCGCCGCTCAGGAGGCTGTTATCACCCTGACCAAGAAGTACCCCATCTACGAATAAAACAAACTCAAAATAAAAGGAACCGTCCCGATGGGACGGTTCCTTTTATTTTGGGGGATGCAGCCCGCTGTGCGCATAATTTGCCCGCCTTGGCGGGCAAATTCCACACTTGCGGGCTGAGAAGTGTTTTTTCTGACGCACATGTCGTCAGAAAAAACGATTAAGATTATTTGCCGCCTGCGGGCGGCAAATGCGGCGGGGTGCGCGGGCCTGTTCGCCGCGGTGCGGCGAATGCGGCATGATAAATCCTTGTGGAAAGCGCCGCGGGCTTTGGGCCGCGGCGCTTTTCTTATTTTTTGATGTCCAGGACGATCTTGCCGCAGGCGCGGCAGAGGTGGGCGATGGGGCGGTAGACGTCGGATGCCTTGCAGACGAAGAAATCGTTTCCGGTCGGGAGAGAGGTCATCTTGAACGGCTCTTCCGTCCACAGAAGCTCGTAGCCGCTGCCGCCGCGCAGGTAGCCGGTCTCCATTTCTTTTGCACAGTAGGGACAGTTCATACGGAATCTCCTTTCTTTTTCCACAGGATGTTCTTCTTGTACGCAGTCTCTCACTTCCAATGCTTTCGCCTTAAATTTACCATTTCTACCGGAAAATGGCAAGATTTGCCTGCACAAAATACTTGACAGGCGAAAATTTTCGGCTATAATTTGAAATTGATTTTCATTTTCAAATTCAGGAGGCCACTATGGCGACCTATACGACCAAACAGCAAAAGGCAGTGCTCGACTGTCTTTCTGAGCGCGCGGACTCGCCGGTCAGCGCGGCGGCGATCGTCGACGCGCTGCGCGAGCAGGGCGAGCACATCGGCATCGCGACGGTATACCGGCAGCTGGAAAAGCTCGAACGGCAGGGCAGCGTCCACAAGGTCACGACGGATGAGGGCGCATACTATCAGTTCTGCACCCACGGCTGTGCGTTGGACTGCTGCCTCTTCAAGTGCGAGTGCTGCGGGCGCATCGTGCACCTCGACTGCCACCAGCTCGCGCCGCTCTACGAGCATTTGGAGCATGAGCACGGCTTTTCCATCAATCCCCGCAAAACGATGTTCTACGGCCTGTGCCGCGAGTGTCAGGAGGGCGCATGAAACGCATTGCTTCCTTTTTTTTGGCGCTCGCGCTGGCATTTTCCCTCACCGCCTGCACCGTGCCTGTGGAAAAGGCGGACGACGGCAAAATCCAGATCGTCGCGACGCTTTTCCCCTATTATGACTTCGCCCGCGCCATCGTCGGCGACCGCGCGGACGTCACGCTTCTGCTCTCACCGGGGCGCGAGGCGCACAGCTTCGAGCCCACGCCGCTCGACGCCGTCACGATCTCCGAATCCGATGTTTTCCTCTACAACGGCGGCGAGGGGGAATACTGGGTCGACAGTATGCTCGACGCTGCAGGCGAAAATATCGCCGTCATCGCCCGCATGATGGACTACGTCGACGCGCTCGACGAGGAATATGTCGAGGGCATGCAGGGCGCGGACGGCCATGACCACGACCATGAGCATGGCAGCCACGATGATCACGATGACCATGATGACCATGACCACGATCATGAAGAAGATGAGCACGACAGCGACGAGGTCGAATACGACGAGCACATCTGGACGTCGCCGAAAAACGCCGTCGTCCTCTGCCGCGCCGTCTGCGACGCGATCTGCAAGGCCGATCCCGCAAACGAGGATTTCTACCGCGCGAACTGCGACGATTATTGCGCGCAGATCGAAGCGCTGGACGCACGCTTTGCCTCTCTCTGCGAAAGCGCGCCGCACAAGCTCCTCGTCTTCGCCGACCGCTTCCCGATGCTCTACTTCTGCCGCGAATTCGGCTTGGACTACCGCGCGGCGTTTCACGGCTGCTCGGGCGACACCGAGCCGTCGCTCGCGACGATCAAGTACCTCATCGACAAGGTGGAGGACGAGGATATCCCCGTGGTCTACACCATCGACTTTGGCACAAAAAAGGTCGCCGCCGTGGTGAGCGAATGCACCGGCGCAGCGGTCGACACCCTATATTCGATGCAGACCGTCTCGCGCGCGGATTTTGACGCGGGCGAGACCTACCTCACGCTCATGGAGCGCAACTACGAAGCACTCAGAAAGGGGCTCAACGAATGAATGAATCGCCCATCGTCCTCGCGTGCGAGGACGTCACGCTCGGCTACGAGCACAAACCGCTCTTGGAGCACTTGACCCTCACCGTCCGCGCGGGGGACTACCTCTGCATCGTCGGCGAGAACGGCAGCGGCAAATCGACGCTGCTGCGCTCGCTCCTCGGGTTTCTCTCGCCCCTCGCAGGCAAGATCGACTGCCCCGCCCAGCGCGAGGGCCGACTCGGATATCTGCCCCAGCAGACGCCCACGCAGCGCGACTTTCCCGCAACGGTCACGGAGGTCGTGCTCTCGGGCTTTTCGAACCGCCGCGCGCGCTTTTTCTACACGGCGGAGGAACGCTCGACGGCGCTGATGAACCTCGGCAAGCTCGGCGTGCTGGAATTAAAGGACAAGTGCTACCGCGAGCTCTCCGGCGGGCAGCAGCAGCGCGTGCTGCTTGCGCGCGCCCTGTGCGCGGCAAATGACCTGCTCATCCTCGACGAGCCTGTCACGGGCCTTGACCCCGCGAGCATGCAGGACCTTTACAAAACGCTGCGCTATTTGAACGAGCGCGAGGGCATGGCCATCATCATGGTCACGCACGACATTGAAAACGCCCTGCGCGAGGCCAAGCACATCCTCTGCGTCGACCGCGCGGGCTGCTTTTACGGCACGGTAAGCGAGTTTTTATCGTCGCCCGCCGGCAAACGGTTTGGAGGTGAGCGCGCATGAAGCTGCTTCTTTCGATGTTCGCCTATCCTTTCATCGTGCGCGCGTTTGTTGTCGGCATTTTGGTCTCGCTGTGCGCGTCGCTGCTCGGCGTGCCGCTCGTTTTGAAGCGCTACTCGATGATCGGCGACGGGCTGAGCCACGTGTCGTTCGGCGCGCTGTCGGTCGCGGTGGCATGCGGCTTCGCGCCGCTGTGGTTTTCCATCCCCGTTGTGGTCATCGCGGCGTTCATCCTGATGCACGTCGCGGAAAAGAGCCGCGTCAGCGCGGACGCGATGATCGCGGTGTTCTCGGCCTCGGCGCTCGCCATCGGCGTCATCGTCACCTCGCTCACGACCGGCATGACCACGGATGTCGACAGCTATATGTTCGGCAGCATCCTCGCGATGTCGCGCTCGGACGTCATCCTGAGCGTCACGCTCGCGCTCTGCGTGCCCGCGCTCTACATTCTCTTCTACCACAAGCTCTTTTCCGTCACGTTCGACGAGTCCTTTGCCCGCGCGACGGGCGTGCGCGTCGGCACATACAAGGCGATCCTGTCCGTTCTAACGGCGCTCACCGTCGTGCTCGGTATGCGCATGATGGGCGCGATGCTACTCTCGAGCCTCATCATCTTCCCGGCGCTGTCCGCGATGCGGGTGTTCAAGAGCTTCCGCTCTGTCGTGTGCTTTGCCGCGGGGCTCTCGGTCATGTGCTTCTGCCTCGGGCTCACGGGGTCGTATCTGCTCTCCACCCCCGTGGGCGCGACGGTCGTCGTCTGCGACCTTGCGGCGTTCCTCCTCTGCAGCCTGATCGGCCGCGGACGGGGATGATCCACTTCTTAAATTTTCTGAAAGGCTGCGCCTGCAAACTTGCAAAGCGCAGCCTTTCATGTTATGTTGTGGATAGCCCCCTTTTATGCTTCGTTCGAAAAATTTGAAAAAGCGTGACACTTTTTCGCGTTTTCTGCGTCTAAGAGAGTAGAAGAACTTTTGAGGAGGTCTCCCCATGAAGAAAAAGCGGCTTCTCCCCCTCGGCATTCTGGCTGTTCTCGTCCTCGCAGCTTTGATCTACACGCGTCCGATGACGCTGCAAGAGATCGGCAAGGTGGATATCGCACAATGCGAATCCGTTTCCGGCTATCACCGCCGTGCCCCCGATTCGGAGTTCACCTCGTTTGAGCTTTCCGCAGAGGATGAACGCTGCTCGCAGCTCATCGACCTTTTTGCACAGCAGAAGTACCGCCGCTCGCTCATCAATTTGCTGTCGCCGGACGGCGGCAGCACCCACCAGCCGAAGGACGGCGATTTCATCTGGGATCTGAGCTTCAACTTTGGCCCGACTGATTTCCCCGACGGCAGCACCGGCAAAGGCACGTTTATCCAGTGCAGGGATTTTTACGGCACCCTGAGCGTTTCCCGCATCATAGACGGCAAAACGCTCCGCTGCACCACAATCGATCAGGCGGCGTTTTTGCAGCAGGTCTATGACATCATCTCTTCCGACGCGCCGTAACGAATCAGGAGGCTGCCTTATGAAAAGACGACACGCCATTGTCCTCTGCACCCTCATTGCACTCGCCCTCGCGCTTCTTCTCTACACGCAGCCCATGACGATCAAGGAGCTCTGCGGGTGGGGTATCATGCAGTGTGACGAGGTGCTTGCCGTCGACTTTACGCTTCCCTACGACGGCTATGACCCGCCGCGTCTGCCGCGCGGCGACGAGCGCGCGGAGCAGCTCATCGACCTCTTCTCTCGGCAGAAATTCCGCCGCTCGCTGCTTGACCTCCCGCTGTTCTACCTGTTCTATGAGAACATCACGATCGTCCCGCAGTGCGACGAGGCCTGGTGGGTCTACTTCTATTTTCCCACCGACGACGATGATTCGCCGCTCTCGCTCAACGTGATCAATCGCTACGGCGATCTGACGATCTATTTCCCCGGCGGCCATTACTCTTTCTGCGGCGCGAACCAAAAAGAAGCGTTTTTGCGGCAGGTCTATGACATCATTTCCGCTGAACCGTAACCCATTCCACACTTTATCACAACAGGAGGAATTATTATGAAAAAATGCGTATCCATTCTCATCGGCGTCCTTGCCGTCATCGCCGCGGCAGCCGCCGTCCTCGTCGCGCTCGACCGCTTCCGCAAGCAGACCGACGAAGACCCGAACGACTTTGAAGACTGAAAAAGGAGAGGCTTTTGCCTCTCCTTTTCGTTTCTTTTTAGACCGCCTTCGCCTTGGCAAGCATCAGCTTTGCGCCCGTTTTGGAGCAGAGCTTGATCTCGCCCGCGTAGCCGTCGAGGCGCGCGGCCTCGTCAGCCTTGAGCTCGACGCTCTCGTCGCCGACGATGACGTGAACCTCGCCCACGCCGCAGTAGATGAGCGTCATGCCCTCGCAGCCGTGGACGGTCTTGTGCTCGCCCGCCGCAAGGTGCTCGCCGCGCATCTTGCCCTCGCATTTGCCCTTGCGGAGCATGAGGTTGAAGTCGCGGCAGCGGCCCCAGGAGTGAGTGTCGTCGCCGCCGTCGAAGCGGTGGACCTCGTAGGGATTCAGCGTCAGCTTTTCGCCGCCGTTGTGGTTGAGCTCGATCGTGCCCTCAAGCGTCGAAATGAGGCGCTCATAGTCGGGCAGGGCCGTGAAGTCGGACTCCGCGTCCTCAACGGTCGCAGAGCTCAGCCGCCACAAAAAGTCGCGGTCTGCGTACACCGCGCCCGCAGGCGCAATGCCGAGCTGGGTCGTCAGGCCGCCGGACCACTTGGTCGTAATGTAGTCACTCGGCGTTAAATGCTGGATGGTCATGGAAAAATACAACTCCTTTGCAATGCAAATGGCTTCGGTGTGCGCGCACCGAAGCCATTTTTTGATGAATCTTTTCGTTTAGCCCTCGATGAGCTTGACGATCTCAGCGTAGCACTCGTCGGCAAGGGGCAGAGCGTGCGCGAGCAGGGCCTCGCCCTTGGCGCGGTACTCAGCGGCAAACTCCTGATCCTTCAGAGAGCCGACGTTGATGAGCACGTTGAGCCATGCGCCCTGGATACCGGCCTTGAGGGACAGGAACGCAACGCCCAGGTCGCTCGCGGAGGTGTCGTTGAAGCGGCCCAGCAGGGACTGTGCAAGCGTCAGGGTCTCGTCGATGAGCTCCATCATCTCCATCGGGGTCTTGGTGCAGCCCTTCAGGCCCTCCTGGATGGCGGCGGAGCGGGCAGCCTTCTCCTCGTCGGTCGCCTTGGGCATACCGAACGCGGCGGAGACGACGTTGAACGCCTCGGTGTCGCGGTCCATCACGTCGAGCAGGCGAACCTTGAGCTCGTTGCCCTTCTTCTCGACCTCGGCAGCATGCTCGGCATACTCGGCATACTTCTTGCGGCCCTGGGTCAGGCCGCCGACCATCGCGGTCAGCGCGGCGCCGATGGAGCCATAGAGTGCGGCGCAGGAGCCGCCGCCCGGCGCGGGAGCATCGGAGGCAACGGTATCGGCAAAGCCGGTAACGGTCATATCAGCTAACTTCATCATGTTGAATATTTCCTTTCATCATTTCGCGCCGTTTTCGTCCCGCGCAGGCATCGCCGCACCTTTACGGTCAGCCGCCCCTCTTGGAGCAGCCAACGCCCGCACGAGCCAAAAGCGTCGCAGCCTTTGCCGCCTCCCGGCAGCAAACGATTTTAATCGTTTTTTCTGACGACAGAAGGTGAATTGCCGCAAAGCGGCAAGAGAAGCCGCCCTGGGGCGTGCGCGTCGGAAAAAACACTTTGCAGTCCGCCAGCGTGCGAGCGAAAGCGAGTGCGACGCAGCGGACTGTAAACCAACCAGGAAAAGCGGCAAGCCGCTTTTCCTGGTTGCGCTCAAAAATGCGCTTTCAGCGCATTTTTGAAGTATTTTATTCCATGTCGATCAGGTGATACTCCATGACCTGCTTCTTGCAGTCGAAGTCCTTGGCCTTGAGGTAGAACTCGGCGCAGTCGATCAGAGCCTTGGCCGGGGTCAGGCCGACGATCTCGCTCTCGATGACGCGGGTGCCGTAGCGCTCGGCGAGGGCCTTGATCATCTCATAGGTGACATACAGCGGGGTATCCTCGTAGTTGACCATGTTCATGGAGACCTGAGCAATGCCGCGGTCCTCGAGCATGAAGCCCATGGCCTTGCAGCTGCGGAAGCCGCCCGAAGAGCCGCGGATGACCTTGGCGATCTTCTTGGCGATCTCAACATCAGAGGTCTCGAGGTTGCAGTTGAACGCGACCAGCGGCATACGGGCGCCGATGGCGGTGATGCCGGCGGTGGGGTGGATCTTGCGCTCGCCGTAGTCGGGAGCCCAGTCGGGCTGCAGGAGCTTCTCGGGCATGCCCTCGAACTCGCCCTTGCGGCAGGTAGCGAGGTTGCGGCGCTCGGGACGGGTGGCGCTGTCCTCATACAGGAAGGAGGGGACCTTCAGCTCGTCCCAGATACGCTGGGCAACGCGCTTGGACATCTCGACAGCTTCCTCAACGGTCACGTCCATCTGGGGAACGAAGGGGATAACGTCGGTAGCGCCCATGCGCTTGTGCTCGCCGTGATGCTTGTTCATGTCGATGCGCTCGGTGGCGACCTTCGTCAGCTGGAAGGCGACCTCCTCGATGGCCTCGGGAGAGCCGATGAGGGTGAAGACGCAGCGGTTGTGGTTGCCGTCGGTCTGGGCGTCAAACAGGGTGCAGCCGGGAACGCTCTTGGCGGTCTCGACGAGGGCGTTATAGGTGGCCTCGTCCTTTTCCTTGGAGCAGCTGAAATTGGGGATGCATTCGATCAACTTTGCCATGGTTGTTTTCCTCCGTCAATTTATTTTGTATCGTCATTTTGCTCAGACAGGCGCGCCGCGCCCGTCCATTTTTGTTCAGCGTCGCCATTATATCGCGGCCCATCGGGGGAGTAAACAGGTTTTCTTTCTCTTTTTTCAGTGCGGGCTTAATTTTTTTAAGTCATCTTCTCCTCGACGAAGCGCTGCACACACGGGGCGCTGAGCACCGCGCTGTTCCATGCCAAAACGGCATACGAGCGAATCGGCAGACCGCGCACGGGCTTTGCCTTTAAAGGCGCGCCCGGATGCGTGCTGAGGATGGACTTTGGCAGAAAGCTGATGCCAAAGCCCGAGAGCACCATCTGCATCGCCATGGGCGTATCGTAGCAGTGGCAGGTCACATTCGGCGTAAAGCCGCTGCGCTGGCACTCCTGCACCAAAAAGTCGTTGTAGCTCCACAGGTCGTCCGAACGCAGCAGGCACATCGGCACACCCTCGAGCCGCTCGATGGGCACCTCGGAAAGCTCCGGCGCGGGGTCCAGGTCCTCGCGCATGATGAGCTCGAGCTTATCCTCGCCCAGAATGCGCTCCTGCAATCCGCTCGGCTCGCGCGCGGCGGTGCGCAGGAACAGCGCATGCAGCTCGCCGCGGTTGAGCGATTCAATGAGCTCCTGCGGCGAGCCCACGCGGATGAAGAGCTCCACCTGCGGATAGCGGCTGTGATATTCACTTATATAATGTAACGCGTACGACATCGCCGAGTAGATGACGCCGAGCTTGATGCGCCCGCTCATGCCTGTCCCCACGCTGCGCACGCTGTCCTCCACGCGGCGGATATCCTGAAAGATCTGCTGCGTCTGCTGGTACAGGCTTTGTCCCGCGTCGGTGAGCGCCATGCCCTTGCTGCCGCGCAGGAAGAGCTGCACGCCGAGCTCTTCCTCGAGCTGCGCGATCTGGCGCGAGATCGGCGGCTGCGCCACGTGCAGCTCGCGCGCCGCGGCGGAGATGCTTTTCTCCTCCGCCACCGCGCAGAAGTATTCCAGCTGTCTGAGCTTCATCGCTTGTCCTCCATGTCATACTTTTGCGGTATGGTATGCAGATAAATTAAGTACTTTTCATTATAGCACATCTTTGCTATAATGCAAGTTGTAAAGAAAAGCGAGAATTCTGTTTTCATTTTTATCGGTTTTTACAGAAATATTTTTATGAAAGTGAGGAACCCACCATGATCAATCTTGCAGACGATGCGATGACGATCAAGCTGGACTACGAGCTTCCCGAGTATCCGAAGTTCGAAGAGGGCTACCGTCGCGCACCCCGCCGCGAATCCCACCTGACCGAGGCCGATAAGGCGCTCGCCATCAAGAACGCTCTGCGTTACATCCACCCCGACCATCATGAGCAGATGGCCAAGGAGTTTGCGCAGGAGCTCGAAGAGCACGGCCGTATCTACGGCTACCGCTTCCGTCCCGAGGGCAAGCTCTACGGCAAGCCCATCGACGAGTACAAGGGCAAGTGCATCGAGGGCAAGGCCATTCAGGTCATGATCGACAACAACCTCGACTTCGACATCGCTCTCTATCCCTATGAGCTCGTCACCTACGGTGAGACCGGTCAGGTCTGCCAGAACTGGATGCAGTACCGCCTGATCAAGAAGTACCTCGAGCAGCTGACCGATGAGCAGACCCTCGTCGTCATGTCCGGTCATCCTCTGGGCCTCTTCCACTCCCACAAGATGGCTCCGCGCGTCATCATCTCCAATGGCCTGATGGTCGGTACCTTCGATGACCAGGAGAACTTCAACCGCGCTGCCGCGCTCGGCGTTGCCAACTACGGTCAGATGACCGCCGGCGGCTGGATGTACATCGGCCCCCAGGGCATCGTCCACGGCACGTTCAACACGCTGCTCAACGCCGGCCGTCTGAAGCTCGGCATCCCCAACGATCAGAACCTCGCCGGCCGTCTGTTCGTCTCCGCCGGTCTTGGCGGCATGAGCGGCGCTCAGGGCAAGGCTGCTGAGATCGCCGGCGCTGCCTCCATCATCGCCGAGGTCGACGATTCCCGTATCGAGACCCGTTACACCCAGGGCTGGGTCAGCCACCGCACCGACTCTCTCGAAGAGGCCACCAAGATCGCTCTCGATCACCAGAAGGAAGGCAAGCCCTGCGCTGTCGCCTACTGCGGCAACATTGTCGACCTGCTCGAGTACCTGTACAACAACAACGTCCATGTCGACCTGATGAGCGACCAGACCTCCTGCCACGTGCCTTATGACGGCGGCTACTGCCCGCAGGGCCTCACGTTCGAGCAGCGCACCGAAATGCTCGACAAGGATCCCGACGGCTTCCGTGTCCTCGTCGACAAGACGCTGCAGCATCACTATGAGATGATCTGCAAGTTCCACGAGCGCGGCACCTACTTCTTCGACTACGGCAACAGCTTCCTCAAGGCTGTTTACGACTCCGGTGTGAAGAGCATCTGCAAGAACGGTGAGAACGACCTCGACGGCTTCATCTTCCCCTCCTACGTCGAAGATATCCTTGGTCCCTGCCTGTTCGACTTCGGCTACGGCCCGTTCCGTTGGTGCTGCCTGAGCCGCAACCCCGAGGATCTGCACAAGACCGACGTGGCTGCCGCCGAGTACATCAAGGCCCACAACCGTCGCTATCAGGACTATGACAACTATGTCTGGGTCCGCGACGCCGAGAAGAACAAGCTGGTCGTCGGCACCCAGTGCCGTATCCTCTATCAGGATGCCATGGGCCGCATGAACCTCGCGCTCAAGTTCAACGAGATGGTTCGCAACGGTGAGATCGGCCCCGTCATCCTTGGCCGTGACCATCACGACACCGGTGGCACCGACGCGCCCTTCCGTGAGACCTCCAACATCAAGGACGGCTCCAACATCATGGCCGAGATGGCGACCCAGTGCTACGCTGGTAACGCTGCCCGCGGCATGAGCTACATCGCCCTGCACAACGGCGGTGGTACGGGCATCGGCCGCGCCATCAACGGCGGCTTCGGTATGGTTCTCGACGGCTCCGAGCGTGTCGACACCATTCTGCGCATGTCCATGCCTTGGGATACCATGGTCGGCGTTGCCCGCCGCAGCTGGGCGCGCAACGAGAACGCCATGACCACTGTCGCCGAGTACAACAAGATGTACGAGGGTCAGGATCACATCACCATGCCTTACGTCGCGGACGAAGAGCTCTGCGAGAAGGCCGTGAAGGAATACATGCACTAAAATTTACTTCAAAAAAGGGGCATAGAAATATGCCCCTTTTTTGAGCTGGATACACTCCGCTGCGCGCACTCGCTTTGCTCGCACACTTGCGGAGCGCAAAGAATCTTTCCGACGCACATGTCGTCGGAAAGATGATCTCAATTTATTTGCCGCCTGCGGGCGGCCTGGGCAGCCGTTGGCGGCTCTGCCGCCTCACGGATGCCGCGTACCCCTTGCGGGTAAAACTCTGCGAGGCTTTTTTGACAAGCCATCGAACAGAATGCTCTTTCCAACAGTGAGAAAGGACAACATTTACTATGAAAAAGTTACTGGTCAAAAACATCGGCCTGCTGGCGACGCCGGAGGGTAAATCCGCCCATCGCGGCGAGGAGCAGGGCAAGATCAAATTCTTAAAGGATGCGTGGGTGCTCATCGAAGACGGCATCATCGCCTCCGTCGGTACCGGCGCGGTTCCCGCTTGTGAGGGCGCGGAAGTCGTCGACGCGGAGGGCCACCTCGTCACCCCCGGCCTTGTCGACGCCCACACCCACCTCATCTTCGGCGGCTGGCGCCAGAACGAGCTGGGTCTCAAGCTCCACGGCGCAAGCTATCTCGACATTCAGAACGCGGGCGGCGGTATCCAGTCCACGACGAACGCCACCCGTCAGGCCAGCGAGCAGGAGCTCGCCGCCAAGGCCTCCAAGGCGCTCGACGAGATGATGGGCTTCGGCACCACCACGGTCGAGGCCAAGAGCGGATACGGCCTCGCCACCGAGCATGAGCTCAAGGCGCTCGAGGTCATCAAGGACCTCAACGATCACCACCGCATGGACCTTGTCGCGACCTTCATGGGCGCGCACCTTGTCCCCGCGGAATATAAGTCCAACCGCGAAGAGTACGTCCGCCTTGTGTGCGAGGAGATGATGCCCAAGGTCAAGGAGCAGGGCATCGCCAAGTTCTGCGACGTCTTCTGCGAGGCCGACACCTTCACCGTCGAAGAGTCCCGTCAGGTGCTCGAAGCGGGTCTCAAGTACGGTCTGCGCCCGAAGATCCACGCCGACGAGATCGAAGCCATCGGCGGCAGCCAGCTCGCCGGCGAGATCGGCGCGATCTCGGCTGAGCACCTGATCGTCTGCCCGCCGGAGGGCATCGAGAGCATGGCAAAGGGCGGCGTCATCGCGTGCCTGCTGCCCGCGACGAGCTTCAACCTCGGCGCGGTGTTCGCTCCCGCACGCGACATGGTCGCGGCCGGTGTCCCCGTTGCGATGGCGACGGACTTCAACCCCGGTTCCTGCCCCTGCCTGAACATGCAGTTTGTCATCAACCTCGGCTGCCTCAAGTACAAGCTGACGCCGGAGGAGGTCCTCACGGCTGTCACGCTCAACGGCGCCGCGGCGATCGACCTTGCCGACAAGGTCGGCTCTGTCGAAGAGGGCAAGCTGGGCGACCTTGTCATCTGGGACGCGCCCGACCTCGACTACATCTGCTACCGCGTTGGCAGCAATCTTGCAAAAACCGTCATCAAGCGCGGCGAGATCGTGTAAGAGAACGGTAGAGGGAGAACATGATGGATCGGACTGACTACCAAATCCTCAACCTCCTCCAGGACGACAGCCGTTGCACGCTGCGCCGCATGGGAGACCTTGTGGGGCTGACGCCGCCCGCCGTGTCGGAACGCATTCGCCGGATGGAGGAAAGCGGCGTGATCCGCGGCTATCACATCGACATCGACCGCACGAAGCTCGACTGCAACATCACAGGCTTTATCTCTGTTGCGCTCGAGCCGGACAAGTACGACAAATTCTGCGATTTCTGCGCCTCGCAGAGCGCCATCATCAGCCACTATCACGTGGTGGGTGAGTTCAACGCGCTGCTCCGCTTCGCCGTGCGCGACACGCAGCAGCTCGACCAGCTTCTGTCCCTCATCAAGAAGTTTGGCGACTCGCGCACCTCGATCGAGCTCAAGACGCTCTTCGACAGCAAGGAGATCCCGCTGCCGTAACACATTCCCTTTGCACCAAGCAGGGCGGCTTTGGCCGACTCCGCATAAGAAAACATGCGCCGTAAAAGGCAAATTTTGCACGGGCTCCTTCGTTGCGCCGTCTTGCCATGCGTCAGCATGCCCGCGCCGTCGCGCCTCAGCTCCGCACAAAATTTGCTCTTTTTCGGTGCAAAGCAGTTTTGCCAATGAATTTTCGAGATGAAATCAGCTGAAAAAATCTCCCCATACTGGCGTATGGGGAGATTTTTTCGGTTGTATTTCAGCCAAAAAGGCGCAGGCAAAACCGCATGTTTTCTTATGCGGAGTCGGCCTTGGGCCGCCTTGACTTTTTTGCGCATTCTGAATACCGCTTTTCTTTTTTCGGACCATTCCCGCGCATCTGTGTGTTGCGAAATAGGGCGAAAACTGCTATACTTTAATTTACTGAATGAGCATCATTTGGGGAGGGAATCTATCGTGCAGCTTGAACAGAAGCAGACGCTGAGCCAAAAGCTCGTGCTGACGCAGACGATGCGCCAGTCGCTCGACTGTTTGCAGCTCTCCGCGCCGGAGCTTGCCGAATACGTGCAGGAAGTCGCGCTCTCAAACCCGCTGCTCGACGTGCAGTCGCCCACCTATTACGAGACCGAGCTCCCCAGCGAGGCCGCTCCCGCCGAGCGTGAACCGCTCGAGGTGCGCGAGGCGGACTCGTGGCGCAGCGTCGCCTCCTCCGGTATGGAGGATGTGCAGGACTTCACCGCCTTTCTGACGCGGGAAAAGACGTTCCGCGACCACCTGACCGAGCAGATCGGGCAGATGAAGCTCGTCGATGATGAGCTTTTGCGCCTGTGCCGCTTTTTGATCGACTGTCTCGACGAGCGCGGCTATCTCGACTGCCCGCTCGAAGAGCTGTCACGCGAATTCGACATCCCGCTCTTCTCGCTCGAGCAGGCACTCTTCGCCGTGCAGATGCTCGACCCGCCGGGCGTCGGCGCGCGGAACCTGTCGGAATGCCTGACGCTCCAGCTCGCGCAGGGCCGCTCGCTCGACCCGCTGGCGCTGAAGATCGCGCGCGACGGCTTAGAAATGCTCGGCAAGCGCAACTTTTCTGGGCTTGCCGCCCTGCTCGGCGTCAGCGTCGGTGAAGCCAGGGCCGCTGCGGCCAAGATACTCGCGCTTAACCCGATCCCCTCGCGCAGCTTTGCCGGCAGCGAGCAGATCGCCTATGTCGCCCCCGACGCGGAATTTTCCGTGCAGCAGGGCCAGCTCGTCATCGAGCTCAACGAGCGCATTCTGCCGCGCCTGTCCGTCAACGCCGAATACGCCGCGCTGATGAACACGAGCGACGACCCCGAGGTCCAGCGCTACGTGAAAGAAAAGCTCTCCGAAGCACAGGCCCTCATCAAGGGCGTCCACACCCGCTGCGACACGCTCGTACAGATGCTCACGCTCATCGGGCGCGAGCAGCACGGCTTTTTCTGTGGCGGCGAGGCACTGCTGCCCGTGACGATGCAGCAGCTTTCCGAAAAAATGGGCGTCAGCACCTCCACCGTGAGCCGTGCGGCGCAGAATAAATACATCCAGTTCCAGGGCAGGATCATCCCCGTGCGCAGCTTTTTCACCACGGCGATCCGCCCCGACGCGGCAGTCTCGTCCCACGCGGTCAAGCAGCGGCTGCAAAGCCTCATTCGCGCGGAGGACCCGGCCTCGCCGCTCTCGGACGAGGCGCTTCGTCTGACGCTCTCGGCTCTCGGCATCGAGGTCAGCCGCCGCGCCGTCGCCAAGTACCGCGCGGAAATGGACATTCCGTCCTCGTCCCAGCGCAAAAAGCGCTGAGCGCGGGGCGCGATCCAATATTTTGTCAGGAGGAGCATGCTCTATGGCCAGCGTCTACGACCGCACCGACATCTACGACCTCTTCGACTCCCCGAAAAAGGATGCACAGACCCTCTCCCACTGGCAGGCCGTTTTCGACGGCAGGCCCATTCGCTCGGCGCTCGATGTGAGCATCGGGACGGGCTCGCTCACGCTGCCGCTCGGGCAGCTCGGCGTCTCGCTGTACGGCTCCGATTTGAGCAACAGCATGCTCGCGCGCTGCCGCAAAAAGGCGGACGAGCGTGGCATCGCCATCGACCTGCGGCAGAGCGATTTCCGCGACCTGACGTCTCATTTTGACCGCAGCTTCGACTGCGTGATGAGCACCGGCAACTCCCTTGCCTACGTGACAAACAACGAGATCACCGGCGTTTTGGAGCAGATGGACGCGCTCGTGGAGCCCGGAGGCTGTCTCTACTTCGACCTTCGCAACTGGGACCGTATCGTGGGGCAGAAAAAGCGTTTTTACTGCTACAATCCCGCCTTTCTGCCAAACGGCGACCGCGTGAACCTCATGCAGATCTGGGACCATTTATCCGACGGCTCCATTGTCTTCAATCTTATCTACACCTTCGAGCGCGATAACAAAATCTTCCAAAAAGAGCGTTTTGAGGAGCTCTACCACCCCGTGCCGCAGAAATTACTGCTCGACAAGCTCACACAGCTCGGCTATCAGGACATTCAGGTCAAGGCCTTCCCCGTGCAGTTCGGCGTGTTTGACATCGAAAACAGCGAGTGGTACTGTGTGCTGGCGCACAAAGCAAAATAATCGTTGCCTCTTTTCGCAAAAAGGGGCATGATAGGAGATAATATCGTGTGCGGCGGCCAGCGCCGTGCGTTTCAACAGGAGGAAATTATCTTGGACGGTATGAAAAATATCAGCAAGGCAGAGGTTCTGACCCTGCGCGATCAGGTCGCCTATCAGTCCGGTCAGGTCGTCAGCCGCACGCTGGCGCAGAACGAGCATGTGAGCGTCACGCTCTTCTCGTTTGACAAGGGTGAGGAGATCAGCACCCACGAATCCGGCGGCGACGCGATGGTCACCTGCCTCGACGGCGTGGGCAGGATCACGATCGACGGCGTCGAGCACATCCTGCACGAGGGTGAGAGCATCGTCATGCCCGCGCGCCATCCGCACGCGGTGTACGGTCAGGAGCAGTTCAAGATGCTGCTCGTCGTGGTGTTCTGATCTTTTTATTTACCGAAAAGGTGCGAAAGCAGTCTGTTTTCGCGCCTTTTTCGCGCCTTTACCGCAAGGTGGCGCATTATCGCGCCGCATGCTCCTTTGCGTGGCCTGAATGAAGCTTCATCCATCGGCCCAATTTTTCGCTTCCGATTTTAACATATCATTTTCTCATTGATACTTGACAAAATGTAATGGCATGGTATAATGATGCCAATTTCCGCAGCAAAGGAGGCGATCGTTTGAACACCATGGTTACGTCCAAAAATGTCAATTTTGGAGTAAGCTGGCGACTGATCGTTGGCGTAGAGGGGCATTCGTCCGAATCTATGTCGTCGAAACAGTCGGCAGCGGTTTGATCGACCTCATTTTCCAAGGCTTGGTTTGATTCGCTGCCTGCAATGATCGGCAGCATGGATCCGGTATGCTCCATTGATCTGGCAAAGCACTTGTGGAATGTTCCACAAGCATGGGAGTATCCCCTTGCAATGTCAGAGCGCGGGAACAGACCGGTTTTTTTGTTACCCGAATCATTCAGGACGGGGCATTTTTGCCCCACCGCCATGAAAGGAAATTTTTTACCATGAAACGCAAGCTCACCGCCAAGGAATACACCTATGTTGCCAGCATGCTCTTCGGCCTGTTTTTCGGCGCAGGTAACCTTATTTTCCCCGTGCACCTCGGCCAGATGGCCGGTTCCAACGTTTGGCAGGCCATTCTGGGGCTTCTCATCACGGGCGTGGGCCTGCCGCTGCTCGGCGTGGCTGCGCTCGGCATCAGCCGCTCCAACGGTCTTTTTGACCTGAGCAGCAAGGTCAACCGCCCCTACGCGATGTTCTTCACCTGCGCGCTGTATCTGACCATTGGGCCGTTTTTCGCCATTCCCCGCTGCGCGACGACGTCATTCACCGTGGGACTTGAGCAGGTGCTTCCGCAAAATGGCAGCAGCACGCTGTACCTGCTGCTCTTCTCGGCGGCGTTTTTCGCCGCGGCGCTGTTTTTCGCGCTGCGCCCGGGCAAGATCCTGACCTGGGTCGGCAAAATTCTGAACCCCTGCTTTCTCGTCTTCCTCGGCATTCTGGTCGTCGTCGCGCTCCTTTCTCCGAGTGCGGCCATCGCGGATGTCGAGCCGCTCGGCGACTACGCGTCCCAGCCGTTTTTCGCTGGTTTCCTCGAAGGGTACAACACCATGGACGCGCTGGCCGGACTGGCCTTTGGCATCGTGGTGGTCAACGTCATCCGCGGCGCGGGCGTAACGCGGCCGGAGGACGTGGCCATAAGCACCGTCCGCGCGGGCATTTTCAGCAGCCTTCTGATGGCGTTCATCTACATCGCCGTCACGATCGCCGGCACGCAGAGCCGCGGCGTGCTTGAAGCCAGCGAGAACGGCGGCACGGCGCTCGCGCAGATCGCACAGCACTACCTCGGCTCCGCCGGTCTCTTCATCCTCGCCGCCACGGTGACGCTCGCGTGCCTCAAGACCGCCGTCGGTCTCATCACGAGCTGCGCCGAGACGTTCACCGCGCTCTTCCCCGACGGGCCAAAGTACCGCATCTGGGCAATCATTTTCAGCCTCGTGTCGCTGCTGTTTGCGAACCTTGGCCTCAGCGCCATCATCAGCTATTCGCTGCCGGTGCTGATGTTCCTCTATCCGCTGTCCATCGCGCTCATTGCGCTGGCGCTGCTCGGTAAATTCTTCGGCCACGACCGCACGGTGTACTGCTGGACGATCGGCTTCACGCTCATCGCTGCCGTTTACGATCTGATCATCGCGCTGCCCGAGAGCGTGTTCAACGCCATCCACGGTCCGGCCATCAAGGCGTTCGGTCAGCAGTACCTACCGTTTGCCGACCTCGGCCTCGGCTGGATCTGCCCGACGCTTATCGGCGCGGCCATCGGCCTTATTCTGCACTTCATGCGCGGGAACAGGGTCAAGGCGTGAACCCCTTACAAGCCAAAAATCCGTCCGGTCGATGACTGGACGGATTTCTTTTATTTATCGCGTGTTTTCGCCGCTCACAGCGTCGCGGCAAACTTCGCCACCGCGGCGAGGCCGTCTTTGAGCGTATCAATGTCGCAGGCATAGCCGATGCGCATACTGTGGGGCTGCTCGAAGCAGTCGCCCGGCGTGACGAACGCACCGGTCTCGTGGTACATGCGCTTGCAGAACTCGTAGGAGGGGATATCGAAATCGTAGTAAACGAGCGCGGTCGTACCGGCTTTGGGCTTGGTGTAGAAAAAGTGCGGATTTTCCTTGATCCAGTCATTGAGGATGGCGAGGTTCTCACGCACGATGCGCTGATTGCGCTTGAGCATCACGTCGCTGTGGCGCAGGGCGATGGACGCGATCGCATCGTCGAACATGCCGCAGCTAATTAAATTGTAGTCGCGGTGCGACAGGAACGCCTTGCGCGCCGCTTCATCGTGCGTGGCGATCCAGCCCATGCGAAGGCCCGCGAGCGAGAAGACCTTGGACATGCTGCTGACCGAGATGCCCTTTTCGTACAGGTCGACGATGGATTCGCACCACTCGTCCTCCTGCGTCAGGTGGCGGTAAACCTCGTCGCAGAGGATGTACGCGCCCACGCCGCGGGCGATCTCCACGATGCTCCCCAGCAGTTCCTTACTCATCAGCGCGCCGGTGGGGTTGTTGGGGTTGTTGATGCAGATCATTTTCGTCTCGGGCGTAACGAGGCTCTTGAGCTCATTCAGGCCGGGGAGATAGTCGTTTTCCTGCTTTAGGTGCATGATGGCGACGTCCGCGCCGATGGCCTCGGGGATGGAGTAGAGCTGCTGATAGGTCGGCATGATGCTGACCACGCGGTCGCCCGCGGAAATGAGCGAGCAGAACACATGATGGTTCGCGCCCGCCGCGCCGTGCGTGAGCACGACCTCATCGGCCTTGATCGTGTGATAGAGCTTGGAAATGCCGCCACGCAGCGCCTCACTGCCCCAGATGTCGCCATAGGTCAAGCGCTGGGCACAGAAGTCCTTCAAAAAGTCCTCCTTGTTCTCGCCCGTGAGCTCGAAGAGCTCGTCGAGCGAAACGGAGTCGACGCAGGTCTCGGCGATGTTGTATAGCGCACCCACCTCGTACTCGTTCATCCATTCTTCCACAGCAAAGGGCTTGATGTTCATATCGTTCTCCTTTTCTCTATAAAAAAGTAACAGCACCCACGACCCAGCCTTATCCGGTCGCCCGGAATACCTACGGCTCAGTCATGGATGCCTTTTCTCCCCGGCCGGTGCCAAAGGAGGCATTTCATATCAGATTGATTGTATTATAATGCAGTTTTTCAGATTGTCAAGCGGGAAAACGCAAAAATGTTCAATCTCTTATTGGGTGAATATTCAGTTTTCCGCATTGCTCGCACAGACTTTCCCGCCGCCGCGCGGCACAGCGTCTTTTTCTTGCCCTTTTTCGCGCGGACTGCTATACTGGGAAAAACGACGAAAGTGAGAACGATCATGCCGAATTTTGATCCGTTAACTTACCGATATTCTTCCCGCCGCAACGTGGTCTACGCCAAAAACGGCGTGTGCTGCACGTCCGTTCCCCTCGGCGCACAGGTCGGCCTCGACGTGCTGAAAAATGGCGGCAACGCCGTCGATGCCGCCGTCGCCATGGCCGGCGCGATGCCGCTGCTCGAGCCGACGGGCAACGGCCTTGGGTCCGACTGTTTCGCGCTCATGTGGATCGAGAAGGAGAAAAAGCTCTACGGCCTGAACGCGAGCGGTGTTGCGCCGATGGCGCTGAGCGCGGACGAGGTCCACGCCAAAGGCTTTGACGCTGTCCCCGAAGAGGGCTGGCTCCCCACGATGGTCCCGGGCGCGCCCGCGGGCTGGGCGGCGCTCAATGCGCGCTTTGGCACAAAGCCGCTCTCCGAGCTCTTCGCCCCCGCCATTTCCTACGCCGAAAACGGCTATGCCGTGCCCGTCAATGTCGGCAAGCTCTGGGCGCGCGACAGCAAGCGCATCGCCAGGGTCATGGCGCAGGACCCCGCCCCCTATGAATACTGGTGGAAGAGCTTTATGAAGCCGGACGGCTCGCCGTACCGCGCGGGCGATGTCTTCCGTTTCCCCGCCTATGCCGACACGATGCGCTCCCTTGCCGAGACGAATTGCGAGAGCTACTATCGCGGTGAGCTGATGGAAAGGATCGTCGCCCATTCGCGCGCCACGGGCGGCTACTTCTGCGAGGACGACTTCAAGAACTACCACCCCGAATGGGTCGAGCCCATCACGCAGGACTACCGCGGCTACACCGTCTGCGAGATCCCGCCCAACGGCCACGGCATCACGGTGCTGATGGCACTCGGCATGCTCAACGGGCTGACACTGCCCGAAAAGCGCGAGGACGCGGACTACTATCACAAGGTCATGGAGGCCATCAAGCTCGCCTTTGCCGACACGAAGACCTACGTCGCCGACCCGCGCTATATGAAAACAAAGGTCAGCGAGCTGCTCTCGCCCGACTATCTTGCCGCCCGCCGCGCACTCATCACAGACAAGGCGCTCGAGCCCAAAGCGGGCGACCCGCACTGCGGAGGCACGATCTACCTCTGCACCGCGGACGCAGAGGGCAACATGGTCTCGCTTATCCAAAGCAACTACTGCGGCTTTGGCGCGGGCATCGCCATCCCCGGCACTGGCATCTCGCTTCAGGACCGCGGCGCGAACTTCTCCCTCGACCCGAAGAGCGACAACTATTTGGAGGGCGGAAAGAAGTCCTACCACACGATCATCCCGGGCTTTCTGCTCAAGGACGGCGAGGCCGTCGGCCCGTTTGGCGTGATGGGCGCGTTCATGCAGCCGCAGGGGCAGGTCGAGGTGCTGACGAGCACCATCGATTACGCCATGAACCCGCAGGAGGCGCTCGACGCGCCGCGCATCCAGTGGATCGGCGGCAAAAAGCTCCAGATCGAGCGCGAGGCGGGCGAGGCGATCGCCGAGCAGCTGCGAGCAATGGGGCACGAGGTCGAGATCATCGACGACCGCACGGCCATGGGCCGCGGCGAGATCATCTGGAAGTGCGAAAACGGCGTTTACGCCGCGGGCACCGAACCGAGATGCGACGGCACGGTCGCAAGCTGGTAATAAAGCAAAAAAAGGAGGCTTCCCGACGGGAAGCCTCCTTTTTTGCACATTTTTCAAAATTAAACCTTGGCCTCGCTGTTGTGCTTGCTGGCGACGTAGCTTCTCATCGAGTTCACGACGATGGTCGCGCCGAGCACGATGAGCAGCACCGCGATGATGAGCTGCAAGCCGTTGGCGATAAACACCGCGCCCCAGGTCGTTTCGCCCGCGGGGATGGTGACGGCGGCGGCATTTTGGATGGCGCTCACCATGGCCATCAGGCGCTGGACAAGCGCTGTGAACGTGACGCAAAGCATGATGACGAGCGGCGGGAAGAGCATCTTGTTGCTGCGGCCCGTGACCTTGAGGAAGACGCACAGCGTGATGAGCACGAGCGCAGAGAGCAGCTGGTTCGCCGAGCCGAACAGCGGCCAGATGTTGGAGTAGCCGATCTTCGTGAGCACGTAGCCGAGCACGAGCGTCAGCACCGTGGAGAAATACGTGTTGCACAGGAGCTTGCGCCAGGGCTCGGCGCGGGCCATGTCGTCCACGCTGAAAAGCTCCTGGAAGCTCATGCGCGCGATACGCGCGACGGCGTCAAGGCTCGTGAGGGCGAGGGCGGAGACGCACATCGTCATAAAGACCGTGGCGGCGTAGTTCGGCACGCCGAACATCTCGAAGAAGCCCGCAACGCCGCGGCTGAAGATCTGGAACGGGGTACCGGCGGCGGGAGTGCCGTCCGCCGCGGCGGCCGCACCGGCCACGCAGAGCGCGAGCACGGCAAGCAGGCTCTCGAGGATCATCGCGCCGTAGCCGACCTTGAGCATGTCCTTCTCGTTTTCGACCGTCTTGGACGACGTGCCGGAGGAGACGAGGCTGTGGAAGCCGGACACCGCGCCGCAGGCGACGGTGACGAACAGGATGGGGAACATCGTGCCGAGCTTTTCATTGTTGAAGCCCGTGAAGACGGGGAGGTTCATCGTCGGATGCGCAACGAGAAGGCCGACGACCGCGCCCGCGATCATGCAGATGAACATGAAGGTGGTCATGTAGTCGCGCGGCTGCTTCAAAAGCCACATCGGGAGAACGGCGGCGAAGAAGATGTAGACGAACGTGATGTAGCTCCAAGTCGCCTTGCCGAAGATGAGCGGGCAGTTCATGCCGACGGCGAACGAGGCAACGATGCAGAGGATGCCGAGCACGGCTTCCTTCCAGCCCGAGAGGTTCAGCTTCTTCTGCACAAGGCCGAAGACGACGGCGAACACCATGAACATGATGGACACCATACCGGCTGCGCCGTTGGTCTGCGCAGCGTCAGCAAGCTGCGTCACGCCGTCGACCACGGTGTAGGCGTTGAACGTGCCGGCGACCATGTCGGCGAACGCCGCGATGACGATCAGGCAGAACAGCCAGCAGAACAACAGAAACAGCTTGCGGCCGAGCTTGCCGATGTACTTTTCGATCAGCATGCCCATGGACTTGCCGTCATTTTTGACGGAAGCGTACAGCGCGCCAAAGTCCGTCACAGCGCCGAAGAAGACGCCGCCGAGCAGCACCCACAGCAGCACCGGCAGCCAGCCGAACGCGGTGGCCTGGATCGCGCCGGTGACAGGGCCCGCGCCCGCGATGGAGGAAAACTGATGGCTGAAGACGGTCCAGCCGTTGGCGGGGACAAAGTCCTTGCCGTCGTTATACTTGACGGCGGGCGTCTGCGCCTTGGGGTCGATGCCCCAGGTCTTGGCGAGCCAGCGCCCATAGAGTGCGTAGGCGGCGACGAGGACGACCGCCGCAATCAGCACGATGACGAGTGTGTTCATGTGATTTCCCTTTCTTTCCTAAAAAAACTGTGTTCTTCGCCAATGCCGGGAGCAAAAAGAAAAGCCCCGCCTCTGCTGCGGATTTTCCACAATGAAAACCCATCGCAAAGACGAAGGCCAATATCGCGGCGATATCCGCCGCAGATCTCAACTTCCGCGTTACCACTTTGCTTGCCGGAAAGCCGGCCGCTCGACCGCTGCCCGAATGAATCGGAGAGCGTACCCTGTTAACGGTGGGGGACCGGCTGCGATTACTCGGCGTTTGCGCCTTTCACCGCGGCTGCTCACAGGGGATGGCCTGCCCGTTCCTTGCTGCCGTTTTGCACCACCAACGGCTCTCTGAAAGCGGTGATCCGGGGAAGTCGTGTCCTGCTCAAAGCATTTGACGAATGATGTGTGTACAATAGACCCATCCTCTGCCGTTGTCAATACAATTTTGTCCGCGCAGGACGGATTTCGTCGAAGAAAATAGACGCCCTATCACTTCTCCGCCGCCGCTTTAGGTAAAATGCAAATGCGAAATGCAAATAAAGCTATGCCGAAGCGAAATGGAACCTGGCCGGCAGCGCAGTCATAACAGCGGGATGCCTTCAAATTTTGACCTGTTTCGGCAGCTTTTGGTTTGCCGAATTTCCGTTTAAAATATTTTAACGAAATATCATTTTTTCTTTCTTGACAAAGGCATGCTCTTATGTTAGCTTTAAAATGCAAAATGAATCAACCGATCGGATGATGAGTTCGGGAGAGACCGCGGAATTTTCACTGCGGCGCCGAAGGGGAACGCAGAAGCTCTCAGGCAAAAGGGCCGAACTCGGACGACGCTCCGAAAAGTGCGTTTACGCACGCCGAAGGTGCAACCTGCCGCGATGACTCGGGTGGGGAATCTCTCAGGTGATCAACGGAGGCACAAAGCTCAAAAGGGAGTTTTGTGCCTCTTTTTTGATGCTTAATTTTAATAATTTTTATAAGATTCATTAAAATTATTGTTTTCGGAGGATGCGCACTATGGAAAAGAAGACCCCACTTTACCAAACGCATGTGGACATGGGCGGCAAGATCGTCGAATTCGGCGGCTTCCTGATGCCCGTGCAGTATCCCACCGGCGTGATTGCCGAGCACATGGCCGTTCGTGAAAAGGCCGGTCTGTTCGACGTTTCCCACATGGGCGAGCTCCGGCTCAAGGGCCCCGACGCCGTTCAAAACGTGCAGAAGATCATCACCGCCGACATTTCGAACATGAAAGACGGCGAGATCAAGTACTCGATGTTCTGCAACGACAATGGCGGCATCATCGACGACTTCATCGTCTACCGCTGCGCAGCGGACAATTACTGGCTCGTCGTCAACGCGGGCAACCGCGAAAAGGACGCCGCCTGGGTCGAGAGCCATCTCTTCGGCGACGTCGACTACCGCGACGAGGGCAATGACTGGGGCCAGATCGCCCTGCAGGGCCCCAAGTCCGGCGACATTCTCAAAAAGCTCTGCGATGAGCAGTACATCCCCGCCAAGTACTACACTTTCACCGAAGACGTGCCCCTGAACCTCGGCGAGCGCACGATCCGCGCCCTCGTCTCCCAGACGGGCTACACCGGCGAGTATGGCTTTGAGATCTACTGCAAAGCTGAGGACACCGTCGACCTGTGGAAAGCGCTTCTGAAGGCGGGCGAGCCCGAGGGGTTGATCCCCTGCGGCCTCGGCGCGCGCGACACGCTGCGCTTAGAGGCTTCGATGCCGCTCTATGGCCACGAGATGAACGACGAGATCACGCCGAAGATGGCGGGACTTCCGTGCAAGCTCACGGGCAAGGACTTCATCGGCCGCGACGCGCTTGTCGCGCTCGGCGCGCCGAAAATGAAGCGCATTGGCATGAAGGTCGTCGGCCGCGGCATCGTGCGCGAGCACTGCGACCTCTACACGATGGACGGAGAAAAGATCGGCTGGGCGTCCTCCGGCACGTTCGCTCCCTTCATCGGCTGCGGCGTCGCGATGGGCTATATCCCCGCCCAAGATATCGAGATCGGCAAGCACCTCAACGCCGACGTGCGCGGCCGCATGGTCGAGCTCGAGATCGTGCCAATGCCGTTCTACAAGCTTGAACGCTGAAATAGAGATTTTTGACCGAATATTCGGAAACCATTGGACCGTCAATCACAAACAACATTCATTGAGAACGATTTTGAGGAGGAAATTACCATGAACATCCCTGCTGAGCTGAAGTATTCCAAGTCCCACGAGTGGGTCAAGATGGACGGCGACGTCGCCGTGATCGGCATTTCTGATTTTGCCCAGGATGCGCTGGGCGATGTGGTCTTTATCAACCTGCCCGCCGAGGGCGACAGCGTCACCGCCGGTGAGAGCTTCGGCGATGTCGAGTCCGTCAAGGCGGTCTCCGACGTGATCTGTCCCGTCAGCGGCACGATCTGCGAGGTCAACGAAGCGCTCTCCGACGCGCCCGAGACGCTGAACTCCGACCCCTACGGCGCATGGATCATCAAGGTCTCCCCCGTGACCGACACTGAGGCGCTGCTTGACGCCGCCGCTTACGAAGCGCATTGCGCGCAGGAGGGCTGAGATGGGCTCTTACGTTCCCACCACGGCTGCGGAACGGGAAAAAATGCTCGCCGCCATCGGGGTCGACAGCCTGGAAGGGCTGTACAAGGCCGTCCCGCAGGAAATGCTCCTGCGGAGCGGCGGGCTGAACATCCCCGAGGGCTTAAGCGAGCTTGAGGTGCGCGAGGCCGTCACCGCCATGGCCGAAAAGAACAAGGTCTTCAAGACTGTTCTTCGCGGCGCGGGCGCCTACCGCCACTTCATCCCGTCGGTCGTCAAATCCGTCACCTCCCGCGAAGAGCTTGTCACCTGCTACACCCCCTATCAGGCGGAGATCAGCCAGGGCGTTCTGCAGGGTACGTTTGAATTCCAGACGATGATCTGCGAGCTGACCGGCATGGACGTTTCCAACGCCTCGCACTACGACGGCGCGACCGCCGCGGCCGAGACGATCCCCATGTGCAAGGACCGCAAGCGCACGAAGGCTTACGTCTCCGCCTGCGCCCATCCGCAGGTCATCGAGGTCATGAAGACCTACTGCTTCGCCTCGAATACCGAGCTTTTTGTCGTCCCCGCAAAGGACGGCAGAACTGATCTCGACACGCTCAAGGAAGTGCTCGGCGATGACGCCGCGTGCTTCTACCTCCAGCAGCCGAACTACTTCGGCCAAATCGAAGACGCGAAGACGGCCGGTGAGATCGTCCACGCCGCGGGCGCAAAGTTCGTCATGGGCGTGAACCCCATCGCCTGCGCCATTCTGCCCACGCCGCGCGCGATGGGCGCGGATGTCGCCGTCGGCGACGGTCAGCCCCTCGGCCTCGACACGGCGTTCGGCGGCCCGTTCCTCGGCTTCATGGCCACGACATCCGCCATGACGAGAAAGCTCCCCGGCCGCATCGTCGGCCAGACGAAGGATGTGGACGGCGAGGTTGGCTACGTGCTGACGCTGTCCGCGCGCGAGCAGCACATCCGCCGCGAAAAGGCCAGCTCCAACATCTGCTCCAACCAGGCGCTATGCGCCTTCGCCGCCGGCGTCTACATGGCCGCGATGGGCGAAAAGGGCATGAAGCAGTGCGCGCGGCTCTGCACCTCGAAGGCGCACTATTTCGCCTCTGAACTTGAAAAGATCGGCTGCACGCTCAAGTATCATGGCAAATTCTTCCACGAATTCGTCACCGAAGTGGAATGCCCCAACTGCCGCAAGAAGATCCTCGACGCGCTCGAAGCAGAGGGCATCCTCGGCGGCGCAGAGGTCGAGGGCGGCATTCTCTGGTGCGTGACGGAGCTCGTCTCCAAGGCCCAGCTCGACCGTGCCGTTGCTATCGTGAAGGAGGTGCTATGAAATGAAGCTCATTTTTGAACTTGGCGTCGAAGGCCGCGGCATGACCCTCATGCCGGAGTGTGACGTCCCCGAATATCAGCTCCCCGAAGAGCGCAGCGAGGCGCTGCACCTGCCCCATGTGAGCGAAAATGAACTCACCCGCCATTACACCGCCCTCTGCAAGCGCATCCACGGCGTGAACGACGGCTTCTATCCCCTCGGCTCGTGCACGATGAAGTACAACCCCAAGATCGACGAGGACATGGCGGCGCTGCCGGGCTTCACCCAGCTCCACCCGCTCCAGAGCATCGAGACCGCGCAGGGCGCGCTCGAGGCGCTGCACACGCTGGGCGCTGAGCTTGGCGAGGTCTTCGGCATGGACGCTGTCACATTCCAGCCCGCGGCGGGCGCGCACGGTGAGTTCACGGGCGTTCTGCTCATCAAGGCCTATCATACCGACCGCGGCGATTTTAACCGCACGAAGATCATCGTGCCCGACTCCGCCCACGGCACGAACCCCGCGACCGCCGCGATGTGCGGCTTCCAGGTCATCAACATCCCGTCCGGCGCAGACGGCTGCGTGGACCTCGACGCGCTGCGCGCCGCCGTCGGCCCCGACACCGCGGGATTGATGCTGACGAACCCGAACACCGTCGGTATTTTCGACAAGAACATCCTCGAGATCACGAAGATCATTCACGATGCGGGCGGCCTGTGCTATTACGACGGCGCGAACCTCAACGCCGTCATGGGCGTCGTCCGTCCCGGTGACATGGGCTTTGACTGCATCCACAGTAACCTGCATAAGACGTTCGCCACACCGCACGGCGGCGGCGGCCCCGGCGCAGGCGCGGTCGGCTGCAAGGAATTCCTCAAAAAGTACATGCCCGGCCCGCTGGTCGTCGAAAAGGACGGCAAGTACGGCTTCGAGTATCCCGAAAAATCCATCGGCCGCGTGAAGATGTTCTACGGCAACTTCGACGTCGTCGTGCGCGCGCTGACCTACGTGCTCACGCTCGGCAAGTCCGGCATCCGCGAGGCGGCGATGAACGCCGTGCTGAACGCGAACTACATGCGCGTCAGGCTCAAGGATACCTTCACCATGGCCTATGACGAGATCTGCATGCACGAGTTCGTCATGTCGCTTGTCGATCTCCACAAGGAGACGGGCGTCTCCGCGCTCGACCTTGCCAAGGGCATGCTCGACTTTGGCCTGCACCCGCCCACGATGTACTTCCCGCTCATCGTCCATGAGGCGCTCATGATCGAGCCCTGCGAGACTGAGAGCAAGGAGACCATGGACGAGGTCTGCGGCATCTACTGCAAGCTCTTTGAACTCGCGCACTCCGATCCCGAGACGCTCCACACCGCTCCCCACTCCACGCCCGTCCGCCGCCTCGACGAGGTCGGCGCGGCGCGCAACATGGTTTTACGGTATCAGTTTGCCTGACGAAGGCAGCGCATATCTCAACATCACGCAATGCCGCCGAAAAGTCGGCGGCATTGCTCTCAAAAAGGAACGAACTATTATGGCTCATTATGAACTCATCGTCATCGGCGCGGGCCCCGGCGGCTACGAAGCCGCGCTCCATGCGGCCAAGCTCGGCAAGAAGGTCGCCGTCGTCGAGAAGCGCGAAGCGGGCGGCACCTGCTTAAACCGCGGCTGCATCCCGACGAAAACGCTGCTGCACTCTTCTCAGATCTTCCACGACGCCAAGCACGGCGCACACGCCGGCATCCACACCGACGATATCCGCGCCGACATGACGGAGATTTTTGCCTACAAGCGCGAAATTTCGCAAAAGCTGTCCTCCGGCATTGAATCGCTTTTCAAGACCGCAAAGATCGACTTTCTGCGCGGCACGGCGCTCATCACCGCACCCGGCGCTGTCCGCGTGACGGACGCCGAGGGCGGTGCCAACGACTACACCTGCGACGATATCCTCATCGCCACCGGCTCCGTCCCGTCCCGCCCGCCGATTCCCGGACTTGAGTTCGCGATGACCTCCGACGAGCTGCTTGAGGGGTGCGACCACCTGTACCGCTCCATCGTCATCATCGGCGGCGGCGTCATCGGCATCGAGTTTGCGACGTTTTACGCAGACCTCGGCTGCGAGGTGACCGTCATCGAAGGCATGGACCGCCTGCTGCCCAACATGGACAAGGAGCTGGGCCAGAACCTCGCGCTCATCCTCAAAAAGCAGGGCGTGAAGGTCTTCACGAACGCGATGGTCCAGAGCGTCGAGAAGACGGGTGAGGATATCGCCGTCAACTTCACCTGCAAGGAAAAGAGCGAGACCGTCTCCGGCGAGGCCGTGCTCTGCGCCATCGGCCGCCGCCCGTACTGCGACGGTCTGTTCGCGGATGGCATTTCTGTCGAGATGAACCGCCGCAGCATTGCCGTGAACGAGCGCTACGAAACGAGCATCCCCCACATCTACGCCATCGGCGACGTCTCGGCCAAAATTCAGCTCGCCCATGTGGCGACCGCGCAGGGCATCTCCTGCGTCGATCTGCTCTGCGGAAAAGAAAATCACACGTCGATGTCCGTGGTGGCGAGCTGCATCTACTGCCGTCCGGAGATCGCGGTCGTCGGCCTCACCGAGGCCGAGGCCAAGGAGGCGGGCATCCCCGTCAAGGTCGGCAAACACGTCATGTTCGACAACGCCAAGACGCTCATCGCCGACCCGGGCCGCTGCTTTATGAAGTTCGTCGCCCACGCCAAAACACGCGAGCTTCTCGGCGCGCAGCTCATGTGCGAGCATGCGAGCGACATGATCGGCGGCGTCTCGCAGGCGCTCGCCAACCACATGACGGTCGATCAATTCCTGCTGGCCATGCGTCCGCACCCCTCGTTTGAAGAGGCGATGACCGCCGCGCTCGAGGACCTTGCGCAGAAGCTCGGCTGAAAGACCGCGGATGAAGCTATCGGTCGCCTTTAGACAGGCGATACCGCTTTTATGCAAAATTTGCGTTGCAGCATACGATGGAGTATGCTACCCTTAAAGTGAAAATTGCTCTGACGGGGAACGCTTCTTTGAAAGCGGCGCACCGAAAGCGTGATAAGGGAGAGGAGAATCATCCACGAAAAAGCTATTGCCCATCATTTTGACGCTGCTCCTGGTTTGCATTGCCGCACCTTACGCCTCCACCGCGAATGTGGTGGCTTCGCCGCAAAATCTGTCGGTCGACGGCGTCGATGCGGACTGCGACAAATACAACATCGACGGCAGCAACTATTTCAAGCTGCGCGATCTCGGTAATGCGCTCGGCTTTACCGTCGATTATGACGCCGACAGCAATACTGCCATCGTTTTGAGCAAGGGTTCCACAGCGGTCTATCGCCCTGATCACGATCCACAGATTTGACTGGAACCGTGAAGATACAATGGACGAGTTCGTCCGCACCGGTTCTGACCTTAAAAACGCGAAGCTCATCATCATTGATGCCCGCTCCAACAGCGGCGGCGATGAAGACTTTATCAAAAACTGGCTGAAAAGCTACACGGGAGAAGAACCCGAACAGAAAACGATTATCTCCAACTGGGGCACTGCTATGTTCGATAGGACCCAAGCCTACGCGGACCTGGGTGAAGAATTTGCCGCCTTCCGGACAGGCGATAAGGACTATGAGCTGTTTCAGGGAAAGCTGCTGGAAAACAGCACTCCGATTCTTCTTCTGACAGACAGCATGTCCGGCTCCGCCGGCGAGAGCATCGTGACCTATTGCAGGACACTGGACAACTGCCTTGTGATCGGCGGCCCGACGAGAGGCGCACAGCTGGTCGGAAATGTGAGAGGCTGGATGCTTCCCAACTCCGCCATTGGCTTCCAGTTCGGTCAGGCACTCCACTTTATCTACAGTATGGAAAATGTGGAGGGCAAGGGCTACGCCCCGGACCTGTGGTGCAACCCGAAAACCTCTTTGCAGTCTGTTTTGAACATGGTGGAGCGCTATGACCTCGGCTCTGACGAGGGCGTGGCCGCCCTGCGCGCGCAGCTGCCGAACATTCTGACCAAGTAGGCAGGCACTTCCCATTAAATGTCCCACAACGTAGGATGAGTAGAAAGAGAAGCATTCTACTGAACCTGTCTTATGGCCATATACCGCCGTCATCTGAACGCAAAACCGCTCCCGAGATCATCTTGATCTTGGGAGCGTTACTTTCTCTATTATGGTTACTTTTTGTGCCCAAAAACAGCCTTTTGCCGGAATGTGTTAGAAAAGTGTTAAAAAAGACTATGTCCTCATATACGTCCCCATTTTGCGTTAAAAGCAAGTAACGCACTTACGAATTCTCTGTATCCTCAACCAATGCTTCACACGGAAAACCGGGCACTTTGTAGCAAAGCACTTTACCCAGCGGATACTTCCCTGAACAGGCCGGAAAACTTCTCAGCTCTCTTATGAAGTTCGATATCCTGCTTCGGTGCGCTCTGCCGCCATTCAAAAAGTGCCTCTGTCTGTTCAACATAACGCGAAGGGTAGTCTTCTAAGTATTTACCTTCTGATTTTAAGTATAAGCCTTTTAATCTACGAACTGCCATGTTACCTCTCCTTTTTCTCTCTAATATATTTTCCCTGCCGATATAGCTACCGACGCAAATGGGACGAACATTTTGCTGCCGTGGCGGCTAACTTCTGTGCAGTACCTCTTGCTGCAAGGCAGGCACCTGAAACCGGGTGCCTGCCTTGTAAGCTGAGTATTTGCTTTTTACTTGCCCTGATAGGCGCGATACAGGAACGTCACGATCTCCGCGCGCGTGCAGTCCGCGTTGGGGCTGAACGTCGTGTTGGAAGTACCGTTCGTCACGTTATTCGCAACCGCCCAGTTAATCGCATCAGCGTAGAACGCGTCGGACTTCACGTCGGTGAAGTTCGTGCTGCCGCTCGCGGTGCCCTTGAGGGCGCGGTACAGGAACGTCACGCTCTGGCCGCGGGTGCAGGTCGCATCGGGCGCGAACATCGTCGCGGTCATGCCGTTCGTGATGCCGTTCTCAACGGCCCAAGCAACCGCCTTGGCATAGTAAGCGCTCGCGGAAACGTCCGTGAAGCTGCTTGCGGTCTTCGGCTCGGGGCTGCCGGCGGCGCGCCACAGGAAGGTCACGATCTGCGCGCGGGTGCAGGGCTGACCGGGAGCGAACAGATTATCGCCCACGCCGTCGGTGATGCCGTTCTCGACCGCCCACTTGACAGCCTCATAGAAGTACGCGCCGTTGGGCACGTCGTAGAAGAAGTTCAAGACGCTGTTGTCTTCCATGAAGGTCGCCTTGACCTCGACCTTGCCCGCAGGCATGGTGAAGGTGTACTTGCCGTTGCCCTTGTCCTTGAGCGTCAGCTCGTTGCCGTTCTTGTCGGTGACGGTCAGGGTCTCGAGGACGTAGCCGCTGTCGGGCTTGACGGTGACGGTCACGGTGTCGCCCTTGCTGGCGCTCTTCGGACTGACGGTCACGCTGCCGTTCTCGGTCTTGCTGGGGGCGGAGACCGCATAAGTCGGATCACTGGAGCTGCTGCCGGAGGAGGGTCTAGTGACGCCGTAAGTGCCGTCGCTGTTAGCCTTGGGGACGAAGCCGGGGGCGCAATACTCGGGCTTGACCGCACTGGAGAACGTGCCGCCGGAGACGGAGACCTTGTCACTTGCGGTGAAGGTGTCTTCCTTCTTGGTGGTGTTATCCCAATTGTAAGCCTTGATGGCTGCGTTGCCGCTCTTCGCGGTAAACGTGCCGCCGGTGACGGTGATGTCGCCGAGACCCTTATAGCCGGTGCGGTTGACGATGGAGATCGCCGCGCCGTCCTGGATCGCGCCGTCATTCTCGGTCTTTACGACCGGGCCGCCGGAAACCGTGATCGTGCTGCCCGCGTTGATGCTCAGGTTGCCCGCGCAGACCTGCACGCCCATGGTCTTGGCGTTGATGGTGGAATTGTCGATGGTCAGCGAGCCGCTGCTCGGGAAGTAGATGCCGAAGCCATTGGGAACGTTCAGCGTGCTGTCTTTCAGCGTGACGCTGTCGTTCGTGTTGTTGCCGTTGGTCTCGATGCCGCTCGTGGCGGTCGTGCTCATTTCAACATTCTCGAACGTGAGGCTCGAGTTGTCATACTTGATCGTGCCGCCCATCGCCGACGGGATCAGACCCACGAGCTGCGAGCTAACGATCTTGCCGTTCTTCACCGTCAGGGACGCGTTGGGGTTGTTGATCTCAAACGCCGCGCTGTTCGCGTCCGTGCCGGTGCAGGTCCATGTGTAACCATTCAGGTTGACTACACGGGCGACAGAGCCGGAGTTAAAGGTCGAGCCGGTGGTGTAGTCGCGCAGGAGGACGATTTCAGCGCCGCTTGCGGTCTGCGCCTTGAACGCCTCGCCCATGGTGTAGTAGGAGGTGTCGCCGACCTTGGCGAGGTACGCCTTTGCTACGCCGAAAGTGCCGTCGCTATTATTCGTAACTGCCGAGTCCTCGACCACATACTTGGTCGGGTCACTGCTGAACGTGCCGCCGGTGACCTCGATGGTCGCCATATCCTTGCTGGGAGCGGCTTCCTCACCATAGCGTTTTGTACTGAGCGTTCCGTTGACCGTGCCGCCGGTGATCGCGACCTTCGCCAGCTTGCCTTCTGCGCCGTCATAGCTGACAGACTCAACATTGCCGTTGACCGTGCCGCCGTTGATTGTAAGCTCGGAGTTTAAACCGCTGCTGTATGTCCACGAAGAGACGTTGCCGTTGACCGTGCCGCCCTTGATCGTCGCTCTATGCCAGTTCTCAACTGCGTAGCTGTTCGCGCAGTTCAGCGTGCCGCCGTTGAGGAACAGGTCACCGCGGTCAACCTTGATGACAATGAAGTTATCCTGGGTGAACGTGCCGCCCTTGATGTTCAGACCGGGGTACTTGGCAACGCTGTCATCGCCAACGCGGACAAGGGACGCACCCTTTGTACCGCCTGCACCGCTGTCATTTTTGACAGTTCCGCTCTCAAAGGTTAGCCAGCCGCCGCCCTGAACGTCGATGACATAGTGTGAGGAAACGCCGGAGTTCTCTGCGGTGTCCTCACGCATGATCGTGCCGGTCTGCGCCTCGCTGGAGTCCTTGACCGTCATGCGTGCGGTGATCGTCAGTGCGGGCTTGCGTTCGCCGGTGCTGCCGTTGAGGGTATGACCGTTCAGGTCAAGCGTCACGTAGGGCGTGCTGATGGTGACATTTTCCCTCGTGTCGGCCAGCAGCTTGACCGTCGCGTTTCTGGTTGCCGCATCGACTGCCGCCTGAAGCGTCTTATACTTTACGCCGTTTACCTCGGCAACGGAGGTGTCCACCTCGACGCCGTAAGTGCCGTTGCCGTTGTTCTTCGGCACAAAGCCGTCCGCGCAGTACTCGGGCAGAACTTTGCTGGAGAACGTGCCGCCGGAGACGGCGATCGTGCCATTCTTGCCGTTGGTCAGGAGAATGGCATCCTTCTCTGCCGTGATCGTGCCGCCCTTGATCTCCACGGAGGTCTCTTCGTACTTCGCGTTCACGTTGATGGCAGCAGCATCCTGTTTGCCAGTTCCGTCACCCCAATCGCCGGTCGTGCCAGTGCCCTTGGAGGTGATCGTGCCGCCGTTCACAACCAGCTTGCCGCGATTCAAGGATACGCCGCCAGCCGCGCCATAGACCGTGCCGCCGTTGATGGTGGTCGTGCCGGTGTGCGGATGGTAGATGGCATAGTCCGCAGTGGACTCCAGAATACCGCCGTTCACGGTGATATTGCCGTTAAACGTGCTGTCCTGACCATTGCCCGCGACCGCGTACCAGCCTGCTTTGATATGACCGCCGTTGATGATGACCGTTGCGTCGCTATTTTCATTCTGAACGCTCACCGCGAACTGACCCTTGTTGGCGTTGTCCGTCGTGAAGGAAGCCGCGTCGATCAGACCGCTTTCCATGATGAACGTACCGCCGTCTATCGCAGCGATCAAAACCTTATCCTGTGAACCATAACTATAGGACGTTTCCGTGTAGACCTTGCCCCTGCCAGTACCGTTCTTGGCAGTATCGGTGCTGTCGGTCAGGGTCAGCTTTCCGCAAACCTTGATATTGCCATCATTGGTGTTGGCTGCCTTCAGGCTATGACCGCTGAGGTCAAGCTTGATTGACTTGCCTTTAGCAATCGTCAGACCGTTGGAGGTAATATCAGTATCAGCCAGCAGCTTCACGGTCTTACCCTTTGCAGCCAGTCTAATGGCGTCCGCAAGGGTTTCGTATTTCTTGCTGCCAATTTGGGCGACGTACTTGCCTTCCTTAACACCGTAGGTGCCATCTGCGTTCTTGGTCGGGATGAAGCCGTCAGCGCAGTAGTCGTCGGAAACCTTCTCATTGAACGTGCCGCCGGAGACCTCAAAGTTATCATAGGTTCCATTGCCAATACCGCGGAAAATACCTTCACCGGACATATTGTTAGTAAATGTACCCCCAGTAATCTTTGTGATAGCAGGATAGCCTTCCACCACGCCGGTCGCAACAACTTGCGGGTGATCCCATCTTCCGCCACTTGTCGCGTTCTGAATGAACTCGCCATCGGTGATAGTGGCTGTACCATAGTTAAGAATGACACCTGTGTAACCATCTGTTGAATAGTTCAGTGTAAACTTGCCACCATGAATATTGAGCATTGAGCCTTCCTCACTCTTAACAACATCCAAACCGCCGGTGTAAGTGCCGCTTTCGATGGTCAGCGTACCCCAGTTGTCGATCATGGACGAACCGGTGTTGCCAGCGGTAGCGGTGACATTCTCAAGGATCAGGTCGGCATTGCTGTTCTTCGTGACCTCGATGTTGTAGTAGCTGGCGCCGCCAATCACAGTACCGTTCTTGACCGTAACCGTGCCGCCGGTCACAGAGATGGTGGCCTTACCGGCGCTAGTGTTGGTCAGCGTCTTGTCGCCGAGGTCGAGGGTGATGCTCTTGGTGATCGTCACATCCTCGGACACGTCAGCCAGCAGGGTCACGGTTGCATCGTCCTCCGCCGCCGTGATGGCTTCGGCGAGGGTGGCGTAGCTCGTTTGGCCGACCTCGGCGACGACTTTTTTGTTCGAGGTACTACCCTCGCCCGTGTCCACTGTCCCGTCTATTGCATACGCCACAGGAACCATGCTCATGAGCATGGCCAGACAGAGCAGCAGAGACAGGAGCTTGCTTGTGATATGTTTCATACTCTTCCTCCTATGATATAATAGATTCTTCTATATAGACCGGATATTGGTTTCCGGCGGGTGCGTGAGGATTTCGCCGCTTCGCACGGCGAGCGAGTCGGCCTTGCCGTCGCCCAGCCTCCGCCGGACGACCGCGAGCGCATCGCCGAGGTTCGGCAGACGAGAGTGCGGGTCGTGCGTATCGGAGGCGATGAGCTGCGCCCTCCGCTCCCGCAAGAGCTTGAGCACCGCGCCGCGCTGTGTCAGGTGGAGCAGCGGCTCCGCGCTGACCTGCGCCGGCACACCGAGGGCGAGCACTGCTTCCAGGTGCTGCGGCTTCTGGCCTTTGAGATAGCGCTCGATATGGGCGAGAACGGGGGGGGGGCATCCCCGTGCGCCCGGGCAGCTCGTAGAGCCGGTTGATGAGCTGATCCGTCCACGGGCGGAACGGAAGCTCCAGCAGAAAGTGACGGCTTGCGCCGAGGCAGAGCTGTGACAGCTCGGGCCACTCGGCGAGATTCGGCACCCACGCGATCTCCGCGCCCAGCGCGAGCCGCGGGAGGGCCTTGCGCTCCTCCTCCGGCAGAACAACGCGGCCCGCACAGACGGGACAGCCCGTTCCCCGCGCGAGGATTCTGACTTTGGAACGGTAGGAATGGCCTTGGGGGCATCGCCACCATACCTTTTGATGGCTTCCGTAGGTCACATCATCCGGCGTGAGTGGTAAATTTCGCTCAATATCCCACTGGGCAAGCAAAGCAGTCTTTCCCTGTTCCGCGCAAAACGCTCGAAATGTTCGTCGGATCGTCAGCCACCCCCTCACGAAAAAAGCT
>OHTC01000122.1_pt1 | contig 51283 bp, 39 predicted proteins | sample 1578801 | NCBI WGS metagenome assembly OHTC01 (sample SAMEA3879556, study PRJEB24766) | human gut metagenome | biome: human-associated habitat; feature: feces | place: USA | collected 1985/1987 | reverse complement strand
AGATGAGCCCTGAATAGAAGTCAACGTTGGGGCTTACGCCTTTGTACATCTTGCGTTTTTCGCCTATGACTTCGGGCGCAATGCGCGCGACTTTCTCGTAGTATTCGTAGTCGGCTTCCAGACCTTTTGCGATGGCGAGTTTCTTGGCGTATGCGCAAAGAATGTCGGCACGCGGATCGCTCAGAGAGTAGACGGCGTGTCCTATGCCGTACACAAGACCCGAGCAGTCAAAGGCTTTTTTGTCGAGCAGACGGCAGATGTAATCCTTGATTGCACTGTCGGTGCAGGGTGTGGTTGCTTTGAGGTCGTCGAACATTTTGGAAACCTTGATATTCGCGCCGCCGTGACGGGGTCCTTTGAGAGAACCGAGGGACGCCGCGACTGCGGAATAGGTGTCCGTGCCCGAGCTTGTGACGACGTGGTTGGTGAAAGTGGAGTTGTTGCCGCCGCCGTGTTCCGCGTGGAGAACAAGGCAGATATCGAGTATCCGCGCTTCGAGTTCTGTGTACTTTTTGTTGGGGCGCATAAGACGGAGAATGTTTTCCGCGGTGCTGAGTTCGGGCTTGGGTTTGTGAATTATAAGACTGCTGTCGGAGTGGTAGTGCGCGTACACCTGATAGCCGTAGTCGGCAAGCAGGGGGAACTGCGCAATCAACTGAATGCTTTGGCGCAGAACGTTGGCGATGCTTATGTCGTCGGGGTTTTTGTCGTAGCTGTAAAGAGTGAGGACGCTTCGTGCGATAACGTTCATCATATCCGTAGACGGCGCTTTCATTATGATGTCGCGTACGAAACTGTCGGGCAGACGTCTGTAATCGGCAAGCATCTTGAAGAAATGGTTGAGTTCGACGTGAGTGGGCAGTTTGCCGAAGAGCAGAAGATACGCCGTTTCCTCGAACCCGAAACGTTTTTCGGCGATGAAACCGTTTATCAGATCCTGAATGGGAATGCCGCGGTAATAAAGTTCGCCGGGGCACTCTATACGGTTGCCGTTTTCGTCTGTTTTATGGGAGTTGATTTCGCTGATTTCGGTGAGACCGGTGACAACGCCGTTACCGTTGAGGTCGCGCAGTCCGCGTTTGACGTCGTGCTTTTCGTAAAGCGACGGGTCGATGTTGTTGTTTGCTACGCAAACGTCGCTCATTTTCTTCATCCAGCCTGCGTAATGTGAAACGACTCTTTCGAATTGTTGCATAAGCACCTCCTTATTGCGGACATACCGCCGAAGAAAACAGACGCGCATTTCAAACACGTGTCTTAAATCGTACAAAACGCATTATATCACACAATTTTGAGAAAATCAACACTTGTCTTTTTTGACGTTTTTTCGTTAAAAACGGGCATAAAACGAAAAATCGCCCGAAAAATCGGAGTTTCGGACGGCTTTTGCGCAGCATTGAGCGATGTGGTGATTGTTGACGTAAATTCAGCCTTATAGGAGCTTTTCGGCAAGAATTGTCGGTAATAAAACCAGTATTATAAGAGCTTTTTGGCGAGAATTATCGGCAAAACTGGCATTCGGTCGGTAAAACGGTCGTTAAGTAAGAGGGGGTTGACGCAACACAGAAGTCAGTCGCGCGTGAGGTCGGCGTATTTGAAAGGAATGACTTTCGAGAGGTCGTCGGGGTGTATTTCCACCTGATAACCGATTTTGCCCGCGCTGAATATTATCGTGTCACACTCTTTTGCGGACGTGTCGATGACGGTGGGGAACTGTTTTTTCATACCTACGGGAGAGCACCCGCCGTGAACGTATCCCGTAAGAGGCAGAAGATTTTTGGATTTCAGCATTTCGACGGACTTTTCGCCGACTGCGGCGGCGGCTTTTTTGAGGTCGAGTTCGCGTGCAACGGGAATGACGAATACGTAATGCCCGAGCGTTTTGCCTTCGGTGACAAGGGTTTTGAACACCTTTCTTTCGTCAAGTCCGAGAAACGCCGCGACTTCCGTGCCCGAGGGCGCTTCTTCCGACGTCATAGACTTGCCATCTTTGAGATAATAGTAGCTTTCGTAATGCACGCCGCTTCTGTCGAGTGCACGCATTGCATTGGTCTTTTCGATTGAATTCTTGTTGCTCATAAATTCGTGAGAAAGCACCGACCGACGGTGCCGTATTCAATGTAGCTTGATTTTGTTGATTGGTATTTGGTTTGAACGTTTCGGTGCTCTATCCGAGAACGGGCAGTGCGTCGATTTTGCCGACTACTTCCGCGGGAGACGCGGCGTAAACGCTTGCCGTAAAGAAACGTTGTTTTTCTTCAAAACCGCATCTTTCGTAAAAAGCACGCGCGTTTTTGTTGTCCGCTCCGCATATGAGCATAACTCCCTTTACGCCTTTTGCGGTGAGGTGAGAGCACAGGGCGCGCATGAGTTTGCGTCCTACGCCTTTATGCCTTCCTTCGTCGTTTATGTCAATGTGCAGGTGCGCAGTGTAACCTTGTTTTGCGTATTTGCCGAGAAGGTATTCCGTGGATTTCTGTTCGACGGGCGCGAAAAATCTGTTTTCCGCTGCAACGGGCGTATAGTGTTTGTGCATTGCCACGAGATAATCGTCGGGCTGCGTACTGCATATTATGTAACCCACGACTTCGCCGTTTTCCTTCTGCGCCACAAAACAGTTGTCCGCTTCGCATTCGGTGTAGTAGTCGTTGTAAAGCGCGCATACGGCGGTCTTTTTCGCGGGCGTCGGATTTGCCGCATAGGGCGACGTCGCAAGGCATATGTCGCGCAGTTTTTCTTTATCGGACGGTTTGTACCGTCTTACGCTGATTTCCATTTCAAAGCCCTCTTTTTTAATGTTAAACGTCCTGTTCGGTCAAAACCGCATTGCAAAAGGAAAGATTTCAAGACGTTTTGCACATTCAAAAATCCCCTTGATTACAGTTTAATACGCGCGCGCCCGTGTGTCAATACGCGATGTATCAAAACGACGTACAAAATCCGAAAAACAAAACGTAAAATTCAAAATACAAAACGCAAATACGAAACCAAACGTAAATGCCAAAGGTAAAAAATACGCGCCCTTTCGGACGCGTAAGTTTTTGTTGTAATTCACCTTTCGATGTCGGCATTGTCGACTTGACTTGCAGAACGTTCGGATTTCCCGCTTGCAGTATTCGTATAGTTGAGGTGCAGAATGTATGCGACTGTCGATTGCCGTATAGCTGTGGACGGTTTCGCGATTTGCGCGGCGGTCAGTTTACAGAGAAGAGCAGGTCGCCGTAGGTCGGGAAGGGCCAGTATTTCTTTGCCGTGTTGATTTCCATTTCGTCGGCGGCGGCTCTCAAAGCGTTCATTGCGGTGATGACTTCGTCGCGGTACACGTATCCGCATTTTTCCCAACCTTCGGTTGCAGCCGCTTTTTCGAGAGCTTTTTTCAACTTTTCGATTTGTTTGACGGCTTCGGCGTAAAGTTTGTCGAGTTTTGCAATCAGTTTAGCCTGCGCGGGAGAGGTTATGCCTGCCGATTTAAGCCCCTGTACGGTTTCGACAAGTTCGTTTTCGTAGGACGTGACGGCGGGCAGAATGTCTTTCTGTGCCATATCGAGCATTGTGTTGGCTTCGATGTGAATGAGTTTGCAGTAGTTCTCGATGAGAATGTCCTTGCGGCTTCTGATTTCCTCTTCGGTGAAAACGCCGTGACGTTCGAAAAGCGCGATGTTTTCGGGAGTGTCGAGCAAGGGCAGGCAGTCCATTGTGGTGGGCAGGTTGAGCAGTCCGCGTTTTGCGGCTTCCTTAACCCACTCGTCGGAATAGTTGTTGCCGTTGAATATAATTCTGCCGTGCTCTTTCATCACTCGTCTTATGATGTCCTGTATGCACGCCTTGAAGTCGTCGGCTTTTTCAAGTTCGTCGGAAGCAAGTCTGAACTCGTCCGCCATTATGGTGTTGAGAATGGTGTTGGTGTCCGCGATGGAGAACGCAGAACCCAGCATTCTGAATTCGAACTTGTTGCCCGTGAACGCAAGGGGAGAAGTGCGGTTGCGGTCGGTGCTGTCCATTGCGAACTTGGGAAGGACGTGAACACCGATTTCGACTTCGCACGCCGCACGCTTTGAGTACGTTCTGCCGTCGGCAATGGCTTGCAGAATGCCCGTGAGTTCGTCGCCGAGGAACATACTGACGATTGCGGGGGGAGCTTCGTTCGCACCCAGACGGTGGTCGTTGCCCGCACTTGCCACGCTTATGCGCAGAAGGTCCTGATGTTTGTCGACGGCGGCAATCATAAGCGCCATAATCAGCAGGAACTGCGCGTTGTCGGATGGGCTTTTGCCGGGTTCGAAAATGTTGTGTCCGAAGTTGGTCACAAGCGACCAGTTGTTATGCTTGCCGCTGCCGTTCACGCCTTTGAAAGGTTTTTCGTGCAGAAGGCATGTCATACCGTGTTTGGCGGCGACTTTGCGCATGGTTTCCATGGTAAGCTGGTTCTGGTCGGTCGCAACGTTTACGGTTGTGTAAATGGGCGCGAGTTCGTGCTGTGCGGGCGCGACTTCGTTGTGTTTGGTTTTGGAGAGTACGCCGAGTTTCCAGAGTTCCTCGTCGAGGTTGCGCATGAATGCGGCGACTCTGGGTTTGATTGCGCCGAAATAATGGTCGTCGAGTTCCTGTCCTTTGGGCGGTTTTGCGCCGAACAGAGTTCTGCCCGTATAAAGCAGGTCGCGGCGCTTTTCAAACGCTTTGGAGTCGATGAGGAAATATTCCTGTTCGGGACCTACCGCGGAAGAAACCTTTTCGGTTTTTCTGCCGAACAGATGCAGGAAACGTACGGCTTCGCGGCTTACGGCTTCCATTGAACGGAGCAGAGGAGTTTTCTTGTCGAGCGCCTGTCCGTTGTAGCTGCAAAACGCGGTCGGAATGCAGAGTATGCCGTCTTTTATGAACGCGTAGGACGTGGGGTCCCATGCGGTGTATCCGCGGGCTTCGAAGGTGGCGCGCAATCCGCCACTCGGGAACGAGCTCGCGTCGGGTTCGCCTTTGATGAGCTCCTTGCCGCTGAATTCCATGATAACTCCGCCGTCTTTGGTCGGGGTGATGAAGGAGTCGTGCTTTTCGGCGGAGAGTCCCGTCATAGGCTGGAACCAGTGAGTAAAGTGCGTGACGCCTTTTTCCATAGCCCAGTCTTTCATGGCGTTGGCGATGACGTTTGCCGTTTCGAGGGGCAGGGGACGGTCGCCCGCGCAACATTCTTTGAACTCTTTGTAGGTGTTTTTCGGGAGGCGTTCGCTCATAACCTGTTCGTTGAACACCATACTTCCAAACAATTCGGACATTACCATAGATTACTCCTTCCGACGCTTACAGCGTCAATTATAAGTATTATAGTTAATTTTCACGGATAATGCAAGCCATTGAGCGGCTTTGGGCAAAGACAAAGGGCAGGAAAGAGGCGAAGTCTGCGAGGAAAAGGAAAAGACGCCTCTCCCTGCGGAAAGACGTCTTTGCCTTACGCGAAGATTATAAGCGCGGCTCGGCGCGAATGTCAAGGATTTAATTGACAGTGCGCGGAAAATTTGTTATATTTTGGGTGCAATAAGGCAAAGTGTTCGGCGTAATCTGCCGCTCGTCGACGGAGACGGGTCGGCAAACGTAATGGACACTTTTATATTTTTCGGAGGTTTTTATGGACTCTTACGTTTCTCCTCTTTGTGAAAGGTACGCAAGCGATACGATGAAACACATCTTTTCGCCCGATTTCAAGTTTACGACGTGGCGCAAACTGTGGATTGCGCTTGCCGAATCCGAAAAGGAACTGGGCATTGCCATAACCGACGAACAAATCGCCGAACTCAAAGCGCACGTCGACGACATCGACTACGAATATGCCAAAGCGCGCGAAAAAGAGGTCAGACACGACGTAATGGCGCACGTGCTGACTTACGGCAAAACCTGCCCCAAGGCAAAACCGATAATCCACCTCGGCGCGACGTCCTGTTACGTAGGGGACAACACGGACATAATTCAGATGAGCATGGGACTCAAACAAATCCGTGCGCTTTTGCTGTCCGCAATCTCCGCCGTTGCCGATTTCGCAGAAAAGAACAAAGCGCTTCCGACGCTTGCATACACGCACTATCAACCCGCACAACCCACCACGGTCGGCAAACGCGCCACGCTCTGGCTCAACGACCTTATGCTGGACTTCGCCGCGCTTGAATTTCAGCTTTCCTCGCTCAAACTGCTCGGTTGCAAGGGTACGACGGGTACGGCGGCAAGTTTCCTCGAACTCTTCAAAGGCGACCACGAAAAAGTCAAAAAACTCGACAAGCTGATTGCCGAGAAAATGGGGTTTGCGGATACCTATCCCGTAAGCGGTCAGACCTATTCGCGCAAGGTTGATTTCAACGTGCTGTCCGTACTTTGCGGCATAGCGCAGAGCGCGACAAAGTTTTCCAACGACATAAGACTTCTTTCCAATCTCAAAGAAGTGGAAGAACCTTTCGAAAGCAAACAGATAGGCTCTTCCGCCATGGCATACAAACGCAACCCCATGCGCAGCGAACGTATGGCGTCGCTGTCCCGTTACGTAATCGTGGACACGCTTAACCCCGCCGTTACCGCCGCTACGCAGTGGTTCGAACGCACTCTGGACGACAGCGCAAACAAGCGTATTTCCGTTCCCGAAGCCTTCCTCGCAATCGACGCGGTGCTTTCGCTTTACATCAACGTAATCAGCGGTCTTAAACTGTATCCGAAGATTATCGAACGAAATCTGAACCGTGAACTGCCGTTTATGGCGACAGAGAACATTTTGATGTATTGCGTGAAAGAGAAGGGCGGCGACCGTCAGGAACTGCACGAAGCAATCCGCAAACATTCCGTTGCGGCGGCGGCAGTCGTCAAGGAAGAGGGCGGCGACAACGACTTGCTGTCGCGTATACTGAACGACCCCGTTTTCAAACTTACTCAGGCCGAACTCGACTCCATTATGGACGTTCGCCTTTTCGTAGGTCGCGCAAAAGAGCAGACCGAAGAGTATCTTGCGGAAGTAGTCAGACCTTTGCTCGCAAAGAACAAACCCGACGCTTCCACGTCCGCGCAAATCAACGTATGACGCGCTTTCGGGCGCGCGCTTCCCGCGGTTTCCGCGCAGGGAGCAGTTCAACCCGCACAGGCGGGCAGGTATCCTTTTTTTCGAGGTGATTTTATGTTGACAGCAATCGTAGGTATCAACTGGGGCGACGAAGGCAAAGGCAGAATGGTTGACCTGCTTTCGGACAGTCAGGACATAATCGTCCGCTATCAGGGCGGCAACAACGCGGGTCACACCGTCATCAACGACAAAGGCAAGTTCATACTCAACCTTTTGCCGTCCGGTATTCTGCGCGAGGACAAAGTCAACGTTATGGGCGGCGGTATGGTCATTGACGTTGCGCACCTTTCCCGCGAAATTGCCAAACTTCGCGAAGCGGGCATTTCAATCACTCCCGACAACCTCAAAATCAGCGACAGAGCGGTGATATGTTTCCCCTTCAACGTAATGCAGGACTGCCTCGAAGAGGACAGACTGGGCGACAAGAAGTTCGGTTCCACGCGCAGAGGTATTGCTCCCATATACGCCGACAAGTATATGAAAAAGGCAATCCGTATGGGCGACCTGCTCGAACCCGAATATCTCAAAGACAGACTGGCAACCGTGCTCGACTGGAAAAATATATGTCTCAGCGCATACAAAGGCGCAAAACAGTACACTCTCGAAGAAATGACGGAATGGCTTGACGAGTTCGCGGCGCAGTTCAAGCCTTATGTCTGCGACATAGGCACCTATCTTACCGCGGCGGCGAAAGAGGGAAAGAACATCATGTTCGAAGCGCAGCTCGGAGCGTTGCGCGATATAGATTTCGGCATCTATCCTTACACTTCGTCGTCAAACACGATATCCGCATACGCACCCATAGGCGCGGGCGTGCCCAATCTGCGCATTGACAAAACGGTAGGCATAATGAAAGCCTATTCCACCTGCGTGGGCGAAGGACCTTTCACCGCGGAAATGTTCGGTGAGGAAGCCGTCAAACTGCGCGAAGCCGGCGGCGAATACGGCGCGGCGACGGGCAGACCCAGAAGAGTTGGCGGCTTTGACGTCGTTGCGTCCAGGTACGGTTGCAGAGTACAGGCGGCAGACGAAGTCGCGCTTACCAAACTCGACATTCTTGACAATATGGACAGAATACCCGTTGTCGACGCATACGAAATCGACGGCGAACTCGTGACGGAATTTCCTTTCGGCGAAAAGCTGGTCAAGGCAAAACCTCACGTCGTGTATTTCGAAGGTTGGAAGTGCCCGACGACGGCGTGCAGAACTTTCGACGAACTTCCCGCCCAAGCGCGCGCGTACGTCGAATATATCGAAAAAGCAGTCGGAACGTTTGTCAAGTACGTATCCGTCGGAGCGGAACGCGACAGCATAATAATCCGCTGACGATTGCGATAAAGCACGGAGCATTGCTTAACGGTAAATCAATTCATTCGCAATCATAACGGTTGCAATCTGCCGACCTATAAATAAGACTTTTGAAAAGTGTTTCTCCGATTGTCGGCGGGACGTAAGACAAGCATAAACATCAAAATGAAAAAGCGCACTTTCGGGTGCGCTTTCTTTTTTCAAGTCGTCGGCTTTACTTTTAGGTGTTCGGATTTCGACACTGCAAACGGATTTCGATGCCGCTTGCGACGGCAATGAAAAAGCCCTCCTTCAAAGGGGGGCGACACGGAAAAGTTTATATTATGACCTGCCGTTTCGTCAACGGTTTTTTTATAATTTTTTTCAAAAAAAACGTATTGACGGAGCATCAAATTTTTTTCAAAAAAATGCAAAAAAAATTCTTGACAAAACGGGGGTAAGGATTGTATTCTGCCGACATATTTTTTTTGCGGGAAGTGCAAAAATGTCAAAGGCAATACTGATTTCGGACCTCGATATTCAAGTCCTAGTCCGACTGCTGTCAGGCGTCGGTATTGCTCCGACACCCCTTTCGGAAGAGGATGCGGAAAGAGCCGCAAAGAGCCTCGGGGCGCGCGATTTCGTCGTTGTACGTCAGCACTCCGACGGCAGCGGCGCGGCGTGGGCGGCACGTATTGCGGACGCCAGCGACGCGGCGGTCGTGTTCGTTGCGGACACAATGCCCGCTCCGATTGCATCGGCACTTGCTTCGCACGGAGTTTTCGTTCTCGACGCAGGCGCGTTTATTACGGCTTGCGCGGTCTTGATGGCGCAGATACGCGCATTGCATCTTGCTTGTCTTTCTCTCAAAAAAGAGAATGCCGTTTTGAGAAACAAGGTCACCGAAACCAAAGCGGTGGGACGTGCCAAATGTTTGCTTATGGAAAAGCGCAATATGAGCGAGCAGACGGCACACAGGTTTATAGAAAAAACCGCAATGGACAACAGACTCAGTCGTCGTGCGGTTGCGGATAACATTATAAGAAACTATGAAAAACACCATTCACCAGACGATATTAGTGCTTGATTTCGGCGGTCAGTACAAAGAACTGATTGCCCGTACCGTTCGCGAGAGCCGTGTGCATTCCGTGATTATGCCGGGTTCTACGCCCGTAGAAAAAGTGCGCGAACTTGCGCCTATCGGCATAATACTTACAGGCGGTCCGCACAGCGTTTACGAAGAGGACGCGCCGCGCGCGGACAAAGAACTTTTCGGACTCGGAATTCCCGTTCTCGGAATATGCTACGGTATGCAGATGATGAGTTGCGTATCGGGCGGTGAAGTTTCTCCGTGCAAGGTGTCCGAATACGGAACGACGACGGTTCGCAAGGTTGCGGACAGCGTGCTGTTCGACGGCGTGAAAATGCCAATGTCCGCGCTTATGAGCCACACCGATTACGTATCGCGACTTCCCGAAGGTTTTGTTGTTACGGCGGACACGGAAGTTTGTCCCGTAGTGGCGGCGGAGAACAGAGAGCGCAGACTGTACGCCGTTCAGTTCCACCCCGAAGTGGAGCGCACGCGCGGCGGCAAAAAGATTATCCGCAACTTTCTGTACAAGGTGTGCGGAGCACAAGGCGACTATACGCTTGACGCTTACATCGACAACGAAATCCGTCGCATACGCGAAACCGCAGGCGAGGATGGCAGAGTAGTTCTCGGACTGAGCGGAGGTGTGGATTCCGCGGTTGCGGCGGCGTTGCTTGCCGAAGCCCTGCCCGACAGGCTGACGTGCATATTCGTCGACCACGGGATGATGAGAAAGAACGAGAGCGATGAAATAAAACGGGAGTTCGGCGGAAAGTCACTCGACCTTGTATGCGTGGACGCCCGCGACCGTTTCTTGGAAAAACTGAAAGGCGTGACAGACCCCGAACGCAAACGCAAAATCATAGGCGAAGAGTTCGTGAGGGTGTTTGAAGAAGAGAGCGCGAAATATGCGGGCAACTTCCTTGCGCAGGGAACCATTTATCCCGACGTAATCGAGAGCGGCGCAAACAACAGCGCGAACATAAAGAGTCATCACAACGTCGGAGGGTTGCCCGCCGACACGAAGTTTGCAGGCATAATCGAGCCGTTGCGCGGACTGTTCAAAGACGAGGTTCGCAAACTCGGCAAAAAACTGGGACTGTCGCCACAACGCGTCAACAGGCAGCCTTTCCCCGGTCCCGGGCTGGGCGTAAGAGTGACGGGCGAAGTCACGGCGGAGAAACTCGAAATATTGCGCGAAGCCGATGCGATATTCCGCGAAGAAGCGGAAAAATCCAGAGTGCGTGCCGACCAGTATTTCGCGGTGCTTACGTCGACGAGAAGCGTCGGTGTCGTGGGCGATTTCAGAACTTACGGATACGTGCTTGCGCTGCGTGCCGTAAGAACGTCGGATTTCATGACCTGCGAATACGTTCATCTTCCATACGCTTTGCTCGACCGCGTATCGAAACGCATAATCGACGAGGTGTCGGGAGTGGGCAGAGTGGTTTACGACGTGACGGGAAAACCGCCTGCCACAATCGAATGGGAGTAAGCTAAACGCAATGGCGGAATTCGGTTGAAAACGAAATCCGCAAACCACAACTTAATAACAAAAAAGTCCGAAGGCGTACTTTGTCTGTTGAATTCAGCAGATAAAGTACGCTTCTCGTTTATTTGAAAGAATTTCGGAGGGATATATGACAAAATACGTATTCGTTACGGGCGGTGTTGTTTCCGGTCTTGGCAAAGGTATTGTAATGGCGTCGCTCGGCAGGCTGTTGAAAGCGCGCGGACTCAAAGTCGCGGCGCAGAAGTTCGACCCCTACATCAACGTTGACCCAGGTACTATGAACCCTTGTCAGCACGGCGAAGTTTACGTCACGGAAGACGGTGCGGAAACCGACCTTGACCTCGGACACTACGAAAGGTTCATAGACGAAGACCTCAACAGGTTTTCCAATCTTACGACGGGCAAGGTGTACTGGAACGTCCTGAACAAGGAGCGCAGGGGGGAGTATCTCGGCGAAACCGTTCAGACAATCCCGCATATTACCAACGCAATAAAAGAGTATGTATACGAACTAGGCAGAAAGACGGGCGCGGACGTCGTCATGACGGAAATTGGCGGAACAATCGGCGACATAGAAAGTCAGCCTTTTCTCGAAGCCGTACGTCAGGTGTCCCGCGAAGTCGGTCGTTACAATTGCCTGTTCGTGCATGTGACCCTCGTGCCTTACATTGCCTCGTCTGGGGAACAGAAAACCAAGCCCACGCAACATTCAGTCAAGGAACTCCGTCAGATGGGCATATCTCCCGACATAATCGTTACGCGTCAGGAAATGCCGCTTGACGAGAGTTCACGCAATAAAATCGCGTTGTTCTGCGACGTCAAACCCGATTGCATCATCGAAAATCTCACGGTTCCGTGTATATACGAAGTTCCGATTATGTTGGAAAAGAGCAACTTTTCCGAAGTGGTTTGCCGCGAACTTGGGCTTATGACAAAACGTCCCGATATGCGTGAGTGGTGCGATATGCTGGACCGCGCGGGAAACACCCGCGGCAAAGTAAAAATCGCGCTTGTCGGAAAGTACGTAAGAATGCGCGACGCGTACCTTTCGGTTGCGGAAGCGTTGCGGCACGGCGGGTTCTGTCATTCGGCGGAAACGGAAATAGATTGGATTGAAGCGGAGGACGTCACCGACGAAACGGCGGACAAACTGCTCGGCGACGCGGACGGAATTCTGGTTCCGGGCGGCTTCGGCGACAGAGGCGTGGAAGGAAAGATAAAAGCTGCGCAGTACGCCCGCGAACACAACGTTCCGTATCTCGGAATATGTCTCGGAATGCAGACTGCGGTAATCGAGTTCGCAAGGGACTGCGCGGGTATGGCGGACGCAAATTCAGGCGAGTTTGCCGCAACCGAACACAACGTAATCGACCTTATGCCCGACCAGCAGGGCAATATCCCGAAAGGCGGAACAATGAGGTTGGGCGCGTACGAATGCAAACTTAATCCCGAAGGGCTTCTCGGCAAGATTTATGGCGCGGACAGTGTCAGAGAGCGTCACCGTCACCGTTACGAGTTCAATAATATCTTCCGCGAAGAGTTGCAAAATGCGGGACTGCGTATAGAAGGAACGTCACCCGACGGCAGACTGGTTGAGGCGGTCAGCAACCCGAATTGCGATTTCTTCGTGGGAGTGCAGTATCACCCCGAGTTCAAATCGCGGCCGAACAAAGCGCACCCGCTGTTTGCGGCGTTCATCGGCGCGGCAGTGAGCAGAAGGGAAAGACAATGCGCCGCGACAGGCGCAACGGGCAAGGTAAAAGCCCCGACAAAGTGAAATGTAAGTGAGGTAAGTATGTGTACGATAATGGTTTATACGGGAGAGGATATGAGCGAGCAGACATTTGCCGCCGCTCTTGCAAAGACGGAAACCCGCGGACCCGACATGACGCGTATCATGCACGTCGGCGGCGGATTTATGGGGTTTCAGCGACTGTCCATAATGGGACTGTCGGAAGCAGGCATGCAACCGTTTTTCCTTGACGGAAGCGCGGTTGTGTGCAACGGAGAACTTTACGGGTTCAGACCTGTTAAAAAGCAACTTGAAAAGAAGTACGCGTTCGGAAGCGACAGCGACTGCGAAATAATTTTGCCGCTTTATAAGGAATACGGCACGGATATGTTCGCAAAGCTGGACGCGGAGTTCGCAATGGTGATTTACGACGCCGAAAAAAACGATTTCATCGCGGCGCGCGACCCTATCGGCATCCGTCCTCTTTTTTACGGGTATACGGCAAGCGGAAAAATAGTGTTTGCGTCCGAAGCGAAAAACCTCGTTTCGTTGGTGGACGAAGTGTTCGCGTTTCCGCCGTCGTACTACTATGCGGACGGAAAGTTCGTGCGGTATACCGACGTTACGGCGGTCGGCGAATATTCGGAAGACGACGAAGAAACCGTCGAGCGGAAGATACGTGAAAAGTTAACGGCTGGCATCGAAAAGCGTCTTGATGCCGACGTGCCGCTCGGATTTTTGTTGTCGGGCGGACTTGACAGCAGTCTGGTCTGCGCGGTTTCGGCAAGGTTGCTTAAAAAGCCCATCAGGACTTTCGCAATCGGTATGAACACCGACGCAATCGACCTCAAATATGCGCGCAAAGTCGCGGATTATATAGGCAGCGACCACACCGAAGTAATCATCGACCGCGATACGGTGCTCGGTTCTCTCGAAGAAGTGATATCCGTTCTCGGAACTTACGACATAACCACAATCCGCGCAAGCGTGGGTATGTATCTCGTGTGCAAATACATTCACGAGCATACCGACGTCAGGGTTCTGCTTACGGGCGAGATTTCCGACGAACTTTTCGGGTACAAGTACACGGACTTCGCCCCGTCCGCACAGGCTTTTCAGGACGAGGCGGCAAAGCGCGTGCGCGAACTTTATATGTACGACGTCCTGCGTGCCGACAGGTGCATTTCGTCAAACAGTATGGAAGCAAGAGTTCCGTTCGGCGACCTCGATTTCGTGCGATACGTAATGAGCGTCAACCCCGAACTCAAACTCAACACGCACAACAAAGGCAAATACCTTTTGCGTATGGCGTTCAAAGGCGACATTCTGCCCGACGAAATACTTATGCGTGAAAAAGCGGCGTTTTCGGACGCGGTTGGACATTCTATGGTGGACATTCTCAAAGAGTATGCGGAAAGCCTCTATACGGACGAAGAGTTCGAAAGGCTGGCAGCGAAATACGACTTTGCAAAACCGTTCACCAAAGAAAGCCTGCTTTACCGCGAACTGTTCGAAAAGTACTATCCGCATACGGCGCGTACGGTTGCGGATTTCTGGATGCCCAACCGCGAATGGGAAGGATGCAAGGATGCAAACGACCCGTCGGCAAGAGTGCTGTCCAACTACGGTGCAAGCGGCAACTGACCTGACGGTCAACCAAGTCTGACGGCAAAAGGCAGGAACCTGAATTCAGTTTGAAGATTTTAAGGTTTGTCAGGCAAAGCACGATAAGGAGAAACAAGGAGATAAAATGAAATTCGTCAAGATGAACGGATGCGGCAACGATTATGTATACTTCGACCTTTTGGGCGGCGGATGTGCGGAAGATATAATACCCGCGATAGAGAAACTCAGCGACAGACATTTCGGTGTAGGCGGCGACGGCGTGGTGTTGATTATGAAAAGCGACGTTGCAGACGCACGTATGCGAATGTTCAACGCCGACGGCAGCGAAGTTAAGATGTGCGGGAACGCGGTGAGATGCGTGGGAAAATATCTGTATGACAACGGATATGTAAAAAGTCCCGACGTAAGCGTGGAAACGGCAAGCGGAGTAAAGAAACTTGCGCTGCGCATCGAGAACGGAGTGTGCACGGGCGCGACCGTCAATATGGGAAAACCGATTGTGAAAGCAGAGGACGTCCCCGCAGACGTAAAAGCGGCGGCGGGAGTAACCGTGGATACGCCGTGGGGCGACGGTGCGCTTGTGAACGTACCCGTCACGGTATGCGGAAGGACGTTCGGACTTACGGCGGTGAGCATGGGCAATCCGCATTGCGTTGCGTTCATCGACGAACCCGTAAGCGATTTCGCACTCGAACTTTACGGAGCGGCGTTGGAAAAGCATCCGATGTTTCCCGAACGCGTCAACGCTGAGTTCGTGAACGTTGGAGAGGATAACATGTTGACGATGAGGGTATGGGAACGCGGAAGCGGCGAAACAATGGCTTGCGGAACGGGCAGTTGTGCGACTGCTGTTGCCGCGGTGCTGAACGGATACGCCGACGCGTCGCGACCCGTAAAAGTAAAACTGAAAGGCGGGGTTCTGACGATAGAACTTCGCGACGACGGAGTTTATATGAGCGGCGACGCAAAAGTCAATTTCACGGGAGAAACGGAACTATGAAACTGAACGAAAACTACTTCAATCTGAAAGAAAATTATCTGTTTGCCGAAGTGGCGCACAGAGTAAGCGAATACCGAGCGGCACACCCCGAACAGCGGGTTATAAGTCTCGGAATAGGCGACGTAACGCTGCCGCTTCCCGAAAGCGCGGTAGCCGCTCTTCAAAAGGCGGTGGACGAGCAGAGCCGTCCCGAAACCTTCCGCGGATACGGACCCGAAAGAGGGTATGCGTTTCTGCGTGAAGCCGTGCGCGATTATTACGCCGAAAAGGGCGTAAGCCTTGAAGCGGACGAGATTTTTGTAAGCGACGGGGCAAAGAGCGACCTCGGAAACATGACGGAACTTTTCGGCAAAAGTCGTGTGCTGATGCCCGACCCCGTCTATCCCGCATACTACGACGTCAACGTTATGGCGGGCAACGAAATACACTTTTCGCGGGGTACGGTGGCAAACGGATTTTTGCCCGCACCGCCTGATGACGGCAATTTTGACATAATATATCTGTGCTCGCCGTCCAACCCGACGGGCGCGGTTTACAACAAAGAACAACTGCGCGAATGGGTGGACTACGCATTGCGGACGGGGGCGGTTATATTCTTCGACGCGGCGTATGAGAGTTTTGTCCGCGACAGCGAACTTCCGACCAGCATTTACCTTGTGGACGGTGCGGAAAAGTGCGCAATAGAGTTTTGCTCGTTTTCCAAAACCGCGGGCTTTACGGGATTGCGGTGCGGTTATACGGTGGTTCCTAAGGCAATCGCGGACGGCAAGCTCAATGCTTTCTGGAACAGACGACAGACAACAAAGTTCAACGGAGTGCCTTACATCGTTCAACGCGCGGCGGAAGCCGTACTCACTCCGCAGGGCAGAAAGGAAACCGCGCGCAACATAGGCATTTATATGCAGAACGCCCAAGTCATACACAACGCTCTCGAAAAGGCGGGCATACCGCACACGGGCGGCGTCAATTCGCCCTATGTCTGGATGCAGTGTCCCGCGGGCAAAACGTCGTGGGAGTTCTTCGACATACTGCTTACCGAAGCGCAGGTCGTCGGCACTCCCGGTTCGGGCTTCGGAAAGGAAGGCGAAGGCTGGTTCAGACTGACCGCCTTCGGCGACAGAGCGGACACGGTAACGGCGGCGAAAAGACTCGGCAGACTTTGCGCTCAACTGCGCGCGGAAGAGTAGGCGTAAATCAATCGCGGCGGAACGTTATCGACAGATTGAACGTTACGAAACAATCGCTTGAAATGCGGCTGTAAAAGGTCGGGACAGAGCAATCGGAAAATGCCTGTCGGCAACGGTCAAACCGTTTGGAATTGGATATTAGAATTGAATAAAACATACAAAAAAAGGACTTCAATATGCGATTTTTGCATTTGAAGTCCTTTTTTGTTGCGTTTTTGTTGTGAATTGCGGTTAAACCGAAAGTGCATTCGGTTGAGGAAAACTCAGTTGAGGAAACCTTTGATTACGGTTTCTTCGGCTTCTTTTTCGGTGAGTCCGAGGCTCATGAGTTTGATGAGTTGTTCGCCTGCGATTTTGCCGACTGCCGCTTCGTGCACAAGGCTTGCGTCGGGGCTTGCCGCGTCGATTTTGGGAGTGGAGATTATGCGCGCGCCGTCAAGCAGTATGCCGTCGCATTCCACGTGTCCGAAACATTCGTTTTCGCCCACGAGGTCGGAGTAGAATTCCTGCGACGACTTGTCGCGTGCGACGCTTCGGCTCACTATGTCCGCCGTGCTGTTTTTGCCTTTCAGTTCCACGCGGAAACGGGAGATTGCTTTTTCTTCGTTTTCGGTGAACAGTTTTTCTTTGACGAGCAGTTTAGCGCCGTCGCCGAGCACGGCTTCCGTCTTTCTGTCCGTGAACGTGACGCCGCCGATTTGTGTGGTTTCCATTTCGAGCACGGAGTTTTCGTCCATATACACGGTGGTTACGGGGTCGAAAATCTGTTTGCTTGCCTGACCGCCTTTTGCGTAGTGGCGTTCGATGTATCTGGCGCGGCTGTTTTTCGCCATATGGAAGGTGTGAATGCCGTCGTGTTCGGCGGTGCCGTCCTTGGGATTGTGTATGCCGCAACCCGCGACTATCGTGACGTCGGCGTCCTCGCCGATGTAAAAGTCGTTGTATGCCGTGTCGTGAAAGTCGCCCTGCGTGAGTATAACGGGAATGTGAACACTCTTGTTCTTGACTCCCGCGCGGACTATGACGTCGATGCCGTCCTTGTCCGTTTTGGGGCGGATTTCTATTTCGTCGGTGGAGTTACCCATCAACCTTTTTCCGTTTTTGCGAATGTTGAAACTCCCTTCGGGAATGGAGTGCAACTCCGCTATTTTTTCGAGAAGTTCGGAATCTATTTTTTCCATATCGTATCTTTTATCCTTGTTTATATCTTGGCTTTGCAGCAGAAGGGTGAATCTTCCGTGAGTGTGGGCAGAATTTCGTCGCGTGTTCCGCATTTGGGTTGTCCTTCGGAATTGAGGACGATTATTCTGTCTGCGGCTTGCAGAATTCTGTTCTGGTGGCTGACGATGATGACGGTTTTGTCTTTGAGCGTGGCAAACACGTTGACCAGTTCGTCAAAGCTCCAAAGGTCAATGCCCGCTTCGGGTTCGTCAAGCAGGAACACCGACCCGCCTTTTGCCAGCGCGACGGCAAGTTCTATGCGTTTGAGTTCGCCGCCCGAAAGAGTGTCGTCGACGGGACGGTTGATATAGTTCTTTGCGCAGAGTCCGACCGCGGAAAGAAATTCGCAGGCGTCTTTGGGGCAGAAGTTCTTTTTGCTTGCGGTGTCGAGCAGGTTTTTGACCGTTATGCCCTTGAAACGGACGGGCTGTTGAAATGCTATGGTAAACCCTTCCTTTGCGCGGGTGGTGATGTCGGCGGAAGTTATGTCCTTGCCGTCGAATATTATGTTGCCCGAGTCGGGTTGCTCTATGCCCATTATGAGCTTGACGAGAGTGGATTTGCCGCTGCCGTTGTGACCCGTAATTACGGTTGTGGTTCCGTCGGGGAAGGACAGACTGACGTCGGAAAGTATGGTTTTTCTTTCCTTGCCGCCTTCCTGCGGAACGGTGTATGTGATGTGTTTGAGTTCGAGCATATTATCTCCTTTCGGCGGTTCAGTCTTTGGTGCGGTAGTCGCGTTTGAGTTTGAGCACCGTGAGTACGTGCAGTACAACGGCGATTACCACCATAAGCGCCGCCGAAGCGTATATGTTGTAGTCGTATATTTCGCGCAATGTTCTCATCGCGTTCATATCGGTAACATTGCCTAGAATGGACGAACCGTACATTGTAGGCGTGATATAGTACAAATATTTCACGGGCGCGTCAAATTCCAGAACGGTTCCTGCGAAAACGACCTGCATAATGATGATGATAAGTACGGGCAGGATTGCGCTTTCGGATTTTTTGAGCAGAGCGGACACGAATATTCCGAGAGCCGTCACAGAGTAGTTGGTGAGGAACAGCGCGACGATGAAGAAGAATATCGAGTAACCCGGACGTGCGAAGTTGTAGTCGACAAACGTCATGCTTCCGAAGACGAGTATGAGCGTCTGAACAAAACCGACTATCGCAAGGACGGTGACTTTCGAGTACACGTACGCGGTGACGTCAAGTCCGCCGAAAACTTCGCGCGACAGGACTTCGCGTTCCTTGCAGATTTCGCGGTAACTGTTGAGCAACCCCATGAGTGCGGACGACAGCGCGAGCAGGAACAGGGTAGTTGTCGACGCAGTGAAATGGCGCGCCGGTTCGACGAACGCTCCGTCTTCGTAAACGAAAGACGTAATGATGAGAAGGAACGGCGCTTCCAGAATGAGCGGAACAATCGTCCATACGTTGGTGCAAATCTGTTTCATATATCTGCGGAAAAGCACCTTGAACTGTATGGAATTCATTTTTGGGGAGAACACGAAACTTTTTCTCATTTTGCGTTTCCTCCCTTTTCCGTTTTAGCTTTGCCGTCCTGCCCGTCGGAAATATCGGACTGCGTTTTGGCTGCGTCTTCTCCCTTGGGCGTTTCTTCTTTTTTGGTCGTTGCGGTTTTCTTGCGCGCACCGCTTTTCGGTTTGCGTGTTTTGGGCGCGGCGGCATTATCTTTTGCGGAAACTTCCTGCGCGGATTGTTCCGCGGTTGCGGTTTCGTCCTTTGCGGTCGTTCTGTCTTTGCCGATTTCATCGCCGAAGGTGCTGTCCGTGCCGTTTTCTTCGGGCGTTACGGTGCTGTCGCTTACTCCCGCGGTGTCGTCGGGTATAACGTCAAACCCGCCTGCGGATATGCGTCCGCCTCTCCGCCTTACGCTTGCGGCGACGTAATCGGTAACGCTTCCCGCTTCGTAGTTTTTATCGTCGAAAAGCGTTTCGGAAGTTGTTTCGCTTTCGGTGTCGGCGGCAAAGTCCGCGTCGGTGTAGGGTCTGTCGTCGTCGGACGGATAATCGTATCCGAAAATGCCGTTGCTTTCGCTTGTGGAAGGTTGCACGGTTTCGGTGAATTCCGACACGTTTTCGATTTCCGTTTCCGATTTGTCGCGGCGCGTCTTGGTCGCTTTTTTGCGTTCGGCAGGGGGGAGTATCGTTCCGCCCGAGTCGCCGTACTGCGCGATAAAGGACGCGTAAAGTTTCTTGTAATATTCGGTGGAGCGGTACTTGTGTTCGAAGTAGTCGCAGATTTTTTCGTCGCTGAGTGCCGCGAATATTCTGGAATAGCTCTTGCGGTTGAAGTAGCGGAAGATGTCTTTGTGGTCTCCGTAGAAACACAGCTTTCCGCCGCGTCCGAGAAATGCGATTTTGTCGCATTTGTCGAGGTTTTCCATAGCGTGGGTTATGACGACGATTGTACGACCTTTGGACGCAAGTTCTTTGAGCAGTTCCGTCATTTCGAGGTCGAGGTCGGGAGAAAGTCCGCTTGTGGGCTCGTCGAGGAATATGACTTTCGGTTCCGACAACAGTTCCATTGCTATGGACACGCGTTTGCGCTGACCGCCCGAAAGAGAGGAAATTTTGACCTTTTCTCTGCCCGTAAGGCTGACGTCTTCGATTGCCTGACGCACACGGGCTTTGACTTCGTCCTTGAACATACTCGAACGCATACGCAGCATAGCGGTGTAGAAAAGTCCTTCTTCCACCGTGAGGTCGTCGTGCATTATGTCTTTTTGCGGGACGTAACCGATGATTTCCTTGTATGCTTTTATGTTTTCGTAATAGTTGTTGGTGTCGTAGTAAATGGCGCCTGCGGTTGCGGGGCGAATGCCGTTTATGCAGTCGAGCATAGTTGACTTGCCCGTTCCGCTTCCGCCGACAATAGCTACGAAATCGCCCGCCTTTATTCTGAACGAAACGTTGCTGACGAGTTTAATTTTGCCTCTCGAATGGCGGTCGGACACTTCCTTGCAAACTCCCGCCACGTCAATCTGAATACCCGCGGGGGAAGTGGAGAAGAGCAACTTTTTGTCGTAGAACGTGTACGCCGCCGCGGGAATGGAAATGCGGTCGTAGTCGTTGAGTTTTGCACGACGGATTTTGCGGTTGTTGACGAAAGTACCGTTGATTGAGTGCAAATCCTCGATATAGCAGCATTTCCCGTCGTTGATGATGTGGAAATGTCTTTCCGAAACTTTGGGGTTGTCGACGACGATGTCGCAGGACGGATTTCTGCCGACCACCGTAACCGTTTTTGCGGAGAGGTCGACCTTCGAGCCAGTTCTTCTTCTCGAAATCTTCCTGACCAGCGAAATGGTTATGAAATCCTTGCTTTTGCGGTCGCCCTCTTTGCGAATTATGATTTCGTTGTCGAATTTAACGATGGGACGTTTGAATCGTTTGCCGCCGATGAGAACTTCGGATTTGAACCCGTCGGGCGTAAGGTCCTCGACGTACCAGACACCGTCTTTGCAAAGGCAACGGAGTTGTTCGGGCGCGACGAGAGAAGACTTGACGACAAGGTCGCAAGAGCGTTTGGAACCGATTATGAAACTGTTTTTGGTGTCGCTGTCGAAGAAATTGTAGAGTTCGCCGTCAGTGACTTTTACGATGATGTTGTTCATTGCGCGCTCCCGTGCGTAGTTAAGATATTATACATCTGTCGGGCATTAAAATCAAGAGAACAGCCGCACTCCGAAAAGGGTTTTTAATATTATTGACCAACCTCGATTGCCGAATACCGCGCACAAACAAAACCGTGCGCAGACGGTGCGCACGGCATTTATGCGGTTTTCCGCATTCTAATCGGGTATTTTGCCATAATTATATGCGATTTTGTTTAAGTCAAACGCCGTGTCAGCGGTGCGTTTTCTCATATTTCGGCACTTTCGACATAACGGAGATGTGTTTATGCTTCGGGCTGTACCTCAGGTTGTGCGGGCTGTTCGGGTTCGGGGTCGTATCTGTCCGCTATTTCGCCCATGAGTTCTTCGAGTATGTCTTCCATGGTGATGAGCCCTTCCGCTTCGTCCGCCGTTCCGACTATTGCCATATGAATGCGCGCCTGTTGCATTGACTTGAACAGCACGGAAATTTTTGCGTCCTTCGTCGTGCGAATGGGTTCTTTGAGAAGGGGAACGATGTCTTTGCCGCCGTTCAGCAGCATTTCGTAGAAGTCCGCGCGGTAGAGCACCCCTATGACTTTTTTTCTGTCGCCGTCAAAGACGGGCAGACGAGAGAAGTTTGCCGTGACGAAAATGTTTTTGATGTCGGCAAGCGACGCGTTCTTTTCGACCGCCGTAACGTTGTCGAGCGGAACCATAACCTTTTCCACGCGCTGTTCGTCGTAACGGATTGTGTTCTGAATGATGTCGTGTTCAATCTGGTTGAGCACGCCTTCGTCCTTGATTTCCGTCACCATCATTGTGAACTCTTCTTCGGTTAGGGAAGGTTGTTTCTTGTCGAGTCTGAAAATCTTGTTGAGCAGCTTTTTCCACAGATTGAAAATGAAGTTAAGCGGCGCAAAAATTATCGTGAACACGTAAAGCGGATATGCGGCAAAACAAGCGAATGTTTCGGGCGACTCTTTTGCAAGGCTTTTGGGCGAAATTTCGCCGAATATCAGCACGAGTATTGTCATTACGACGGTGGACAGCGTGACGCCGAGTTCGTCGAAATAGAACGTGAACACAAGCGTTGCAAGCGACGCCGCAACTATGTTAACAATATTGTTGCCGATGAGCAGGGTGGAAAGAATTTTGTTGTAGTTCTCGCTGAGTTTGAGGACGAGTTTTGCCGATTTCTTTTTTTGTGCGAGTCGTTTCATTCGCACGGAATTATAGCTGGTAAAGGCGGTTTCGGTTGCAGAAAAGTATGCCGAAAAAACCAGCAGTACCGCCAATGCAATAATAAGGCCAACGGCCGTTCCGTTATTCATAGTTCCTCCGAATTAAGTAAACGTAAAAAATCGCTTTCGCGAAAGTCGAATGGGGGCTGCCAAAAAAATCTTACATCACAGTCTCCTGAAAGCGACCTATGTCGCAGATACGTTTATTATATGTAAAAACCGTAGTTTTGTCAAATCCGCCCTTTTTCCGTTCGTTTGTGCGGTTTGCGCAAGTTGCCGAGAAGTTACGTTCTAAGCGTCGTTTAATTTATGTAGTTTTGACTATTATATAATTGTGTCTTAATATATGGTCGTTTTGCTTGCCATAAACGATTATTAATGCTAATATTATATCTATAATTTTCGGTATATGTCGCTTTTTGTCGAATAAACGGACATTGCCGAAACGCAGAGGGAAAAACTTTCATATACTGACGCGAGGTAATGATGGAAGAAAAAGTATACGACGGTGCCGATAATTCAGCCGCGACCGAACAGAGCGCCGCAACCTGTACGGAGACGAACGGTTGCACGGACGCCTGCGACGACGTGGTGGTGAAAATAGACAATCTCAGCAAAAAATATCCGCGTGCAAAGGATTATGCGGTCAAGAACGTTTCCTTTGTGTGCCGCAGGGGAGAGATAGTCGGATTGCTCGGCGTCAACGGCGCGGGCAAGTCGACTACGCTCAAATGTCTGACGGGGATACTGCCTTTCAAGGAAGGCGAAATCACCGTTCTCGGTCATTCCGTCAAGGGCGACGGTATGAAGGCAAAACAAAAGTTCGGGTTTGTTACGGACAATCACGCCGTTTTCGTCAAAATGACGGGGCTCGAATATGTGGCTTTTATGGCGGATATATACGGCGTTCCCGCCGACGTGCGCGACAAAAGGCTGGAAGAGTTGCAGAAATGTTTTATGCTTGGCGACAAAATCGCAAACCTCATCAGCAGTTACTCGCACGGTATGAAACAGAAAATCTGCATGATGGGAAGTCTTATCCACAATCCCGAACTGTGGGTGCTTGACGAACCCATGCTCGGTCTCGACCCGCGCACAATGAACGCGGTTTCGCAGTTTATGAAAGATTATGCCGCGCAGGGCAACACCATACTTTTTTCCACGCACAACCTCGACGCTGTGCGGCGCATATGCGACCGCGCGATAGTCATTCGCGGCGGAGTGGTGGAAGCCGACCTCGTCGTCGACGATTTGCGTGACAATCAGCTTTCGGAATACTTCCTGCAAGAAGAAGCAGAGGCGGAATGATGCATACTCTCGGAATTTTGCTCAAAAAGGAATTCGACGAGGCGTTTTCCGCATTCAACGGCCGCAAAAAGTCCGTGGACGTAGCGGGCGGCGTTCTGTCTTTCCTTTTGCTTGTGGGTATCACGGCTTTCGTTTGTTTCATTCTTGACGGGTTCGCCGATATGTACACGGCAATCGAAATCAACAGAGTTTCCGACCGTGTGGCAAGGTTGAACGAAATGTTTGCCGTGATTTACGGCATAATTCTCCTCGTCAACGCTTTGAGCGGTATACGCGTAATCAACTCCTCGCTTTTTGAAAACGAGGATATGCGCATTTTCATAACCCTTCCCGTAAAACCCGACGTGATGTACGCGTCCAAAATGATTGTGGCGTACGTCAAACAGTTTGCAGTCGGAGTGGTGACCGTTCTTCCCGTAAACATCACGCTTGCGTTGCAGGCGGATATGGGCGCAGGGTATTGGGGGCTCAGCGTACTAATACTTTTCCTGCTGCCAATGATTTCGCTTGCGATAGGCAGCGTTTTCGCACTTCCGTGGCACTACGTCAAACGCGCGGTGTCCTCGCGGTACGCCGTTACGCTTATAGTCGTGACCGCTGTCACGGGCGTCGTTTTCTGGGGATATTCCGTCGTGCTCGGTTTTGTTGCAGAGCTTGTTTCCACGGGCAATGTCAAATATTTCTTCAATGCGGAAGTTATGATGAAAATCGGCGAAGTCACTTCAAACCTTTATCCCGCCGTATTTTTTGCCGATATGCTGACGGGCAAATCCGTTCCCGCGGCTGTCGGATACACTTTGCTGATAACCGCCGTGCTTACTGCGATAGGGCTTGCGTTCGGGCGTTGGCTGTTGCTCCCTGCGGCGCAGGACAGATTTACCGCCGTCAACCGCAGAATACTTCCGTCGTCACAGAAGTTGCCCGCGCCCAGAAATTCTTTTCTCACTCTCATAAAGAAAGAATTTTTGCTCGTTCTGCGCACTCCCGACTATGCGTTCAGATACTTTTCGACCGCGGTCGTAATGCCGCTTATGGTCTACTTCTGCACGGACATTTTCTCCGCGCTTGTGGGAACTATGGTGTTTGTGGATTGCAACCTCGAAATAGCAATATTCCTGATTGTTATGTTCGGCATTCTCACCAACACTTTCTGTGCCACCAACATAAGTCGCGACGGAGAGTTCTTCTTCATAATGAAGACAATGCCGCTTGACTACCGCAAAGTCATATCCGCAAAGGTCGTGTTTTGTTTCGTTGTTTCCTTCGTGTCCGTTTCGACCAGCGTTGCCGTAATAGGCGGAACGGGGTTCATAACTCCGCTTCAAAGCCTGTACGTATGGGCGGTGACGGTTGCGGTTTCGTTTGCGCAGATTTGCTTTGCGACACGCAAAGACTTCAACCATCCGCGTTTCAACAAAGAGGGCGACGGCGAAGTCCGCGAAAGCAACACCACTGTTTCCGTGCTCATACTGATAGGACTTGCCGTTTCTTTCCTTATCGGATTTATCGCGCTTTACAGTGGTATGTACCTCAAACTTCAACGCGGGGAGGCGTACGGTGAACTCGTTTCCATGGCGTCGGTTGCGGCAATCGCCGTCGTGCTTGTCGTCGCGTCCGTGTTCTACCTCGTCAAAGGTCTTGACAAAAAATACTACGAACTGAGCGAGGCGAACCTATGAAAAACAAGATTATCGCCTTGATGGCTGTCATTCCGCTCATCATTCTGTTTACGATAATGACGCTGACTTCGTCGGTGTCGGTTGCCATATCCATTCCCGTGTCGGGGGTGGTGATTTCCACGCCCACGACTGACGGCGTGCTTACGCTGGATATGGCGGAGTATATGAACGACAAATATCTGCAAGTCGAAGTGCTGCCTTACGGCGCGGCGAACAGAAAATACAAACTCGAATTTTCTTCCGTTGAAGGAAGCGAAAGGGGAGAGGTACGCATAACCGACGACGGGCTTATCGTGCCCGAAAAAACGGGAACTGTCAAAATCACGGCTGTTACCAACGACGGCGGTTTCCGCGACAGTATTATCGTCAACGTAATCAGCACCAAAGCCCTCGGCGTAACGATGAGCGCGTATTCCGTGGACGGGACGTCCGAACAATACGAGTTTTCTCCCTGCGCCGAAGCGGGCATAGATTTGCAGGTTACGGTTGAAACGGGCAGAGTTCAGTTCGAAGCGGCGTCGTTCCCGCCGCAGGTGTCCGCCGATATCAGATATTCCGTAACTCCTCTCGGCGGTGCAAGTGCGGAAGGGTTCGACATTCGCCCGATCACGGGACTTGCCGACCTCAGACTTTCCGGCGAATATTTGCTGACCGTCACGGCACAGCCCGCGGTGCAGGGGTACGAAACCACGCTCATAAAAGTTACCGTCGTACCTTCGGGGGACTTCACGGTGGATGGATACCATTCGTGGGAAGGCACAGAAGGCAGAAGTGAAAAATACGTTTCCGAAGGCGCGGAAAACACCGTGCTTTACGTCGAAAGCGATGCGCCCGTATCCGTTTACGGGGAATTGCCCGAGGGTATCGCGGACGTAGAAACGACGGCACTCGGCGAAAACCAATCTGCACTCAAAGTGATTTTCTCGTCTCCTGCGCAAATCGGAGAAGAATTCGAGATTTCGCTCGTATCGGGTGACAAAATTCATACGGTTAAAATCGTATGCGTCGAAAGCGTTACGGAGCTCAGCGCAAAACACGTTTACGACGGAGTTTTCATACAGAAAGCGAAAAGTGAAATGACGTACGCCGCACTGACTGAACCCGCCGATGACGCCTTAACATACCGTTTCGAGGCAAGCGGTTGTATAACCGTAGTTTCGCAAAACGGTTCCGAATGCAAAGTGCTTGCAACCGAAGAAGGCGAAGGCGTGCTCCGCGTTTATACGGTCAAAAACGGCGAAGAAACACTTGCCGACACCAGAACGGTGAAAGTCGTGGAAGGTGTGGCGGGGCTTACGTTCACGGACAACGCCGTGACGTGGGGACTCGGCGGAGTGCTTGCGCAAGGCGGCAAAGAATACGGCGCAAACGGTATTCTCCGCGATGCCTCCGCGCTTGTCGGGTTGCAGACCGTGTCGGCGTCGGGTGTTGTTTCGGCTGACGTGTCCGATGACATAGAATTCATCGTTTCCGACCCGTCTCTTGCAGAAATCGTCGTGTCCGACGGTCGGGCATATCTCGTTGCGAAAGGGACGGGCAGAGTGACCGTAACCGCGCGTTGGAAGTACACAACGGCATTTAACGATAACGTAAAAGCGTCGTTAACCGTCGATTGCGTCGCCGACGGCATAAATGTGTACACTTACGAAGACCTGGTGAAAGCCACGGAAAGCGGCAGTCCCGTCGTTCTCAAAGCCGACGTTATGATAGGCGAAAATCTCGTGAACGAAGACGGGTCGCTGGTTGCAGGCGCGGCGGAAAAACTGCAAAGTTACGTCAAGCAACTGCCTACTACTGCCGACTGGACTTATTACGCGAATACAGGACAGGCGCAGCCAACCGTCAACTATTGCATAGAGTTCAAGAACGACGTGTTCGGCAACGGCTTTGAAATCAACGCGGAGAACGTTACGCGTGTCACTCCCGAAGTGTCCGCAAACGTGTCGGTGTTTGACGGGCCGTTGTATTTCGTGTCCGCGGGCGGAGTTGCTTCCGTTATGGCGCAGGACAATATAGTGTTCCTTGTCCGCACGGACGGAATTGTGGTAGACAACGTCGTGCTTAAAGGTTGCAAGGACGAAAGCCTGTACAAGGACGGCAAATTCGAACTCAGTTATCTCAACTACACGGGGACAACTTTGGAAATTATGGCGGATTGCAGGGTGATAAACTCCCGCATTTCCAACGGCAGAACGGTTGTTCGCGTGTTCGGGCGCGACGGAATAGACCTCAAAAATACGGCGGTCAATCCCGAAAAGGAAAAAATCGATGCGTCGATTGAAAGTTGCATAATTTCAAACGGCAGAGAGTTCCTCGTAAAACTCGGTACCAACCGCAAGGTTGTTGGACAGTTCGTGCAGTCGGGCGGCAGTTCGACGGATTACGATACGGAAAAAATGGCGCCTTCGCTTGTTGCCGACGGAATAACGTTTGCCCCGCGCAATGACGACAACCTGAACGACAAAACGTTCACCGACAACTTCCTGCTCACCGACGTAACATTGGAAAACAGCGCGCTCTACAATTCGGGACTGTTCGCAATCGGTTTCGAAAGTTGCTTTGCGGGACCCATGCTCGACGGCGGCGCAATATCTCTTACAGGCTGGAAAGGCATAGGCGGCACTAGTTACTCCGCCGTACTGCACATGAAAGGCGACGTGAGAATTTACGACTGGAAGTCGCTGGATTACGTCGACAGCTCCACGCTCATCGAAGTCATCGGTACGGGAGAAAGCACTGCGTTCCTGCAACTCAACATAAAACAAATGCTTATCAAGGTTCGCGATTTCGGCGGGGAACAGTTCAAAAATCTCATTTACACCGCAGACGACGGAGAGTTCGTGCACGGCGGCATAGCCTTCTACGGCGGCGGTAAGAACTACCATATGATAGACTTTTCGGAATTCGACGGCGAAACTATGACGGAGTACACAGTCAACCTCAACGTGCTTGCGAAGGGCGAAGAGTCGGGGTCGCTGTTGTATCTGCAAGGCACGATGTTGCCGCTTGCGGCGGGCAAGGAAGATTTCCGTTTCTTTATGTACGACGCGGCAAGCGAATTCGGTTACAACCGTCAGCAGGAGCTTTTGGCAAACGGCACGGCGTACGACTTTGTCACCGCCGCGAACCATTGGAACTGAAAGCAGGTTGGAAATCGGATAACACAATTTGAACAAACGGGCAAAGAGAGTATAGGGCGGACACAGGTGACTTTTGAAATGACGGAGTGCAGAGCGCCCGTTGCCGCCTGAAATTTGTTCGGTTCGCAAACGTCTGTATTTTCAAATCCGTTTTGCAGCGGAAAACCGTTCGGCAAATCGGAGTACGAAAAGCAGTCACCCGTAAGGGCATAAGATGAATGCGCATAGCGCAAGGAGAATGAAATGAAAAGAAAAATCGTGGCATTGTTGTTGGTTGCACTGATTTGTGCGTCGCTGTTCACGCTTGCGGCGTGCAACAACGAAAAAGGTCAGGGTGGCGGCGGAACAACTCCCACAAACGAATTCAACGTCGTGTTCACCGTGGGCGCGAACGTTTACAGCTGCACCGTAAAATCGGGCGAAGCCATTCCTTACGACAAAGTTACGTTGCCGCAAGGCGCAACTCTCACGGGATTGTATTCCGACGCAGATATGACAGTTCCCGTGGATAAAACGTCAAAAGTGACGGCTGATATGCGCATTTGGGTGGATTGGGAATATATCCCTTACACTTTGACGTTTGACGCGGCAGGCGGCGAAGGCACCTACGAACCCGCAACCGTTTACGCGGGCGACATTGTGGACGTTCCCGCTATGCCTACGCGCGACGGGTACGTTTTTGCCTATTGGTATGATGCGGAAGAGGGCGAAGACTCGGCGTTCGATTTTGCAAATGACAGAGTTCCCGAACGCAATCTCACTTTGGTTGCCAAATGGAACATCGTAAGCAACGCGGGATTTTACGGCGGTACGGCGGACGGCAATCCTCACGACGCGGTAACGCTGAACGTTTACGACGATGCGGCGTTCGTCAAGCAATACAGCCTTGACGGCGGCGAATGGACGGAACAGGTTCCGCAAATCACTGAGGTCGGAGCTTATAAGGTCGCATACAGAGTTCTCGACGGCGAAACCGTTGTCGAAGAGGGCGAAGGCTATGCCGTTATCGGTTCCGCGGAGCAAGGAACCACCAACCTCAAAATTACGGCAAAGCCGCAATCCGTCGTCTACAACTCGATGACGCAGTATCCTTCGGCGGACGAAGAGTTTTACACTGTCGAAGGACTCAAAGACGGGCATAGCGTGATTTGCGTTTTCGGTACGGATAACGCAGCAGTCAACGCGGGTGAATATTCGTACGGTTGCGTAGCATTCGCGGTTAAGGACGCGGACGGAAACGACGTGACGTCGCAGTACAGGCTTGTTGCCGAGAAATCCGTGTTCGCCGTCGAAAAAGCCACTCCCGTTGTGTATGCAGTGACACAGTATGTTGACGGCGACCGCTCCGAACACAGTTATTCAGCAGACGGCGTCACAGTCGCGCAGAGTTACAACAATCAGACTGTCAATGTGTCCGCACAAGGTTTCGTGCAGGGCAGAAACGAAGTCGCGGTTACGCTTGCGGGCAACGAAAACTGGAACGAATGTTCAATGACCGCCGTGCTTGAAATCAGAAGTGCAAGAATAGGCGACAAGACTTATGCCTTTGAAGACGCACTCAAAATCGGCGGCGACATTGAAATATTCAGCCATACGCTCATCTCCGAAGACGTAATTCTCAGGCGCGGCACAAAAGTCGCGGTTCTGTCGTCGTCAGACGGCTCGCTTGAAACCGCCCGTCCGTCTTACGGTGACGGGGTCAAGGCACACGTCGACGCGAATGCCGAATATGTCGAAAATATCGTTACGGTAGCAGAAGACGCCACCTTTGAAATCGACGGTGACTTTATTCTTTGTGCATTGCTCGGTCAAAACGGACAAGGAATTTCGGGACACACTTCCGGGAAATACGCGCAACTCAACAACAGCGGCAAAGTCGTTGTCGCGGACGGCGGCAATCTAGACGTCAGAGGGTATATCAAAGGCAACGGAACCGTTGAAGCAAAGAACGGCGCGGCTATCTATGCACCGTTTGTCGTCTACGATTTCCGTGGCGGCAGTAATACGGCAATAGCTTATTTGAAAGGTAAAATAGCTCCTTTCAACACATACGATTTGTTCTACAACATTCAATGCAACCTTAATATCGAATACGGCGCGGATTACGTAAGTTATCTCGACCTGTATGCAAATTACGACCACAATTTTGCGCAGGCAAAACTTATATCCACGGAAGAAGCTTTCATCAAGATGTACGAGGGCTCCGAAATTAAAGTCTCTTTTGTCGAAGACGATTACGATTGGAGTGCGACAAGCGGCACAAACGAAATTACTCTCGTCGGCGAACAGGATTTGAGTGACCTGACTCTCAGCGTTGCGGGAATTTCCGTGAGTATGTCGTCTGTCGACCTCGGTTTTTCTCACAGATTCAGACTGCATATTGGCGACGGCACAACCCCCACGGAAGTTATGTTCCCTTACAATTACAAAATGTTGACGGGTTCGCAGATTACGGTTGAGAAGAATGCAGTCATGAACGTGCAGGGCAGATTTATGGTTTACACCGAATTTACCGATGGAGTTTTGGCTGGAATATCCTACGCACAAATGCCTGCGGCAAAATTTGTTGTCAACGGTACGCTTAATGTGGAAAGCGGAGCAACGTTCGGCGGACGTATAACGGGCGAAGAGAACGGCGGAAAAGTTGTTTTCGGAGCGGATACCACATTGACTATGACAACGGTTGAGGGCAACAGCGGCGGAAGCAAAAGCATTTTCGGGTATGGCGGTACGTTCTATATGACGAATACGCTGACCGAAGAAGCACGTTTTGACGAAGGTGTGCTTACGGTAAACACGGACACCCCCAAGACCAATGAAAAAGGTTACAGTTATGTCGAACGTATCAGAAGTTACGAAGCACAACAAAAACTCTCATCGGGAACGACCTACGTATTCGACGGTTCGAATTGGACTGCTCAATAATCTCAAATCCAAACAGCAAAAGATACACGACATTATCAACTGTCAACGTTATCAACAAATAAAATCAAAGCCGACGCAGATTACGTCGGCTTTTTGTTTGATTTGTACGGATTGAGAAGATTGTGTTCGGGTTTATCAAACAACATTTCGATAAAACCTATCTTAGGCAATCTGTCTTTATTTGTTGTTAATCATAGCAAGAGAGAATAGGGGATTATTCCTTATCTTTTTCTTCTTCCGCAACTTCGATCAGAGTTTCGAGGTTTTCGACAATGCATTCTTCCGCTATATCAGAAGGGGCAACATTTTTTGCTTGTGCCGCTTTTTCATCGGCTTCCTGTGCGGTTTCGATTGCCACGACTTTTTCGTAAGACATACCTGCGGCGATTGCGGCAAGGCGTCTTTGTTCTTCTTTTTCGCGGAGTTTCTTCTTTTCACGGAAGAACTGCAAGAGGGCAAACACGAGGCAGATTCCGATGCCTACGAAGAGGTAGACCGAACCGGGGTCCGTTCCGACTACGCCGAGGATAACGGACAGTATGACGATGATGATGAGCGGGAATATCGCAAGTTTAGGATTTTTGACGATATATTTGCCGCCGAGACTGCCGAACAGAGCGTATACGACGCTTCCGAATGCGGGGTAGAGGTAAGGTGCACCTTGCAACGTTTCAGTGAGGTTGGGGACTACCGCAAGGCAGAGTACGAATATGCCGATAATCAGTATCGTGACAAGCGAACTTGTCGCAATGGCTATGGTTGCAACGACTTCGTTTTCTTCCGTACCGATTTTGGTCCCCGCGATTTCCTGCGCTTTGACGACGCAGGGGATTTTGAGGTTGGACAGGTTGCCTGTAATGAATGACAGATACATGCCGTTAATTCCGACCATAGGCGCATAAACGATAGGTTCGGCGATTCCCGACAACGCCATCAGAATAAGCGGCGAAATGACTGCCGCGGTCCCGAACACGCTCCAATCGGGACCCGTTTTGTAGTAAAGTCCCATCCATACGGGAATGGTGACGATAAGCGCCATACCGACGAACATCCATATTCTGCCGATGAGGTGCATTCTGTTGTTGCGGTCTGCAATGGTAAGCTGTTTTTTCATATCGCACCTCCTTACATAATCATACCGACGACAGCGGCGGCGTCTTCGGGTTTGAGCGGCCAGCCTTTATCGTAGGAGTAGTAGCTGATCACCGCAACGACTGCCATTGCAATCAACATCGAGAATGCGGTGGAGAAGCTGTCAAGCCATTTCCAGTTGGCTTTGTTGATAAGCAGGTCAAACACGTACATGCAAATAGCGGCGACGACTATCGCGATGAAGTTGTAGTAGCTGTCCACGAATTCGGTTGCACCCGCGATTGTGGTAAGGCTCATCGCAAGATAGCCGAGTATCATACCGATGAAAACCACTTGGAAAAGCAAGTCGCCGAGGTTTACCGAGCCGCTTGCGCTGCCGCTTTTGTTGGAGAGCATGGCGACTTTGGGCTGGAACTTTTTGTAAGCGACGAGAACGAGCAGAGGACCCGTGATAATCGGAATTGTCATAACGGTTGCGACTGTCACGAAATCCTGCGCGGAAATGGAACCCGACACGAACTCTTTCATTGAGCCTGCGAGTGCAGTAGCCGCACCGTCCGCCATCATGGTTTCGTATTGCAGCGAACCTATGACGGAAAGCCTGATTGCGGGCAGAGCGATACCGAGAGAGCCTATGAGCGTAACGACGCCGACGCCTATTCCGATAGCGGGCAAAATCGAGAACGTTATCGAAGTGGTGACAACTTTCCAGATTTTGCTCATATCCATACCGAGTGCCTTGGCGCGGCGGAACGACGTAACTATGTAGTAAGCCGACATCAGCACGACAAATGCGATGACCGCACCGAACAGCCCGTAAAGCAAAGCGCTGTTCGGCGTAAATCCGACAAACGCGGCTGTAAGATTTGCAAACATAAAACCTCTCCTTTTGTGCGAAATCGTAAAACGGCAACTGATAATTTGCCTTAAACGTTGCAATTATGGGAATATAATAAACTAATTCAAACGAATAATCAATACGAAATTGCTTTTGCGGGTCTGTCAAAGGCAAATTTTAAAGGAAAAACAAGGGGTTTTTGCGGTTCAAGGATATATTGACGCAATTCTTCCGCGCATTGTGGCAAAACGATTGCAAAACCCGTGCGGCGGTGATACAATCATCATACAGTTTACCCCATATTACTTGGAAGTAGTAGAAACTTGCGCGTTAAGTGCCGACGAGACGGGGGGTGCTCGCGGACGAAAAGCCTTGCGGCTTGCGGTGCATTTTTCACTCCCGCTTCGTTTGCGAGAAGTGCTTCTAGGGAGGTGCTTTTTGTTTTATCAGGAGGCATTGAATTACATACGCAACATCGAACGCGCGGGCTCCGATTACGGCATCGAACGCATGCGCGAACTTTTGGCGTTGCTCGGAAATCCCGACCGCAGACTAAAAATAGTGCATATTGCGGGCACCAACGGCAAAGGTTCGGTCAGTGCATACCTGACTTCGGTGCTTGTAAGCGCGGGTTATAAGGTCGGAACGTACAATTCCCCGTCGGTGCTTAACTACAACGAACGTTTTTTGCTGAACGGCAAACCGTTTGACGACGGACAAGTCGCAAAATATATGACGCTTGTCCGAAGCGCAATCGAAAGCGAACAGGAATTGCGCGAAAAACTTTGCAGAAACGGCGAAAGGGAAAAAATCGAAGTCGACGGACGGACGATAGACCGCACCCGCAAATTCACGCCCACGGCATTCGAAATCGAAACCGCGCTTGCTCTTGCCGCATTCGACGATATGCGTTGCGACATATGCGTTCTTGAAACGGGACTTGGCGGCAGATGGGACGCAACCAACGCGGTGGACGACAAGGAACTTGCCGTAATAACGTCGATAGGATACGACCACTGTGCGTTGCTCGGAAACACGCTTCGCGAAATAGCATCTGAAAAAGCGGCGATAATACACGACGCGGCGGTCAGCTGTCCGCAGGAAAAAGAAGCCGAAGAAGTGTTGAAAGAAAAGGGCGCAGTATTCACGTCGCAGGCAACGGCTGCGGGCAGCAGTCTTGCGGGACAAAGTTTCGTGTACGACGGAGAAGAATATTTCGTAACGCTTAAAGGCGCGCACCAGATTGTCAACGCTTCGCTTGCAATCGAAGCCGTAAAAGCCTTGCGCAACAAGGGTTGGGACATCTCGGCACAGGCGTTGAAAGAAGGCTTGAAGAATGCCGTATGGAGAGTGCGCTTCGAAGTGCTGGACAGCGACAATATTGCAAAATCGCCTTATAAAGTGCAAATTCCGCATGGTAAAGTGCTTGTTCTGGACGGAGCGCACAATCCGCAAGGCGCACAGGCGTTGCGCGCGGCAATAGAAGAATATCTTGCGGACAAAAGAATTTACGCCGTATCGGGCGTGCTTGCAGACAAGGATTTCCGCAAGGTTATGGGAACGTTGTTGCCTTTGTTCGAAGGCTTGATTACCGTCACTCCGTCATCGCCGAGAGCACTTGACGGAAAGGCGCTTGCCGCTGTGGCAAAAGAGGTTGCACCCTCTTTGCCCGTCGAGGTCGTGCCCGACGTTGCAACGGGAGTTGCGAGAGCGTTGGAAAAGGATTGTGACGCCGTGGTGGTGTTCGGTTCGCTTACGCTTTTTTGCGACCTTACGAAATAAACGATAAAACGTAAATACGGAAAAGCAACAGGAACTATAACGGCAAAACAAAAAAGATACGTTGTCTTTTCGGCAATAGACAGAATACAATCCGCGGAAGCGGCGAGGAAATTATGGAAAAACGCGTAGTTGACAAACAAAGAGTTGAAAACGCCGTAAGAGAAATTCTTGCGGCAATAGGCGAGGACTGCAACCGCGAAGGGTTGAAAGACACTCCCGCGCGCGTTGCGCGTATGCTCGAAGAACTGACAGCCGGGTACGACGCAGACGCGGCGGAACATCTTTCAAAGACTTTCGACGAACAGGGCAGCGGACTTGTCGTCGAGCGTGACATCAATTTTTCCTCGACGTGCGAACATCATCTTATGCCTTTCTTCGGCAAGGTGCACATCGCGTACGTTCCCGACGGAAAGGTTGTCGGGCTTTCAAAACTTGCACGCGTTGTCGACGTTTATGCCGCACGTTTGCAGTTGCAGGAAAGAATGAACGCACAGATTGCCGATGCGATATACGATTGTCTGTCCCCGAAGGGAGTTGTCGTCGCGGTTGAGGCGGAACACACCTGCATGACGGCGCGCGGAGTGCGCAAGGCGGGAAGCAAGACTTTGAGTTATGCGGTGCGCGGAGAAATCGACGACAGCGCGGTAAATCTCGTTCTCGGTATTGCGGGAGGCGTCAAATGAGCGGAGTATTCAGAGTTCGCGACAAGGTTTTCCAAAGCGGAACGCACATTATGGGCATACTCAACGCGACGCCCGATTCCTTTTATCCCGCAAGCCGCACGGCGAACGGCGACCCTGTTGAAAGGGCGTTGAAGATGATCGAGGACGGCGCGGAAATAATCGACGTCGGCGGGCAATCCACGCGCCCCGGCGGAAGTCCCGTCAGCGTGCTGGAAGAACTGTCGCGTGTTTTGCCTGTTGTTGAAAGCATTCGCGCTGCAAGCGACTGCCTTATTTCGGTGGATACGTTTTATCCCGAAGTCGCGGAAGAAGTTCTCCGAGCGGGTGCGGATATGATAAACGACGTGTCATGCCTGAAATACAAAGGGCTTGCCGAAACGGTTGCAGCGTACGACGCCGCAATCTGCATAATGCACAACCGCAGGGAGAGCAGCGTTGCCGACCTTATGGCGGACAAACAGTCGGGGCTTGCTTTTGCCGCCATGAAAGCGGTCAAAGCGGGTGTATCTCCCGACAGAATAATCTTTGACGGCGGTATAGGTTTCAACAAATCAAAGGACGAGGACTGGACGCTTCTCAACCGTTACGACGAACTTGACCTTGCAGGGTATCCGCTTTTGCTCGGTACTTCCAGAAAGTCCATGTTCGGCGGCGAAGTGCAGGACAGGCTCAGCGCAACGATGGAAAGCAGCGCGCTTGCGGCACGCAAAGGTATATTGTTTGTCCGCGTGCACGACGTCAGGGAAAACAAACTCGCAATCGACGCGGTACTGAAAAAGTGAACGGCGGCGCGTTTTAGGGCGACGCGGAATGAAAAAGGTTGCGTAACCGCAAAGGAAATCGGAAATGAAGAACGGTTGCATACTCATTGAAAATTACGAAGTAACGACGTGTCACGGCGTCAATCCCGAGGAGAAAGTCGAGCCGCAGAGATTCTTGATTTCGGCAAAACTTTCACTCAACGTAAGCACGGCGGCAAAAACCGACGATATTGACAAAACCGTCAGTTATTCTGCCGTTTGCAAACTGATAAAAGCCTTTTTCCTGCAAGAAAGCAGAAATCTCCTTGAATATCTGGCACTCAATACGGCGAAACTCATACTCAAAACATACCCCGTCTGCGCGGTGGAAGTCACGGTCAAAAAGCCTGACGTACCCATGAAAGGCGTGTTCGATTGGGTGGGTGTCACCGCAACGGTAAAGCGCAGTACGGCGTATCTTTCCATGGGGTCGAATATGGGCGACCGCGAAGCGTATATGAACCGCGCAGTACAACTGCTTGCCGCTCATGATGACGTGTTTTCCGTCGTGGAAAGCAATCGTATTGCGACAGAGCCTTACGGCGGTGTGGCAAAAGGCGAGTTTGTCAATTCCGCGCTCAAAGTAGAAACGTGTCTGACCGCCGACGAATTGTTAGACCTTATTCACGACATAGAAAAGGAATGCGGCCGCGTGCGCAAAGAAAGGTGGGGTGACCGAACACTTGACATCGATATTCTGTTTTTCGATGACGAGGTGAGAGGAGAGGGCGACCTGATACTTCCGCACCCCGATATGGAAAACAGAGATTTCGTGCTCAAACCGCTTGCCGAAATCGCGCCTTACGTCGTGCACCCGCTTACGGGGAAGCGCGTTTTGCAGATGTTGAAAGAACTGAAAGCGCAGAGATAATTTGAAAGCGCAGAGATAATATTATTTTGGTTATTCAACCAATCCGGATAGGAGAATCACTTTGAAAAAAGAAAGCCGCCCGAGCAGGGCGGCTTTTGTTGTGTGCCGAAATTATCAGCCGTTGTGGAAAATCATATCGTTGACAAGTCCTACAATGGTTGCTATTGCGGGGTCTATTCTGTTGGGGTCGAAGTCCACAAAGAATCTGTCGCGGATATGGAAGAAATTCTTGTGCATTACAAGCACGGGAACTTCTTTGTCGAGTTTCCAGCCTTCGTTGCCTTCTACGGCGTAGACTTTGGAGTTCCATTTGCCTTCGATGACGTAAAATCTTCCTTTGTCCGTTGTCATTCTGAAACGACGGGTAAGCGGCCAGTGCGGTCTGCCTTTCATCTGACCGACTTTTTCGTCGGCACCGTTGTAAATGTCGAATTTGCCGAACAGACGGAAATAACGTCTTTTGAAGTAGTACACGGTGTTACCGCTGAGGTCGTAGATGTGGTAGTTGGGGTTGAAAGTAAAAACTTTGCCTTTTGCGAAAAACCACTGAACGCCTCTTTCGTCAACAACTGCGGTCTTGCCACCAATCGATATGAGTTTCTGGTCAAGTGTAAGTTTCATAATCCCTCCCATTGATGTTTTCATTATACAGGAAAACCGTCCGTCTAGCAATGCGCTGTACGTGGAAATATTAGAATGCGGGCGCATTTTAAGTGCATTCCCGCATTTTATCAATATATCTGTATTATTAAAATCGCCTTTTGACGGGCTGCGGCAATCATTCGGATTGCTTGATTTTGCGCGAACGGCGTTTCAGATACTCTTTGAGGAAGTATGCGCCCAGCGCAATTCCGACTATCAGAACAACCGCGACAAGACACCATATCAGTTCCCACGGGGTGTCTGTGCCCGCTTTGGCGCGTTCCCACATTTGCACGACTTTGTCGTTGGACGCTCCGAAATCGCGCATAACTCCGAGGTTGTCGCTGATTGTGGGATAACGGCCTTCGTCAAAGAAGAACAGACTGATTGCGTCGGGGTCGTAAATCGTGTTGCCGTCTATCAGATAGTTGCCGTCTTCGTCGGTTTCGAGAGCGGCTTCGGTCAGTCCGCTTTCGTCCGTAACTTCGGCTTCCGTGCCGTCGGGATTGAGATAGTAAGGTTCGCCTTCAACCCATTCGTAGCGGAAGTACATTTTCGCGGGGTCGGACGGGTCGAGCCATACGGAGCATTCTTCCTCGTTGGCGTACCACATATACTCGGCGTCGACGAGAGCGTCGAGAGCGTCGGTGCTTTCCATCATAGATTGTCTGGAAACCGCAGAAGTGTAGCCGATATAACCCGAGTTGCGTGCGCCCGATTCGGGACGGCACATATAGTCGATGAACATCATTGCGGCAAGGTCGTTCTGCGAAGTGGTGGGAATAATCCAGCCGTCGTACCAGATGTTCGAACCGATCTCGGGCACGTAGTAACCGAGCATATATTCGTCGGTTTTTTCGTCGTAGTAGCTTTCTTCGATTGCCCACAGGGCGTCACCGCTCCATGCAAGGTCGACGTACACGATTTCGTTTATCATATCGTCTTTGCCGAAGTCGACTTCATAGCCTGCTATATGGTCGCGCTGTTCGGTGAGCACTTGTTCCGCCGCGTCGAGAAGCACGTCGTCGGTGCAGTTGATGAGTTCGGCAACCGACAATTCTTCATAGGTCTTGCCGTTCACGGAAGACACGCCGCTCGGAAGTTTGCCGTACTCTTTGAGGTAGAGCACCGCAGCGCAGTAAGTGTCGCGGATACTGTCTTTGACGAGGATTTTGCCTTCGATATCGGGATTGCCGCCCTCGTTCCAGAAAATACCCCAGCCGTATTGTTCCAGTTCTTCTTCGCTGACGTATTTACGGTTGTAGAGAATTCCCAGCGTACCCCACATGTAAGGCACCATATATTCCGTCATATCCAGCGTTTTGTCGCCCACGGGAATTGCGCTGAACATGTTGGATATGGCGCTCATGACTTCCTTTTCGACGTTGCCGTGCATATAGTCGAGGGTTATGCCCAGTTCGTCGAATTGTTCGGAAAGCCTTTTTTCGACTTCGGTCAGGTTCTTGACCATGCCCGCGGTCATCAGTTTTTCGATGGCGTACTCGGACGGGCAAATGAGGTCAACGTTGGCGTCCTTTTTCAAAACCTTCGTCATCATGGTTTCGTTGGTGTCGAAGGTGGTATAAGTGATTTCGAGTGCGCGTCCGGTAACTTCCCGGTAGTAGTCGGCGAAGTCGTCGAGAATGTCGGGGTCGATGTAGTCTTCCCAGTTGTAGACCACGAGTTTGTCGCCGCCGCTTGAACCCGAAGTCGGGTTATTGCACGCAGAGAGCAAAGGTACGAGAACTGTTACAAGAACTATCGCAAGGACGAGAAGGCGTGAAATTCTTTTCATATTTTAGCCTCCTTTGCCTTTTGTTTCTGCTTGCTGATTTTGTAGAGGTTGACGGAAAGCAGAATTGCAAGGACAACCACGAATATAATCGAGAATATGGCGTACCAGAAAGGTTCGAGACCCTGAACTCTGGCGTCGGAGTAGATGTAGGTCGACAGGGTATTGATACCGGTAGCCGCGCCTTTGTTGATTTGCGTGATGATGAAGTCGTCGATTGACAGCGTGAACGAGAGCACAAAACCGCTGAGAATGCCGGGCGTAATCATCGGAAAGAGCACTTTGACAAGGGCTTTGAAAGGATTTGCGCCGAGGTCGAGTGCGGCTTCGTAGACGTTGGGGTCCATGCTTTCGAGTTTGGGCAGAACGCTGAGCACGACGTAAGGCGTGCAGAACGCTATGTGCGCGATGATGAGTCGAAGGTATCCTTCGGGGAAAGCGAACGTCACGAAGAATATCATGAGCGACACCGCCATGACGATTTCGCTGTTGATAATCGGGAACTGGTTGACATTCTCGACAATTCTGCGAGCGCGGCGACCCATGGCGTGAATGCCTATTGCGGCGAAAGTGCCCATGACCGTGGCGACGACGGAGGATATGCACGCGATGATGAGCGTATTCTTGACAGCCGCCCAAAGCGCGGGGGATTTGTCGGACGTGAATATCGAGATGTACGCGTCAAACGTAAAGCCGTTCGAGAAGTTGAAGTTGGAGCTGTTCGAAAAGCTGTATACGATGATGAGAATTATAGGCGCGTAGAGTATGGCGAGGATAATGAAAAGGTAGAACTTTTCGCAGAAATTCTTGATTTTGCTTACCATAACGACCTCCCCATATTGTTACCGTTTCTTCCGACGCGGTTCATAATGAAGTTGGAAATGAGAACGAATACGAGCATTACCAGGCTCATTATGGAGCCGACGCCGTAAAGGCCTTGGTCGAACTTCATCTGTATGCTGTCGCCGAAGAGGAATATTTTGCCGTTGGACAGCAGTTGCGAAATTGCGAAAGTGGATATGGTGGGAATGAACACCATGGTAATTCCGCTGATTATACCGCTCACAGAGAGGGGCAATATCGTTTTGAGAAATACCGTGGTGTTGTCCGCGCCGAGGTCCTGTGCCGCTTCGATGTAGCTCTTGTCGATGGACGAAAGCGTGGTGTGCAGGGGAAGTATCATAAAGGGCAGGTAGTTATAGACCATACCGAATATGACGGTGCCCATGCCGAGGGTTACGTCCATGGCGAGGAAAATAGCTTTGGTCGCAAGCGTGCGGATGAGGAAGTTGACCCACATCGGCAGCACGAAGAACAGGACGAGAACTTTGCCGCTGCTCATTTTGGAAAGGAAGTATGCGACGGGGTAGCCGATGAGCAGGCAAAGCGCCGTTGTGACCAGACCTACGAAAACGGAGTTGCCGAGAACTATAAGGCTGCTGCTTTCGCTGAAAAAGGTTTTGAAGTTTTCGAGCGTCAGATTGTTGTCGCTGTCCAAAAAGGCGTTGACAAGTATCATAACGAGCGGCAAAACCACAAACAGCAACATAAACAGCACATAAGGATAGCTGAACACCCGTTTTGTGAGTTTGAACTTCTTGCGCGGTTTTTGCGCGGTGAGAACTGCCGTTGTCACTCCTGCACCTCCTTATCCGTTGCGGACTGTTCCGCAGAGGTGGTTTCGGCGACGTTTTCGGAGACTTCCGCGTCGTCGTCCTCCTCGTCGGGGTCAACGGTCTGGTCGACTACGACGGGAACTTCCTGTTCGGAGGGTACGGCTTCGCCGTCCTCGGTTACTTCGCGTTTTTCGATGATAATTTTTGCGGGGTCGATGTTGATACCGACGCGGTCGCCTTTCAGCCAGTCGTCTTCGGTGTCCACGAAGAAATCGTAGTAGTCGTCCGTTCTGACAATGCACTGATAGTAGCTTCCTTTGTATATGGAGCTTACGACGGTTGCGCCGATGGTGCCGTCTTCTTCGTCGTCGGTGATGATGACGTCGTCGAAGTCAACGCTGACTTTGACGGGGGTACCTGCTTCGAGTTCGCTCACGCACTCGAACTTGCCGCCGCAGATGTAGACGGAATTTTCGCCAGCCATTTCGGTGTCGAGTTCGTTGATGACGCGTGCCTTGTGCATGATGTGCAGGTCGAAAGGTTTGATGTAAAGTCCGACGGTGGAACCGACTTCGTAGGTTGCCGTATCGTGCGCGATGAGTTCGTTTTCGTTCGCCATAAGGGTAATCTGATAGTGGTCGCCCTTGAATACGGAAGAGATAACCTGCGCGGTAAGAATGGTTTTCTTGTCGTCGGGTTTGCGGATTTTGAGGTCTTCGGGACGGATTATGACGTCGATGGGCTCGTTCTTCTTGAAGCCTTTGTCGACGCATTCGAAAACAGTGTCCGCAAATTCCACTTTGTAGTCGGCAAGCATAACGCCCGAAAGTATGTTGGACTCTCCGATGAAGTCCGCGACAAACGCGTTTGCGGGTTCGTCGTAAATCATTTCGGGGGTTGCAATCTGTTGAATTACGCCGTCGCGCATGACGACGATTTTATCGCTCATGGTGAGCGCTTCTTCCTGGTCGTGCGTAACGTATACGAAGGTTATGCCGAGTTGCTTGTGCATGTTCATAAGCTCAATCTGCATATCCTTGCGCATTTTGAGGTCGAGTGCGCCGAGGGGTTCGTCGAGCAGCAGAACTTCGGGTTCGTTGACGAGCGCGCGGGCGATTGCAACTCTCTGTTGCTGTCCGCCCGAAAGAGAGGATACGTAACGGTGACCGTAGTCTTCAAGGTCAACCATTTTGAGTGCGGCGTCGACTTTTTCTTTTATTTCGGCTTTTGTATACTTGCGGAAAAGCTGGACTTCTTCGCCTTTGCGGTTGGTTTTGGTGCCGTTCGGAATGACTTTCATTTTCAGACCGAAAGCAATGTTGTTGAACACGTTGAGGTGCGGGAACAGCGCGTATTTCTGGAATACGGTGTTGACCTTGCGAAGGTGCGGGGGCGTGTCGGTAATGTCTTTACCGTCGAAAATAATTCTGCCGGAAGTCGGCATTTCAAAACCCGCTATCATTCTCAGCGTAGTGGTTTTGCCGCAACCGGAAGGTCCGAGCAACGTGACGAATTCGCCGCGTTTGATGTTCAGGCTTGCATTTTTGACGGCGTCTTTTCCGCCGTAGGTCTTGGTGAGGTTTTTAAGCTCGATGATGTTCTGCGACATATCCCTTCTCCTTATTAAAAAGTGGGGGGTGAGGCCACCCACAACACAACGGCTTTTTCCGCCGTGCGGTTTTCAAGATAATGAACTTTTCCGCTTTCGTAATAGAACGCGTCTCCCTTTTTGGCGACGTACTCTTTCTTGCCTATGTGGAGTACGACCTTGCCTTGCAACACGAACCCGAATTCTTCGCCTTCGTGGGGCATATCCTTGTCGAGTACGGTTTGCGGCGCAATCTCGATTTTGATAGGCTCCATTTCGTTTTTCTGGCTGTTGGGAACAAGCCACGTGATTGTGTGATTGTCCGCCACCTTTTCGAAGAAGTCGTCCGACGTGAACACAACCTGTTCCTCTTCGTCCTCGCTGAAAAACTCCGCAGCGGTGGTTCCGAGTGCGGAAAGCACGTCGAGCAGTGTCTGTATGGACGGCGAAGTCAGTTCGTTTTCAAGTTGGGAAATATAACCTTTTGTCAGTTCGCACCTGTCGGCGAGCTCTTCTTGCGTAAGTCCGCATTGCAGTCTCAGCCTTTTGATTTTAGTGCCGAGTTCCATAATCCCTCCTGTTTAGACAAAAATGACTTTCGGTTTAGCGGGTTCAAAGATTGTAAGGCAAAAGTTTAGCAATACTAAACCGACCGACGAAAAACATTATAGAGAATACGGGGGCGTATGTCAACGGAATGAGAGTACAAAATTCGACAATTTTTTACGCGTGTTCAACGACTGTCGGAAAGCGGTATTAAAACGACAAAACCGAAGTATCGGAAAGGCAAAATCCGTTCGTTTGTGCCGTTAAATTCAGCAGGCAAAATATAGCAGAATAAAGCGGCAGTTTACCAGGAAAAGAGTGCAGAAAAAAATCATTGACAGCTTATCAAAATCGCATAAGACGCACGAAAAAACGCACGAAAAACACATAAAGAACGCACGAAAAAAGCGCGTCGCATTTGCGACGCGCTCGTATTCGTAAAGGTGCGAAATCAATACATTCCGTCCATTCCGCCCTGAGGCATTGCCATAGCGGGTGCGGGTTCTTTGATGTCGGTGACAAGCGCTTCCGTGGTAAGCAGGGTTGCCGCAACGGACGCAGCATTCTGCAACGCGCTTCTGGTGACTTTGGTCGGGTCGAGGATACCGGCTTTGACCATATCGCAGTAGACGTTCTTTGCCGCATCATAACCGAAGTTGGTCTTGTTCTTGGAGATGATGTTTGCTGCAACTACGCCGCCGTCGACGCCTGCGTTCTGTGCAATCTGACGTATAGGTGCTTCGAGTGCGTTGATGACGATGTTTGCGCCCGTCTTGACGTCGCCTTCGAGCGCCTTGCAAGCCTTCTTGACTGCGGGGATTACGGACAGCAGAGCAACGCCGCCGCCGGGAACGATACCTTCTTCAACCGCCGCGCGGGTTGCCGCGAGTGCGTCTTCGATTCTCATCTTGCGTTCCTTCATTTCGACTTCGGTTGCCGCGCCTACGCCGATGACCGCAACACCGCCTGCGAGTTTCGCAACGCGTTCCTGCAATTTTTCTTTGTCGTAATCGGAAGAGGTTTCCGCAATCTGTGCGCGGATTGCCTGAACTCTTGCTTTGATTGCTTCGGGGTCGCCTGCGCCGCCGATAATGGTGGTGTTTTCTTTGCCGACTTTGACGGATTTTGCCGTTCCCAGCATATCGAGGGTGACTGCTTTGAGGTCATATCCGAGGTCGCTTGCGACGTAAGTGCCGCCCGTGAGGATTGCGATATCTTCGAGATAAGCCTTTCTTCTGTCGCCGAAACCGGGGGCTTTGACAGCCACGCAGTTGAACACGCCCTTGAGTTTGTTGACGATAATGGTGGTGAGGGCTTCGCCTTCGATATCGTCGGAGATGATGAGCAGTTTCAGCCCGTTCTTCAGCACCTGTTCGAGCACGGGGAGGATTTCCTGCACGTTGCCGATTTTCTTGTCGGTGATGAGAATGACGGGGTTGTCGAGTTCCGCTTCCATTTTCTCGGTGTTGGTGACGAGATAGGGAGAGACGTAACCGCGGTCGAACTGCATACCTTCGACGACGGTCAGTTCGGTGTGCATTGCCTTGCCTTCCTCAATGGTGATTACGCCGTCCTTGCCGACCTTTTCCATTGCTTCGGAAATGAGTTGACCGACGCTTTCGTCGGAAGCGGATATGGAGGCGACCTGCGCGATAGCGGTCTTGTCCTCGACTTCCTTGGAAATCTTCTTGAGTTCGTCGACAGCGGCTTCGGTAGCGAACTGGATACCTTTCTTCAGCACCATAGGATTGGCGCCCGCGGCGACGTTTTTCAGACCTTCTTTGACAATGGCCTGCGCCAGTACCGCTGCGGTGGTGGTGCCGTCACCCGCGATGTCGTTGGTCTTGGTGGATACTTCGCGGATTATCTGCGCGCCCATATTCTCGAAGGGGTCTTCCACCTGAATTTCTTTGGCTATGGTCACGCCGTCGTTGGTGATGAGCGGTGTGCCGTAGGATTTGTCGAGCACAACGTTTCTGCCCTTGGGGCCGAGTGTGATTTTGACGGTGTTTGCGAGCACGTCAACGCCCGCTTCGAGTGCCTTTCTGGCTTGGTCGCCGTATCTGAATTGTTTAGCCATAATTGCCTCCTGTTATTCGACGACGGCAAGTATATCCGCTTGCCTTACGATGACGACTTCTTCGCCGTCGATTTTGAATTCGCTGCCTGCGTACTTGGAATAGAGCACCTTGTCGCCGACTTTGACTTGCATAACTATATCCTTGCCGTCCACGGAGCCGCCGGGACCGACTGCGATAACTTCCGCGAGTTGGGGCTTTTCCTGAGCCGCGCCGGGGAGAACGATACCGCTTTCGGTGGTTTCACTCGTCTCGATGGCTTTGATGACAACTTTGTCGAAGAGTGGTTTGACCTTCATTTATTAGCCTCCTGAGCCGTAATTTCTTTTTAAGTTTGGCACTCTCTGCACCGAACTGCTAACAGTTTATAACGCTGTTTGCCAAATGTCAATACTTTAAGACGGACTTTTTGCGAAAAATTGCCGTTTTTTCGGAAACGGCCGTCAAAGAGCGTTGACACCTGTTGATTTTACTTTAAATCCCCCTCGATATCAACCTTAATTTGCTCTTACAATGCAAAAAAAACCGTCATCGCAAAACTATGCGCAAAATCCTTAAATATGCGTTAAAACCGTGAAAAGTCTTGTCGGACGGGCGAAACGGCGGCGAATACGCGCGGATTCGCGGTGCGCGGCGCGAGTAAACGGAAAGGAAAAAGCGCGCCGTTTGGGCGCGCCGTTGTGACCGACTGTCTGTCGTCCTTCGATTGGTCCGACGTTATTCTTCCTCGTAGCGGACGACTTCCAGCCCCGCCTCTTTGAGCAGTTGTTGTGCAAATTCGTCGGGGTAAGGATATTTGTAGACTATGCGCGAAATGCCCGCGTTGATTATCATTTTCGTGCAGATTGTGCAAGGCTGGTGCGTGCAATAAAGAGTTGCCCCTTCCACCGAGACGCCGAGTTTTGCCGCCTGAATTATGGCGTTTTGTTCCGCGTGCACGGCAAAACATTTCTCGTGCTGCGTGCCGCTGGGGATTCCCAGTTTGTCGCGCATACAGTAGCCTTTGTCGCGGCAATTGAATATTCCCGACGGCGCGCCGTTATAGCCCGTCGTGAGTATGCGTTTGTTCTTGGTTATCAGCGCTCCAACCGCGCGCCCTTCGCGAGCGCAACTCGTCCAGGTTGCCACCACCTCGGCAAGTTCCATAAATCTCTTGTCCCATTTGTCCATAGCGGCCTCCGCGTTTCTCTTCGGAATGAAAATATGATAGCACACGCGCGCGACGAATTCAACTCCGCGCGCCTGTTCCCGCGCTTTTTGTCCGTTTTGTCCCAATACCCGTTTTGTCTTTGGTTCCTCTCTTTTCGCATAAGGAGGCGTTTTTGCCGCCTGCCCGCCGCTCGCAACTCGTTTGCGAGAGTCGCTCCTCCGATTGCTTTTCGCTCGGCTTTCGTTATTTAACGGCGAAGTTCGGCATAAAATTCGGTATGCGGAAGTCCGCCGTCGGCAAAACCAGACCCAAACCCGAGAAACAGGACGCGCTCGTGATTTGTGCGGTTGCGTTATGTTTTCTCATTACATTGGCAATGTGCTTCATAATCGACGGAGAAGGATTCGTGGCTGTAGTCCGTTCGGGAAGCGGCGACGACGAAACCTATTATCTTTTGTGCGGCGGCGCATATGAGAATATATCGCTTGCAAGGAATTATGCGGATTTGATAAAGGCGCGCGGCGGTGCCGGATATGTGCTTGCCGAGGAAGGCGGTTATCAGGTTATTCTGTCGGTGTATTCGGATTCGGAGGACGCGCAGGCGGCGTTGGAATCAAGCGGAATGCAGGGAGCGTATCTTCTCGAATTAACCATACTTAACCCGTCTTGCGAATGGGCGGGAGACGCGAAGGGGGAGGCGGAAGCCGCGCTCGGTTACTTTTCGCTCGCTTATGCGGAATTGAACTCGCTATCGAGAGGAGTGGCGGACGGGACGCTGACTCTTACCGACGCGCGGACGCGGCTCGACGTCCTCAGGGAGCGCATATCCGAAATCAAGGCGGACTTCTATGACGCGACGGCGGAAAAGAGCGACAACCGCCATACGGAAATCAAACTTGCGTTGGTGACAACCGTTGCGCTGCTGGACAACGTAAGTTTCTCGTCGCCGTCGGGAGCGGAAAGCGCCGCCTATGCCTGCGCCTCTATGAGATATCAACAGGTGCAACTTGTTATGTGCAGAAAAGCCCTCGGAGAGACCCTGTCGTAAAGAAGGGGGAGGAACGGAGGCTTTCTATTGCGCTTTTGTCCGCAATTCCTACTGTTTACTTATAAAACACGATAGGTGTATCGACATAACGCACGATACGTGCTTCGGTTGTCGGGTGAGCGCGGGGCGGACTGAATCCGTGCCCTCGGCAAACGTGCGTTGTGTCATTTTTACAGCAAGACTTTGCGGACTTTGCGCGCGCTCTTGCAATCGCGCGCGCTTTAAGATATAATCTTTGCTATGGCATACACTTCGCTTTACCGCAGATACCGTCCCGAGACTTTCGACGACGTCGTGGGACAGGAACACATCGTCCGCACGCTCAAGAATCAGATTAAGTCCGATTCGGTCGGACACGCATATCTGTTCACGGGCACGCGCGGCACGGGCAAAACCTCCGTAGCCAAAATTTTTGCGCGCGCGGTCAACTGTCCGACCCCCGTCGACGGGTCGCCCTGTTGCAAGTGCGACGTCTGTCGGGCGCTTTCTTCGCCCACCAACCTCGATATTCTGGAAATCGACGCCGCGTCCAACAACTCCGTCGACCAGATAAGGGAATTGACCGACAAAATCAACTTCCCGCCCACGACGGGCAGGTTCAAGGTTTACATCGTCGATGAAGTCCATATGCTTTCCAAGAGCGCGTACAACGCTTTGCTGAAGACGTTGGAGGAGCCGCCCGCGCACGCCATTTTCGTGCTGGCGACCACCGAAGTTCATCAGATTCCCGCGACGGTTCTTTCGCGCTGTCTCAGGTTCGATTTTCATCTTTTGCCGCTTTCGCTCATCGAAAAGCGCTTGAAATTCATCTTCGACGACATAAAGGTGAAGTGCGACGCCGACGCCGTAAGGCTCATCGCTTCGGCGGGGCGCGGCAGTATGCGCGACGCGCTGTCGATTGCCGATATGTGCGTGAGTTACTGTGCGGGCAACATCACCTACGACGGAGTGCTGGAAGTGCTCGGAACTGCCGACCCTTTCAAGGTGCTCGACCTTGCGGAAGCCGTTCTTTCCGGCGACGCTGACGCCGCGCTTGTCAGGCTTGCGGCGTTGTGCGATTTGGGGAAGAGCGTCCCTGTTCTCGCGAGCGACCTCGGCGCGATGTTCCGCAATATGATGTACGCCGCCACCTGTAAGAACGCGCGCGAAATTCTGGCTTTGCCCGCCGATTTGTTCGGAGCGATAGACGCGTGCGCCGCACGGTACCCCGTGAAGAAAATCTTTTCTTCGATGAAGGCGATGACCTCACTCGAAGGGCAGTTCAGATACGGCACGCAGCACCGCACCTTGCTGGAAGCCGCGGTGCTGGAGGCGGCCACAAACGAGCCGTCGGCGGAGAGTTTCAGGGAACTTGCCGAAAAGGTGGACAAACTGGAGCGCCAAATCAAAGCGCTGACGAAGTCGGGTTTTAATCCCGCACCTGTCAAAGCGGACGCCCGACAGGTGTGGGGAAGAGTGGTGTCCGCGCTCAACGCAAAGGGATTCCGTCACGCGGCAATGGCTGCCACCGACGCCGCAGTCGAGGAGACGGAAGACGTCTTCCGCGTAAGAATCGCTTCGGCGGCGTCGATGAGTTTGTTGGACGACGACGGAGTGCGTGCGCTTATCGACCGCACCTTTGCTTCGCTGAGCAAAAAAAGTCTGGTTATAGAACAGGGCGGAGCGCTTGTGCGCGACAGGGAAGTGCCGTATCTGACGGAGATGTTCGGCGCACGTCTTGAAGTGAAATAGATATCGTTTCGGCAGAAAACGCGGTTTATTGCGTCATAAACGCAGATGAAAGCAGTTTTTTGTCGAAAGAATAAAAACAAAAAATTTTTGACGGAGCAGCGCAGGGGGCCTTTCGTGGGCAAAATACGCGGCTTCGCATATAATAGTCACCAAACGGAGGCAATATGGGATTCAACGGTTTCGGCGGCAATATGCAGCAGATTATGAAACAAGCGCAGATGATGCAGAAGAAACTGCAAGAAGCGCAGGCACAACTTGCGGAAGAGGAAGTCGTGGGCACTGCCGGCGGCGGTATGGTTGAGGTTACCCTCAAGGCGGACAAAGCGCCCGTCGCCGTCTCAATCAAACCCGAGGCGGTCGACCCCGACGACGTGGAAATGCTCGAAGACCTTTTCCTTGCCGCACTCACCGATGCAATGGAAAAGGCGGACAGCCGTTCGCAGGAATTGCTCGGACCTCTCGGCGGCGCTGCGGGTATGTTCTGAGACCCCGCAAGCCGAATTGCGACTGCCTCGTCGGCGATTATCGTTCGGTTTTCCGCTATCTGAACCTGTCAATCGCGTATTTGAAGGCTTGGCGGAGCGTCGTGGCGGGGCATAATAACAACGGCGGAACGACATTGTTTCCGCGCGAATTCGTATGAAATACATTGAACCGCTTGCAAAACTCATTGCGGAACTGAGCAAACTTCCGTCCGTCGGCGAAAAGACGGCGGCACGTTATGCGTACGCCATTCTGGAGGCTTCCGACGACGATGTGAACGCGTTGGTCGATGCCATAAAAGCCGTCCGCGAAAAGGTGCATTTTTGTTCCGTTTGCGGCAATTTTACCGAGGGCGATGTCTGCGAGATATGCGCCACGCGCAAACCCACCACTATATGCGTTGTCAAGGAACCGCGCGACGTTACCGCGCTTGAAAAAGTGAAAGGATACGAAGGCGTATATCACGTTCTGCACGGCGTAATCTCGCCTATCGACAGGGTAGGTCCCGACGATATCCGCATAAAAGAACTTCTGGCGCGTCTCGACGGAGTCGAGGAAGTCATACTTGCCACCAATCCCGACGTCGAAGGCGAAGCCACCGCAATGTACATTGCCCGTCTCATCAAGCCCCTCGGCATCAAAGTAACCCGCATCGCCCGCGGGCTTCCCGAGGGAAGTGTGATAGAATACGCCGACGAGGGGACTTTGATGAGGGCTTTGAATAGCCGCATCACCCTTTAAAACGTCGTCATTTGGCGACCTGCTTTGTCAGCCCCGCCTACACGACCGCTTATGTACGCAATGGTACACCGCGCGTCCGTGAAGGCGGGGCTTTCGCGCATCTCAACCAAATGACGGCGTTTTGCAAACCGCGCGTTT
>OHTC01000046.1_pt1 | contig 83962 bp, 73 predicted proteins | sample 1578801 | NCBI WGS metagenome assembly OHTC01 (sample SAMEA3879556, study PRJEB24766) | human gut metagenome | biome: human-associated habitat; feature: feces | place: USA | collected 1985/1987 | reverse complement strand
GCGAAAGACGGAGGCGTCGGGGGCGACGATATACGTTGATTTGAGTGCCTCTTTCGCGCGGGCTGCGCGCGAGAAAACCGACATTTTCGTCCCGTTTGTCCATTGAACAGGGTTGGCAGGTATGTTACAATTTAACTAATCTTAGGCACTTTAAGGAGGGTGTTATGGCTGATTTCAGCAAACTTATCAACGAAAAAGCCGAAAGTGCGCAGTATATGATAGACGGTATAACCGCCGTCATTCAGAAATGCGAGAAGCGCGGTCCCGGCAGCGAAGGCGAGAAGCAGGCGTGCGAGTATATGGCGGACGTCCTGAAAAAGGATTGCGGCTGTGAAAGAGCAGACGTCGAGTCTTTCAAACTTCACCCCTATTCTTTCCTCGGCTGGATTTACTTCACCGTTACATTCGCACTTGCGGGTATGGTGTTGTTCTTCTTTATGCCCGCCCTTGCCGCAGCGCTTATCGCGCTCGGTTTCTTCATTATGATAGTGCAGTTCGGTTTCTACCGTAAACTCATCGACTTCGTGTTCCCCGAAAAGACCGGTCACAACGTTACGGCAATCAAGAAATGCACGGGCGAAGTCAAAGCCAGGATTTTCTTCAACGGTCACCCCGACGCCGCCTGGAACTGGCCCGTCAACAACAAGTGGGGCGGAAGTGTTTACGAAGCGCACATCGGTCTCAGCGTCGTGGGCGCGCTCATCGCGCTGGTGCTGAACATCGTCGCGGCGGTGAGGCTCGAAGGCGGCTATATGCAGGTCTTCACCCTCGACGCATACACCGCGGTATACGGCGACGCGCTCTTCTGGTGCGGTATTGCCGTACTCGTGTTCGCGCCTCTGCTCATCGGTATGTACTGGATGTGGGACCCCAAGACCGTCGTCGACGGCGCCAACGACAACCTCACCGGTTGCTATATGGGTATCGCTATCCTCAAGGCTATGAAAGACGCGGGTATCGAACTCGAACACACCGAAGTCGGCGTCATTCTCTCCGGCTCCGAAGAAGCGGGTCTGCGCGGCGCGAAAGCGTGGGTTGAACAACACAAGGGCGAATTCGACGACGTGCCCACCTGGATTTACAGTTACGACACCATTCACGCAAGCAAGTTCCTCGGCGTCAACTATCGCGACCTCAACGCCACCGTCAAGGCGGACAAGGAAGTCAGCGACACCTTTATGGAGAGCGCGAAAGAACTCGGCATCAAGTGCAACAAGACCCTCGTTCCTCCTCTCGGCGGCGCGACGGATTCCGCGGCGTTCGCGCAGGGCGGATACAAAGTCACCGGTATCACCGCACTCAACCACGTCCTCGAGGATTACTATCACACGCTCAAGGACAGTTACGACAACCTCGACAAGGATTGCCTCGCGGACTGCTACGCAATCAGCGTGAAGTGCCTCGAGAAATTCGACGCCAAATACGGACAGGGCAAGTAACGGCAAACGCGACGAAAAGGCTCCCTCGGGAGCCTTTTCTTTATCGCCGAACCGCCCTGCGAGAAGGGCACGGGGCGGTCGGACTGCAAGGGGGAAATATGCTTACGAGAGCGGATAAAATCTCCGTCAAGGCGGCGGAGTGGTGGTATAATTTCGGAGAAAGTTTTCTCAACCTCATTCTTTACAGAGGTCACAAGGGGATAGCGGTTCACAAGAACCTGCGTTACGACGACGGAAAGAGAGGCGTGCTCGACATTATCGAAAAGCCCGACGGAGTTGTCGGCAAACCCGTTTTAATTTACATTCACGGCGGCGGCTTTGTATCGGGTGAGGCGCGCAGCAGAAGGTTTTATTGTTACGAATGGGTGGATAAAGGCTTTGTTGCGATAAATATGCGTTACGATTACGCGGCGGACGCGGTGCACCCGGAACATCTCAGACAACTTTTCAAAGGCATAGATTTTGCGCTCGATATCGTCGGACGCGGCGGCGCCGACACCTCTCGCATAATCATTGCGGGTGACAGCGCGGGCGGTTATTTCGCCGCTATGGTTTCCGCAATAGCCGCGAAGCCCGAACTTTACGACGCGTTCGGAATAGAGTTCGGCCGCAGGGATTCTTTCCTGCCCGCGGCGTGCATAACGATAAGCGGACTTTTCGACCCCGTGCGCTCGGTAGGCACCGGATTCCCGGATATGAAAAAATTCGCGCGCGCTTTCCTCGGAATGTCCAAGCGTGAATTCGCGGAAAGCAAAGACGGGGACTTCGCGAAACTTTCGGCGGTCGATTCTCACGTGGGGGCAAATTTTCCGCCCTCTTTCGTCATAAAATCCTGTGCCGACCCTCTCAGGAGCGAGTCCGACCGCCTTGCCGACGCTCTCGAAAAAGCGGGCGTGAGGCACGACGGTTTCCTGTGCAGGGGAATAAACGGAGTGCACGCGGGCGGACTTGCCTGCCGTCTTGCAAAGAGCGGGCGGGAGTGTCTCGTTAAAACGCGGGATTTCGTGTTCTCCGTGCTCGACGCGCGCAAGGGCGGGGAAGTCGCGCAGGACGGCTCCGCGCCGCTTGACGAAGCCGTCGTCACGGAATAACGGACGCGTTTGGAGGGGAGTGCTCCGCACGTCGTCGGCAGGTCCGCGAAGACACTTTCGCTATGTAACGATATTGTAAGAATTTTGTCAAGCGCGGGTAACGCTCGCGGGTTAAAGTGATAGTGTAAGGAGGCTGGTATGAAAGTCAAAGTTGCACTCACGGGAGCAAGCGGCAATATGGGGAGAGAATCTCTCCGTCAACTTCTGGAACTGGAAGACGTGGAACTGGTGCGTATTCTCGTGCTCAAGGGCGCGAAAGACCGTGCGTTCGCGGCGTCTGCGGTGAAGGAATACGGCAAGCGCGTGCAGGTGGTGGAGGGAGACCTCGCAGTCAAGGACGATTGCCGCGCCGTGGTGGACGGGGTGGACTACGTATTCCATATCGGTGCAATAATCCCCCCGCTTTCCGACCACAAACCCAAAGCGACCGACCTCGCCAACCGCATCGGCACTATGAATATGGTCGACGCCGCTATGGAGCAGGAGCGCCGTCCCAAGTTCGTTTACACTTCCACGGTTGCGGTGTACGGGCACAGGAATTATATGCACCCGTGGGGACGCGTCGGCGACCCGTTGCTCCCCAGCGTATACGACGTTTATGCGGCTTCCAAGGTGAAAGCCGAGCGTTACGTTATTGAGAGCGGGCTCGAGAACTGGGCTGTCATAAGACAGACGGCAATGCTCCACTACAATATGATGAAGGACAATATGAGCGACGGGCTTATGTTCCACACCTGCGTGAACGTGCCCCTCGAATGGGTGTCCTCCCGCGACAGCGGTCTGCTGGTAAAGCGCATATTGGAGCGCGACCTCGAAAACAAGGCGGGCGCATTCTGGAGACATTGTTTCAATATCGGCGGCGGAGAGGAAAACCGCCTTACGGGTTACGATACCTACGCCAAACTGCTGTCCACGTTCGGCATCGACATCGAGAAAGTTATGAGCCCCGGCTGGAACAGCATACGCAATTTTCACGGTCTCTGGTTTGCGGACGGAGACGCTCTAAACAATCTTTTCGACTACCAGCACGACACTTTCGACGGATTCTGTGCCGAGATACTGAAACGCAATCCCATCTACAAAGCGGCGAGCATAGTGCCCTCCAGCCTTATATCCAAAGTCGGATTCGAGCGGTTGCTCGACGACGTCAATTCGCCTATGGAATGGATAAAGCAGGGCGACAAAGGCAGGATAAGGGCGTTTTTCGGCAGCGAAGACAACATCGAATGTATGGTCAGGAAGTGGGACGAATTTCCCGTGCTGGCAAAGGGCGAAATCGCCGACGGCAACGTGGATTATCAGGCAATGCGGAAATCGGAGAACATCGCCAAGATGGGTTTCCTGCTTTCTCACGGCTACGACGAAAGCAAACCCGACAGCGAACTCGACCTCGAGGATATGAAATCCGCGGCGGCGTTCCGCGGCGGCGAATGTGTGTCCGAAAGTATGGTGAAAGGCGACCTGTACACTCCGCTTGTGTGGCGTTGTCACGACGGACACGAATTCAAGGCGAGACCTTACACCGTGCTCAAAGCGGGTCATTGGTGCCCCGAATGTTGTCAGCCCGAGCCTTGGGATTTCGACAGACTGGCAAAATTTATGCCGTTTTTCGCGCAGGTGTGGTATGATAGTCACGCCAAGGGTGAAAATACGGAGTATTTTACCAACGGCCACAAAGCACTGTACAGGCGGTACAGATAATGAAAGCGGCGTTCTATTCTTTTTCGGCGACGGGCAACACAAAACGCATTTGCGGGTTGTTCGCCGAGGAACTGAAAAAATCGGGATACGAGACGGAATATTTTGCCATAAGGCAGGGGGCGGATTACGCTCCGCCGTCCGGTTTCGACCTGGTGTTCGTGGCGTATCCCGTGCACGGGTTCAGCGCGCCGCGTATAATGATTGATTTCGCAAAGGGCTTGCCCGACGGCAACGGTCAGGGTTACTATATTATCAAGACCAGCGGCGAACCGCTCCGCGCCAACGACGCGTCTTCTTCGGGACTGCGCAGGAAAATGAGCGCGAAAGGGTATGAGTTCAAGGGCGAATTCCACTACGTAATGCCCTACAATATGCTGTTCCGCCACTCCGACAAAATGGTTGCGCTTATGTGGCGGGCTGCGCTCAACACAGTCCCCCGCGACGCGGCTCTGGCGGCAGCGGGCGGCGAAAGGTTCCCCGAAGTGCCCGCGCACGCCCGCGCAATACGCGGTATGTTGTCGTTCGAGCACGGCGGAATGAGGATACTCGGAAAGTTCTTCAGAGTGGACCGCGACAAGTGCATATCCTGCGGCAAGTGCGTGAAACTTTGTCCGCTCGGCAACATCACGATGAGTGCCGACGGCAAAATCAGGTTCGGCAACAAATGTATGGGGTGCACCGCCTGTTCTTTCCATTGCCCGCAGGACGCGATAAAGATAGGCGCAATGAACCGCTTCAAGGTCAACGGGCCGTACAGTTTTTCGGACGATACGGACGGAATAACCGCTGAAGACGTCTGCGACTATTGTCACGACGCCTATATACGCTACTTCGAGGCGCACGGAATAAAGTTACCCGTCGGAGGGGATAAAAAATGAGGAAGATTCTTATTGCAGAGGACAATACCGAACTCAACGATATGATGAGGAACTATCTCATCAAGGCGGGACATTCCGTATATCAGGCGTTCAACGGCGCGCAGGCGCTCGAATACGCCCGCAGTATGCAGCCCGACCTCGTGCTTCTCGACATTATGATGCCCGTCATCGACGGCTACGAGGTGTGCACCTCGCTCCGCAACGAGATGAGCATTCCCGTCATCGTGGTGTCCGCGATAGTCGGCGAGGACGAAAAACTGCGTATGTTCGAACTCGGCGCGGACGACTATATCACCAAACCGTTCTCGTTCAAGGAAATGGTCGGCAGGGTAAACGCGCAACTCCGCAGATACTATGAGTTCAACACTCAGGACAGGGCGGAAAGGGTGTACGGCAATATGAGCATTTCCTCCACCCGCCACGAAGTGAAAGTGGACGGCGAGACCGTGAATCTCACGGCAAAGGAATTCGCGTTGCTGGACGTGTTGACCAAGCACCCCAATCAACTTTTCGGAAAACAGCAACTCATCGACCTCGTGTGGGGATACGACGATTACATAGACGAAAACACCGTGGCGGTCACCGTGGCGCGACTGCGCGAAAAACTGGCGAAACACTCGATATCCAACGTCGTGACCGTGTGGGGTCTCGGCTATAAGTGGCAGGATTGATGAAAGGAAAGGTCAAGAAAAGTTACGTTCTGGAAGCGGTTGACGCTCTGTGCGCGGGCGACGTCGCCACTCCCATAAGGGAGCGGGGCGGTCCCTCTCAGAAAAAAACTCTCCGACGTCTCGAGGAGTTGCGCAAGAATATGCTGGAGAGGGAAGTGCGCGAGGCAAAAATCGTCGAACAGAATAAACTGGCAATTGCGTCCGTCGCCCACGACATAAAAACGCCGCTCGCGCTCATTGCGGGTTACACCGAGTGCCTGGGCGACGGTATGGACGATAAGGATTATCTTGCTCTTATCGGCGAAAAGACCGAGCAGATTAATCAACTCGTCCTCAAACTGGTGGACACGTCCCAACAGGAAATCAACGAAATTCCCAAACTCCGCGACCTTGTCGACGCCCGCTACTTCTTCTCGGCGGTGCTGGAGAAATACGCCGACCTCGCAAAAGCCAAAAACATCACTTACAAGGTCCGCCGTATTCCCAACGCCAAGATTTACGTCAACCGTCAGGATATGGAGCGAGTGCTCCAGAACCTCGTCACCAACGCCATAAAGTACACCGAGCCGGGCGGCAAAGTGGTGGTTTCCTTTACGCGTTGGGGCGTCTACCTGATGATTATGGTGCGCGACAACGGCAAAGGCATAAGCAAGCGCAATCTGCCTTACGTGTTCGACAAGTTCTATATGGAGGACAGTTCCCGCACGGATTCGCGCAGTTCCGGACTGGGGCTGTATATAGCCAAGGACATAGCCAAGAAACACGGCGGAGACATAACCGTACGCAGTCGGGAGGGCAAGGGCTCTCTCTTTACGCTGTCCATACCCGAAGTGTCCAACAGCGGAAAACTGGCGCAGAGGTTCGAGGCTTTGCCGCGTCCCGTCAAACTCATTCTTTTGCTGTGCTTCGGCTGGATACTTTCGTTCGTCCTGAGAATGGCGAGAGTGGCGGAGAAAAAGAACGTGTCCACGCTCATCATCGGTATCTTTTCGTTGCCGTTCTTCCTGTTCGTTTCGGCGGCGGATTTCATCAGCGAACTGGTCTACAACAAGATGACGCTGGCTATGGATTGACCTATGCGGAACTCTTTTGCTTCCTTCCCCCGCTTGCAGAGAATAAGGCTCGCCTCCAGACAGGTTCACTGTCCGGGGCTTTGCACTTTCGTTTTCCGCGCCGACGGCGAATACACCGACGCGCTTGCCCCCGCCAAAGCGGGGCAGTATGTCGCACTGACCGCAAACGTCGGCGGCAGTCGCGTAACGCGCGCATACACGCTTGCCTCGTCGCCCCGCGAGACCGAACGCGACGGAATTTATGTTTTCACCGTCAAAAAGGCGGGAGTGCTTTCCGGGTATCTTTGCGACGAACTCCGAGTGGGTGACTGCCTCGACGCAAGCGTTCCGTACGGCGATTTCGTATACGACAAAAACACGGACGGCGGTCACGTCGTCGGCGTGGCGGGCGGAGCGGGTATTACCGCGTTGCTGTCGTTGGCAAAAGCCGCCTGCGAGAGCGGCGAATATACGATGACCCTCTTTTACTGCGTCGAAAATTCTTTTGAATTTCTTTTTGACGAGGAGTTGGACAGTCTTCCGAAAGACCGCGTGAAAGTCGTCCGCGTGGCGGCGAACGGTATGCGGGAAAGTGTGGAAAAAGGCTTTTTCAGGCGCGAATTGATAGATAAACACGTGGATTTGCCGTTTACGTTGTTTATGTGCGGCGGAGACGATTTCTACCGCAGCGTCGGCAGGGAGGTTGACGGGCACACGTTGCTCAGGGGGGTGAAAACCTCTCCCAACGGAGTGACCGACAGGGCGGCGGAGCCGTCTGAGGTGTACACTCTCACCGTTATTCTCGACGGCGAGAAACACGCTGTCCCCTGTCGCGACAACGAGACCGTGCTCGTCGCTATGGAGAGGGCAGGGCTCGCCGCGAGGTCCGCGTGTCACACGGGGCGGTGCGGATTCTGTCGCAGTATTGTGTCGGCGGGCAGTTATACCGTGGAGCGCAATCACGATACCCGAACGGACGACGACAAGGCAGCGGGAATAATTTGCCCTTGCTGTACATATCCCGAAAGTGATATAATGATAGAGGTACCCAGAGCCGATTAGTCGGACGGCACGGAATAGATTTTCCCCTCCGACATAAAATACGGGAGACGAAACTATGAAGATTCTGTTTGTGTGTTCAAGCAACGTGTGCCGCAGTCCGTTTGCGGAATTCGTGTTCAGGCGCCTTGTGCAACAAAGCCCCATTCTGTCCTCGGCGGGAATAGAGGTGGGGTCCTCGGCGGTGTTCAACCGCAGCAAATACATTTACCCCAAAGCCGTGGTGAGCCTCGAGAGAGAAGGCTTTTCGAGAGAAGAAGTGCTTGCGCACAAGCCCGCTTACAAGAGCACCGACAAACAAAGATTCGAGGAAGCCGACGTCATAATCGGAATGAGCAAGATTCACCGCGCTCTCACTCCGCACAAATACCGTCATAAGTTCGTGACGTTGTCGGAGGCGGCGACCGGAAAATACACTCCCATTCCCGACCCCTTCCTTTATCCGTCGCAGAACGAGTACGACAAAGTGATGAGCGTTATAAAGAAGTATCTCACTCTCTACGCCGAAAAACTCGAGAGAGAATTGGCTCCAGCAACTGCGGACGGAGAGGACGCCAAACCCGAAAACTGATTTTCCAGATTGAACGGAAAACGCCGCGGTCATTGCGACTGCGGCGTTTTTAATGTTCGCTTATTGCGACGCGAAATCGGATTTCGCGTGATTGCCTTATCTGCGTGCGAGCCAGAAGAGGGCTTGGCTGATAAGGCTTGCGGCGTTGTCTTTGCGCTGCTGATTTGCAACCGTCTTGTTGGTTTTCATAAAGCACCTCCTGTTTAATTTTGTTTTTTTATTGCTTTCTTTTCGCCTATATAGTAAAATCCGTTGGTGAAGAGTGCATTAAAAAGCCGTATATAGTTTTCTCATCTGTTGCGGTTTTATACGTTTACAGTCGGAGGAATTATGCTTGCAGAATACGAACTGAACCGCGAAAGGAACGAAGACCTCTTCGTAAGCGCAGGCGAAGACAATGTATGTCCCGTACACTTTCACCGCAAGGTCGAAGTGATGTACGTCACCTCGGGGGTGAAAAATTTCGTCGCGGCGGGCAAGGACGTTTCTCTCGGCGAAGACGGGATTTTCTTTGCCAACAGTTACGAGATGCACGGTTACGTGGAGAGCGCGGGCAGCACCCAGACCGTCATAGTTTTTCCCAACAGAATGTTGGGGAATTACTACGATTGTTTCGGCGACAAGATGCCGCTGGGCAATATGGTGACGGACAAAGAATTCTGCCGCACGTTGCTTCCGCATTTCGAGGCACTCGCCGCGGGCGGCGAAAACAGGCTTCTCGTCCAGGCGAGGTGCGATTTCATACTCGGCAGTCTTATGGATAAACTCGGCACAGTCGAGGGCGTCAAGGAAAGGCAGTCTTTCGTGGACGGTTTGCTCGCGTACATAAACGAGAATTACGCCGAGGACATCGACCTCGAAAGTATGGCGGAGCATTTCGGCTACAGCAAGTATTACTTTTCCCGAATGTTCAACGCCGCGCTGGGGACTTCGCTCACCGATTACGTCTCGGCGGTCAGGCTTATGCGCGCTCTCGATATGCTCAAACGCACGGGGTGCACCGTGTCGCAGGCGGCTATGGAATGCGGTTTTTCCAGCCTGCCCACCTTCTATCGCGTGCTCAAGAAAAATTACAATTACAAGTCCGTCAAGGATTTGCTCTGATTCTCGCCCCCACACTCCGCTGAACGCCGGAGAGACGGGGGGACGGACAAAGAGGCCGATATGCTTATAGATTTTCACGCGCACATTTTTACGGACGCGCTTGCGCCCAAAGCCCGCGCCGTGCTTATGGAGAATTCGCACGGAGCCTACACTCACTGCACCGATATGACCCTGGGAGGGCTGCTCGGGTATATGAACGCGCACGGAGTGGACAAGTCCGTCGTGTTGCCCATTGTCACCAAACAGCACCAGACCGAGACAATCAACCGATGGGCGGCAAGCATAAACGACGGGGACAGGATAGTGTCTTTCGGCAGCGTATTTCCCCACACCGACGATTACAAGCGCGATATAGACCTGGTGGTATCCCTGGGGCTCAAAGGTATAAAACTGCACCCCGAATATCAGGCTTTCGACGCCGACGAAGAAGCGCTTATGCCGCTTTACGAATACGCCGCCGAGAAAGGCCTTATCATCGTGTGGCACGCAGGATACGACCCCATAGGCACCCCGCCGTACCGCAGCAATCCTCATATGTTCGCGAGACTTGCCGACAGATTGGCGGGCGCAAAACTCGTTGCGGCTCACCTCGGCGGGCAGGAGCAATGGGAGGACGTCTACGACGTTCTCGCGGGCAGGGACATTTACCTCGATACTTCTATGGCGTCGAAATATTGCCCGCAGGCACTGTTCGAGGCGATAGTCGAAAAGCACGGAGCGGACAAAATCCTTTTCGCTTCGGATTCGCCCTGGAGCGACGCGGCGGAAGAGGTGAAGAGACTGAAAACGTACAATTTCACTTCGGACAAACTCGAAAAGATGTTCCACCTCAACGCCGAAAAACTGCTTGGTTTGAGGGCGTGACGCAGTTGCGAGTGCATTTCGACCGCGCTTTTGAATAAAACGGCTTACGACAGCCACATTACTTATATGAGTTTCTACGACAAAGTTTACGAGCAGGTGTGCAAGGTGCCCAAAGGCAAAGTTGCCACGTACGGGCAGATTGCCTGTATGTGCGGCTCTCCGCGCGCTTCCCGTGCCGTGGGATACGCATTGCATTTCAATCCCCGTCCGGGAGTGATTCCCTGTCACCGCATAGTCAACCGCGACGGCTGTCTCGCGCCCGCTTTCGCTTTCGGGGGGCTGGGCGCGCAAGCCGCGTTGCTGCGCGCCGAAGGCGTAGAGGTAATTGACGGGGAGAGAGTAGACCTGAACAAGTACCGTTTTCGAGGCTGAAGACTTCTGTCGGGGTGTGGCGGGGCGCACGGACGGTCCTGCCGAAAAGAGTGTTCCCTGTGGTCGCGTTACAGTAAATAAAAAAGAAACCGCATCTTCCGGTGCGGTTTCTTTGTTGTGTTCGATTCTGACAAGATGCTTGCGCGGTGTCGCTCTTATTGTTTGGTAAGGTCTTTTTCGGGCACGCCGCACAGTTCGAAGAAGAACGTGGGGTTGTCGCCGTTGGCGGTGAATATGTTTTCGTATCCCACTTCGCCGGTGCCGTCCTCGATGTACTTGGTGGTAACGGAGTCACCGTTTTCCCACGTGACGGAAATCTCGGTGAGATTGTCGTTGCCGTCCGTATATGCGGTGACCGTGCCCTTGCTCTTTGCGGAACCGTCCTCGAGGTCGAACGTCAATGTGTACTTTTTGCTCACCACGTCTTTGCCTTTTATGTGGCGTTCTGCGGTGACGACGCATTCTCCGTTTGCGATGGCGTTGGAAAGCGCGGACTTGGCGGCTCCGATGGTGCCTTTGAACTCACCGTGTATGGCGCTCGCAGTGGGGAAATCTTTGATTCCGTACGCTTCCGTGTATTTGTTCGGAGGAAGCATATTCGCCAGATTGAAGTTGCTCCTGCTGACCGCGTAACTGTATTGCACCGAGCCGTCGGCATTCACTATCGCGTCGCCGTAAAGAGCGTTGGCGTCCTGACCCGTCGCGAGACGGTAGCGATGCGAGTTGTCCGTGCGGGTCTCAATCACGTAAATGGAGTAACCCGAGGGGAGTGCGTAGAAATCGGGCAGTTGGTCGTAGTCGATAAGATAAACTTCGAACGAAGAGGTTGCGCCTCCCGTGACGGAAGTCACCTGATAATGGGAATAAGCGGAAGGCTTATCCTTGCAGATTTCCTCCATTTCCTGGGGAGTGGCGCTGAAGGTTTCCGTTTTTTCGACGGGATTGCACGCCGTGAGCGCGAGCGCGAACGCCGCGACCAATGCGACAGTGACCAGAATTGCGGATATTTTTTTCATAGTTCTCCTGTTTCGGCGGTGGAGCGGTTTTGCTTCCGCGCGCGAGATATTACATAATTTACCATATTGCGGGCGAAAAAACAACCTAATTTCTCCTGCGTTGCAAATATAGGGGCGCAAATAAAGACTGCAATAAAAATAACAGCACAAGTGTATTATAATTGACAATCAGCCAATAAAGTCTGATAATAATACAGTCAGAAAGCAGTATCGGAGGAGATTATGGAGCAAAAAGAAGACCTCAGGGTAATCAGAACGCGCAAACTGCTCAGTTCCACACTTCTCGAAATGATGGAAGAGGAGTCCATCGAGAAAATAAGCGTGATTGACCTTTGCACCAAGGCGATGGTAAACCGCGCCACGTTCTATGCGCATTTCGAGGACAAATATCACCTCTTGTCATACGCGCTCGAGGAACTGAAAGACAAAGTCTACGCCCGTTTCACCAAGGAGTTCTACGCCGAAACCCCTCGCGACGTCATACGCGGCGTGCTGTTTATGGCGGTATCTTACCTTGCCGACAAGCAGAGCGACGTATCGCGAATCGTGAAGTTCAACCGCAACGAAAGGGTTATGAGAACCCTCACCGATTCCATCGCCCAATCCATCAAGTACCAACTGGGCAAACTTCGCGGGCGCTATCCCTCTTCCGTGCCCTCGCAGATGACGGCGATTTGTTATGCGGGTGCTCTTGTCAACCTGCTGGTGTGGTTGCTGGATAATCCTGCGACGCTGGCAGACCCCGACCTCAACGAAAAACTCGACGCTCTCATAGCGGAAAATCTCAAGTAAAGCAGGAGAAAAACTATGTCGACAATCTGTCTCAGGGGCGGCAAAGTGGCGGACGACGCGTAAGGTGTTTGACGCCGACGTATTGATAAAGGACGGCAAAATAGCGGCGGTGGGTGCGACGGGATTTTCCGCTGACGTTACCTACGATTGCACGGGATTCATAGTGACGGCTGGGTTTGCCGACGCGCACGTGCACATAGAGTCGAGTATGATTCTGCCGCCCGCTTTCGGCGAAGCCGTATTGCCGCACGGAACGACCTTCGTCGTCGCCGACCCTCACGAAGTGGTAAACGTGGCGGGTGCGGACGGGCTCAAGGAATACCTCGGGCTTGCGGCCGACGCGCCGATAGACGTGTACACGGTGCTGCCGTCGAGCGTACCGGCAACGCCGCTCGATACCAACGGCGCGGGAAAATTCCTGGCAGAGGATATGAAACCTTTTCTGTCACGTCCCGACGTCGTGGGGCTCGGGGAAGTGATGTGCTATTACGACGTAGCGGCGGGCAACCCCGAAATAATGGATAAAATAGCGCTTTTCGAGGGGCGCACGGTGGACGGACACACGGCGGGAATGCCCGAGGAACTGACCGCGGCTTATGCGGCGGCGGGCGTGAAAAACAATCACGAGTGCACCGACGAAGAAGAGATGTTGCGCCTGTACAACGCAGGTATGAACGTATACATTCGCGAGGGCAGCGCGGCGAGAAACGCTCGCGCGTTGCTCAGAGGCGTCAAACGACTCGGGCTGGATATTTCGCGTTTCGCGTTCTGCACGGACGACATACACCTCACTACCATAGAAAAAGAAGGGCACATCTCCAAAATCGTAAATATGGCACTTCGTAAGGGATTTGGCTGGGGCGAAGTCGCGGCTATGGCGTCATACAACGCCTGCCGCTATTACGGACTGGAAAAACGCGGCAACGTCAGAAAAGGATACATCGCCGATATAGCCGTCGTAAATCCCGATTGTACGAAAGTCGTGTGCGTGTTCAAGAACGGCGAAAAGGTCGCGGAAAACGCAAAATCCTTGCTTGAATACAACAAAAAAGCAGTTTTAAGTTCCGATTTTGAAAATACGGTCAAGTTCCGTGAGCTTGCAGAAAAGGATTTTGTCATTCCCGAAAGACTGCGCGGAGTGGCTCTCGAACTCGTTGACAAACAGTTGCTTACCTTGAAATCCGAACTTGCGGACGGAGAGTGGAAAAACTGTAATATTCTTGCGACAATCGAACGTCACGGCAAGAACGGCAACCTTTCCGTTTGCGCGCTCAAAAATTACGGTATAAAGGGCGGAGCGGTTGCGACGAGCATTTCGCACGACTCGCACAACGCAGTATGCGCAGGCGACAATGCGGCGGATATGGCTGCGGCGTGCAACAGACTGAAAGAAATAGGCGGCGGATACGTTATCGCTTCTGGCGGCAAAATCGTGGACGAACTTCCGTTCCCCGCATACGGACTTACAAGCATTCTGAGCGCGGAAGATACGGAAAAAATCATTGACAGAATGGAAACGCGCGCGCACGAAATGGGCGTCAATCCGAATGTCGACGCGTTCACCACGCTGTCCTTTGTGGCATTGCCCGTTATTCCTTTCGTCAGATTGCTCGACACGGGACTTTACGACACGCAGGAGAGAAGATTTCTGTAATCGGTGACCGCAAATTGTTTTGAACTTTCATAACTTGATATATATTAAGGGCTGTTTCGTTTGTGTTGCTTGCATTGCTGTGGCTAAGCCCGGAAAAGCAAACAAGGAGACAAACTATGAATTATAAAGGTTTTGACAGTGCAGCTTGGCTGAGAAGCGGCATATTGGCTATCGGCCTTGGATTTGTCTTGTCAGTTATCTCATTGTATAGTATGGTTCGCGCCAGTTTCATCGGAAGACCGACTGTCAAAAATCAGCTTGTTATAATGTCGATAGGACTGATTATTTTTATTCCAGAAGTCATTGTACAAGTAAAAGGATGTCGTCAATTACTTTATTCTGTTGTAGCGAATAACGTCGGCAACGTTGCGACGCCTTGCGAAAAGGCGTACAACAAACAGATATTGTTGTGGATAGTATTTGCCGATTTGTTTATATTTGCGATTTCTTACGGCGTATCGTTGGGATTCGGAAACAAACTGTTTTTGGCCATCGGAATGCCTATTATCGGTGTCGCACTTTTCACTGTTATGGGTTTTGCAATAAAAAAAACAATACAATACAAACGAATGAAACGAAGCAATCAAAAAGAGTCGGAAGGCCAAAATCCTGAAAAGACGTGACGTGAACAAAGTAATTGCGTTGTATTGAAATTCGAAAAGGTGATTGCTTTAAATCAGCGATTGAAAAATCGGGTGAAGCAAACGGTTGGCGCCGAAACAAGGTAAAAAAAGGTTAAGAAAAACGACGGCACAATGTTTGCCGTCGTTTTGTTTTGCAAGTTGTTGATTGTTTATTGATAGGCTTGTACTTTATCGGTCTTTCAGCCTGTCGACGGATTTGAACGCGCCAGCGACGATGACGTGGTCGTCTTCCTGGAATACGTAGTCGGCGGCGGCGTAGACTGCGTCGGCGTTGCCTTTTTTCACGGCAAGCACGTTGAGGGCGTACTCTTTGCGTATGTTCGCTTTGACAACGTCTTTGCCTACCCATTCGCGTGGTACTTTGATTTCGAATATGCCGTAGTCGTTGCCGAGTTTGATGAAGTCGAAAATGTTGTTGGCGTTGTATTTGATTGCCGCTTTATACGCCATATCCATTTGCGGATAGATGACTTCGTCCGCGCCGTTGCGGAGCAGGAATTTGCTCTGGATTTCGCTTGCCGACATAGACACGACGTGTTTTGCGCCCATGTCTTTCAAAAGGGCGGTGACTTCGAGCGAGGGCTGGAAACTGTCGCCCATCGTAACAAAGCAGATGTCGAAGTTGTTGACGCCGATTTCGGACAACACTTCTTCGCAGCTGCAATCGCCGATTATGGCGTCCACGAAATAGTGCGAAAGTCTGTTGATGGTTTCTTCGTCCTTGTCGGCTATCATAACCTGATTGCCCAGTTCTGCAAGTCGTTTTGCAAGGTAGGTGCCGAATCTGCCCATTCCTATGACGAGTACGGATTTCATATTGTCTCCTTTATCCTATAAGGATTTTCTCGGCAGGACGCTTGGTGAGCTGTTTGACTTTGGTTTCCATCATCGCGGACGCCAGAGTCAGAACTCCCAGTCTGCCTGCAAACATCAAGAAAGTTATTATGAATTTCGACCCCGCGTTGAGTACGGGGGTTATGCCTGTGGTGAGTCCTACCGTGCCTATTGCCGATATGCATTCGAAGGCTATCGAAGTCAGCGAGAAAGGTTCGATTGCGCAGATTATGAGCGTTGCAATCAGAATGTGCATCAGGTAGATTGTGAAAAGCGACAACGCTTGTTTTGCAAGCGAAAGGTCGAGAGAGCGTTTTCCGATGACGATGTTGCGCTGGTTGCGCATAGACGAGTACAGTCCGAACAGAATGACCACCATGGTGGTGACTTTGATACCGCCGGCGGTCGAGCCGCTGTTGCCGCCTATGAACATAAGCATTTGCGTAAGCAAAAGACTGCTGTCGCTGAGCGCTGCTATGTCTACGGTGTTGTAGCCCGCGGTTCTTGGAGTTACCGCCTGGAACAGGCAAATAAGGAACTGTTCGCCGGGGTTTCTGCCCGCGAGCACGCCGTTATGTTCAAATGCGAAGAAGAGAAGGGCGGGAACAAACACAAGCAACAATGTTGCCCAAAGCACTATGCGGGTGTGAAGTCGGAAGTTTTTGTAACGGAACTTTTTGTCCCAGATGTCCCCCCATACGACGTAACCCGTACCGCCCATAATAATGAGCGCGCATATGGTGAGGTTGACGATTGCGTCGCCGCTGTACGCCGTGAGCGAGGAGAAGGTATTGCCGCTTATGCCCATAAGGTCAAAGCCCGCGTTGCAGAACGCCGAAATGCTGTGGAAGAAGGCAAACCATATTCCCATGCCTGCACCGAAGTCCTGACAGAACCTTGTCGCAAGCAACATCGCGCCCGCAAGTTCGACGGAGAACGTGAAAATCAGAATGCGTTTTATGAGCACCACAATTCCCGCTTTGGTGAACGAACCTGCCGACTGCGCCATTATTGTGCGTTCGAAAAGTCCTATTCTTCTGCCCAATGCAAACGAAAACAGCGTGATGAACGTCATAAATCCTATGCCGCCGACCTGTATGAGCAACAGTATGAAAATCTGTCCGAACCAGTTCCAGTACGTGAAAGTGTCGTAGACAACGAGTCCCGTCACGCAGGTAGCGGACGTTGATGTGAGCAGAGCGTCGATATAGGGCGCCCATACGCCTTGTTTGTTGGATATGGGTAAACTCAATACAAAACTGCCCAGCAATATAATGCCGAGGTAGCCGAGAACGAGAACCTGAATGGCGGACAGCTTGCGCTGGAACTTACGTTTGCGTTTTACGGTGTCCGTTTGTTGGTGAATTTGTGCTTCTGTTTCTGTCATAACACTTATGCGGAAGACTTGCGCGCATACCCGTGCGCATTCCGTTGAAATGTATTATATCATATTCCGCCACAAACAACAACTAAATTTGCGTTCATGCGGTTCATGCGAGCAAGAGGCGACATCCGATGCGGAAAAGCAATCGCCTGTAAGCGGCTCTCGTCAAGCGTATCCGTCACCTGTTTACGAAAACGAGAACGGCGCCTTTTACGACGCGTATTGAAAATTCGTCGTCGGAAGTCACATTGGATACCCCGCGCGAGTCGTGAGAGGTGAGAGTAAGATTTTGCAGAGGGTATTCCAGCCCGCGGGAGTCGGTGACGAGCGCGTCGCCGCCGTGCGGAATTATGGATACCGTTCTTCCTTTGCCGACGGCCAGGGTAAAGGGCGTACCCTCGTCAGCGTGAACGAAGTGTATGTCACAGTCGTTTTCTTCGGCGCGGGCGGTCATACCGAGATAATCGGCAAGCGCCATTATGTCGATGTTGCCGAGGACGTGGTCGCACCTTCCGCCCGTTACGCCGTAAAAGATTGCTTCGTTGCTGCCGATTTCCTTTGCGAGGTACACCGCGGCTTCGCCGTCCGTAAAGTTCTTTCGCGGGTCGTGACGGTAAACTTTGACGTCTTCGGGGATATTGTGCACGGAGTCGCAGTCGCCGACGATGTAGTCGGGCTTTGCGGGGCATATGTCAAAACCGCCGTCTGCGCATATGATTTTGTCCGCGCTTACCGTTCTTTCCGTTTTTCTTCCCGAGTTGAGAAAAATTGCCGTTTTCATAGGTTGCCTTTTCAGTCGCACTGCCAAGTGTCCGTTTTTTCGTCCGTGTCGTCGTAAAGCACCGTATAGCGCACTCCGTCGTTTACGGCGTTGAGGATTGCTTTTTCCGTCGCTTCAACCGCGGCGGTCTGCAAAAGCACCGTGTTGAGGACGGGGCGGTGTCCGCTAGCCAGACAGAACATCGTGTCGCCGTCGTAATCGGTATGCACGGGACGTATTGTGCGCGCAAGTCCGTTGTGCGAGGCGGCGGCTATCTTGTTTGCCGTGACTTTGTCGATTTTCGCGTCGGTGACGATACAGCCGATTGTCGTATTTGTGCCCATCATCATTTTGAGTACTTCGCCCGACACTATGCGTTTCTCAACGTCGATGAACGAACCGTCGTTGGCTTTTGTTCCTGCGACGATTTTGCCCGTCGACGGGTCGACAACGTCACCAAGCGCATTGACCGCGACTATTGCGGTTACGTTGACGCCCGCAACCTTTACGGTGTATGCGCCGACGCCCGATTTGCAGGCGTATTTCAAGCCGCGCATCTTGCCCACGGTTGCGCCTTTTCCGACGCCGTTTTGACCGAAAGTGGGGGTTCTGTCTGCGTTTTCGCACGCTTTATATCCCGTTTCTGCTGTCGGATAGTGATATTCCTTTTGGTTGAGGTCGAATATTACCGCACCCGAAACAATGGGTACGACTTTGCCTGCGGTGTGGTAGCCGATGCCTTTTTCGCGCAGGTATTCCATAACGCCCGTACAGGAAGCAAGCCCGTATGCCGAGCCGCCAGTAAGCACTACGGCGTTGACCTTGTCCATCATTTTTTCGGGGTGCAGAAGGTCGGTTTCGCGGGTGCCCGGTGCGCCGCCGCGGCAGTCAACGCCGCCGACCGCGCCTTTTTCGGAAAGTATGACGGTCACGCCCGTGTAGTCGTCCTGCGCTTGTCCGATTTTGAAACCTTTTGGTATTGTCACGTTCATATTTTTTCTCCGTTTCGGGATTTGCTTTTCGTTTGAGCAGTGCTAGCTCAGCCGTTTGAGGTGCGGCAGGGCATAGGCAAAGAAACTCTTGTACGCCGCGCATTTGTCCACGTCCGTGCGTTCGCGTTTGCAACCGTTCTTGCACAGTCGGTAGTATGCGCATTCCTTGCATTTGTCTTCGGGAACAAGGCTTTCTTCGATGAACCGCTTTACCTTGTCGCTTTTTTCCATCTCCGAAAAAGTGTCGGTGTGCACGTTGCCCAGTCTGTATTCGTCCAGACAATAGAAGTCGCAAGGATAAACCGACCCGTCGCTTTCTATTACGTACTGGTGAGTGCAATGTCCGTTCATTCCGCACTGTTCCGCGCGGCCGCCTTTCGCGAGAATGACGAAGTTGTCGAACTGTCTTATCGACGTGTATCTTCCGTCAAGTATGTCTTTGAGATACAGCGAAAAGGCTTTTTTGAGGAAAGAAGCATAACTTTCCGCATCGAGGCAAAAGTCCTTTTCGGGCGTTTGGTCGGAAGCCGACGCAACGCCGTTCGCGGGGACTTCTTTTCCGTCTGCCGTCCATGTGTTCACGCCGTATCTGAGTGGTTTGAGGACCGGTATGAATTGCAGATGTCCGAATTTGTTGCGACGGTAAAACGCGTATACGCGTTCTATGTTTTTGGCAACGGGTTTTGTCAGCACGCAGAGAACGTTGAAATCCACACGGTATTTCTGCAACAGTTTGGCAGCGGCGTAAACGGTGTCGAAAGTGGGTTCGCCGTCCGCGGTCACGCGCAGGGCGTTTGCCGTGCGGTCGCCGTCCAACGACAACCCGACAAGCCATTTGTTGCGGGCGAAGAATTTGCACCATTCCTCGTCGATAAGAGTTCCGTTTGTCTGCACGCACACCGTGACCTTGCTGCCTTTCGCGTTGAGTTCGAGTATAAGCCGCTCGGCGGCGGCAAAGAACTCTTTGCCCGAGAGCAGAGGTTCGCCGCCCTGAAAGGATATCGATACGGGCGCGCCGTCCGCGTGAGCAAATACGCCCGAGAGCGTTGCCGCAAGCGTATCTTCGCTCATAAATCCGTAAGAGGGCATTGCCCTGTGCTCGGACAGAGAGTGATAGAAACAGTATTCGCACCGCATATTGCAAAGCGATGACGAGGGTTTGAGCATTACGGATACGGGAGGCATCAGCTTACAATTCCTCTGCGGTTGGTTTTCATTTCATTGCGGAATGCGTTGAGAGCGGCGTCGAGTTTTTCGGCTATCTGCGGATACCTCGGCTGAACGTTGTATCCTTCTATCGGGTCGAGGTCGAGATTGAAAAGATAGTTGACGTAGAACTGGTCTATGAACGCCGAGTTCTCGGAATACACACGGTCGAAGAACTTGAAGTCGTACACTTTGCCGTCAAGTTCGACGGGCATTTGAACGGCTTGCGTTTTGCCTTTCTTCTGGTAGTAAAGCACGTCGTGAACGCGTGTATCCGCGGGGACTTCCGCTTGCCACAGTTGGCTCAAATCCTTGCCGTCGATTATTCTGTCGGAAGGCAGGGAAGAAACTCCGCACATCGAAAGTATGGTGGTATAGAGGTCGAAGTTCATAGACGAAGTTTCTATGCGTTTGGTGGTTGCGGCAACGGGTGCGGAGTCCGTGCCGTCGGGATAGTAAAGGAATTCGGAGTCTGCGATTCGGTCGCCGTTGCCCACGCCGCCGTTGGGGTATGACGCAATGAGCGGTACTTTCATTCCGCCTTCGAAAGTGGTGTTTTTTCTGCCGCGCAGTGCTCCCGTCGCGCCTTCGCGCCCCGGTCCGTTGTCGGACGTGAAGATTATCAGCGTGTCGTCGTAAACGCCCGCCGATTTGAGATAGTCGAGGATTTCGCCCACGCCTTTGTCGAACTCTTCGATGCAGTCCACGTACGTGTCGTCGCTCGTATCGCCTTTTCCGTTGCCGTTGTTGTCCGAGAAAATCGGGTAGTGCGGCCACGGGGTTGTGTAGTATGCGAGAAACTTGCTGTCGTTTTCGACCGAAGACGATATGAAATTCAGCATTTCAGCGGTGAGCAGTTTCGTGCTTTCGGACTGGTCGAGGTTTTCTTTGTGAGTGCGCACTTCGCGGTGCGTTTCGCCTTCGGGGTGTCCCGCGCCCGTGTCGCGCACCCAATTGTATGGCGTCATATCGTTGACGTAATAACTTCCGTAAAAATAGTCGAAACCCTGGTTTGTAGGCAGGTATTCGCCGTAGTCGCCGAGGTTCCATTTGCCTATGCACGCCGTGTCGTAGCCGATTTGTTGCAGTACTTCCGCAAACGTGATTTCGTCGCCGAGTATTCCGTCCACGTTGCCGAGGAACTGGTAGGGATTGTAGAAGTGTGTGGGCGACCACGGATTGCTTTCGGCGGAGGAAGGGAAAACCACGTTGTCGAGGTATCCTCTCGACGAATATCTGCCCGTGAGAATGCTGAAACGAGAAGGAGAGCATACGGGCGACGACGAATAAAAGTTGTCCATCATAATCCCGTCCGCGGCGATGGAGTCGATGTTCGGGGTGTTGATTGTCGGCGTTTTGCCGTTCAAATAACTGTAAGAGGATATGTCCGCATAGCCCATGTCGTCCATAAGTATGACGAGAACGTTAGGGGAGTCTGTTTTGTCGGATTTGACGGAACCGAGATATGCGTCGTGTCCTTCCTGCAGACTTTCGACGACGGGGCGGACGCGCAGGTTCATGAAGAGTATGTATATTACGGATGTCCCTATCATCAGAAGAATGGTGACGAGGGTCATGAGTTTGAGGGTTTTGCCCGAGAAGGCTTTTTTCAGGAAAAGAAGCACAACGGAAAGCGCCATGGGAGCCATGACGAGAACGAGGTTCCACCAAAGGCGTTTCCCGAAAGGTTCGGCGCTCCATATAAGGAAATAAAGGAAAGTCGAACAGAAAAGAACGACGAACGCCGCCCAATAGAAAGTTCGCACGGGACGGCTTCGCAGGGTGTCGACGAATACGAACAACGCGGACGCCGCGGCAAGCGCAATTGCAACCAGCGGGAAAAAGTTAAATCCCGTCGAGAGCATGACGAGCGCATAGAACACGCAGAGCAAAACCCAGAACATACCGAACCCGTTTCTTGCGGGGGACAGTTTTCCGACTTCGGAATAAGTTTCGGTTTTGACGGTTTCGCGGGCGGATTTCTCCGTTTCGGCGGGACTAAATCCGCCTGTTTCGGCATTGTTGATTTTAACGTTGTTTGTATCTTCGCTCATAAAAAAAAGTATACCACCGAAAAGGCGTTTTAGCAAGAATTAGTCGCGTGTAACCCACGCACGGGTGCGACGCGCCGCAGAGCATAGTTTGTAAATGTTGATTTTCCGTCCTTTCGTGGTATAATAACCGTAAACCTAACGACAAGAGAGGAATTATGGAACAATTCTGGAACGATTTCGTCAATTTCTTTAAAAATGCGGGACTCAATATCCTGTTCGGCATAATCATTTTGGTTGTAGGACTTGTCCTTTGCAAACTCATCAAGGTTATTCTCCGTAAGATTTTGCGCAGAAGCAAACGCGACGAGGCTATGTCGAGTTTCGTGGTGTCGCTTGTCGACATCATTCTGAAAATAATCGTCCTCATCACCGCGCTTGCGACAATGGGTATCAATACCGCGTCGATTATCGCAGTTGTCGGTACCTGCGGCGTGGCAATCGGCCTTGCTCTGAAAGACAGCCTCGGCAACCTTGCAAGCGGAATTATGATTATTTTCAACAAGCCGTTCAAGAAAGACGACTATGTGGAAATCGCAGGACAGGAAGGGCAGATTACGCAGATAAATCTGTTCAATACCACGCTGGTGACCTACGACAATACAGTCATAGTCGTGCCCAATTCGCAAGCGGTCAACAACCCGATAGTCAACTACGAAGGTTGCAAGTATCGTCGTATAGTCGTCGACGTCGACCTTGCCAAAGGAACGGACATCGAAGGCGTGAAAACCATACTCGCGAACATTGCGGAAAACGAGCCTTTGTTGACAAAAGCGGTGGATTATTCCGTCAGAATGGAAGAACAAACCTTGAATTCTGTCAAAATCAAGTTGAAGGCATATGCGGAAACCGCCAATTACTGGGACGCAAAATACAACCTTGTCGAAAAGACTTACGAAGCGTTGAAGGCAGAAGGATTGCTGTCGCCGAACGCGCAGATTGACGTTCACATCAGCGGTAAACCCGCCGAAGAAAAACCCGTCGTGCGCAAGGAAAAAGGCAAAGGAAAACCCGTTGCTTTGACAAAGGAATTCCCCGTCGACAAAATAGACGCAATGCCCGACACCGACGAACCCGCGACGATTTCCGACGTTGCAACGAACGACGGTGCGCCGTCCGACCCCAAAAGACGTCATACATGGGAGACCGTGGCAGGCAAGGGCGACGCCGACGATTGATTGCGCGGTAGACTTGTAGCATTTTTTCAGCAAAACACGAGCAATACACGCCAAAACCAAAAATGCACAATAAACGAAAAAACCGTCCGTTGGGCGGTTTTTACGTTCCGAGAGGTCAAGTGCGTGAGAATTTTAATAATCAGCCGAATGACATCGGATAATCCTTTGCGCTTCCTTGATTACGCTTCCGTGAATTCGTTGTTGGAGCAGGAAGGGCAGGGAGGAAGTTTGTCGTATTCGCCGACGCTCACCTGAGTGTGGCATCTGGTGCAACTGTAAGTGCCTCTGCCGGGCTTTTCACCGGTTTTGCAAACGTGTTTCATAATTTTACCTCCTTGTGGATTTGTCAGTAGTATGAGCACCTTGCGGCGCGATATGTGCAACGCGGCGTGTAAATTTTTGGAAAGGGCGGCAAGTCGATGCCGACTGCAAGCTGTCGAACGGATTGAGGAACCGTGCGGACTGTGCGGGATATTCTGTGATAACGTTGCCGCGCGGTACGCGCGCGCCGACTGTTCGACGGCGAAAAACGGCTTTGCAGTGCGTTTGTTTTTAGGGTTCATTAAGTTGCAATTTCAATGGGTATGTGATATTATTGTTAAAGTTTTTTAACGGGCGCGCGTGTTACGTATGTGCGTCGCGGCGTGTGAGGTGTGATATGACACGTTCAGAATTGGCAAAACAGTATTTCACGGAAGGCTATAACTGTGCGCAGTCTGTTGTGCTTGCTTTTGCCGACAAAATTAACGTCGACACCGAAACAATCAAAGCCTTTTCCGCTCCTTTCGGCGGCGGAATGGGACGTTTGCGCGAAGTGTGCGGCGCGGTCAGCGGTATGGTTATGGTTGCGGGACTTTCCCGCAAGTGGGACACTCTCGACCGAACCAGCAAAAACGACCTTTACGCACTTGAACGCAAACTCGCCGAAGAGTTCCGTGCAAGGGTGGGCGACATCGTGTGTCGAGAACTTATCAAAAGCCGTCCTCACGGCGACGTGCACAATTCCCTCAAACCCGGTTGCAAAGAGTTGGTCGGGATTGCGGCGGAGATAGTAGAACAAAACGTGGATTTCGAATAATCGGAGAGATATATGCTTACGGGAAAACAGAGAGCAACGCTCAGAGCAAAGGCTAACGGGCTCAATCCTTATTTTCAGATCGGCAAGGGCGGTATAGGCGACAATATGGTTGCCGACATAGCCGCCGCGCTCGAAGCGCACGAACTTGTCAAAATAACCGTTCTCAAAACCGCGGAAGGTACGCCCAAAGAGTTGCTCGGGCGTATCGCCGAAGCGACGGGAGCGGAAGAGATTTCCGCCGTCGGCAACAAAATCGTGATTTACAAAAGAAGTTCCCGCGACGACGTCGCGCATATCGAACTGAACTGAACTCCGAACCGTTTATCGGACAGTATCGGAGAAATTTGTAAGGCTAACGGAAATGAGGGACGACAAGACAAAACTCACACCCGAAAACGAGCCGAAGGAAGAACCGTCGACCGAAGCTAAAAAAGCCGCGCGAGAGGAACTCAAACGCAGACGGCAGGAAACCGCGCGCTTCAAAAAGCAGTACTTCGATTATTACGACGATGTGAAAATCTCACACCGTGAGGACTGGTGAGTAGTATGGGTTGGTTCAAAAAGCTGTTTATCAAAGATTACCGCAGCACCGAAAAACCCGAAGTCAGGTTCCGTTACGGAGCGGCAGCGGGCATATTCGGTATTATCACCAACGCCGTTCTGTTCGGACTTAAACTCGCGGTCGGACTTATCGGCGGCAGTATTACCATCGTTGCCGACGCAGTCAACAACCTGTCCGACGCGGGCAGCAGCGTGGTTACGCTCGCGGGGTTCAAACTCGCGTCCCGTCCCGCCGACAAGGAACACCCCTACGGTCACGCGCGCTACGAATACATAACCGCGCTTGTCGTCGCCGTGCTCATTCTGATAATCGGCGTTCTGCTTGCAAAGTCGTCCGTCGAAAAAATCATCACTCCCGACGAAGTCAGCGTAAATGTTTATACTTACATAGTTCTCGGCGTTGCAATCGCGCTCAAAATAGTGCAGATGCTTGTGTACCTCGACTTTGCAAAAAGCATTTCGTCGGGCGCGCTCAAAGCCTCGGCTATGGACAGCCGCAACGACGTCATCGCAACCTGTGCCGTTTTGGTCGCAACGATTATCATGCACGCGGCCAACGTAAACATCGACGGTTATATGGGCGTTGCCGTGTCGGCGTTCATCATCATATCAAGCGTCAAGTTCATTGCCGAAGCCGCAAATCCGCTCATCGGAACCGCGCCTCCCAAAGAACTTGTCGAGAGCATACGTACAAAGATACTGTCCTACGAAGGCGTTATCGGTATGCACGACCTTATGGTGCACAGCTACGGCGAAGGCAAATATTTTGCCGTCGTACACGTTGAAGTTCCCGCGTCTGCGGACATAATGATTACACACGACTTAATCGACAACATCGAACACGACGTCTACCGCGAAACGGGTGTCAACATCACCATTCATATGGACCCCATCGACACCGAGGACGAGGAACTCGAAAGTCTGAAACAACGCGCGGAAAAAGTGCTTGCCGAAATGGGGCAGGGACTTTCGCTCCACGATTTCCGTATCGTACGCGGCAAAACGCACACCAACATTCTTTTCGACGTTACGATACCTTTTGACAGCAAATATACGCTTGCGGACGTCACTGCCGCTATGCAGAACCAGTTTGACGGCGACGACACGGTTTACTATTTCGTCATCGACGTCGACCGTGACAGAGTCTGACCCGTAGTTTAGGCGTCGGCGCGGGCGTTTACATATTTTATCGGGCACGCGGGATACCGCAGATGCAAAAGAGGATTTTATGATTCGTGAAGATTTGAGAAACGTTGCAATCATCGCACACGTTGACCACGGCAAGACCACGCTCGTGGACGGTATGCTCCGTCAGGCGGGCACTTTCCGCGACAATCAGCAAGTGCAGACCTGCGTTATGGACTCGGGCGACCTCGAACGTGAACGCGGCATTACCATTCTTGCAAAAAACACGTCCATTCATTGGAAAGGCACCAAAATAAACATCATAGACACTCCCGGACACGCCGATTTCTCGGGCGAAGTCGAACGCGTACTCAAAATGGTGAGCGGCGTTCTGTTGCTTGTCGACGCCGCGGAAGGTCCTATGCCGCAGACGCGTTTCGTCGTCGAAAAGGCGTTGGAACTCGGACTGAAAATCATAATCGTCGTCAACAAAATCGACCGTCCCGACGCGCGTACTTCCGAAGTTGGCGACGAAGTGCTCGAACTTTTGCTCGACCTCAACGCAACCGACGAACAGCTTATGAGCCCGATAATTTACTGTTCGGGCAAAAACGCGACGGCAACTCTCGACTACAACGTTCCCGGCAAAGACCTGCAACCTTTGTTCGAAACAATACTGAGTTATATCGAACCGCCCGAAGGTGACCCCGACGGCGAGCTGCAACTTCTCGTGTCCGCAATAGACTACAACGAGTACGTCGGTCGTATCGGCATCGGCAAAATCGAACGCGGTTGCGTGAATGTGGGACAGGAAGTCATGGTATGCGACTACGAAGGTCTGTCCCCCTACAAGAGCAAGGTAGTCACGCTGTTCCAGATTGAAGGACTGAAACGCGTTCCCGTCGAAAAAGCAATGGTCGGCGACATAGTGTGTTTCAGCGGCATAGAGAACATAACGATAGGCAACACGCTTTGCGCCACGACCAAAATCGAGCCCGTGCCTTTCGTAAAAATCGGCGAACCCACAATCGAAATGAACTTCTCCGTCAACGACAGTCCGTTTGCGGGCAAAGAAGGCAAATTCGTCACATCACGCCAACTGCGTGACAGACTTTTCCGCGAATTGCTGAAAGACGTTTCTTTGAGAGTGTACCAGACCGAAAGCCCCGACACGTTCAAGGTTTGCGGCAGAGGCGAAATGCACCTGAGTATTCTCATCGAAACCATGCGCCGCGAGGGATACGAATTCGGCGTCGGCACTCCGCAGGTCATTTTCAAGACGATAGACGGCGTAAAATGCGAGCCTATGGAAAGACTGTTTATCGACGTTCCCTCCGAATGTGTCGGTTCCGTTATGGAAAGAATGGGCGTGCGTAAAGGCGAGCTCGTCACAATGAACCCCCACGGCAGCAGAATAAGAATGGAGTTCACTATTCCCGCGCGCGGATTGTTCGGGTTCAAGAACGAGTTTTTGACGGATACGAAAGGCGAAGGCGTAATGAACCAGCTGTTTGACGGATATGCGCCCTACAAAGGACCCATAACCCGCAGATTTACGGGGTCGCTTGTCGCGTTCGAAACCGGCGAAGCCGCAACGTACGGACTTTACAACGCGCAGGAAAGAGGAATTCTTTTCATCGACCCGCAAACGCCCGTTTACGAAGGCATGGTCGTCGGTATGTCCCCGAAAGCCGAAGATATCCGCGTCAACGTCTGCAAGCGCAAACACGTCACCAATATGCGCGCGGCGGGTTCGGACGAAGCGTTGCGCCTTGTGACGCCACGCAAGTTCAGTCTTGAAGAAAGCCTCGAATTCCTTAACGACGACGAAATGCTGGAAGTCACGCCCAAAAACATTCGTATCCGCAAAGTGGTGCTGTCGGGCAGCATGCGAATGAAAATGTTGTCCAAGGAAAAGGAAGAAAGAGGCGACAAATAATCGCGCGGGGCGGTGTGCTTAACCGACCAACCGCACGAGCGCATGAAATAAACAGCGAATAATATGTAAAGACATATCGAATATGCAAAGACATAAAAACGCCGCGATTTGCGGCGTTTTCGTTTTTATCATCAGGAAAATTAATGCAAAATGATTGACCTTATTTCTCTGCGTCGGATTTGGCGGGAGCGGGGAGAGCGGAACCGCAGTACGGACACTTTGCGCCTGTTCCCGTGTAGGTGACGTAAGCCCCGCAACGGGTACATTCCACGGAGTATTCCGTGGGTTTGAGTTCCGTATTTTCGTTGAGGTACAGCCTGTCGCCTTTGCGGAGATAACCCGTGAGGTAGCCTTTTCTTATGCAGTTGTCGAGATTAGCGGAAGTCTGTTTTTCGTTGTTTGCAAGACGTGCGGACAGCTCCTGCACTGTGTAGAGGTGTTCGTTTCTGACCGCGGAAACAAGCGCAAGTTCCGTGCGCGCGTTGCCGTACATAACCCACGCTACGGGCATTCCGTAAAAGCCCACGACGGCACCTATTATGCCGATCACCAGCATAAAGACGTAACCGCCGCCTTGGGACAGTCGCGTTGCGCCTACGACCAGCAGGGGTATTCCTACGATGAAATATATCGTGAGGAAGAGAGCGAGATAAAATCTTTTCTTGACACTTTTTTCAGCTTTTTCCATAATGTTCCGTTAATTTCCGATTTATTCCGTTTGCGGAGTTTTCCGTTACGGCATGACGCGTTGTGTTGCGCCTTACAAATAGTATATCTTCGCACCGCAGTTCGACGCGGGTGTGGTATTTTAATGCGCTGTCGTTATGCGTAAATCACGTATTGCGCAAGCATGAGTATTCCGATTGTCGCCGCAAGCAGGGTAAGCTGGATTTTGCCGCTCCAACGGAACCATTTGGGATAGTTTACGGTCGTCATTCCGAGGATGAGCAACAGTCCCGCGTTGGTGGGCAAAAGTACGTTTGCAAATCCGTCGCCGAAGGAGAACGCGAGAACCGCGACTTGTCCGTCGACGCCGAGTTGCGAGCACATCGCGCCTATCATCGGCATGAGCAGGAAAGCTTTTGCCGAACCCGAGGGAATGAACATCTCGAATATGAATATGACAAGATAAATGAGCAGGATAATTACGGCGGGGGACTGACCTTTGCATGCTTCGATTACGTTGTAGAGGATTGTGTCCATAACGTTGCCCGCTTCCATAATGTAACGCACGCCGCTTGCAATCAGTATCATTGCGACGGCGGGGAGCAGGGTGAGCAGACCTTTGCCGAGTTGTTTGAAAAGGTTTTTGCCTTTCAGTCCGCACATGAGGCAGGCGCCTATGCCCGCGACTACGTAAATTGCGACGGTTATGTAGAGCACGTAGTCGGCAAGAGAGAAATCGCCGAGCGCGGGAATGTAGTGCGAATGAATATTGAAAGCACGGCGAAGAACACGACGACGAGCATCCAGCAGGCGAACCATTTGAGCGCCTTGGATTTGCCCGCGTCATATACGAAAGTCGTGTTTGCAAAATCGAAGCCGTGTTTTTTGTGGGTGTCTTCAAGGTATACGAGGGATTTTTGCGGGCGTTTTTCGATTTTTCTGGCATACGGGAAAATGAACGCCATCAGGATTATGTACGCCACGACAAACGTGAGCAGTCGCATCGATATGCCCGAAAACATCGGTATGCCCATAAGGTTCTGCGAAATGCCCACCGTAAAGGGGTTGACGACGCCTGCGGCAAAACCGAAACACGCGGCAAGCACGGATATTCCGAGACCGACGAGCGCGTCCCAGCCGAAGGCGTAACAGAGCAGAACGACGACGGGAACGAGAGGAATGAGTTCTTCGAACATGCCTGCCGACGAGCCGAGGAACATAAACGCAAGCGGAAGTATGAACAGCAGTATGTATTTGCGCGAAGAGAACTTGTTGCGGAGCGACTCGACCATGTAGATGAGCACGCCCGTATTGTCGAGAGCCGTGAATACCGCGCCGATAACCAGCAAAAGCGCGATGAGCGCCCACACCATGAGCGAGCCGTCCATATTGGGATCGAGGACGAGGAAGGGCGCGAAAATCGCCTGCCACCATTTGAGGGAAGGCAGTGAGTCGTCTTCGCGATAGGAATTGTCGACGATGTAGGTGTTGCCGTCGGCGTCGTCAACGGCTCTTTCGTATGCGCCGCGCGGAAGAACTTGCGTGAGCGTGATTGCAGCAAGTACGAGAACAAGCACTATCACTATTGAAATGAAAAGCGCCTTTTTGGAAATTTCGATTGTCTTGGGGGGTGCTTTTGCGGCGTCCTTTTCTGAAAAAGGAGCGGCGTTTTTGCGGACGTAACCCTCATTTTGCCCGTATTCGTAATCCAACATATTCTTATATTAAAATAAGAACAGTTCAAAATCAATATTATCGGGCGGATTTTTAATATTTTTTTAAGTAAATTCGAAGGTCAGACCGCGGCTTTCTTTTTGAGTCGCAGGTTGAGCGACGCGTCGATTTTTCGGTGGACGTTACGCGTCGTAAGACTGAGAACGCCGTATATAACAAGCAATACGGATACTATTGCCGCCATAGCCTTTGCCATTTCCGGGGTTACGTTGTGCTCGATGCCGAAGAATTCGAGAATTATCGGGGCTTCGACAAGATAGCACGCGACGAATATGCCGACCATTACGACGAATGTCACAAGATGCAGCCAGTTGAAAGGTATGCACACGCGGAAGAGATACATAAGCCCGACGAAAGTCGTGATTATGACGTACATCGTTCGCACCTGTTCGACTGTTATGTCAAGGAAATATTTTTGTCCGATAAGCACGGAACACGCGCCGAGAAGAACCACAAGTCCGCCCGGTACCGCCATGCACAGAACCTTTGTCAGGAACCTGCCCGTCACGAGTTCGTCGTTGGGTTCGAGAGCAATGACTATCGAGGGAAGTCCGATTGTTATGCCGCCGATAAAGGTCAGGTTCTTCGGTTCGAAGGGCAGGGGTTGATTGACAATCATAAACAGAATTGCAAGCAACACGTTGTAGACCGTTTTCATGAGATACAGCGACGCGCTGCGTTCGAGGTTGTTTATGCTTCTGCGGCCTTCCGCCACGATTTTGGGCATGGAAGCGAAGTTGGAGTCCATAAGGACGAGCGAACTCACGTTCTTTGCAGCGTCCGAACCCGACGCCATTGCGACGGAGCAGTCGGACTCTTTGAGGGCGAGCACGTCGTTTACGCCGTCGCCCGTCATGGCTACGGTGTGTCCCGCGGCTTTGAGCGCTTTGACAAGCAGAAGTTTCTGGTCGGGGAGAACGCGTCCGAATATGGTGTATTTGGTTGCGGCTTCTATGACTTCTTCGTCCGTCGAAAGCGTAGACATGTCTATTACGTTGTCGCAGTTTTCAAGTCCCGCACGGAGTGCCACCGCACGTACGGTTGCAGGGTTGTCGCCTGAAATGATTTTGACGTCGACGCCCTGTTCGCGGAAGAAGCGCAAAGTGTCGGGCGCTTCGGCGCGTATTTTGTCCGTTATAAAGATAAATCCTTCAAAACGCACTTTATCTGGCAGTTTCGAGTCATTGAAGTTGCCTTCTGAAGAAACGAGCGCAAGAACGCGGAAACCTTTTTCCGCCATTTCGGACGCTTCCGCCATAATGTCTTCGGCGTCGTGACCGAGGGTGAATTCGACCGCGCCGACAGCGTAACTTACGCCGTTTATGCGTGCGCCGCTCCATTTGCGTGCGGACGAGAAGGGGATTGTGAGGTCAGCTTCCGCAGTCTGTTCCGTTTCCGCAAGATAAGCGGTCAGCGCCTGTGCCGTTGCGTTTTCGTCGCCTATCGAGCACACCACGTTTTTGAGTATTCCGCGGAACTCGTCTTCCGTCATTCCGTCACGGGGACGTATTCCGTTGACTTCCATGGAGCCTTCCGTGATGGTTCCCGTTTTGTCAAGGCAGAGTACGTCCACGCGCGCCAGCGTTTCCACGCAATACAAATCCTGCGCCACGGTTTTGTGTTTGGAAAGCCTGATTATGCTAACGCAGAATACCGTCGACGCAAGCGCGACAAGCCCCGAAGGCATCATGCCGATTACGGAGCCTATCGTTGTTATTACGGTGTCGTTGGTGTCGTGGTTGCCGCCGAAATAGCGTATGCAGAACAGAGCAATGCCCACGGGTACTATCACTATGGACATTATTTTGACTATCAGCATGAGCGAACGCCAGATTTCCGACGTCGGCTTTTTGAAATATTTTGCGCCCGCCGATATCTTCATGACGAAGTTTTCGGCGCCGATGTGTTCCACCTGACAGCGGGCTTTGCCCGAAACGACGAAACTTCCCGACATAACGCGGTCGCCCTGCGTTTTGAGTATGGCGTCGGGTTCGCCCGTGATGAGGGACTCGTTGACTTCGCAACTGCCGTCGACTATAACGCCGTCGGCGCAAACCTGATTGCCCGCCGAAAGTTCGGTGATGTCGTCGAGAACGATTTGTTCGATTGCGATTTCTTCTTCTTTGCCGTCGCGAATTACATGCGCTTTGGGTGCGGAAAGCAACGCGAGTTTGTCCATGGTGCGTTTTGCGCGCAGTTCCTGGAAAATGCCGACGGCAGTGTTGAAAACGATGAGTATCAGAAATCCGAAATTCCCGAGTCCGCCTATGCCATCGGGAACGAAAAAGGCAAGGATTATCGCAAGCGCGACAAATACGAAGTTGAAAAATGTGAGAATGTTGGAACGGAGTATCTCCGCAACGCTCTTTGTTCTTACGGTTTGTTCACCGTTTACTTTGCCGTCTTTAATTCGTTCGGCGACTTCTTCTGCGGTTAGGCCTGTATCGGGAGGCGTTATGTGTTCTGACATTTTTCACCACTATCTCTTAATGAATTCAATATACCATAAACAGACTGTCGGCGCAAGGGTAAATAAGTTATCTTTCCAAGATATCCGACGTTTACGGAACGTGTCCGCGTACGTTCGCTGATTGCGTGTGCGTCGGCGGGTGCGTGCGCGTGTCGGCGGGGCATTTTTTACGTCCGTGCGTTTGGCGCATTTGGGCGAGGGCTGTATCGGCGTGCGTGTGTTGCCAGGCGCGTGTGCATTGACGGGCGCATTATATTTATGAACGCGCAATGCGCGTATACGCATACGCGTGCGCGTAATGCAACTTTTCGTCACATAAATATGCGAAAGTATGCTTGGTTGTGAATTAAAATTGTGAGTTTTAGGGGATTTTAGGGTGGGTAAAGACGCGGTTTTTCAGCGCAAAATACGCCGTATTTTTATAAATCGATAGTTTATTGTGCGTAAACGTCGGGATAAAAGCCTTTTTTCAGCCGAAAACGTCCCGTTTCAGGTATCTGTGCGGCTGAAACGGGACGTCAAAGGAGGTATTCTTTCCTGTCGTAATACTGTTTGTCCGGCAGGTTGCGGAAAGTGTTTTACTTTTTGGATACGACGTTGCCTGTTGCGGGGTCGAGAAGCAGTGCCCAGTAGTCTATGCCTTCGCCGATGAACGAAACGTAATAGTAGTAGGTTGCGCGGTCGCCGCTGATCAGTTTGACGTAGATTTCGCGGGAGGGTTTTCCGTCCGCGCTTTCAGCGGCTATTCGGTCGGCAAATTCCTTGCGCGCTATGTTGATTATGTCGGCGGAGGTCATCTTGCCTTCGAGTACGTCGGCAAGTTCGATTTCAACCGAGGTTTCGCCAGTCGTCACCGTGATTGCCGCGGGGCAGAATTCGAGAGGAATTTCCTGACGGAATTCTCCGAAGTTGTTGCCCGTAAGCGTTCCCGCAAGGTTTGCGCCGTCCGCGGTGAGCGTGTACGATATTTCCGTATAATCGTTGCTCGAAAGAGGTACGACGGTTATTTCCGCGAAGTCTTTTACGTCGGTTGCTTTGCCGTCGGCGATAAAGGGATTTTCGCGTCGTCCCACCTCCACGGTTACGGCGAAGTTTTCGTTTTCACCCGTATAGAGCGCGGTTACGGAACGGGATACGTCGTCGGGAAGGGCGTCGTCGCCTTTCTTGTTGCAGGCGGCGAGTGCGGTTACCGCGAGTACCAGAATCAATATTGCCGACAAAATCAGAACGGTTTTCTTTTTCATACCACAATGCTATGCCGCGTCCGTCGGGTTTATGACGAAAGGACTTTCCGTTTGTCCGCAAAAGTAAGGCAAATTCTTCCGAAATGCTTTCCGCGCCGTCCGTATCCCTGCCGTTTTTCGTCAAATTACGCCGAAAGTCGACTTTTTTTTCGGGGCGGCGATTATTATAAATTATATATAACTTTCCCGTTACGCCCCGCCGATTTGCGACTGTTCAGTGCGTTTTTGCCAAATTTAGGGTTGATTTTTTCCGTCGTATTGGTTATACTTGCATTGTAAATCGTTCGCCGTGCAGTCAGTTTGCGGAGGACGACACATCACCTAGGAGGTAATTATGAACAAAACTGATTTCATCAAGGCAGTCGCCGCAAAGGCAGACCTTTCCATCAAGGACGCAACCGCAGCAGTAGAAGCTTTCGCAGACGTAGTCGCAGACGCACTCAAAGCAGGTGACAAAGTCGCAATCGCAGGTTTCGGTACTTTCGAAATCAAAGAAAAAGCAGAAAGAAGCGGTTTCAACCCCATCAAGAAGGAAACCATCGTCATTCCCGCGAGCAAAGCTCCCGTCCTCAAATTCGGTAAATCCTTCAAAGACATGTTCAACTGATTTGAACCTTAACGAAGAAGCTCCCGTTCTCGGGAGCTTTTTTACTTTTACGCGGGTTGTGATTTATTGCATTGTGATTTTGTGGGATTATTTATTTTCGGGTTGTGTTTTTGGTGGGTTGCGTTCCTTCGGGAGCGGTGCGGATGCGGTGACGGCGTGCAGTCCCTTGCGCAACAGTATCGTATCCCGTTTTCCGCAGGCGGCGAAAGAGAAAGTCTGCGGTGAAGCTCTTTTGCGCCTTGACAATTTGCTTTGAATTGTTTTTTTGGTGACATATCCGCGAATTTGTATGTATTCCGCGCCTTGTTTTGCTATTTACAACCGTCGTTTGCGTTGTTATAATTGGGGTAATTAAAAGAACAGGGAGGCATTTTATGTCCAACGGTTATGCTATTTCCAATTGGCAAGACGCCAAAACCATCTACAAAGAACTGGCTGAACTTACGTCCAAGCCCATTTACTGCATCTCCGACGAGGAACTCAAAAAAGTTCTGGAACACTTCGATACCAAGTGCGCCAAATCCAAAGAGATTATCACGGAAGCCAAAAAGTTTATCCCCGGCGGCGTCCAGCACAACCTTGCGTTCAACTATCCTTTCCCCATTTGCATGACAAAGGCGAATGGTGCTTACCTTTATGACATCGACGGCAACGAGTACATCGACTTCCTGCAAGCGGGCGGCCCCACCGTTCTCGGCAGCAACTATCCCGCAGTCAGAGAAAAGGTCTTCGAACTCCTGAACGAATGCGGCCCCGTAACCGGTCTGTTCCACGAAGCCGAACTCCTTCTCGCAAAAGAAGTCAACAAGCATATGCCTGCCTGTGAAAAATTCCGTATGCTCGGTTCCGGTACCGAATCCGTTATGGCGGCAATCCGCGTCGCAAGATGCGTAACCCGCAACAAACGCATCATCAAAATCGGCGGCGCGTATCACGGCTGGTCCGACCAGATGGTCTACGGTCTGAAAATTCCCGGAAGCCGCAACTTCCTTGAATCTCACGGCATTCCCGGCGGCTGCTTCGCAAAAACCGACGAAGTACGTCCCAACGACCTCAACATGCTTGAAGCAATGCTTCGCAAGAACAAGATGCGCGGCGGCACCGCGGCAGTCATCGTCGAACCCGTCGGTCCCGAAAGCGGCACCCGTCCCGTCGACTTCGACTACAACAAGAAAGCACTCGAACTTGCTCACAAATACGACGCACTCTTCATCTTCGACGAAGTCGTTACCGGTTTCCGCGTAGGTCTCGGCGGCGCACAGGGTTACTTCGGCATCAAACCAGACCTCACCATCTTCGGTAAAGTCATCGCCGGCGGTTATCCTTCCGCAGGCGGCGTCGGCGGCAAGAGAGAATACATCGACCACATGGCGGCAGGCGTTGCAGGTATGGGCAAACGCGCTTACGTCGGCGGCACTCTCGCTGCAAACCCCCTCTCCGCATACGCAGGCTACTGCTGCATCAAGGAAATCGAGCGCACCGACGCTTGCGCCAAAGCGGGTAAAGCGGGCGACCGTATCACCGCAGGTCTCAAACAGCTCATCGCCAAATACAATCTGCCTTTCGTCGCGTACAATCAGGGTTCCATCGTTCACCTCGAATGCACGGGCGCAATGAGCTACGATTTCAGCTCCATGAGCCTTCTCGGTTCCGTCATTCCGCTCCTCAAAGCAAAGGAAGAAATGCTCAACAGAAAGGTTGCTATGGAACAGATGGGCGCGGCTTACATGGCAAACGGTATCGTCACCCTCGCAGGCAGCAGACTTTACACCTCTATGGCTGACACCGACGAAGTCATCGACGAAGCTCTCAACCGTTTCGAAAACGTCTTCAAGAACGTCGTTCCCGTCACCCGCGAGCTCAACAAAAAAGGTTAAAAAATTTTTTCACACGGGCGAGCGTTTTGTTCGCCCGTGTGTTATAATGAAGCGCAGACGTCGGCGACGTCCGCGTATTTCGTTATTACAGGGGTAAAATATGAATTACATCATTTCTCACGACATTGGCACCAGCTCCGATAAAGCCGTGCTCGTAGATTTCAACGGCACCATCGTTACTACCGTTGCGGAACCTTATCCTACATACTATCCGGCTCCCGCACACGTCGAACAGGACCCCAACGACTACTGGAAAGCCGTCTGCATTACCACAAAAGCCATAATCAAAAAGGCAGGCATTGCTCCCGAAGACGTAAAGGGTATTGTTTTCTCCACGCAGGCACAGGGCGTCATTCCCGTTGACGAGAACGGCAACAACCTGATGAACAACATCACCTGGGTTGACGGCAGAGCAGAGAAACAGGCGCAGGCGATTATGAACCGCCTCGGCGGAACCAAACTGTTCACGATGATTGTCGGCACTCCCATTATGGGCAAGGACTGCATCGCGAAAATGGCTTGGGTGCGCGACGAGAAACCCGAAGTGTTTGCAAAGACAAAATACTTCCTCGACGTCAACGGCTGGCTCAAATTCAAGTGCACGGGTGAAATGTACGCAGAACTTTCGGGCGCGTCCTCTTACGGTCTCGACCTCAAAAAGAAAACGTGGATGAGCGCGTTCCCTCTCGTCGGCGTGGATATGAAGAAGTTGCCCCCGCTTTGCAAGAGCACGGATAAAATCGGCAACGGTCTTACCGCAAAAGCCGCGGCGGAAACCGGTCTTATCAAAGGTACTCCTGTGTTCGGCGGTTGCGACGACGTTCAGTCGGCGGTTGTCGGAAGCGGTATGACGGGCGACGGCGAAATTCACATTTACCTCGGCACTTCCGCTTGGGTTGCCGCTCCTTCCAGAACGGCGAACAAGTTTATGCACGGCGCGGCGGCAATTCAGTCTGCCGACCCCGAAATGAACCTCATCGCAGGTATCACCGAAGCCGCAGGCAGCAATATCCAGTGGATTTGCGACCAGTTCTTCAAACATGAAAAAGAACAGCTCGGCGAAGGTATCTACGAATATATGGACAACGTCATTCACAACGTGCCCGCGGGTTCCGACCACCTTATCTGCACTCCTTGGATGCAGGGTGAAAGATGCCCCGTTTCCAGCACGACCACGCGTTCGACGCTGTTCAACATCAACCCCATTCACACCCGCGAACATCTCATGCGCGCGGTTTACGAAGGCGTTGCGTACAACCTGCGCTGGATACTCGAAAACTACCGCAAAGACTACGGTTTCGAAGGCAACAACTTCCGCATTATCGGCGGCGGCGCGTTGGATAAAGGCTGGATGCAGATTATCGCAGACGTTACGGGTTGCAACTTCTCCGTCGTCAAGAACCCCAGAAACGCAGGTGCGCTCGGTTGCGCAATCATCGCGCTCATCGGTCTCGGCGAACTCAAGAGTTTCTCCGACGCCCGCAATTTCGTGCAGATTGAGGCAAGCTATAAGCCCAATCCCGCCAACAAAGCCATTTACGACAAACTCTTCGCCGATTACAAGACTTTGTATATGGCACTCAAAAAACCGTATATAGCGGCAAATTCTAGAAGATTCGAGGGTATGGAATAATGAAAAACGAACAAGTCTACGAAAATCTGAAAAAATATTCCGCAATGCTGTTTGCGGAAGGTTATATCGAATGCGGTTACATCGCCGCAAAAGCCGACGACGGACTGTACATCACCACTCCCGACGCCGATTTTGCCGACCTCAAAGAAGAGCAGGTCGCGTTTGTTACCGATAAGACCGTTGAACAGCTCGAAGGCAACTTCCGCGCGGCGGCGGTTCTGCTTATCTGCGCGCTGAAAGCCAAGAAAGACGCAGGCGCGGCGGCTATCGTCGACAGCAAGAGCATTCTCGATTTCTCCAAAAAGAAAATCACCTTGCCCCCCGTGCTCGAAGATATGTCCCAGATTTGCGGTATCAGCGTACGTTCCGCCAAGAAAAACACGGCAGCCGAAACCGTTGCCGCCATGTCCGGACTCAGAAACGCATGTTTCCTTCCCGACGCAGGCGCGGTGGTCGTAGGTCGTACCCTTGCGGAAATTTACACCTGCACGCTCGTACTCGATAAGTCCGCCAACGGTTATCTTCTCGCGGAAAACAAGGGCGGTATCAAACACCTCAACGCTTTCGAAGCAAGTGTGGAGCACATTGTCTACACGCTCAAATATTCCAAGAAAAATCAGGCAAGCCAGAAGGCTGCGGAAGAGGGCAAAGAAGTCGAACTCGCCGAAAAGCCGTCCGCAATCGTCACCGACGAACTGAAAAAGGTTGCACAGGATATCAAGGACGCTGGCGTTAAACTCCTCGAAGAAAACCTCGTTCAGGGTACTTGGGGTAACATAGCTGTCAGAATCAGCGACAAAGAAATGATGGCGACGCCTTCCGCACTCGACTACGTCATGCTCAAACCCGAACAGATGGCTATCGTCGATATGGAAAGCATGGAGTGGAAGGGTTCCAACAAACCCACCAGCGAAAAAGGCGTGCACGCAAAACTTTTGCTTGCTCACCCTGACAGCAACGCGACCGTTCACACCCATCCTTTTTACGGCAGCATTCTCGCCGCAATGAGACAGCCTCTAGTCGTTCCCGAAAAATACCGCGACATTCTCGGCGATGTAGTTCCCGTCAGCAAGTTCGGGCCTTCCGGCACGGGCATGCTCGTCAAGAACACGGCGGCGGCAATCGGTAACGCTCCTTGCTGCTTCATGGCAAGCCACGGCGTCGTCGCTCGCGGCAAAGACCTCGAAGACGCGTTCAGAATCTGCAGAGCTCTCGAAGACGCCTGCAAAGATTATCTTCTCAACTGACGGAGAGCCCGCCAAAAAGGCGGTTCAGCATATCCAGGGGAATGGAAAACCGAGTGTTAAGCTCGGTTTTTCGCTTGTTTTTCCGCCTTTTTTCTCCCCCTGTTTTTCCCAGCGAAAAATTTGTCGCTTTATGTCGTACTCCCAAGGGGCTATGCGTACTTTGCGCCTGTTCTTTTCATTATAATAAGGCTATCTTTTTAAGAGGGTATCGGCGGTAGGCTTTTTCGTTTGCCGCTCCGTACCGCGGGCAGGAGTGAGGATGAAACTTTTGGAAGAACGCATTCTCAGGGACGGCAAAGTCTTTCCCGGCGAGGTGCTCAAAGTAGGCGGTTTTCTCAATCATCTTATCGATGACACTTTGCTTGAGCAAATCGGAACGGAAATCCACGCTCTTTTCAAGGACGACCACGTCACCAAAATCATGACCATCGAAGCATCGGGTATCGCGATTGCTTGCTACGCCGCAAGACATTTCCACGCCCCGGTGCTTTTTGCTAAAAAATCCAAAACCACAAACATCGCCGACGATTGTTACACTGCGCAGGTTGTGAGCTACACCCACGGCAACACCAACACCGTTTTCGTCGAAAAAGAGTATCTCCGTCCCGAGGACAGAGTTCTCATAATCGACGACTTCCTTGCGCACGGCGAAGCGCTCAAAGGACTCATTTCCCTCGTCAATCAGGCGGGCGCTCACCTTGTCGGTTGCGCAATCGCCATCGAGAAAGGTTTTCAGGGCGGCGGCGACGCGTTGCGTGCGCAGGGCGTCAAGGTCTGTTCTCTCGCAATCGTGGAGAGTATGGACGAGCATTCGGTCACTTTCAGAAAGTGAATTAATCGACAAAAAGCCGAAAGGCACAAAATACGGAGGTTTCTATGAAGAAAAAAATCTTGGCACTTGTGCTCGTAATCGCACTTGTGGCATCTCTGGCAGTTGCTCTCGTTGCTTGCAACCCCGACGAAGGAAACAACAACACTGTCGTTTCTTTCAAGCCCATTGCCAAAGAGAACATCAAATTCGGTCTTATCGCTCTGCACGATGAGAACAGCACTTACGATAAGAACTTTATCGACGCAGCTATTGCGGCGACCAACAAACTCGGCGTGCAACTCGTCATCAAGAGAAATATCCCCGAAACCAATGCATGCTACGAAGCAGCGGCAGACCTTGTCGACCAAGGTTGCAATATCATCTTTGCAGACAGCTTCGGTCACGAACAGTATGTCCTCAAAGCGGCAAAAGAGTTTCCCACTGTCCGTTTCGGTCATGCAACCGGCACGATGGCTCATACCGAACTCCTCCCCAACTTCTACAATGCTTTTGCCTCCATCTATGAAGGTCGTTATCTTGCAGGCGTTGCCGCAGGTATGAAACTCAAAGAAATGTACCCCGAAGCATCTTCTTACAAAATCGGCTATGTCGGAGCATTCCCCTATGCAGAAGTCGTTTCCGGTTACACCTCTTTCTATCTCGGTGTCAAATCCATCGTCGGTGAAGTAACCATGGACGTCAAATACACCGGCAGCTGGTACAACGAAGCAGCTGAAAAAGAAGCGGCACTCTCTCTTATCGAAGGCGGCGCAAAACTTATCAGCCAGCACGCAGACAGCATGGGCGCACCTACTGCTTGCAAAGAGAAAAACATTCCTAACGTCACTTACAATATCAGCACCGAAGATGCAGGTTGCGCAGGCTCTTACATTGCCGGCTCCAAAGTCAACTGGGAACCTTATTTCGAACACATGATTAATTGCACCATCAACGGTGTAACGGCTCTCGGCTTCGATTATCTCGGACATCTCGGCGAAGACATTTGCGACGGCGGTTCTGTTGAAGTTCTCGAACTCGGCAGCGCAGCGGCAAAAGGCACCGCAGCAAAACTTGAAGAAGTTGCTGCAAAACTCAGAAGCGGCGAACTCAACGTTTTCGATGTCAACAACTTCACCGTTGGCGGCAAAACCCTCACCAGCTATCTTGCAGACGTTGATACCGACAGCAATTTCGAGAAAGACACCCAGGTTATCCTGGACGGTGTGTTCCTTGAATCCGTTTACCGTTCTGCACCTTACTTTGATCTCCGCATCGACGGCATTACCGAACTGAACGCGGACGTCAAACCTATCGAATAACAAATATTGCGGTAAAAAGGCGGAGCATTTGCTCCGCCTTAACCGCTTTATTCAGTATTTCCATACATTTCCGATAATCAAAATAATCAATCGGAACAGCTTATACGACACGGAGGGATGGGTATGTCAAAACCCGTAGCTATCCAACTCAAAGGTATTTCCAAATACTTCGGCGAAGTGGTAGCCAACAAGAATGTGGACCTCACTGTTTATCGCGGTGAGATTCTTTCCGTTCTCGGAGAGAACGGTAGTGGTAAGACCACGCTTATGAATATGCTCTCGGGCATCTATTTTCCCGACGAAGGGCAGATTTTCATAGACGGAGAACCCGTTATAATTCGTTCGCCGAGAGATGCTTACAAATGCAAAATAGGTATGGTGCATCAGCATTTCAAATTGGTTGACGTTTTTACTGCCATTGACAATATTATTCTCGGCGAGGATATGCCGCGTTACAGCATGCACGAACACGCCGCGGAATTCAAGGCAGAGGCAAACGCCCCTCACTATGTCATCGACAACGACGATTCCGAAGCTCCCGTCAAAACCGTCCGTCAAACCGATACGGCTTTCGGCAGATTCAAACTGGCTGTAAAAACCGCATTTCTGCCTGCAATCAAGTTTGCAAAAAAGGCAAAATTCAACTGGTTGCCGCGTAAACGCGGACAAGCAGTATTCGATGTCGCCGAAAAGTACGGCTTCGAAATCGATTTGAAAAAGAAAATTTACGATATGTCTGTCAGCGAAAAGCAGACGGTCGAAATTATAAAGGTTCTTTACCGCGGAGCCGATATTCTGATCCTCGATGAACCCACCGCGGTTCTCACTCCGCAGGAAACGGAAAAACTTTTCCAGGTTCTTCGCAATATGCGTGAGGACGGAAAATCCATAATAATCATTACTCACAAACTCAACGAAGTTATGGAGATAAGCGACAGAGTAGCCGTTCTGCGTAAAGGTGAACATATCGCCACTGTCAAAACATCGGAAACCAATCCCGCACAACTTACGGAAATGATGGTCGGTCACAAGACTGAGCTCAATATCGACAGAGCGGAGCCCGTCAATCCCGAGGACAGACTGGTTGTGGAAGGATTGTCGCTTGTAAACCGCGAAGGCGTCAAAGTCTTGAACGATATTTCGTTTACGGCGCGTTCCGGCGAAATTCTCGGTATCGCGGGCATTGCAGGCAGCGGACAACGTGAACTGCTTGAAACTATTGCCGGTCTTATCCGTCCCAATTCCGGTGGAATTGAATACAACGATCCGAAAACGGGCAGACAGGAAAACCTTGTGCGCAAATCTCCCGCACAAATCAGAGAACTCGGGGTGCGTCTTTCCTTTGTTCCCGAAGACAGGCTGGGCATGGGACTTGTCGGAAATATGGACATTATCGACAATATGATGCTCCGCAGTTACAAGCGAGGTAAAGTTCTGTTTGTCGACGGCAAGAAACAGAAAAAGGCAGCAGTTCAGTCCGAACAGCAAAAGCCTGCTCTTAAACCCAAATCCAGCGCGCATTTCGACGGGTTCTTCCTTGACAGAAAGAGACCTAAACAACTTGCGGAAAACATTATACGCGATCTCGAAGTCGTGACTCCAAGTTCGCATACTCCCGTCAGACGTCTTTCGGGCGGCAATATACAGAAGGTTCTTGTCGGACGTGAAATCGCCTCTGCGCCTACGGTGCTTATGGCGGCATACCCCGTCAGAGGACTTGACATCAACAGTTCCTATACCATTTACAATCTGCTCAATGCGCAGAAAGAAAACGGTGTTGCGGTAATTTATGTCGGTGAAGACCTTGACGTTCTCGTCGAACTTTGCGACCGCATTATGGTTATCTGCGCGGGCAAAGTTACGGGCATTCTCGACGGACGCAAAGCAAAGAAAGAGGAAATCGGTCTGCTTATGACTGATTCCGCAACTCATACGCAGGAGGTGCACGATGCTGAATAACAAAACAGAAAGAGAACCTCTCTTCCGTATAGTTAAGCGTGACAACATGCCGAAATGGCAGGCTTGGATTATAAGAGCAGCGGCTGTCATTATCGCGTTGCTTATAAGCGCGGTTGTCAGTGCTATTCTTACCGACGGTGCAAGTTTCGGGCACTTCTTCAAAGGATTGTTTGACGGTGTATTCGGTACGGAAAGAAGAATACTCAACTTTTTCCAAGGTACCGCAATATTGCTTTGCATTGCGCTTGCTGTAACTCCCGCTTTCAAAATGCGCTTCTGGAATATAGGCGCAGAAGGTCAGGTTCTTATGGGCGGACTTGCTTGTGTAGCTTGCATACAGTATCTCGGCGGCAAAGTCAACAATATGTTGTTGTTGCTCATCATGGCAGCGTGCAGCATCGCAGCAAGTATTGTTTGGGCTGTTATCCCCGCGCTTTTCAAGGCTCGTTGGAAAACAAACGAAACCCTGTTTACCCTTATGATGAACTATGTCGCAATGCAGTTGGTTGCTTGCTGCATATTTGTGTGGGTTCCCAGCGGTTCCGGCGTTCTAGGTGTTTTGGACTACGGACATTTCCCGCAAATAGGCGGATACAACTATATTCTCAACATTCTTATTGTTGCGGGCTTGGTTGTGTTTATGTTTGTTTACTTCCGTTTCAGCAAACACGGTTACGAATTGTCCGTTGTCGGTGAAAGCGAAAACACGGCAAAATATATCGGTATCAACGTAAAAAAAGTTATAATCCGTACGATGATACTGTCCGGTGCGCTTTGCGGCGTGGCAGGACTCTTGCTTGTTGCAGGTACCGACCACTCGCTTGCAGTAAATACTGTCGGAGGCAGGGGATTTACCGCAATTCTCGTTTCGTGGCTCGGAAAATTCAGCCCTTTGACTATGTCCTTTACGTCGATGCTGTACATCTTCATCGACCAAGGTGCGAAACAGGTCGCAACCACATTCGAGATGGGAAGTTCGTTCTCTTCAATCATAACGGGTATTTTCTTCTTCCTCGTTATCGGTTGCGAATTCTTTATCAACTACAAAGTCAAATTCCGTTCTTTCAAAAAGAAGAGCACGGATATCCCCGCCGTTGCAGACGTCAATATCGTCGAAACGGAACAAAATGACAGCGAGGAGGTAACCGCATAATGTTTTTGACCTTCCTGCAAAGTTCTATACGTTTCAGCACGATTTTCCTGTTCGGTTCGGTCGGTGAAACGCTTACGGAAAAATCGGGCAACCTCAACCTCGGTATTCCCGGTATTATGTGTATGGGAGCTGCCGGCGGTATTATCGGCGAAGCGTCATATATTGCATCGCTTTCCGATATCAGTCAGATGTCGCCTTTCAATGCCGTATTCATTCCGATTCTGATGGCAATGCTGTTTGCAGGCATCGGCGGATTGATTTACAGCGTGCTGACGATCTCGATGCGCTGCAACCAGAACGTCACGGGTCTTGCTCTTACCACTTTCGGCGTCGGTTTCATCAGCTTTTTCGGAGGAAGAATCAATTCTACGGGATTCAGCGAAGCCAGCAAATATTTCACTCAAACATTTTCGTTTGCAAATGATCTCGGCTGGTTCGGTAAACTGTTTTTCTCTTACGGCGCGCTTGTTTATATCGCTATTATACTTGCGATTATCACCGCAATCGTAATCAAAAAGACCCGTGTAGGTCTCAACCTTCGTGCTGTCGGTGAGAACCCCGCAACAGCGGATGCTGCGGGTATCAGTGTCACTAAATACAAATACACGGCAACATTGATTGGCAGTATGATTGCAGGTCTCGGCGGATTATTCTATATTATGGACTATCTGGGAGGAAGCGTAGAGTATTCTGTTGACACCTACGGATGGATGGCGGTCGCGCTCGTTATTTTCACTGTGTGGCGTCCGAACTGGGCAATTCTCGGTTCCATTGTGTTCAGTATGCTTTACTTTATGCCGAACTATATTTCCGTATCGTTCGCGCAGAAAGAAATAATCAAGATGATACCGTATCTGGTCACGATAATCGTTCTGGTTATTACAAGTATCATAAGCCGCAGGGAAACTCAACCGCCTGCATCACTCGGTCTTACCTATTTCAGGGAAGAGCGATAGCGCAAAAGCAATCGAAACAATTAAAAAGGCACGCAACACGCGTGTCTTTTCAATTAGCAGCAATTCTCGCTTTCGCAAATTTCCGAAGGTAAACAAAAACTAACAATGTTGCATTTTGAGCGTTGAAAGGAGTGTAACGCGTGAGCACGAATGCAAAATAGCACGCGGAGCGAAAATGAGAGAACAAGCGACAGTTTTGCTTGCAAAAAGCGGCGCGAAGTGAACGGAAAAATTTTTGCGACGCGAAGAACAGACGCAGGTAAAAAAAAGCAAACGCTCTGCAAGAAGTGCAGAGCGTTGCGCAAATAGCCTTGCGGCTGTGATGGTAGAGCTTAGGGGATTCGTAAGGAGCGGAGCGACGGAATAGCGGATTTTGTGGCAACTTTTCTGCGTGCGAAGTTCACGCATGGCACAAAACCGCGTCAGCCCTGACAGGGAAGGGGTTTGCCGCGCATAGCGCGAGCGGGCAGTCGCCCGCAAATTCCCGAAGGCAAATAAAAAACCTAACAATGTTGCATATTGAGCGTTGAAAGGAATGTAATGCGTGAGCACGCACGCAAAATAACATGCGGAGCGAAAATGAGAGAACAAGCGACAGTTTTGCTTGCAAAAAGCGGCGCGAAGTGAACGGAAAAATTTTTGCGACGCGAAGAACAGACGCAGGTAAAAAAAAGCAAACGCTCTGCAAGAAGTGCAGAGCGTTGCGCAAATAGCCTTGCGGCTGTGATGGTGGAGCTTAGGGGATTCGAACCCCTGACCCCTTGACTGCCAGTCAAGTACTCTAGCCAACTGAGCTAAAGCCCCATAACTTCGCTTTGTTATATTAACTCAAAATTTCGTTTTGCACAAGCAAATTAAAGAAGTTTTTGCGTTTCACTTCTTTTTTCACCGGTTTTTATTAAAATCTTAGACACGTTAACTATAATTCCTTTATAACTTGACAAATTGTTCATAATGGTGTTTACTTAATATATAATGAAATTATATATTTTTTGATTTCATTAATCAGATTTTAAGGCGGGTATTATGGAAGATTTGAACGTTGAATCCGTACAGGCAACCGACGTTGCCGCCGCTGCTCCCGCGAAAAGAACGATTTTGCACAAATTGTTCGGTTCGGTTCCCGGAGACGGCGAATTGCAGCCCAAGGAAGGTCTCAGTTACTCCCTTTGCGGTTTTGGGCAGAACCTCATTTGTACCGTTATCGGCTCCTATCTGACCGTTTTTATGACGGACGCAATAGGTTTTCCTGCACTTTCGGTCGCGTTGCTCATGCTGTTTGCACGTATTTACGACGCTTTGAACGACCCGATTATGGGTTCAATCGTCGACAGAACGCGTACCAAGTGGGGCAAATGCCGTCCTTACCTCAATTGGATGGCTATCCCTATCGCAATAATGACGATTTTGTGTTTCCTGCCGGTTTATAAGAACAACACAGGCGGATTCGCGGCGATTTCCATCGTTTACATTATCTGGGGTATGGTTTACACGGTTGCAGACGTTCCTTACTGGGGACTTTCCACCGCAATGTCCAACGACACTTACCGTCGCGGCAACCTGCTTACAATCGCACGTCTGCTTTGCACGGCGGGTGCAGGTCTTGTCACCATCATCGTTCCTCAGATTACTTCTCAGATGACTGCGGACGTTGCAGAGCAGGTCAAAGCCTATCAGACTTTGATTACCGCAATTCACCAGTCCGGTTTCAACCTCGATCAGAACGCACTCGAATCTCTCGGCAGCATTCAGGCGTACATCAATTCGCTGTTTGCTAACGGTAACGCGGCAGGCGCAGTCAGCGTCAGCGCGGCTTTGGTCGGCGTCCTCGCTCTCAAGAATCCTCTTTATACCGGCACCATTCTTACCGGTGCGGATTTGCAGACTGCAATCAACTCCGCAAGAGGTGACATGCAGAACGAACTCAGCTGGATTTACTTTGTCATCGCAATCGTCTGCGTCGTGGCGGCAATCCCGCTTTTCTATCTCGGTTTCAAGAACACCAAAGAAAGAAACCAGACGCTGGAAACTCCTCCTACGCTTGCCCACAACCTCAAACTTTTGTTTAAGAACAAGCCTTTGATGCTCATTGTTATTTCGGGTATCCTCGGCGCGGCACGTATGGTCTTTACCTACACCGGCGGTCTGTACTTCGCAAAATACGTCCTTGCCGACGTCAGTTTCCTCGGTATGCAGGGTGAAGGTCTTTACACTCTGATTACGCTGGCGGTTGTTCCCGGCGGTCTGGTGGCTTCCGTTCTCGTTCCTTATCTTACCAAGAAAGTCGGTAAGAAAAACTCTTATATCTGGTCGCACATAGTCGGCGGCGTGGCACTGCTCATCGCGTTCATCATCGGTATGGCAATCGATAAGGGCAACTACACGTCCCCCGCAACGCTTGCAATCGCATTTATCGCGCTGGTAATCGCGGGTGTTCCTTCCGGTCTCAGCAACATCGTTTCCTACGCAATGATAGGCGACACGGTCGAATACCTCGAACTCAAAACCGGTGAACGTGCGGAAGGTATCTGCTTTGCTATGCAAACCTTCATCAACAAAATCGGTATGGCAGTCGGCGCATTCATCGGCGTTCTCGGTTACTACATGGCAGGCGTTACCGCAAACAACCCCGGTGCACTTGACCCCACAGGTAAAGACACCATGTGGATTATGCTTATGTTGGTTGCGGCAATCAGCTTCATAGCGGCGGCAATTCCTATGTTCTTCTACAAGTTCAACGAAAAAGAACAGCAGGAAGCGGCAGCGGAAATCAAACGTCGTAAAGAAGCAAACGCAACGGCAGCAGTCGCAGAAGGCGACGCCGCGGCGGAAGTCGTCGACATCGCAAACGTCGACAGCACCGACAGTAGCGACAACGAATAATCGCAATCAATCGAAAAGCCCGCAGATGCGGGCTTTTCTTTTTGCAAAATATGCCCGCACGGTTCTGATTTTTAACGGTCAAGGCATTCGGAATGCTTTGAAGTATTGACAGGTGATGGCGGGACGAATATAATCATAGTATCAATTTGATATCACAAGGCGGCGACTGTATGGAAAGAACGGTTATTTGCAGAAAAAGCAAAAAGTGCATATGGGAATATATCGGGGGAGAAATATTTCTTGGACTGCTGTTTGTTATACCAGTAATACTTGCCGCTGCGCTTCCCGTTGAAGAATCGGCATCTTATGTAAGATACATTTTTGCGGGAATAGGCGTATTTTTCTTCCTGTTTTTTGTCGCGATTATCGTTTCGCACGTTCGCTTTACCAGACTTCCCGAAGTTTTTCTCGAACGCGCAAATACAGAATTTTTCCACAGCAATCTTGACAACTCCGACTTGAGAATTCGTTCCGTGGACAATATCGAAGTTAAAATTTCAAAAGACAAATACGGCAGGGCATATTCGTACGGAAAACTTACGTTTGAAGTGGACGGAAGATTGTATGTGTTCAAAAAGTAGACAATCCCGAAGCGGCAAAACAGACCATGACAGAAATCAAACAATCCCTTTTGTGATGAAAACAGCTTAGAATAAGTTTCAAACGAAAAAGAAAACAGAAAAAAATACCCGTCACTTATATGACGGCTTTTTTGTTTTGGTTGTAGAACTTGTAGGGAACGAAGTGAGCGTAATAGCGCAGCGCAAGCTAGCTTGCAAAAAGGCGGAGCGTCAGCTGTGACCGTCACAAGTTCAGCCACATTGTGGCGTTGCGAAGCAACAAAGGCATGAGGCGGAAAAGGACTTTGAGCAGTCGATTTGTGAAGGCTATGGGTTAAGTTGTGATTGTATTTCGGCGGTTTGGTGGTGGGCAACAGAACGCGGAGCAAAAATGAGAGAGCGAGCGATAGTTTTGTCAAGAAAACGAGGAGCGAGTGAACGGAATGATTTTTGCGACGCGAACAACAGACGCAGGAATAAAAGCAAACACTCTGCAAGAAATGCAGAGTGTTGCGGGGTTTGCCTTGCGGCTGTTGTGGTGGAGACTACAAGACTTGTAGGGAACGAAGTGAGCGTAATAGCGTAGCGCGAGCTTGCTTGCAAAAAGGCGGAGCGTCAGTTGTGACCGTCACAAGTTCAGCCACATTGTGGCGTTGCGAAGCAACAAAGGCATGAGGCGGAAAAAAATACCCGTCATTGATATGACGGGTACTTTGGTGGAGACTACAAGACTTGAACTTGTGACCTCTTGCATGTCAAGCAAGCGCTCTAACCAACTGGGCTAAGCCTCCGAATGCAAGAGATATATTACACTAATTTTGCGCCCGTGGCAAGCGTTTGAAGATATTTTCTCTGTATACCGCAAATTCTTTTTCATCAGAATGTGTCGGTGCGATAATAACGTGCGTTTAAGAAAAATTCAGCTTTGGTTTTTAATTAAACGTCGTAGTGCTACGTTGTCGGTCAGGTATATATTTGATCGAAACAAGTATAATTATGGTGTGAAGAAATTTATCGACAAAAGCGCAAACAAAAAGAAAAATCTCGTGTTCTGCATAATCGGCGCACTGTTCACGCTTGTGCTCGGTTCTTTGTCGCACTTCTTTTTCGAATGGTCGGGCAACGAAACCGTTGTAGGCATATTCTTTGCGGCGAACGAGAGCGTGTGGGAACACCTTAAACTCATAATTTTCCCGACTCTGGTCTGGTTTGCAGTCGGGCTGCCTTTCATGAGGAAAACGAATAATTATGCGTTTGCCGCATTCGTGTCGACGGCAATCGGCATGATTGTCATTCCGTGCGTGTTTTACGCTTATACGTCATTCACGGGCGAATCCATACTTGCGGTTGATATCGCGACATTCGTCGTTGCCGTGCTGGCAGGGTATGCCGTGGCGTTCTGGGTTATGTGCCTGAAAGAGTCGGATTTCCTCTTTTCCGTTGCGATAGCGGGGCTCATTGCCATTATTGCCGCATATCTCACACTTACGCTTTACGCACCTCAAAAAATCCTTTTCCTCGACCCCGTAAGCGGCGGTTACGGTATTCCCGTATGAAAAGCTTTGCATAAATAAATTGCATAAAATGAATTTGATTATTCATAGCGTGTTGACAAAGGATTTTTTGTCGGTTATATTAATTATATTGCTAGAAAAAGTGACGGGAGTAATTGTATGCAAGAAAAATCCTACATCAACATTTGCAAAGCATTAAGCGACAACAATCGCATGCAAATCTTCAAAATGCTCAGAAAAAACACCATGTGCGCATGTGAAATTCTCGAGCATTTGAAGTGCAGCCAGCCCACACTCAGCTATCATATGAAGCTGCTGTGCGACAGCGGACTGGTCAACGCCGATAAACAAGGTCTTTGGATGCGTTACAGCATCAACGACGACGTCGTCAAGGAATTCTCCGAATATCTGACCAAACTTTGATCGGCAACCGTTAAAGCCCTAATGGGCTTTAATTTGTACCCGTTTGATTGATTGCATTCGATATGTCGGGGCGACTCGACAGATTGTCTTTACCCGAAAAGGGCTTTTTTGTCTTGCCCTGTACGCGCCCTGATGCTAAAATGACTGTATGAAAAGAAACACGTGTGACGTAGCAATAATAGGCGGTGGAGCCGCCGCACTTATGATTGCCGCAAAGTTGTGCGGCAGGCGTGCGGTATTGTTCGAAAAAAACGGACGGGTAGGCAAAAAACTGCTTGCCACGGGCAACGGCAAATGCAATCTGTCCGCCGTCGACGTCGCACCCGAAAAGTACAATAACCCCGAATTCGTGCGTGGCTTTCTCGGCAGATACGGAGCAGAGGACGCCGTTTGCGATTTTGCCCGTTTCGGACTTTTTACCAAACAGATGGAAGGAAGAATATATCCTTATTCGGAGTGCGCCTCGTCCGTTCTGGACGCTCTGCGTGCGGCGGCTGTTGCAAACGGAGCGGAATTCCTTTGCGACAGAGAAGTCGTGGGGCTTGCACGGGAAAAAGACGGCTTTACGTTGCGCGTCGAAGTGAAAACCGAGGATGGTAAGCAGACTGAAGAATACCGTGCCCGAAACGTTGTGCTTGCGGGCGGTTCGCGGGCGACTTTCGGAACGGATTCGACCTCTCTTTTCAAGGCGCTGGGACACAAAGCAAAACCGTTTGTGCCTTCGCTTTGTCCTTTGAAAACGGACAGAGAAAGCGTCAAAGGCCTTTCCGGCATACGTGTCAAATGCGCTCTTACTCTGGCGGGCAGAACGGAGAAAGGGGAAGTGCTGTTCAAGGATTTCGGTTTGAGCGGAATTGCGACTTTCAATTTGTCCGCTTTTGTCGCAAGAGGAGAAGCAAAAGTCGGTGACGAAATCGCAATTGACTTTATGCCCGAATACTCCGAGCACGAAGTCGCCGAAATATTCCGCAAAATGAATGCCGAAAATACCGAGAAACTTCTGAAAGGTTTTTTCCATTCGATGGTTTCGCAGAGAATAGCCGAAAGGGCAGGTTGCAAAGCAGGAGAAAAACCCGACGTTGAAAGGCTTGCCCGAATTGTAAAGAATTACAAAACAGTGCTCAAAGGGCTTGTTGACGAGTCTTTCGCGCAGGTAATGTCGGGCGGATTGGATACGGACGAGTTCGACGGCGACTTGCAATCCAGACTTTGCAAGGGCGCGTATGCCGCAGGAGAGATCCTCGACGTCGACGGTCTTTGCGGCGGATACAATCTGCAATGGGCGTGGACAAGCGCCACCGTGGTAGCGCGAGCATTATCGCAGAAATAGGATTTTAACAGCACTTTTGCAAGTATAAAACGTTGATTTTTGCAAAAATATGCGTGTTTGAGCGCGTTGCTGTGTTGCTATGCAGTATAATAAAAGCGAATTGAACGAGCCATGCCGACTTGGAAATTGCTCGTTCGACATGACGTTTTGTTGCCTGCAAAATGCGACTTTTCGCGACATAATTCCATTTTAGGTAAGAAAGTTAACTTTTTTTCGTCAATAAATGTTGAAATAATATTGTTTCAATGTTATACTATTTTTATGGACGTTAAAAATGCCGCTTATTTCTTTTCGGCGTATCGCAAACTGCTGCGCTCGTACACCGACTTCCAACTCAATGCGCTGGAAGGTTATGACCTGTCTCCCAACGAAATCGTGGTTCTCAGCAGTATAGAGACCACGCCCACAGCAAGCGAAATTGCCATGCTTGCAGACGTCAGCAAGGCGTTGGTTTCGCGCAGCGTCAAATTGCTCAAAGACAAGAATTATATCACTGCCACCGTGTCCGAAGAAGACAAGCGCGAACAGGAACTTGCGCTTACGGACGAGGGCAGAAAAGTTGCCGAACTCATCGACGAAGCAAACAGACGTTATTTTGCGACGGCGTTTGCCAATTTCGAGACCAACGAAAAGCAGGTGCTCAAACTGTTGCTCGAAATGATGATGCGCAATCTGAATATCGGAGGCTTTTGATGAGCTGGAAAGATGTTAAGAATTCCGCGCCCGAGAGTGCGGAATTTATTGTAAACGAAGCAAAAAAGATCACTGCGGAAATGCCCGCCCGTCTTGCGGGTTCGGAGAGTGAAAACGCCGCTCGCGAATATCTGGCGGCACAGCTTGCCGAATGCACGGACGAAGTCGGCAAAGAGGAGTTTTCCTTTGCTCCTGACGCCGCAATGGGTTGGATTTACATCACGGTGGTTTGCGCGATACTGGCTTTTGTCGCATACTTTTTCGTGTCGTTCGTTTCCGTGGTGCTCATAATTCTCGCGCTCGTGCCTTTCTTTGTACAAGGTATTTTCTGTTCACGCGCTTTCGACGGCATGTACAAGCCCGCATCGTCTGAGAACCTTACGGCGGTGAAAAAATGCGCGGGCGTCATGAAAAGACGTATCATTTTCGTTGCGCACACCGATGCGTCGAATGAGTTTGCTTTTCACGCAAAATTCGGCGGTAAGGCGTTTGCCGCCGCAATGATAATTTCCGTTGTTGGCGCGTTTTATCTGCTTGCGGCAGACATTGCACGCTGGGCGTATCTCGGAAGTATGGGCGCAGGTCTTGCGGCGGGCGACTACCTTATCGTGGGACTTGTCGGTTTGGTCTTTGTGCCGTTCTGGTTTGCGTGTTTCTTCTTCGTCGACAAAAAGAAAGTTGTTGACGGTGCAAACGACAATCTCAGCGGTTGCCTCGAAGCCGTGGCGCTTTTAAAAGCCATGAAAGACAACGGCGTACAATGCGAGAATACGGAAATCCTCGTTGTTCTGACAAGTGCGGAAGAATGCGGTTTGCGCGGTGCGAAAGCGTGGTGCGACGCTCATCGTGAAGATTTCAAGGACGTCCCGACAGACGTTCTGGTGCTTGACACAATTCGTGACGAAAAGCATTTCAAAGCGGGCGTACGCGACCTTAACGGGCTTGTGGGACTTGATGCGGGGCTTGCCGACGAGTTTATCGCCGCCGCAACCGAAAGCGGCGCAGACTGTCTGAAAGGCGGCGTGAGCTTCGGAGCAACGGACGCCGCGGCGTTTGCCGAAAGCGGTTTCAGAGCTACAAGCGTAACCGCGCTTGACTCGTCCCTTCCCGAATATTATCATACCCAGGCGGATACGGCGGACAATATGAATCCCGAACTGCTTGCAAAGTGCTTCAAGGCATTGGCGCAGTTTGTCGAGAATGCCGACGGGAAGTAAACCAACAAATCCGATTAAATGAAGTCAAACAAAAATAAAAGCGAACCGAAGTTCGCTTTTTTCGTTTTTTACGATATTTTGCCCGCTGCCATGTGTTTGCGTTTTTTTGCGGGGGAGTGCGCGGACGGTCGTTATAATCGCGCGTTATTGTTGTGCTTATCGGAAATCACATCGTGCGCAGGTCGTCGCCCGTAAAGGTGTGCGAGAGAGATGTGCGTTTGTCGAAGATGCGGGAGTATATCCTTTCGTTGTAGTGTGAAATGAAGTCGTCGCTCGTGAAGTTGGAAGTGATTACGGTTGTATGTTTCTTTGCTGCGCGTTCTTCCAAAGTCAGCAACAGATATTCGCAGGTGACGTTTTTCAGACGCGGTTCAGTGCCGAGGTCGTCGAGTACAAGCAAATCGGCGTTCATGACGTCGTGGATTATGCTTTCACGTTCCGTGTAAGGCGACGTATGGCAGGCAAGCATCAAGTTGTTGAAGTTCATTGCCGTAAGGAACAGCGCGCTGTAACCGCGTTTTACGGCAGAGCGTACCATGGCTTCGGCAAGCATGGTTTTGCCCGTTCCCGTCTTGCCCATGAACACAAGTGTGCGCAGTTTTACATTGGGATAGAGGTTGACGTAACGCGACATCAGGGAATAGATTTTGGAAAGGCTTTCCGACTGCGCGGCGTCTTTGATTGCGGACGTGTCGAAATCTTCGAGAGAAAATCCTTCGGGGTCGATGCCGCATTCCCTGCCCAAGGCTTTCACGAAGTCGTCGCGAATGCATTTGCAGGGTTCGCCGTTCACTATGCCTTTGCCGCCGCATTCGGAGCATACGGGTGCGGCTTGGAAATCCTGTTCGGAGTATCCGTGTGCGGCAAGCGCGGCTTTGTATTCTTCGTGCAGACGTTCGACCTCGGGTGCGTCCTTTTTGCGGTGCAGGAAGGAATTGTAAAGCGCGTCGGTGTAGGCTTTTTGAGCTGAAGAAATGTACGCGATGCGGAACGCCGCATTCTTGCGGAATTCGGCTTCGCGTTCTTCTCTCCCGCGGGCAACGCGCATTTCGTTCAGTACCTGTTGCAAAATTCTTTCTCTCATAGGTCTGCGTCCGTAATGTTGTCTATGTTGGTGATTACCGATTGAAGTTGCTCGTGCGTGTAGGTGCGCTCCTCGAAGTTCTTGGAAGTGTTTACGGAAGAGGATACGGTTGCTCCGTGTTTGCGCGCCGCGTCAAGCGTGCGCACGTTTTTGGACTTCCATTCGGAGAGCAGTCTGTTGATTGCAGATGTGGGATAAGGTTTGCCGGCGCAGAGTTCTGCGGCGTACAGAATGACTTCGTCGTCAAATCCCCAAGTAGCCGTCCACGTGCGGTAGTAGTCGCGGTCGGAAGGCGTGACGTTGCGTGTGCGTCCGCAGGCTTCTATCACCGCTTTTATCCTTTCGTCCTGTTCGACCTGTATCGCGATGAAATCGTCAATGGCTTCGACGGTGAGCAGTCCTTGCGCGAAAAACTTGTTTATCACGCCGTTCATGCCCTCTAAAGTGCGGATTCCGCTCAAAAAGCAGTAGTGCGCAACGGTAACCAACGCTTCGTCGGAGAAGCCTTTGTTTGTCCACGGTATGGTGTAAACTTCAATGATATGGTCAAGCGATTCGTAGAATACGCCGATGTTTTTGTTGATTTTTACGGTCAGTTCCTGTATGCGTTCGCGGTAGCGGTTGTAGTCCGCCATATCTTCTGCCGTGAACACGGACATTCTGTAAAATTCGTCGAGTTTCTGGTCGAGTTTCTTGAAACTCTTGCCGCCTTTCAACGCTTTCGCGGCGGCGATTACGGCGGGCAGTTCGAAACCCCAACTGCGCGTCCATTTCAACAGCATTTGCTTTTCTTCGAGTTCGGCTCCCGTTTTTCTGCCGAGCGCGTTGAGCACGGCACGCATATCGTCAGTCTGCGCTTCGTATTCGTTGAGCTTGTTCTCGACGTCGGCAACCGTTCTCACTCCGTCCTGTACCCAGTTGCGCGCAACGGTGAGTATGTAGGGATAGCGTACGGATTGACCTTTGAGGTCGATGCAGTACTGAACTATCATCAGCATTGCTTCGCGGTCGAGTTTGCACCCGTCGAGGAAAGAGTAGTATTCGTTGTACTCGTTGGGAGTCAGCATTCGTTCGGGGAAAAGCGATTGCAGATGTTCGTTGAAATCGTGCCACTTTTCCGACTTGTATTTCTTGGGCGGCTGGCTTGCGCCTTTCAGCGAAAGATAGGTGACTTCGAGGGGAGACGTTCCCGTCACTCTGCACAGTCCCGCGTCTTCAAATTCGCGGTAAATGCGGACGAGTTCGGACTCGGTCACGCCCAGTACGTCGCACAGCGATTCCAAAGAATTGCTGTTTTGCGGAAGAGTGCACATATAAAGCCCGTACAGATAGACTTTGATTTGCTTTTCGTCGCAATAGGGCAGATGCTCGTTGATGAACAGATTGTCAACGAGGGTGAAACTCTCCATTAAAAAGTCGCTGGAAAATCTTGCGAAACTCATTTTTGCTCCCCTAATTTTCCCGAAATTTTGGGTTTTGCGTCGGTGATAAATAACATATCACAATTTCCGCCCGAAATAAAGAGATAATTTCCACTAAAATATTTTTTCTACATATAGTGGCGGAAAGATTTTTAAGGCGGTCGGTACGCAGAAAAGGAACGTTTATACGGCGGACGGCGCTTTCCGTTTAATGCGGACGGCATATTGCCACATAGCGGGCGCAGATTGGTAAGTTTCGCGGCGTTGTTTTGCCTAGCAGCGCAATGCAACGTAAGCTTGCAAGGCAGTGCCTATAAAATGTTTAGTGTCAGTCGTCCGTTTCTTCGTCAGTTTCGCGTCGTTCGCGGACATACGGAATATCGCGTCTTCCCGTGTAGAACATAAGTCCCGCGCGGCGCAAGGCTTTTTCCAGCAGTATTGTGAGCGGAAAACCTATCACCCAGACGACTATGGCTTCCGATGCGAATATCAGCCCGAAGTTGAGAAAATATGCGGCGTCCGAGCCGTCGACAACCCAAATCAGCGGAACCAGAATGGCGTTGAGTATGACGGGCGGTATTGCGGCGACGAGTTTGTGTCTGCGCAGAACGTACGTAAGAACGCCTGCAATCAGGGTTGCCGCCGTTCCGAATATCACGTCGTACACCGTAGAGTAGAAAAAGTTGGACAGGAAACAACCTACCGTTATGCCGATAATCGATTCGGGCATGAAAAGCGGCAGCAATACAAGCGCTTCCGAAAGTCGGAACTGGACGGCACCGAAAGAGATGGGTTGCAGGGCGGTGGCAAGTGCAAAGTAAATTGCCGCGATAAGCGCGGAACGCGCAACGAAAAATACGCTCTTTTTCAAAATATTACCTCGGTTTTTTTTATTGATGGGTGTTGCCGTGACCATCGCGATTATGTTATCATACTATAAATGCGAAAGCAACGGTTTGAAACCGAATACTCAAAGTTGTTTACAAGGAGCTTTTATGGTCGAATTCAAGGATATGGATTTTATGAACTCTGCGTTCAATACGGGCGCGTTCGTGACCGCGGGCGACAACGTGATGGTCGCAAGTTGGGGTTTTGTCGGAGTTATGTGGGGCAAAAAGGTTTTTGTTGCGCCCATTCGCGACAGCCGTTACACCAAAGAGATGCTTGACAAAACGGGTGAGTTTACCGTAAGTGTGCCCGCCGCGGGTACGATGAAACAGGAAATCGCTTTCTGCGGAAGCAAGAGCGGCCGCGACTACGACAAATGGAAGGAAACGGGACTCGTCAAACAACCTGCAAAAGAGGTCGGCACCTGCGTTGTGGCAGGGTGTGCACGCTATTTCGAGTGCAAGGTTCTGGGCGTTCTTCCCATGGGCGATATGGATATTTCCGCCGTGGAAAAATGGTATCCCACGGGTGACAAACACAACTTCTATTTCGGCGAAATAGTTGCAGAGTACTGATGAAAATCTGGGCGAAGGTGATGAACGCGGACAGAATACTCCGTGACGTCGTGTACGAGGGTGACCACAAGTTCACGCCCTCGGGGTTTCGCGACGCGGTGCAGAACGTTTCATATCTGCTTGACGTATCCACGCCCGTGCTTTTGCCTGCCCATTACCGACATTTCGAAAACTTCAAACGCGTCAAGTTTCTGCCTTCCGACTTTATCGAGGACGTGGGATTTACCTCTTACGTACTTGAACTCGTAAGCGACGACAAAGCAAAGAAATTGCAAAAGTAGCATTTACATTTGTCTGTGCGCATTTTCCGTCAGATTGTGTGATTTGACGGTTCCCGTAAAAGCAAAAAGACAGGCAAGATTTGATTTGCATGCCGAATAATAAACCTTCCGTTGCGAAAACTATCCGCTGAACGGGAGGTTTTTTATGAGCGGTTTCGGCATCGTCCGCAGAATGGACGAACTCGGAAGAATTGTCATTCCCAAGGAATTCAGAAAAACGTTGCGGCTTTCGGAAGGCGACGAAATGGAAATCTTTTCGGACGGCGAACAGCTGTTTGTCCGTCGCCATTCGGGGTTCAACGGATTCAGGCGTTTTGCCAGAACGGCGGTCAAAGAACTGAACCGTATGACGCATTGTGACGTTTTTATAATAGCTGCCGAAGAAGTCGTCGCGGCGGCGGGAGTAAATGTCAAAATCGCGGAGGGACAGCGCGCGTCTGAACGTGCCGCGGAACTGTCCTTGTTGAGAACGGAAAACGTTTCCGAGATTTCGGAAAAAAGTATTTTCGATGTGTGCGAAGGCGTGAGTTTCAGCAGCGGTAGTGTGATTTCCGTGCCCGTTTTTGCTCAAGGCGACGTGAGCGGGGCGTTGTTTTGTGCAGGTGAAAACGTTGCGGAGTTCAAGGATTATCTGAACTTTGCCGCACAGATGCTCGGAGCGGTGCTGGAACAATGAAAAAAGACGGAGAGAACAAGAAACTGAGAACGGGGCGACTTATGGGCGGAGCCGCCGTGCTTGCACTCGGCGGAATTATCGCAAAACTTATAGGCGCGTTTTACCGAGTTCCGCTCACCAACATACTCGGCGCGGAAGGCATGGGAATGTACCAGTTGGTTTTTCCCGTGTACGCGCTGTTTATGACTATGTCGACGGCGGGCATTCCGACCGCGCTTTCGCGTATAGTCGCAGAACACAAAGCGCGCGGCGAAGGCGCAAAACGCTATCTTGTGTCCGCGCTGATTACGCTGACTACTATGTCGGCGCTTGCGGGCGTGCTTGTCATTGCTTTGTCGTCCGTTCTTGCCCGCTGGCAAGGCAACGAAGCCACGGCAATAGGTTATACGGTCATTGCTCCGTCCGTCTTTTTTGTGGGTATCATTGCAGGGCTGCGCGGCTGGTTTCAGGGCGAAATGTATATGGTTCCGACGGCTGTTTCCAACGTTGTGGAACAGGTCGTCAAACTTGCCGTAGGCGTTGGGTTTGCCGTCGCTCTTGCGCCGAGGGGCGTAACCGCTTCGGTTTGCGGCGCGCTTGCGGGCATAACGGTGTCCGAATTGGTTGCGGCGTTGTATCTCGTGATAACCTATTTCGTACGTTCACGCGGCAAGGCAAAAGAAAGACTTATTCCCGACAGAAAAGAGGCGGGCGAAATGTTCAAAGTTGCGTTTCCGATTGCGCTTCTCGGACTTATGATGCCGCTCGGTTCTTTTTTCGACAGTATGATTATCGTCAACGCGCTCAAATGGGGCGGCGCGTTAACCGCGCTTGCCACGGCGCAGTACGGACTTTACAGCGGCCCCGTGAACTCGCTTGTCAATATGCCCGTCGTAATCATAATGTCGCTTGCCATTGCCGTTGTGCCTTCGGTGTCTTTGTCGCGCGTCGAACACGACGTTTCCGCCATTGTTTCCAAAAGTCGGTTGAGCGTAAAACTCGTATATCTTATCGGCGTCCCCGCGACTTTGTTCTTTATGGTTTTCGGCAAAAACATACTTTCTATGCTTTATCCCGCATTGTCAGAAAGCGACGTTACGTTGAGTGCCGGACTGCTGAAAATCGCGGCATTCAGTGTGGTTATGACAAGCGCGACACAGATATACGTTTCGCTCTTACAAGGACTTGACCGCACATATTCGGCAGTTAAAAGCCTTTTTGCAGCGATTGTGGTGAAAGTTGTCGTGTCGCTTGTTGCCGTTAGATTCATAGGAATAGCGGGTGCCGCCGTGGCGTCAGTTGCTATGTCGGCGGTTTCTCTTGCGGGGTGTAATATCGCCTTTTACAGACTTACGGAAGTCAGAGTGGAAAAAAATATTGCCCAAACTATGCTCAGCGGTGTTATAATGGCGCTGATAGGTTTGGTGGTGCGCGAATACGTGCCCACCGATATAGGCGTTCTGGTTGCGGGCGGCGTTGTGTGCGGGCTCGTCTACCTTTGGCTCGTTACGCTTTTCGGAGTATTCGACGAGTCGGAATTCGCGCTTATGCCTTTCGGAAAATTCTTTTTGAAATTCAGAAAAATCGTCAGATTTTGGGAGTGACTATGCATTCTTGCGAACATCACGGTGGCGGTCGCTGCGGTTGCGGCAGACTGTCCGACGAGTCAAAACAGGTTTACATACCGCAGGATTTGATTTTGCCTGCGGTTTCCGTCAACAAACGCATTCCTTTGATTGTCAAAAACGTAACTGCGTCCGATATTCCTGCATTGAAAACAAAACTTGCGGCGGTTTACGGCGAAGCGAAAAACGTAACGGCGTTGCGCGGTGACGAAGTTCTGTTTTTTGAAGTTTCGACACTTCCTTGCGAGGATTTCGACAAGCTGGTGCTGGATGGCGAAAAACTCACCGAACACGCAAAATTCGATTTTTCGGATTTGCAGGAAATCATGGCGCGTTTGCGCGGCGAAGGCGGTTGCGAGTGGGACAGAGCCCAGACGCACGAAAGCATAAGAATCAATCTTATCGAAGAAGCCTACGAACTCGTCGAAGCCATTGACTGTGCCGACAGAGATATGATGCTCGAAGAAAGCGGCGACGTGTTGATGCAGGCGGTTTTCCACACGCAGATAGCGTCCGAGAGCGGCGAGTTCGATTATTCGGATATGCTGACTGCGTTGTGTCGCAAGCTGCTTGACAGACATACGCACATATTCGGCGAAAACCACGCAAACAACGCAGACGAAGCGTTGAATTTCTGGAACGAAGCCAAAAAGAAAGAAAAGAAATATACGTCCAACACCGACGCAATGCAACGCGTGCCGAAAAATCTGCCGTCCTTGCTGTACGCCGAAAAAATCCAGAAAATCGCAAAGAAATGCGGTTTCGACTGGTCGGATTACAAACCCGCGGCGGACAAAGTAGGCGAGGAACTTACGGAGTTTTTGCAGAGCGACGCCGCGCACCGCGTGGAAGAAGCCGGTGATTTGCTGTTTGCCGTTGTCAACGTACTGAGGTTCTTCAAAGTCGAACCCGAAACCGCGCTTCGCGAAGCCAATGCGAAGTTTTTGAGAAGATTTGCGGCTGTCGAAGAAAGAGTGAAAGCCCAAGGCAAAGAAATGACCGACTTTACGCTCGAACAACTCGACAAAATTTGGGACGAAGTCAAACGCGACGAGAGGAAAACCGAATGAATATCGGCGGGGTGAAAACTCGGTCGGATATTCTTTTTGCGCCGCTTGCGGGATTCAGCGACGCAGGTTTTCGTTTGCTGTGCACAAAAGGCGGAGCCGGTCTTACATACACCGAAATGGTGAGTGCCAAAGGTCTTTGTTACAACAACAAAGGCTCCGAAAGTCTGCTGTATACGTCCGAAGAAGAAAATCCCGTCGCCGTTCAGTTGTTCGGGAGCGACCCCGAGTTTATGTATCGTGCGGCAAAGCACCCGAGTATCGGCAAGTTTGACATAATCGACATAAATATGGGCTGTCCCGTCCGCAAGGTTTTTTCAAACGGCGACGGAAGCGCACTTATGAGCAATCCGTCACTCATTGAAGAAATCGTGTCTGCCGTACGTGAAGGCGCGGGCAAACCCGTTACCGTAAAAATGCGTGCGGGAATAAAACAAGGCGAAGTGCTTGCCGTGGAATGCGCGCTTTCCGCACAAAAAGGCGGTGCCGCCGCAGTTGCTGTGCACCCGCGTTTCCGCGAACAGATGTACAGCGGAAAAGCCGACCACACAGTGACCGCAGAAGTCAAACGCGCGCTTGACATTCCCGTTATCGCAAACGGCGACATAATCGACGCGGAGAGCTTTTGGAAAGTGCGCCGTATTACGGGCGCGGACGGATATATGATAGGACGAGGCGCGCTCGGTCAACCTTGGCTTTTCGACGTGCTCAACCGAATGGCGGAATATACCGACGAACAAATTTTCGGCTACGACGGCGAGATTTTGCCGGAAATGCGCTTGACGGCTCGTTCGGCAATGCAGGAAGCGAGAAACAACTTTGACGTAAAAGCCGCAGTCGAAGAACACATGCGCGTGCTCGGTTTGCTTATGCCGACCAGAAGCGTGGCGAACAGTATGAAACTCCATCTTTGCCACTATGCGAAGAACACGCCGAACTCGAAAGCAGTTCGGCTTGCCATATCGACGGCGGCGTCACCCGACGACATAAACGACATAGTCGCGCGTTACTTGTTCTAAACCGTCGTGCCGAAGTATTTGACGACGGAAAGGAGAAAAGATGTTTAACATAGTTCTTGTCGAACCCGAAATTCCGCAGAACACGGGAAATATAGTCAGAACTGCCGCCGCTACGGGTTGCAAAGTTCATTTGGTGAAACCGCTCGGTTTCGATATATCGGACAAAGCGTTGAAACGAGCGGGGCTCGATTATTGGCATCTTACGGATTTCACCGTTTATGAAAATCTCGACGACTTTTTCTCCAAAACATTGCCCGAAGGCAAAAATTACTGGTATGCCTCTACAAAAGCGTGTCACCGTTACGATGCGGCGGATTATCAGGCGGGCGACTATCTCGTTTTCGGCAAAGAAACCAAAGGACTTCCCGAAGAACTTCTGCACGCCAATTATGAAAACACGATACGTATTCCAATGATAGCAGAGGCGCGTTCTCTCAATCTTTCGAACTCCGTTGCCGTTGTCGTTTACGAAGCGTTGCGACATCATTCGTACGCAGGACTTAAAGATACGGGCAAACTTACGCAGTACTGATTAAACATTCGTCAGAGTACACTTATCGTATCCAATATTAAATTGAAATCCAAAGCACGTTGCTTCGGATTTTTTATTACTATTCTGTTGACCACCAAAAAGTTTTACAATTACATTCCGCATAATATATCGAAATCAAAGTTATCGAGTGTATCCGGATGACAGGTGCCTGTATTATTGTCAAGATCGTTGATATGGTGCGTTATAGCCAAGTGCCGATTATTTACTGGGACTGACCCAATAATATACGTATCGTGTTTAATTGCAGTATGATGGCGCCGTATGCGTTTCTGGTTGTCGGTTGTGAACACGATACGTGTTGCAAATTGCAGGTAAAGGAATTTTTGGCGCATTTTAATGTGTGGACGGGGCGGTAAGGCGGGCTGAATGGACGACTGGCTTTGATTTGTTGGCCGTTGTTCTTTTTCGCGGTTTTCACGGCATTGTGCGCAGCTTTTTTATCAAAGAAGATGTCGGTTTTGTTTGAAAATGCTGTCTTTTTTTGAAACGTGCATTTTTTATTTGGATTTGACCGCATTTGTTTAGGTTTGTTTTTTCGTTTGGCTTTTCCGATTTCGGTTGCGACAAGTCTTTTTTGCTTGCTTTGCGCGTGTGCGTGTGCTATAATATTTGCCGTTAAAAGTGCGGGCGCCCTGCGCCTAGAAAATTTTTGCAAGGAGAATTTCCTATGAGTAAAATGACTATCAGAGACATCGACGTCAAAGGCAAAAAGTGCCTTACCCGTGTCGATTTCAACGTTCCTATGGCTGACGGTGTCATCACCGACGAAAACAGAATCAACGGCGCTCTGCCTACCATCAAATACCTGATGGACCACGGCGCAAAAGTCATTCTTTGTTCGCACCTCGGCAAACCCCACAACATCTTTACTCCCGGTTTCGGTCTCACCAAGAAAGAAAAGAAAGCGGTCGAAGCTCTTCCCGCCGAAGAACAGGCTGCGGCAAAAGAAGAGTATATCGCAAAGGCTCTCAAAAACGACCCCAAGAAATTCTCTTTGAAACCCGTCGCCGACAGACTGGCGGAAATCTTCCCCGGCAAAGTCAGTTTTGCAACCGACCTCGTCGGTGAAGACGCACAGGCGAAAGTCGCGGCGCTCAAAGACGGCGAATGCGTTTTGCTCGAAAACACCCGTTTCGACGCAGGCGAAGAAAAGAACAGCGAAGAACTGTGCAAGAAACTGTCCGCATTCTGTGACATTTACGTCAACGACGCATTCGGTACCGCTCATCGCGCACACGCGACGACCGCAGGTATCGTTCAGTACGGTTTTGCTCCCGTTGCCGTCAGCGGTTTCCTCATCGAAAAGGAACTCAAATTCCTCGGCGGTGCAGTTGAAAATCCCGCACGTCCTTTTGTCGCAATTCTCGGCGGCGCGAAAGTTTCCGATAAAATCGGCGTCATCGAAAGCCTTATCAATAAGTGCGATGCACTTATCATCGGCGGCGGTATGGCGTACACCTTCCGCAAGGCTCTCGGCTACAACGTCGGCAGCAGCCTTCTCGAAGAAGACAAAATCGAACTTGCAAAGAACCTTATGGCAGACGCGGAAAAGAAGGGCGTCAAACTTATGTTGCCCGTTGACAACGTTATAGCCGACGCTTTCTCCAACGACGCAAACATCAAAGTTGTCGAAGGCGACATTCCCGACGGTTGGATGGGTCTCGACATCGGTCCCAAGACCATCGAACAGTATGCCGCGGCAGTCAAGAATGCAAAGACGGTCGTCTGGAACGGACCTATGGGCGTTTTCGAAATGGAAAACTTCGCAAAGGGTACCAAAGCGGTTGCGGCGGCACTTGCGGAAACCGACGCCATCACAATCATCGGCGGCGGCGACAGCGCGGCGGCAGTTGCACAGCTCGGTTATGCCGACAAGATGACCCACATTTCCACCGGTGGCGGCGCGTCCCTCGAATTCCTCGAAGGAAAAGTTCTGCCCGGTATCGCATGCCTCAACGACAAGGACTGACCGAACCTTTCTGACGTTCGGTTGACCGACGCGCGACGTCGGAAACACTAAGAATACAATATCGGAATGCGTAGCATTCAAAGGAGATTTATTATGCGCAAACCCATTATCGCCGGTAACTGGAAAATGAACAACACCATAGCCGAAACCAAGGCACTCGTCGCCGACCTCATTCCTCTCGTGAAAGACGCCAAATGCGACGTTGTCATCTGCACCCCTTACACCGACCTTGCCGCCGCAATCGAGGCGACCAAAGGCACCAACATCAAAGTGGGCGCGGAAAACGTGCACTGGGCGGAAAAAGGTGCGTTTACGGGCGAAATCAGCGCGAAAATGCTTGTCGAACTCGGCGTCGAGTACGTCATCATCGGTCACAGCGAAAGAAGACAGTATTTCGGTGAAACCGACGAAACCGTCAACGCTCGCGTCAAAGCAGCACTCGCAGCGGGTCTGAAACCCATCATCTGCGTCGGTGAACTGCTTGAAGAACGCGAAGCGGGCAAGACCGAAGAAGTCGTCACCCGTCAGACCGTCGGCGCATTCAAGGACATCGACAAGAGCGAACTCGAAAACATCGTCATCGCGTACGAACCCGTCTGGGCAATCGGTACGGGCAAAACCGCAACCGCACAGGACGCGAACGATACCATCAAAGTTATCCGTGACACCATGGCAAAACTTTATTGCCCCAAGTGCGCGGAAGAAAAAGTACGCATTCAGTACGGCGGCAGCATGAACCCCAAGAACGTTGCGGAACTCATGGCAATGCCCGAAATCGACGGCGGTCTTATCGGCGGCGCGTCCCTGAAAGCGGAAGACTTCTCCAAAGTCGTCAACTACTGATAATTCATCACGACACGGTCAGCCGAGAGGATAATTCCGCTCGGCGGATTGTGCGTTGTAAAATGTGCACAGAAACGGACGTCAGCGTCCGTTCCGTCTTATGACGGAAAAGGAGTGTTATGTACGCACTGATTATAATGGACGGGTTCGGAATCGCACCTGCGGGTAAGGACAACGCGATTACCATGCAGGGTACTCCCAACCTCGACAAACTGTTTGCAAAATATCCTCATACAACGCTCGGCGCAAGCGGTCTTGACGTTGGTCTTCCTGCGGGTCAGATGGGCAACAGCGAAGTCGGTCACCTCAATATGGGTGCAGGCAGAGTGGTTTATCAGGACCTCACGCACATTTCCAAGGAAATAGCCGACGGCGATTTCTTCGAAAACGGCGTTTTGCTCGACGCTATGCACGCGGCGCGCGACAACGGCAAACAACTGCATTTTATGGGTTTGCTCGGACCCGGCGGAGTTCACAGTCACATCGAACATCTGTTCGCGTTGCTCGAAATGGCAAAACGCGAAAAAGTGGAAAAAGTTTTCGTACACTGCTTCCTCGACGGACGTGACCTGCCTCCCGAAAGCGCGGCGGGTTATGCACGCGAACTCGAAGAATACATCGCAAAACTCGGAACTGGCAAAATTGCGACCGTTTGCGGCAGATATTACGCAATGGACCGCGACAACCGCTGGGACCGCGTGGAAAAGGCTTACGATATGCTTACCCTTGGAGAGGGTAACCTTGCCGTCAGCGCAGTGGAAGCAATCGAAGAAAGCTATCGTCAGGGCGTTACGGATGAATTCGTGCTGCCCACCGTCATTATCGAAAACGGCGCGCCCGTCGCAAAAGTCGAAAAGGGCGACAGCGTGATTTTCTACAACTTCCGTCCCGACCGTGCCCGTGAAATGACGCGTGCTCTTTCGCAGGAAGAATTCGACGGTTTTGACCGTAAAACGGGCTTCCTTGCGCCCAAATACGTTTGCTTCACCCGTTACGACGCAACGTTCAAAAACATCGAAATCGCGTTCAAACCCCGTACGCTTGTCAATACCCTCGGTGAATATCTCGCAAAATGCGGCAAGAAGCAACTCCGCATTGCGGAAACCGAAAAGTATGCGCACGTTACGTTCTTCTTCAACGGCGGCGTTGAAGCCCCCAACGAAGGCGAGGACAGAGTTCTTATTCCTTCTCCCAAAGTCGCGACTTACGACCTCAAACCCGAAATGAGTGCCTACGAAGTCAAGGATAAAGCAATCGAACTCGTAAAGAGCGGTAAATACGACGTCATGATACTCAACTTCGCAAACTGCGATATGGTCGGTCATACGGGCGTATTCGCGGCGGCGGAAGCGGCAGTCAAAGCCGTTGACGAATGCGTGGGCGAAGTTGTTGCCGCAGTGCTCGAAGGCGGCGGAAAAGTTCTGCTTACGGCAGACCACGGCAATGCAGACCATATGTTCGACGCGGACGGAACTCCGTTCACGGCGCACACAACCAACCCCGTCCCGCTGGTGCTTATCGGCGACACCGACAAGACGCTTGCAGACGGCGGCAAACTGTGCGATATCGCGCCTACGCTGCTCGAACTCATGGGACTTACCGTACCCGCGGAAATGACGGGCAAAAGCCTTCTGAAATAAGGCAAAACGGCAAGAATTCTGCAAAAGGCAACGAAAAGAAACCCCGCACATCGGTGCGGGGTTTTTGATTTTGCTTGCATTGATTGAATGCCGTTTGAAGTTGAATGATTTCAATTGATGAGCGATTTGAATTTATCCTAGATTTATTTGTGAGCGATTTGAGCTTGGAGCTGACCGCTTCGGATTGCGCGCCGTTGCATTACGCGTCATTACACAGTTGCGCGCTTTCTTCGTCACGCTGTCAATGCAATGTGTCGCTCTGTCAATGAAACGTTCAGGCGTTCTGTTCCGCCGTGTTTTCCGTTGCAGGGTCGGAAGTCTGCGTTCCGTCGGGCTGTGAGTCGACGGAAGTTCCCGCAAAGCTGTCCATTACGCTGACCTCTTCGGGGGGAGTAAATCCGCCGTCCACGGGGGGAAGTTCGCTCTTGTCGTGGCGGTAGGAGATTTTGAGGATAAGAGGAGTGAGCAGGGTAGTTGCGATTATCAGTATGAGTACGAAGGGCATAATGCCGGGGTCGACAAGTCCGGAGTCGACGCCTTTCTGTGCGCATACAAGCACCACTTCCGCACGAACCATCATACCGGCGCCGACGCGGAAACTGTCTTTTATGCCGTATTTGCAAATCAATGCGCCGCAACCGCAGCCGAGCAGTTTGCCGAGGATACCCGCAAGGATAAAGCAGAAACCGAACCCGACCATTGTGGCGTTGATTGTGTCAAACGAGGTTGAAATGCCGATATTCGCGAAAAATACGGGTGCGAAAATCATATAGTTGCTGACTTCCACTTTCTTGTCCACGTATTCGGCTTCGCTGATGCCCGCAAGCAACAAACCTGCGACGTATGCGCCCGTTATGTCCGCAACTCCGAACCACGTTTCGGCGGCGTATGCGAAGAAGAAGCACATTGCGAAACTGATAATCGGTATGCGTCTTGTGTGGGGGTGGCGTTTGGAGATGAACTTGATTGCCCAGCGCAGGACGATGCCGACTGCGACAGCTGCCGCGAAGAAAGCAATCATCATGCCGATTGTCTTGCCGATGTCGGAAGCCGTACCGCTGGTGTCCAGTCCGATAAACAGGGAGAGCAGAACCACGCCGATGATGTCGTCGAGGATTGCCGCCGTGATTATGGACATGCCGACCTTGGTGTTGAGTTTGCCGAGTTCTTTGAGTGCGGCGACGGTTATGCTGACGGAAGTTGCCGCAAGTATGGTGCCGTAGAACAGGCTGGAAATGAGGTCATGATGGCTGAGCCCCGTGAGTCCGCCGTAGAAGAAACACGCCGCGACGATAAAGCCGAATACAAGGGGGAACGCAACGCCCATAACCGTGATGATTACGGAAGGGATGCCCGATTGTTTGAACTGCTTGATGTCCGTGCCGAGGCCTGCCGAGAACATTATCAGTATGACGCCGATTTTCGCAAGGAAGGAAAGACCTTCGAGCGCGGTCGGGGTGAATACTTCCTGTCCCGGTATGAGTTTGACAAGACCGAGCAGAATACCTGCGACTATCATTCCTATGACCTGAGGAAGTCCGAGTTTCTTGCCGAGCAACGAAAGCAGTTTGGAAACGAGAAGAATAAGAGCAAGAGGTAAGAGTAGTTCGTCGAAGTTCATTGCGTTTATCATTAAGCTACCTCCTTTTTTTAATAACCTTGTATGTTATAAATCAAAAAATCCGATTAGTCAAGCGGTTTGTTTTCAGGACGCAGGACTGAAAAGCGCGTTTTTTTTGGCGTCGGGCGACAAAGGTTGAACGAGCGTGAGAGGGCGATGAGTTGCGGCGTCCGAACGGGGCAAAGGACGGATCGGCTTTGCAACCTTAAAATCAATCGACACAATAAGGAGTTTATCTGTCATATTTATACGATAAAGGCGTTCATTTTGCGAAATTAAGCCAAATTTGCATAGGTGTGAATTTGTTTGACACTCTTTCGGCAAAATGCTAAAATGTCTACAATAAAAATCTATGTTGAACGTTGCGTTTCGGCGCACGGTCGAGATTGTGATATGTTGGATATGATTACGGTCATTATCGGCGTGGTGGGCGCGTTGCTCGGAATTGCGGGTTCGCTGCTCGTCGTGGGAGGAACTCTTCTTCTCGTCGCCCTGATAAAAAAACTTCCTGCCGGTTTCAGAGCCGTCGTTTCCGCGACTGCGGCTTTGGTGGTTGCAATGACCTTGCTGAAACACTGCGCGGCGGAGTATATGGACGTTCTGCTGTTCAAATCCGTAATCAGCGCCTCTGTCGTATTCGGCATTTGCGGGTTCTACCTCATTCTCGGTTCCGTCGTCCTAGGCAACTGGGTCAAAATGCTTTTTGCTTCGGCGGGCGTGCCTACCGTGCAAATCCTGCACGCGGACGTTCCCGACCGACTTTCCGATAACAGTAAAAAGAATTCTTCGCCTTCATTTGTTTTGAAGGTATCTTCCGTAATGTTGCAATAATCGATTTTTCCTTCGGGAACACACGGCTGCGCGAGGGCGCATTCTTTTGCGTTTTCCGCGCACACAGGCGCGCGTAGGCGCGCATATACACACGAAATCAAAAGGAGAAAAAATATGTTAACTGTTAGAAATCTCAAAAAAGTCTATCCCAAAAGCGACCGCGTTGCGGTTGACGATATATCTTTCGAACTCCGTCCCGGCGAAATCTTCGGTTTTCTGGGACAAAACGGAGCGGGCAAATCCACGACAATCAAATGCCTGACGGGCATTCTGCCTTTTGACGGCGGCACAATCGAAGTCTGCGGTTACGACATTCAGAAAGAACCCATCAAAGCCAAAATGAACATGGGTTACGTCCCCGACAACCATTCTGTTTACGAGAAACTCACGGGCAGAGAATACGTCAACTACGTAGCCGACCTTTACCGCGTGTCCAAAGAGGACAGAACGGAAAGACTGGAAAGATATCTCGACCTTTTCAAACTCCGTTTCGCAATCGACAGACAAATCAAGTCGTACTCCCACGGTATGAAACAGAAAATCTGTATCATCGCCGCGCTCATTCACGAGCCCAAACTCTGGGTTCTCGACGAGCCTATGATGGGTCTCGACCCTCAGTCCACCGCGGAAATAATCGCGTATATGAAAGAGCACTGCGCCAAAGGCAACACCGTGTTCTTCTCCAGCCATAACCTCGACCTCGTCAAACGTCTTTGCCACCGTGTCGCAATCATCAACGAAGGACACCTCATCGACTGCTTCGACCTTGCGGGTCACGAAGAAAACAAAGCAAACCTTGAAGAACGTTTCTTCAAAATCACCGGTACTTACGAAAAGAGACTTTTCGAAGACTACGTCGCGCAGGAACAGGCGGATATGCGTCCCGATATGCCCGTAGAAGAAGAGGCAAAGGAAGACAGCGCGAACGCGTCGGAGGAGTAAGCAAATGAAAGACAGCGTATCCTGGGCAAGCGTTAAATCGCTGCTGCGTCTGGAATTGCGCTCCCGTTTCGGCTCAAAGGTCGAAATGAGCGTAAAAGACAAAGTTATGAAAGCCGTCAACGTGATTTTCACGATTGCGGTTTATGCAATTCTCGTTGCGGGTATTTACTTCCTCACCGATATGTTCGTCAAGCGTTCCAACCTGCGCTTCGAATTCCTCGTGCTCGCAACCGTTTTCACGATGGTAATCACCACTGCCGTCGCAATCGGCAACGTCGTCAAAAACCTGTATATGAGCGGCGACAACGAGTTGCTTTTGCGTTTCCCCGTAAGCGGTAAGGAAATTCTGCTCGCAAAGTCCATTTATTGCTTTATCCACAACGTGATAATCAATGCAATGGTCATTCTGCCTTTCTACATCATCTTCGGTATTGTGACTTCGGCGGGTCCCGGTTACTACTTCGCCAGCTTTGGCGTCATGCTCGTTGCAATGTTGTTGCCTTATGCAATAGCAAACCTGCTCGCAATTCCCGTTATGATGCTCGTAAACCTTGTGAAGAATCAGTTCCTGCTCGTTCTTATCTTCCTCATCGGAATCATTTGTGCGGGCTTCATTCTCTATATGACCGCGCTGTCGGGCATTCTTACCTACATGAAGGAAGAAGGGCAGAATATGTTCTCGGCGGAAATGATTGCCCGTTACAGGGATTTCGCCGCCGCGGCTTATCCTTTCAAATGGTACGCAATCCTGCTCAACGGCAAAGCGTCGGGTATGTTTACGGGAGCGGACATCGGACTTTCCTTCCTGTACATCGTACTTATGACGGGCGCGCTCGGCGTAGGTGCATATTTCACTACCACACGCGCGTACTACAAAACAATACTCAACGGCATCGAGACCGAAAAGGTTTCCTTCCACAAGAAAACCCCCAACGTCCAACGCTCCGTGTTCGGAACGCTCCTGCATCGCGAATTCTTCCTCATTCTGCGTTCCTTCAACTACTCCTTCCAGTACCTTGCAATGGCTATTGCGGCGCCCGTTATGGTGTACTACTGCAACGACCTTGCGGCTACAATGGGTAAGGATACCGTTGGCGCGGCTATCGTTCCCGGTCTTACGCTTCTGGTTATCATCATCTTCGTAACAATTATCGTGTCCTTTGCGTCCACCTCGATTTCCAGAGAGGGCAACGCGTTCTATCACACGAAGATAATACCCGTAAGCTACACGCAGCAGATACTCGCAAAACTCTTCCTCTACGCCGTTGTCGGAACGGGCTCCGTCGTGCTTTCCTGCATAGTCGTCGCCGCCGCTTTCGGTACGGACAAAGCGGGCAATCTGCTCACATCTATGGACATCGGCTGCATTTTCATCATTTCCGAAATGCTTGTTCTGTCCCTTACTTGCCTTGCAATATGGGCGGACGTCAAGTCGCCGACCTTCAACGTTGTCGGTGACGGCGAGCTCGTCAGCGCAAACAAGAACGTTGCCGTTTCGCTGCTTGTAGGTATTCTCGTCGCAGTTGCTTACGGCGTGTTCTCCATGATATTCAGCTTCCTGCCCTTGCAAATCGGCGACAAGGTCATCATCGACGGTATGAACGACATTTATCTCATTCTTTCGATGATTTCCGTCGTTATACTTGCGGCAAGCGTTACTACACTGTTCGTAAATCTCGAAAAGAGATATCAGAACATCGCTCCGTAACAGAGGCGTCAAATGAAAAAAATATTGGTAGGAATACTAATCGTCGTGCCTTTGCTGGTCGTACTGATGGTCGGTCTTGTCACCACCTTCGTTTCCGTGCGCGCTTACATCGGCGTCGAGGGTATAGAATTCGACAAGCAGACTCTGGGACTGGAACTGCAAGAGGGTCTTTACAGACTGGAAGACCTGCCGCTTACGGTTACCGTTTACCCCGAGAAAGCCACCGACAAGACTTATACGTGGTCGTTGCGTAACGTTCACAGCAGAGACCCCGAATATCCCGACTCCGAAAACGGCAAGGACGGTTTTTGGTACGCGTCCATTCTCGACGCCGACAAACAGCCCGCCAGCGAAGTTACTGGCGGTTATCTCGACGTGAGAATACATTGCAGTTTCGAGTTGGTCGTCACCGCCGAAACTTACAGCGCGTCCTGTTTTGTTACCGTGGGCAGCGACGTTGAAAACGTCACCGCGGTATGCGACGACACCGACCTTACGGTAGGGGAGTCCGTCAAAGCCGACGCCGTTCTCACTCCTTTGGACAGCTCGCTTGCGGATATACGCTGGACAAGTTCCGACGACACCGTGGCAACCGTTGACAGAAACGGTATAATCACCGCGGTAGGAGCGGGCGAAGCCGACGTTAAACTGGAAGTCAAGAGCCTGACCGGCGTCTGGATCGAAGCGGCACAGCAACTGCACATCACCGTTTCTCCCGCATACACCGTGTTCGGCAACACCGTACGCACGCACTTGAAGGCAATGACTCTCGACGAGCTCGGAATGTCTGTTTCCGTTATCGAAAGCACGGAAGGCTGCAAGGTGTCCGACGGCATACTCACAATAGACGAAGGCTCCGACCACGCCGTTGTCAACACAACCGACGGCGGCAGAGTGGAGTTCTACGTTTGCGGAGAATACGACATCGAAATAGTCGGCGCGGATATCCTCGGCGGGGACAACGTTCTCGAAACCGGCGGTCTTCCCGTGTACCTTACGGCACGTTACGTTTCGGTGTTCAAACAGAAAGAAACGTTCAACGTACAGTGGGGCTCAAATGACGAAAACGTCGTTTCAATTGACCAAAACGGCATTGTAAACATCGTAAACAGTGGAAACGCTACCGTAACTGCGGTTGCGGAAACCCCCGAAGGATACAAGAATGCGACCGTAGACCTGCAAGTCAGAAGAAAGGTTGCGGTGCTCATTTCCGGAATAACCGACGAGTCGCTGCAAGTGGGTCTTGCAAGAGAAACCGTCGTTGCGTCGATGAAATACGACGAGAACGGTTCTCTTGTCGGCAACACCTTCCCTGTGACTCTCGCGTTCCCCTTGCGTGCGGAAGGCGAAAGCGAAGAAGCGTTCTACGATTCTTTCACTTTCACGACCAATCTCCCCGAATACGCGTATTTCGATACGGAAGAAGGAAACGGCATAAACAACAACTTGCTGATGTTCAATAACGAAGCGTTGAGCAAGGTTGACGGCCCTGTGGTCATCACCGTTACGGTCAAAGCGAAGTATCCCAAATACCCCAATTTGCCGTCTTATACGACCGCGTCCTTCAAACTCAAAATAGTTTCGGGTGTTCAGGTCTACAATCACCCCGATATGCGCAAAGCCCTCGAAGCGGGTTATGACGTGTGTCTGGGTTCGAATATAAAGCTCGTCAGCGTTGTGGACAGCAGCGGCAAAGCCTCCGCGCCCACGATTAACGCAAAAGGCAACCTCTACGGCAACGGATTTATCGTGTCCGCGGAAAAAGACCAGCTCGATACTGCCACAAGACCTATTATCAATTCGTCCGCAAACGACCTCGTGTTCAGCAACGTTACGTTGCGTGCAAATACGCTCGACGGCGATATAGACGCAATCGAGGCATCGACGTTTACGGTAGGCTATGCATTCAACTTCCGTCAGTCGTCTGCGAACAATCAGCGCATAACGGGCAACAGAGTGGAGTATTGCATTCTCGAAAACTGCCGCACGATTGCCGACCTCAAAGGCGCGGACGTCGAGTTCGAGGGGTGCATAATGCGCAATACTTCGGGCGTCGGTATTTACGTCGACACCAGAATGAACGGGTCTACGCTTTGGTACAACAACCTCACGATGACCAACTGCATAATGTCCAATATGATAGGCTCGGCTATGAACTTCGGTTATGCAAATTATTCCGAAAGTAACTACAACAATATGCCGCATACGACGTTCACGCAGAAAGGGTTCCTCGACATTTACAACTGGCAGCCCGTTGATAACTGCGTTCTCATTCCCGACGACGTGCTGGAAGAAGCGGGACTGCCCGCCGACCTTATCAAAACCACGTTGCAACAGGTCATCAGGTCGTCCGAGTTCCTCAACGCTTACAAGAAAGAGTACAACGGAGAAGTCAACATTCACTTCGGCTTTATCTCGCTCGGGCTCTCGAACAAATCGTATATTATTAACGACATAACAATGGAAGACAAGCGTTTCAAGACATTCAATACAAACCAGATTGACAGCGGTTTGCTTGACATGGCCTTCAACATTGTGCCTTCTCTGAAACAAAATCCCATTTACGTGTGGTGCTACGACGCATCGGAGACGGAACTCGTTCCCGGCCATATTTATGTCGTCAACTCAAAGACCATAGACAGATTGCACGGAGCACTCTGACGCGGCACGGCGTAAAGTGCACTCAGACGCTGCGGATATCACCGCGATATCCGTGTCGGACATAGCTTACAGCAGCAGGAGATTATTTTATGAAAAAAGTTATGATTGGCGTTCTGGTAATTATCCCGATTATCATAATGCTCATTGTCGGAATGGTCACGAATTTCGTATCCACGCAGGCGCATATCGGCGTGGAAAAGGTCGTCGTGGACAAGTCCACTTGCACCATCCACCTCTCCGATTTGACGATTAACGACAAAGGTCAGCGTATTGTCAATCTCAACGATTATATAGGCGTTACCGTTCTGCCCGAAAAAGCCAGCAACAAAACCGTTACGTGGTCAATCGAAGGAGAAGTGGAGAGCATGAACTCTTCCCTCGACCTGTCGGGCGAAGAGCTTGTCACGCTCATAGACTCCGACGTCAATCCCGTTGCGTCCAACACCACGGGAATGATGCTCGTCAGCAACTATTGCCACTTTACCGTTGCCGTTCAGGCAGAGCAGGCAAAAGCCAGATGCACGGTTGAAATCACCGACGCGGACGTGCAGTCCGTCAAAATCGAAGGCAAGAGCGAAATTTCCGTCGGAGAATCCGCATTGCTCACCGCAAAATACAGCCCTATCGGCAGTCTGGTGACCGAAGGACGCTGGGAGTCGCTCAATCCCGACGTTGCAACGGTTGACGCAAACGGCGTCGTAAAGGGCTTGAAAGCAGGTCAGACGGAAATCGTAATGTATGCAGTCCAGTCCGGTGCCGGCAAAGAAATCGCAAGCGAACGTTTTGCAGTCACCGTCAAAGCCGCGGGTTCCTCGTTCGGAAACACCGTTTACGTTGCGGGAGACGCCGTAAGCCTTGCCGAAGCGGGCATTGACAAAGACAACGTCCAGTCCGTGAGCGGCGGCGTAAGAAGCGACGACACTCTCAACATAACCGAAGCGCAGGCGGAAGTAACTTTGACAGACGGCGGCAAGGTCGTTTTCGTGAAGTGCGCAAGTGACGATTTCGTCATCGAAAATGCGGATATATTCACCTATGACGGCGAGTCCGCAAATCCCTATATCGTTGCAATCAACGACATTCCTCTTACGCTCAGTGCGGCGTGGAGAGCAGACATCGGAGCACCCGAAACCGCGCCTGCGGTGACTTGGCGTTCAAGCAACGAAAACGTCGCTTATGTTGACGAAAACGGTGTTGTTCATGCCGTTTCGGAAGGTGAAGTTACCGTTTCTGCAAATTGCAACGGCAAAGTTCAGACCTTGAATTTGCTTGTCGCAAACAAAATAGTAATGGTAAATCTCGAAATCACCAACGAGTCTTTGAAAGTCGGTCTTGCGCTCGAAACCATTTTCGCGTCCCAGAAATACGACGTTTCTTATAAGCTCGTTCCCAATACCGTGGAGTTCAGGACATTGCTTCCCACTCCCACGGGCGACAGTTCTTTCTACAATGCGTTCACGTTTACGGTTGAAGACGAATACGCGGATAAAGACATAGCTTTCTTCAACGGCAACGTTCTTACCTTTATTCCCGAGAACATAACGGAACGCACTACGGTTACCGTAACCGTCGAGGCTAAATATCCCCGTTATCCCGACATGCAGAACCTCACGGAAAAGAGCGTTACGCTCGACGTCGTGAGCGGCGTGCAGGTGTCCACGCTCGAGGAACTTTACATCGCGGCGGACGCTTCGCTCGATTATGAGAAATACACCGAGAACGGTTCAGAAAAATACAGATACAGAAAGCCCGTTGTCGACGCGATTACGCTTGTCAACGACATCGAAATCAAAGAAAATTCCTTTAACCGCAGAACTCCCGAAATTTGCAGCGATTTCTACGGCAACGGCAATATGATTTACTCGACAAAGGCGTTTATCGGCGAAACCGGTACAGATATGCTTCTTCAGCGCGGTGACGGCAAGGTCGTAAGCAACGTAACACTCACCACCAACCGCGATATCGGCGACGAAATCACTGACGCGGAAGGCGCACAAGGATTGCGCGGTTACGGTATAACCTTCGACATCACGCCCGGCGACCGCTACGGATTGGACGAAACACGTCACAGCAACACTTTGGAATATTCCATCGTTCAGAATGCAGGTACGGGCATCGGTGTCAACGGTATCGACCTTACACTTGAAGGTTGTATCGTCAGAAATATGGGTGGTACGGGTATGTACGTTCCCACCAACCTTTACGAATACGAAGACAACGGCGTCAAGACTTACGGCACGAAATACAGTGTCATTACTACGCACAACGTAGTTATGTCCAACCTTATCGGTACGGCAATGAGTTTCCACTATGTGAACTTCTCCGGAAAGAACAAGGAAATTGCCGAAGCCGAAGTTGCAAAGGGACACAACAGCGCACTTGTGCAGACGGGATTCCTCGACATCTACAACTGGCAACCCGTGACGGCTCTCAATCTTATCGACAAGAACACAATCGATTCCAGTCTTGGAAGTCTGGTCGACATTGCAACGGGTGCTCTCGGAAGTGCGTTGCTTGACCCGAAATTCAGCGATATGGTCAGACAGTACAACGGCGAAACCTACATTCATATGGGGTTCATTTCCGTTGGCATTACCGAAAAAAGCTATCTGCAACCCCAGTTCGTGACGGAGACAGACCGTTATTTCGAATTTACAACCAACGATTTGAAAGGCAATACGTTGTTTGACGTTGCGTTCAGTACGTATAAGCCGCTTGCGGATAATCCCATTCGCGTGTGGTGTTACGGTGCGGACGATGCAAGCATTACTCCCGGTAAGACGTACGTAATCAATGCAAGGTTCATCGAAAGATTGCATCAGGATTAATACTCGCAAATCAACAAAAAGCAAAAGCGCGCCCGACGGCGCGCTTTTTTATGCTTTGAACAATATGACGTTCCAATATAAAAATAGGCGAAAAAGCGTTTTAACGCCTTCGTTTCGAAAATTTTGCCGCTTGACACACGCGCTTTTATTTATTAACATTATATCAATACGTTTTATATGCGGCGGCGGACCTTGTTCCGCCCCATTACGAGGAGATTATGTCTGATAAACAAATCGGTCTTGTACTTGAAGGCGGCGGTGTGAAAGGCGCGTACGAACTCGGCGCGGTCATCGCTTTGCTTGAACACGGTTATTCCTTCCATTCGATAGCAGGTACTTCCATTGGCGCTCTCAACGGAGCCGTTCTCGCGTCGCAGAACGTCGAGAAACTTGCAGAGTACTGGGAAGAAATCAAATATTGCCCCGTGTTCGATTTTGACGACGACACGATTGCGCGTTTCAAACAAAAGGATTTCGACCTTGACCTTATCATTGCTACGGGCAAGAAACTGCTGACTGCTCGTGAAATCATCAAGGAATCCTACGAACACGCGTTAAAGTTTGTGTATAAGCGTCTGAAGGAAGAAGATATCCGCAAAAGCGATATCGATTTCGGGTGTGTAACTTACAATATATCGGACATGAGACCTTTCGAGGCGATGAAAAAGGACATTCCCGAAGGGAAACTCATCGATTACATAGTAGCGTCCGCGTGTTTCCCGATTTTCCCGCCCAAAGTCATCGATGGCAAGAAATTCATCGACGGCGGCGTGTACGACAATATGCCCATCAACCTACTTGCGCGCACGGGCTGCAAGAAGATGGTCGTTGTCCGCACCAATCCAGAAACAAAACAACCCAAACGCAGGATAGAGCATTCCGATTTGGATATAATGTATATAATACCCTCTTCCAATCTCGGCAGAGCAATGGCATTCTCTCCCGAAAGGATTGAGAACCTCAAACAGCTCGGCTATCAGGACGCGCTCCGTGCGATAGAAGAGTACGAAAGAGCAAAAGCCGAGAAGAACGCAACTGCAGTCGCATGCGACGCAGAATAGGGAACAATATGCCCGACGTCACCGCAAGAAACAAGTTACTTTTAATCGACGCCAACAGTCTTATACATCGCGCCTATCACGCCCTTCCCAATCTCAAAAGTTCGAAGGGAATGTATACGGGCGCGATTTACGGTTTTGTCAATCTGTTCCTTCGCATAGTCAAGGAACAGCAACCGACGCACGTTGCGGCGGCGTTCGACCTCAAAGCTCCGACTTTCAGACACAAACTTTACGAACCGTACAAGGGCACGCGCAAGCCCATGGACGCCGAACTCGCAATGCAGTTCGAACCCCTCAAAGAACTGCTTGCGCTTATGAAAGTAAAAACCGTAAGCCTTGAAGGATACGAAGCCGACGACATTCTCGGAACGCTGTCGGCGAAGTTCGACGACGATACGATTATTCTTACGGGCGACCGCGACAGTTTCCAGTTGGTGTCCGATACAACCCGCGTGTTCTGGACGAAGAAAGGCGTCAGCGACATCGAGGTTTACGACCTTGCGCGTCTTGCCGAAGACGGGTTTACGCCCGAAAGTTTCATTGACTACAAAGCCCTGCGCGGCGACCCGTCCGACAATATACCGGGTGTCGCCGGCGTAGGAGAAAAAACTGCAAAACAGTTGCTTGAACAGTACAAAACGCTTGATGAAGTGCTTGTTCATGCAGGCGACATAAAAGGAAAACTCGGCGAAACGCTGTCGTCGTCGCGCGACGTGGCGTTGCTTTCGAAGACTCTTGCAACCATCGACAAGAACGTTCCGCTCGAAGTTTCCGAGGAAGATTTGCGGTTCGAAAACGTGTATTCCGACGCGGTGAGAAAACGCCTTGCGGAACTCGAACTTAACTCCGTGATAGCGCGGATGCAGTTCGACGATGCCGAGGAAGTTTCCGCGACCGCACAGTTCGAGAAAGAAACCGTGACCGTCCGTTCCGTCGAGGAAATGCGCGCGGCATTGAAAGGCAACACCGTCGCCGTGCTTGTCGGCGAAACGGTGTCCTTCTCCTGCGACGGAAAGACGGAGTACGTCGTGGATTGCGTTCAGGATTTGTTCGGCGAAGGAATGATGTTCGACGACGCAGTGCGCGAACTTGCGGCACTTGTCGCAGACAAAAAGATTGTCTGTTACGACTTCAAGTCCCTTTACAAAACTTACGGTATAGACGCGGCGGAGTTTTTCGACGTTATGATTGCGGCGCATCTAGTCAGGGGAAGCGCACCCGTCAAGTCGCTCGACGCCGTGCTCGGTGCGGAAGGACTGGACACAGGTGCCGCCGAAATGTTCGTTTATGCGGAAACCGCGCGTAAGCAGATTGAGGAACAGAACCTCGGCAAACTGTTTTACGAAATAGAACAGCCGCTTGCCCGCGTGCTTTGCGCAATGGAACAGCGTGGTATATGCGTAGACTCTGCAAGGCTTGCCGAGCTTAAAACAAAGTACGAAACGATACTCGACAGGTTGTCTGCCGAGATATTCGAGGCGGCGGGGCAGACATTCAATATCGCGTCTCCCAAACAACTCGGCGAAATTCTGTTTGACAAACTGGGACTCAAGCACGGCAAAAAGACAAAGACGGGTTATTCCGTCAGCGAAGATGTGTTGTCGGGACTGCAAAACGAGCACCCCGTCGTCGGGAAAGTGCTGGAATGGCGGCATTATGCGAAGTTGTTGGGAACATACGTTACGGGAATGCAGCCGCTTGTCAACAGGGGCAGAATTCACACCGAATTCAATCAGTGCATAACGGCAACGGGAAGACTCAGTTCCACGAACCCCAATTTGCAGAATATTCCCGTACGCGGTGAGGAAGCAAAGGACGTGAAGAGCGCATTCGTTGCGTCCGAAGGCAGAAGGCTGGTGTCCGCGGACTATTCGCAGATTGAACTCAGGTTGCTCGCTCATCTCAGCGGCGACGAGAAACTCATTGACGCGTATGTCAACGCGGCGGATATTCACGCGCTTACCGCGTCACAGATTCTGGGCGTTCCGATTGAAAGCGTTACGCCCGCACAAAGAAGGGAAGCCAAAGCCGTAAACTTCGGCATCATATACGGTATGAGCGATTTCGGGCTTGCCGAAAACCTCTCAATACCCAAATACAAAGCAAAAGAGTTCATAGAAAAATATTTCGGAACGTATCCCGCCGTGAGAACGTATATGGACGGTTGCGTTGCGTTTGCAAAGGAACACGGATATGCCGTTACAATGATGGGCAGACGCAGAAATTTGCAGGAAATCAACGCGTCCAATTATCTTCTCCGCTCGGCGGCGGAACGTATGGCTATGAATACGCCGTTGCAGGGTTCTGCCGCGGACATAGTCAAAATCGCAATGCTTGCCGTGGAGAAACGGCTTGCGGGTATGCGTTCGAAGATGATTCTCCAGATTCACGACGAGCTCATCGTCGACGCCACGGAAGACGAAGCGGAAGAAGTGGTCCGCATTCTCAAAGAGGAAATGGAAAATGCCGTTTCGCTCAAAGTTCCGCTCATCGTCGAGGTTAATTCCGCCGTCAACTGGGGAGAACTTAAATAGAGGTAGAAATGAATATTGCTATAATTGGCGGCATCGGAAGCGGAAAATCCGAAGTGCTCAAAGTCGCGCGCGAAATGGGCATAACTTCGCTTTCGGCTGACGAAATCAACGCAGAACTTCTCAAAAATCCGCACTACATTGCCAAACTCGAAGAGAAATTTCCCGAGTGCGTCGTTTGCGGTGTTGTGGACAAACCGAGACTTGCCTCGGAAGTCTTTTCCGACAAGTCGAAACTTGCCGTGCTCAACGGTATAGCGCACCCCGAGATAGCAAAGAAAGTTTCGGAATGCGACGCAAATCCGCTTGTGGTCGAACTTCCGTTGGTGCTTGAAAGCGGGATGGCGGGTATGTTCGACGAAATCATTCTCGTCACCGCACCGCGCCGCGAACGTATCAAACGTCTGGAAGGCAGGGGAGTGGCTCCCGCCCGCGCAAAAGCCATTATGCGCGTTCAGGTACCGCTTTACAAACTGCGCCGCATTGCAACGCGCACCATCGACAACACGGGGTCTATTGAAGAGCTGCGCGAAGCCGCACGCAACATTCTCCGCATTTTCTGCGAGTGACGGAGAACAGGTCGTAAATCCGCCCGAAAGGGTACTAATGATATTCAAGGGAGATATATTGTGATTACGGGCAAAAAAATCGTATTGACCGGTGCAAACAGCGGTATCGGACTCGAAACGCTCAAACTCCTCGCCGCAGGCGACAACAAAATCCTTGCCGTCGACTTACATACCGACAACATCGAAAAGTTCGACCGCAACAAAGTCGTTCCCATGGTGTGCGACGTTTCAACCGCAGAGGGCGTGGACGCCATCTTCGAAACCGCGGTTCAGCGCCTCGGCGGCATCGACATCTTTTATGCAAACGCGGGTTTCCCGTACTACGAAGCATTCGATTACGTCAACTGGGACAGAATCGAGCACATTTTCAAAACCAACGTTTTCTCGCCGATTTATTCTTATCAGAAATACAGAGAATATCTCAACGGAAAAGAAGGTCAGTTTGCAGTTACCGTTTCCGCAATCGGCAAAATGGGTATGCCGGGCTACGCGCTTTACAGTTCGTCCAAATTCGCGGTTCAGGGTTTCCAGCAGGCACTTCGCACCGAAATGCCCAAAAACATCAAAATGACTTGCCTTTATCCCGTTGCTACCAACACCAATTTCTTCAAAGCGGCTGTCGAAGGACAGGATAAAGTCATCACTCAAAAGCCTTTCCCCGTCCAGAAACCTCAGCATGTTGCAAAGGCGATGGTCAAGGGCATAGAACGCAAAAAGAAGTACGTCAACCCCTGCAAACTCTTCTCGTTTGCGCAGGTTCTGTTTGCAATTTGCCCTCCCGTACGCAGCATTTACTGGGCGCTCGAAAAGAAAAAACTCGACAATTTCCTTGCGCAGAAGAAAGCGTAAGGTCTAATTGAGCGGATATACGAAAATCGTTTGACACGACGGCGCAATTAGAATATAATTTACCAGCAAGCGAACAAATCGCTTGCGTTTGCGTGGGTGGCGAAATTGGCAGACGCGCTAGATTCAGGTTCTAGTGAACAATACGTTCATGTGGGTTCAAGTCCCGTCCCGCGCACCAAATAGGACATACGGAGAACATTCCGTATGTCCTATTTAATTTGCGTTACTTAGTCGGGACTTGAACGGGCGGAGAAGGCAACAGTCCATAAGAACTGTTGCCCCGCCCAGGCGTGATAGCGAAGGCAACGGAAGCCGTGCGGGGAAAAATGTAATCCTGTGTTGTGCGCAATGGGAGCGGAGAAAGCCGAGCGGAGCAAGTCCCGTCCCGCGCACCAAATAGGACATACGGAGAACATTCCGTATGTCCTA